>TARA_R100001369_G_scaffold72437_5_pt1 | contig 48050 bp, 38 predicted proteins | sample TARA_R100001369 | Tara Oceans TARA_R100001369 (sample SAMEA2621528) | marine metagenome | biome: marine biome (ENVO:00000447); feature: surface water layer (ENVO:00002042); material: "saline water (ENVO:00002010), including plankton (ENVO:xxxxxxxx)" | depth 5 m
TGCAGGCATGCTGCTAGTGGCGCGATTTGTGTATGGCGCCGAGGTGGATTGGCCCGCTATGTTACAGGGCAATTCGTTTGTGGCGGCGATGCTGGTGGGCGTTAGTTTTATCTCGCTGATCGGTAAGCAAGGTAACAAGGGTGCGACGGGGAGCCGAGTGACTGGCGCGGGCGGTATTTTGCGCACCTGGCTGGGCGTTCACTTTCTGGGTACGATTTTAAATCTCTCTACCGTGTTTATGGTGGGCGATAAGCTGGCCCGGCGTGGGCCGCTCACTACACCACAGCTTTTGGCGCTTAACCGCGGGCTCTCCAGCGCGGCGCTGTGGTCGCCTTTTTTTGCCTCCATGGGCGTGGTGATTGCTTTAGTACCCGATGTTGAGTACGCGCAAATTGCCGTGGTGGGCTTTCCCATGGCGATGCTGTCGGGGCTATTAACTACGCTGGAGCTGAGGCGCCGGTTTGACCTCAGCGAGGTGGATGGATACTCACTGGCGCCGCGTAGCCTATTTATGCCGGTAGGTATGGCAGCGTTGGTGATGCTTTTTCACTTTGTGCTTACCCCTGCCCTTACCATTGTCAGCATTATTACCTTTCTGCTGCCCAGCGTGGCGGTATTGAGCAACCTACCCCATGGGCCCCGTTTTACCCTGCGACGCATTCGCCAACACACCACCACACGGCTACCGGCCATGCGCGGGGAAATTTCGCTGTTTTTAGCCGCGGGGCTATTAACGATTGGTCTTTCAACACTGGTAACTGCGGCAGCTGGCAGCGACTGGACGCTGTTCACCCGCTTTGGTGCACCCCAGGCGATGCTTAGCTTTGCGGCGATTACCCTGAGCGCACTGGCAGGGCTTCATCCCATTATTGGGGTGTCGGTGTTGGCCTCGATACTGAACCTGCAGAACGGAGAACAGACCGTATTTGCGTTTGTGGCGTTAACATCTTGGGCGGTGGGCACCAGCGTGGGCCCGCTTTCTGGGATCAACCTGTCACTGCAGGGGCGCTACGGGGTGAGCGGCTACCGCATGATGAAAAATAACCTGCTCTACGCAGCAGTTATGAGCCTGCTCTCGCTAGGGGCGATCGCAGGCGTCAGTTTACTGATTACCTAATCAATCATGTCTCAATGATTTTATTGGGAAAACGGTAGAAGTAGCGATGGCCACATTGATGACAAGGCTCCAGGCGCGCAACGGTAGGCAGCATCACCTGAGCATCGCAGTGGGTGCAGGCCATTAGGCCGGGTGCCGCCATCTCACCTTCGCAGTAGTCGGCACGAGCAGCTTCTAAATCTTCTTCGAAGCGCTCGCGTTCGACAACGCTGCGGTCAGCAATCGAAAGCAGCGACTCCGCCACCCGGCGCGAAAGGCCGTTAATGTCGATGCCCAGCCAGCTGGCCACCTGCTTGCCGGTGTCTGCCATGTAGTAGCGCATATCTTTCAGGTCACGCTCTACCCAGGCGCGCAGCAGGGCTAGCTCATCTTTGGTGTACTCTTCCAGCTCCGCTTCAAACTCGACCGCGTCGTCCAAATCCTTCTGCAAGTTTTCCCAGGTAAGCTCATTGGCGCCCCCCTGCATTCGCTCTAGCAAGCGCTCATAGCCTTCGCGTAGGCGATTGTCATTCTGCTGTTCACTCATGGTGCCTCTCCTTTTGTCGACGCGTGCAGTTACCTATCATCGGCTTACCGTTCAAGGATACACCTGCATAGGATACAATCGACCTCACTTATCTGACAGATGTCATCTCACATTCACTTTGCGCCCCTTTTGGGCGAATACGCCAAGGCATTAATAAACCGATGGACGCACACTACAGCCCTCGTGAAATCGAACGCGACGCCCAGCAGTACTGGGACAAACATCAGTGCTTCAAAGCCGTAGAGGACGCGAATCGCGAGAAGTTTTACTGCCTCTCCATGTTCCCCTACCCCAGCGGCAAGCTGCACATGGGGCACGTGCGTAATTACACTATCGGTGACGTTGTGTCCCGTTTCCAGCGCATGCAGGGTAAAAATGTCATGCAGCCCATGGGCTGGGACGCTTTCGGCATGCCCGCGGAAAACGCCGCCATCCAGAATCAGGTGCCTCCCGCCAAGTGGACGTACCAGAATATCGACTACATGCGCAATCAGTTGAAGGCGCTGGGTTTTGCCTATGACTGGAGCCGCGAGTTCGCCACCTGCGATACCAGCTACTACCGCTGGGAGCAGTGGTTCTTCACCAAGCTGGTAGAAAAAGGCTTGGTGTATAAGAAAATGTCGACGGTTAACTGGGATCCGGTGGATCAAACCGTCCTCGCCAATGAGCAAGTTATCGAAGGCCGCGGCTGGCGCTCTGGTGCTTTGGTTGAGCGTAAAGAGATCCCCCTGTGGTTCTTGAAGATTACCGATTATGCCGATGAACTGCTGGCTGACCTGGATAAAGTGGAGTGGCCAGAACAGGTCAAAACCATGCAGCGCAACTGGATTGGCAAATCCCGCGGCGTTGAACTGAGTTTTGATATCAAGACTAGAGACGGCAGCGCCTGCGACCCGCTGGCGGTGTACACCACCCGCCCGGATACGCTGTTAGGCGTGACCTATGTGGCAGTTGCAGCAGGCCACCCGCTGGCTAAGCAGGCGGCCGAGCAGAACAGCGAGCTAGCTGCATTTTGCGATGAGTGCGCCAGGGGTGGCACCTCCGAAGCAGAGATGGCCACCAAAGAGAAAAAAGGCATGCTCACCGGCCATAGGGCGGTTCACCCGCTAACGGGCGATGAAGTGCCCGTTTACGTGGCAAATTTCGTGCTAATGGAGTTTGGTACCGGTGCTGTCATGGCGGTACCTGGCCACGACCAGCGCGACTGGGAGTTTGCCACCAAGTACGGCATTGCCATCAAACCGGTCATCGCCGATGAAAGCGGCCAGCCTGCCGATGTTTCTGAGGCGGCCTACGTCGAATACGGCAAGCTGGTCAATTCAGGTCAGTTTGATGGCCTTGATTTTGAACAAGCCTTTGATGCCATTGCCGCCAAACTGGCGGAGCTTGGTCGTGGCGAAGTCAAAACCAACTACCGCCTGCGCGATTGGGGCGTTGCCCGCCAACGCTACTGGGGCGCGCCAATTCCGGTTAAATACGGCCCGGAAGGTCAAACCGTTCCGCTCACCGATGATGAGCTGCCGGTCTCTTTGCCTATGGAAGTCACCGTAGACGCCTCGGGCTCGCCGCTGAAAAAGATGCCGGCGTTTTCTGACCTGGGCGATGGCTGGACGCGCGAAACCGACACCTTCGACACCTTTATGGAGTCGTCTTGGTACTACGCGCGCTTCTGCTGTGCGGATAACAACGAGGCCATGCTGGACGAGCGCGCCAACTACTGGCTGCCGGTTGACCTCTACATTGGCGGTATCGAGCACGCCATTCTGCACCTGCTGTATGCGCGTTTCTTCCACAAGCTGATGCGTGACTTTGGCTTGGTGGATTCCGACGAGCCCTTCCAGCAGCTTCTGACCCAGGGCATGGTCATTGCGGAAACCTTCTACCGCTCCACTGATAACGGTGGCAAGCAGTGGTTTAACCCCGCTGACGTGGAAGTGAAGCGTGATGAGAAAGGCCGCCCGCTGAGCGCTATCCTCATGAGCGACGGCGAGCCGGTGGAAATGGGTGGCATCGAGAAGATGTCCAAGTCGAAAAACAACGGCGTTGATCCACAGTCGATGATCGACAAGTTTGGTGCCGATACCGTACGCCTGTTTATGATGTTTGCCGCCCCCCCCGAGCAGTCCCTGGAGTGGTCAGATTCAGGTGTAGAGGGCGCGCACCGCTTCTTGAAGCGCCTATGGCGTCAAGTGAATGAGCACTTGGCAGCGGGCACGCCCGGCACGCTGGACGTCAATGCACTTAACGACGATCAAAAGGCGCTGCGCCGGAAAACCCACGAGACTATCAAGAAAGCCAGCGACGACATTGGCCGCCGCACCACTTTCAATACCGCCATTGCTGCGGTGATGGAGCTGTCCAACGCCATCGGCAAGTTCGACGATAGCTCTGAACTTGGCCTGGCGGTTAGCCGTGAAGCGCTGGAAGCCTGCGTACTCTTGCTCTCGCCGATTACGCCGCACCTGTGCCATAGTCTCTGGGAAGCGCTTGGCCATTCAGGCCCGGCCATCGAGGCGACCTGGCCGGTGGTGGATGAGTCCGCCCTTACCCGTGACAGTATTGAGCTGGTGGTACAGGTCAACGGTAAGCTGCGCGCTCGCCTTGAAGTACCTGCAAATGCCGATAAAGCGGCTATTGAAAAAATGGCGATGGAGCACGAAAACGTTCAGCGCTTCCTCGAGGGCAACTCCGTACGTAAAGTGATCGTGGTGCCCGGGAAACTGGTTAATATCGTGGTGAGTGGATGAACCGACGCACATTTTTAACCGCTAGCATCGCCGCCTCGGTGGCGGTGCTGCTCAGCGGCTGTGGGTTTCGGCTACGCGGCTCTGAATCGCTGCCTACGCTGCCCCCCCTTGCTTTAGAAGGCGACACCAACAGTGCCGTCGCTCAGCAGATCGCCTCACGTCTTCAGCAATTAGGCACCCAGGTAGCCGCTGATGCACCCTGGAGGGTCACGTTGGGCACGCCTGTTTTAACCGAGCGTCGACTCGGCGGTGATGGCAGAGCAAGCCGCGAGCACGAGCTAACGCTTAGCGCCAGACTCTCAGTTCAGGAGCGAGCATCCAATGCCTACCACATCAATAATGAAACGCTGTCGACGGATACCCGCATTCGCGTTAGCGATGACGACCTCCTTAACCGCGAAACGCTAATGATGGAAGCAGAACAGACGCTTGCACGCCAGTTGTCTCAGCAAATCATTGAGCGCCTTAGTTACGTTGAGGACATGCAGTGAAGGTATTTGCTGATCAGCTACCCGCTGCGTTAGCAAAAAAGCTACCCCGCGTAGTGATCGTAGCCGGGGATGAGCCCTTACAGCATCGCGACGCCTGCGATGCGGTTAGGACCGCAGCTCGCCAGGGTGGTGTCGAAGAGCGTGAAGTACTCGATGTCGAGCCCAATTTTGCTTGGGGCCGCTTGATGGAAATGTCGAGCAATCTCTCGCTGTTTGCGACCAGCAAGCTGCTGGAGTTGCGCTTAGGCAATCACAAGTTAGGGCAAGAAGGCAGTAAAGCGTTAGCACAGTACGCTGAAACCCTGGATAACAGCGATGACGTTCTGCTCATTGGTATGGGTAAGCTTGATGCCAAGCAGCAAAAAAGCGCTTGGTTCAAAGCACTGGATAAGCACGGCCTGTTTGTTCCCGTGTGGCCCGTGGACGCTTCCCGCTTAGGCTACTGGCTGCGGGATCGTGCTTCATTGCACGGTCTACAAATTGACCTGGAAGCCGCTCGCCTACTGGGTGAGCGCACCGAAGGCAATCTTTTGGCCGCTGACCAAGAGTTACAAAAGCTGGCGCTGATTCACCCCCAAGGCACCCGATTGAACGTGGAAAGTATTGCCCAGGGGGTAGAGGACAGCACCCGCTTCGATGTCTTCAATTTGGCCGATGCCTGCCTGAAAGGCGAACCCAGCCGCGCTTCGCGCATTGTGAATGGCTTACGCAGTGAAGGCGTTGAGGCGCCTATCGTGCTGTGGGCACTTAGCCGAGAGCTACGCACGCTACTCTCGCTGCATCAGCACCTAGATCAAGGGCAGAGTTTTGAGCACGCCTGCAAAACCCAAAAGCCGATGATTTTTGATAAGCGCCGCCCCGCTTACCAGAAAGCCATTGGCCGCCTGCCCATGAAGCGCTTACATAAATTGCTATTAATGGCCCAGCGGCTCGATTTAGCCGTCAAGGGGGCGGCAGCGGTGCCGCTATGGCCCGGCTTACACGATTTAGCCATGACCATGGCCGGAGGCCGTGGACTGCTGTCAGAATCCGCCTGGACCTATCGCATTAGTGCAAATAATTAGCACTTTGCATATTACGCTTAAAAATCAAACCATTTGTTTCTATACTCAGTAGGCGTGTAAATATGGGGCAGGCCGAAAAAGCTTGCCCCATCCCGACCAGTCTATAAGGAAGAAGACGATGAAAACATTGCGTACTTACCTCTCCACCCTGCTGATTGCCGCGCTGGTTATTACCAGCTTACCCGTCGCCGCTGCTCCCGCCTCGCCCCAGTCAATGGATTTAGTCTCTACCCAGTCTGCTTTGGCAGCTGACCGTACTGGCGCTGATCGCGAGCGTATCAACGAGATACTGGCCCGCGCCGATGTGCAAGATCAGCTGTTAAAACAGGGTGTTGATCTGGACGAAGTCGAAGCTCGCGTTGCATCACTCAGTGATGCTGAAGCACAGCAAATGGCCGATCAGCTTGAGCAACTGCCAGCCGGTGCCGGCGTTGTAGGCGCTTTATTTGCCGTTTTCATTATTTTGCTGGTAACCGACATTCTCGGCCTAACCGACGTTTACCCGTTTACTCGCTAATATAAGGCCGCTCATGACCCATCTGTTTTCCAACGCCCGCTTTGCGGGCGTTTTTATTATGCTGCTACTGCTCAGCGGCTGTGCGCGAAATCCGATATTACTGCAAAGCACCTATCAAGCCCTACCGCCCCATACAGAAATCACCAGCGTACCGTTTTACGCCCAAACAGAATTTCAGTGCGGGCCTGCCACGCTGGCAATGGTACTCAATCACCAGGGTGTCGACACCGATGTTGAGGAGCTGATTCCTCAAGTATTTCTGCCCGGACGCGATGGCAGTGTGCAGCCAGAAATGCTGGCAACGGTGAGACGGCACGAGCAGCTCGCGTTTCCTATTCGTGGCACCATGGACGCCCTATTAAACCATCTGGCAGCGGGCGACCCAGTGGTCGTTATGCAGAATTTGTCGCTGCCGATTTATCCAATGTGGCACTACGCTGTGGCCATTGGTTACGATTTGCCCAATGAAACGCTTATTTTGCGCAGCGGCGAGATTGAGCGCCATACCATGTCGTTCAGCCGTTTCGATGCCACTTGGGCACGCACAGAGCGCTGGGGATTTGTGGTGGCCGAACCAGGTACATTGCCTACAGGTATTACTGCCCGCAACGCCTTAGAAGCGCTTAGCGCCTACGAAGAGGCCCATGGGCCACGCGCCACGCTTTCAAGCTGGCAAGCGTTTGTAAAACGCCATCCCACTAACGCTATGGGGCAGTTTGCGTTAGGCAATGCGCTTTACGCAGATCAACAACCCGACAACGCACGCAAGGCATTTGAGCGGGCCACGGAGCTAAATGAAAAAATGGGGGCCGCATGGCTAAATCTGGGCCTTTTACTACTGCAAGACGGCGCGCCTGACGGGGCTCGCGAAGCGTTAACACAGGCTGCTGCGCTTGAAGGAAGCTGGCAGGAAAAAGCGCGTTTAGCCTTGGACTCCTTAAATAACGATTAAATATCAAATAATTAAATAGATATTAATAATAACGAGCACAAGTATGATCCTGCAATTAGTAAAGTTGTGGGATGGTAGAAAAGACGAGTAAGTGCTTAAGTTGCATAAGGATGAAATCTTTAAGCTGTTCATTGGATTACCTAACCATTAACGGAGAGGTGCCATGCAGAACTGCCCTTTGCAACGGATGCACTGTTACGATGATTTCGTTTACTATTCCAACGTGCCCTCGCCAACTCAGCAGTTGGCGAGGGGGAGCACCACCGCTGTCAGCTTGCTGACGCCCTCATGATGATGCGTCGCTTTCTTCGTCAGCCCGGTGGGCGCTTAGCATCCATTTTTGCCGTCATTCTTTGCGCGATGTCCGCAGTAATGGGCAGCTATGTTTACAGTGCGTGCCAAAAAGCTAGCGCCGATTACACCACGCTAGTGAGTGATATTGTTCTAGCCCAACAGGCCACGCCTCAGTTACGGGCCGCATTAGAGGAAGGCAGCCGCCAGCCTAGCAGCGAACACATTAAATACATCGATTATTTTATTTCACTTTCCAAACAGCATTTAAATAACATACAGAGCAGTATTGAACGCCACCGATATCTCATCTCGGACGTTGAATACCTCCATAATCACTTCAGCGAGCTTAGCAATCGCCTCTCAGACTTAACCCAGCAGTCACAGCAAGCCCAACAGCGCCCAGAGCTGATTGATCCGTTACAACGGGTTGCCATGGAGGTAGGCGGTGCTCAGGCCTGGCTGTATAACCAGCTGCTAGAAGAAGTGCGTGACACCTCTGTCCAGCAACGCTTGGTGATGCAGCGACTCTCGATTGCGGTGAGTGCGCTATTGGTGTTAATGGTCAGCGCTGCAATCACACTCTGCCTAGCGGTTATTCATCTCCACCGTCAGCGCAACGTCATGCATCAGCTAATGCTAACCGATGAACTGACCGGGCTATATAACCGGCGCCATTTGGTCAATGTAGCATCCGCTGCGCTTACCCAAGCGCTGCGCGATCGAGCACCACTTAGCTTGCTGCTGTTAGATATTGATCACTTCAAGCAAATTAATGATACCTACGGGCACCCAACCGGCGATAAGGTACTTCGCCAGATCAGTAAACAGCTTCGCGAGCTTAGCCGCCCATCGGATACATTAGCGAGAATTGGTGGCGAGGAGTTTTGCTTATTGATGCCCAACACTGCCACCCATGATGCGCTACAGGCGGCAGATCGCCTGCGCCGAGAGATTGAAGTTAATGCGATGAGTGATATGGAACTACACGCCAATCCAACCATTAGCATAGGCGTGACGACTTGCCAAAGTGGCTCGCTAACATTTGAGCAGCTTTATTCGTTTGCCGATAAAGCGCTCTATCAAGCTAAAGCACTGGGGCGCAACCGCGTTGAAAGCTTGTTGCCCCCCACAGAACCGTCACCCTATAGCGAACTACAAGCTTACGGTCACACGCTTATACGCGAATCCAGTGACTCTTAAACACCTAAGACAAAGGCGACGTCTCGGATCCTGAAAAAGCCCTCGCTAAAGGTGCGGCTAGAAGACTCGGTTTAAACCATTCTGCGCAGCCACCCGGTACGCTTCTGCCATGGTGGGGTAATTAAACGTGGTATTTACAAAGTAATTGAGCGTGTTGGCGTTGCCTTCTTGCTGCATGATCGCTTGGCCGATATGCAAAATCTCCGATGCCTGGTCGCCAAAACAGTGAATACCAAGTATTTCCAGGGTGTCTTGGTGGAAAAGAATTTTAAGCATACCCACGGTATCACCGGTAATTTGTGCCCTGGCAGTATCTTTGAAGAAAGCTTTGCCAACTTCATAGGGCACTTTTGCTTCGGTAAGTTCACGCTCATTGGGGCCGAATGAGCTAATCTCGGGGATGGTGTAGATTCCGGTGGGTACATCACTCACAAAGCGATACTCTTTATCGAGCAACTCATTGCACGAGTTCAAGCCTTGGTCGTAAGCCGCGCTCGCCAAACTCGGCCAGCCAATTACATCGCCCGCTGCGTAGATATGGGAAACCGCAGTGCGGTAGTGCTCATCAACGCTTAGCTGACCGCGCCCATTGGCGGTTAAGCCAATGTTCTCAAGGCCTAAGCTGTCGGTATTACCGGTTCGCCCATTGGCCCACAAAAAAGCATCAGCGCGAATTTTCTTGCCTGACTTCAGACGCACGACAACACCTGATTCATCGCCCTCAACGCTCTCGTATTCTTCATTATGGCGAACCAGCACACCGTGCTTACGCAAATGGTAGGAGAGTGCATCGCTAATCTCATCGTCCAGGAACGACAGCAGGCTGTCACGGTTATTAATGAGATCAACTTTGACGCCCAAGCCCGAAAAGATCGATGCATATTCACAGCCAATCACCCCGGCGCCAAAAATCACCAGAGTGCGCGGGGTATGCGAGAGGCTTAATATGGTGTCAGAGCAGTAAATACGAGGATGGCGGAAGTTAATATCCGCCGGGCGGTAAGGGCGAGAACCGGTGGCAATCACGATTTTCTTCGCCACCAGTTCTTCCATGCCTTCCTGGCGGTCACGCACCACCAAGGTGTGCTCATCTTTAAATCGGGCGACGCCATGAAACAGATCAATGCGGTTGCGCGCATAGAAGGTGGTACGCATCTCTACCTGTTTATCGATGGTACCTCTTGAGCGTTCCATCACTTTGGGGAAGGAGAACCAACGCGGCTCACCAATATCGCGGAACATACGGTTGGTGTTGAACGCCATGATCTGTTTCACCTGATGGCGCAACGCTTTGGAAGGAATGGTACCCCAGTGAGTACAGTTGCCACCTACCTGAAGCTGCTTCTCAATAATCGCTACACGCTTGCCATGCTTTGCAGCGTTGATAGCAGCGCTTTCCCCTGCAGGCCCCGTACCGATCACCACAACATCGTAATTGTGAACCGCCATGCTCTCTGCGTCCCCTTGCTATTTTTGATCAATCATCCCGTTGCATACAACGCAGTCTTGTTAGCGACGTGTAGCGTCATAGCCCAAATCGGCGCCACGGCTTTCATCACTACGGCGGCGCACACCCCCGCGCTTGCGGTTCTCCTCTTCACAAACCTCATCTTTGCCACCGCAGATATCGCAGCCATCTTTCATGCCGATTTGATTCAAACCGCCGCAAGAACCGGCAATTGGTTTGCGGCCCATGATGACGCCCACAGCCATAGCACCCATAATCAGTGCCATGAAACCGAATACCAGTAGCCAAATAGTCATATCAACCTCCCAGCTTCACATTGCTTCGCTTTAAATTATTGGCCTTACCTGACGACAACAGTCGTAGTGATAAGTGCCTCACGGTCATTCATCATTAAAGTGATTATACCTTAGCCAAGCCCCTCTTATCAGCGCGGTGATAAGTCATTCCCTTCACAAGGTTATATAAACAAACGGGGCCAGCCCAAAAGGCCAGCCCCGCTTAACGCTACTATCGACTTACGCCGACCGTTTAGCCACCGAAATCATCCAATAGGATATTTTCTGGCTCAACGCCCATATCAAGCAACAACTTGATAACCGAGGCGTTCATCATCGGCGGCCCACACATGTAGTACTCGCAATCTTCAGGTGCTGGGTGATCCTTCAGATAGTTTTCGTACAGCACGTTATGGATAAAGCCTGTCGGCCCTTCCCAGTTATCTTCCGGCTGAGGATCAGATAGTGCCAAGTGCCACTCAAAGTTAGGGAACTCTTCGGCTAACTGGTCGTACTCTTCGTTGTAGAAGGTTTCACGCCAGGAGCGCGCGCCGTACCAGAAGGTGATCTTGCGATCAGACTTCAAGCGCTTCAGCTGATCGAAGATGTGACTACGCATCGGTGCCATACCCGCACCACCACCGATAAAGATCATTTCGGCATCGGTATCACGGGCAAAGAACTCACCGAACGGCCCCATTACAGTGACCTTATCGCCCTCTTTAAGGTTGAAGACGTAAGTCGACATCAAGCCAGGCGGATGGTCAGTGCCAGGAGGCGGCGTCGCAATACGAATGTTGAATTTGAGGATACCCTTCTCGTCTGGGTAGTTCGCCATGGAGTAGGCGCGAATCACTTCCTCGTTGCTCTTGTGGGAAATTTTGAACATATCAAATTTTTCCCAATCCCCTCGATACTCCTCATCGATATCAAAATCAGAGAATTTGACATCATAAGGGGGAGCAACGAGCTGTACGTAGCCACCGGCGCGGAAGGCAACTTCTTCGCCCTCTGGCAGTTTCAGGTTTAACTCTTTGATAAAGGTGGCAACGTTGGGGTTGGCAATAACCTCGCATTCCCACTTCTTCACCCCAAAGACTTCTTCAGGCACTTCGACTTTCATGTCCTGCTTCACAGGTACCTGACAAGAGAGGCGCCAGCCCTCTTTTTTCTCACGCATCGTGAAGTGCGACTCTTCGGTCGGCAGAATAGAGCCGCCGCCCTCTTCAACCCGACACTTACACTGGGCGCAAGAACCACCGCCACCGCAGGCGGACGAGAGGAAAATGCCGTTAGCTGCAAGCGTGTTTAGCAGCTTACCACCGGCCTGGGTCTTCAAAGTGTGCTCAGGGTCGCCGTTGACCTCAATGGTCACGTCCCCGCTACTCACAAGCTTGCTGCGCGCTGCCAGAATGATCGCCGTTAAGCTAATAACGATGACCGTGAACATGACAACACCGAGCAAGATGACTGTTGTATCAACCATGTCGGTTTCCTATTGCTGGAGGTTTTCTATTACCCGGCGATGTTTGGCATCGCCGGGAAAAACCGGCTCCGATTAAAGCTGAATGCCCGAGAAGGACATAAAGCCCAACGACATCAGCCCCACGGTGATGAAAGTAATGCCCAGCCCTTGAAGGCCACCCGGCACATCGCTGTACTTCAGCTTTTCACGAATACCTGCCAGGGCGGCAATTGCCAGCGCCCAACCTGTGCCCGCGCCAAAGCCATAGACCACGGCTTCGCCAAAGTTATAGCTACGCTCCACCATGAACAGTACGCCACCCAGGATGGCGCAGTTAACGGTAATCAGCGGCAGGAAGACCCCTAGCGCGTTGTAGAGCGACGGTACGTACTTATCAAGGAACATTTCCATGATCTGTACCAGCGCCGCAATGACACCGATGTAGGAGAGCAACCCAAGGAAGGAGAGGTCAATGTTTTCAGCACCGCTAATACCGGTCCAGGTCAGCGCACCTTCCTGTAGCAAGAAGGTATAGACAAGGTTGTTAACCGGCACGGTGACGGTCAATACCACAATAACCGCAATGCCCAGGCCAATCGCTGAGGAGACCTTTTTGGACACCGCCAAGAAAGTACACATCCCCAGGAAGAAGGCCAGTGCCATGTTTTCAACAAACACCGAGGCAACAAAAAGACTCAGATAATGTTCCATGTTACACGGCCTCCTTGGGCTTGGTGTTTTCCTTCATTTTGAACTCATTATCTTCTACTTGCTCAGGGTTAACGGAACGCATTACCCAAATCAGTAGACCGATAATAAAGAACGCTGAAGGCGGTAGTAATAGCAAGCCGTTAGGCACGTACCAGCCACCATTTTGCACGGTCTGGAGGATAGTAATGCCAAATACGCTGCCCGAACCCAGCAGCTCACGGAAGAAACCCACCACCATGAGTACAAAGCCATAGCCGAGGCCGTTACCAATACCGTCTAAAAACGACATGCCAGGCGTATTGGACATCGCAAAGCCTTCAGCGCGCCCCATGACGATACAGTTAGTAATGATCAAACCCACAAATACCGAGAGCTGCTTAGACATCTCATAGGCATACGCCTTGAGAATCTGATCAACCACGATAACCAGCGAGGCAATAATGGTCATCTGCACGATGATACGGATCGAAGAAGGAATATGATTCCTGATCAACGATACGAACAGATTTGAGAATGCCGTTACGAAAATAACCGCCAGCGCCATAACGAGCGATACGCTCATACTGGTGGTTACCGCAAGTGCTGAACAGATCCCCAGAATTTGCAGCGCAATAGGGTTGTTCTGGAAAATCGGCGCTGTTAAAACGCCTTTTGCATTTACGTCCGCCATGATCAGGCCCCCTCAACGTCTTCGAAGTTGGTATCGGTCTCTTCGGCGTCTTCCGGCTCAGTGCCACTGCGGAATTTAGCCAAATAGGGACCGAAAGCTTCTTCGCTCAACCAGAACTGCAGCATGTTAGTCACGCCGTTACTGGTCAGCGTAGCGCCAGATAGCGCATCGACTTCGTATTCGTCACTGGCGCCGCCTTTGGTCAGGTGAATTTCCGGTGAGAGGACGCCCTCTTCAGCGTAAATTTTCTTGCCTTCCCATTGGGCTTGCCAGCGCGGGTTGTTAACCTCTGCGCCCAAACCTGGCGTTTCACTGTGCTCGTAGTAAGTGATACTGACAATAGTATTGCCATCACCCTCTACGGCCAGGAAGCCACGCATCAAGCCCCAAAGCCCCTGACCACGAATCGGCAACACGATCTGTTCCGGATCGTCTTCACTGCCGACCAGATAAACAGTCGCGTAGTTTTCAACCCGTGAAAGGCCCGCGATGTCTTGATCGCCAGAAAGCGTGCGACCCGAGGCGGGGTCACGGGCGGCCTCAAAACTATCGTAGGTCTCGGGATCGAACTCATCGGAGTACTCACCCGTATCCAGGTCAACGACCCGAGCGATGATCTCATCGCTAAACACCTCTTCAACGTCCATACCCGGCTCATAGAGCTTGGCAACGTTCAAGATGTTGGTTTTACGGTCGAGCTCCTGGTTAAGCTGCTGCATGGGTCGCAAGGCGACCGCCGCGGTCGAGACAATGACGGAGCACACAATACACAGTGCAAACGCCACAATCAGGACTTTCTTGATGGAGTTGTTACCTTGTGCCATTAGGCAGTCTCCTCGGCCGGTACGCCGCTTCGCTTCACGCGACGCTTGATGTTGGCCTGGACGAAGAAATGGTCAATCAGCGGTGCAAACAGGTTAGCGAAGAGAATCGCCAGCATGATGCCTTCCGGGAAAGCCGGGTTCACAACGCGAATCAAAACAGTCATCACACCAATCAGCGCACCAAACAGCAGACGGCCTTGATTGGTCATCGACGCCGACACCGGATCGGTTGCCATGAAGACCATACCGAAAGCGAAACCGCCGATCACCAGATGCCAGTACCACGGCATGGCAAACATTGGGTTGGTATCAGAGCCGACTAGATTAAACAGCGTACTGGTCACCACCATGCCCAGGAGTACCCCCAGCATGATTCGCCAAGAGGCAATTCCCGTCCACAGCAACACAGCGGCGCCGATAAAGATGGCTAATGTCGAGACTTCCCCGATCGAGCCAGGGATAAATCCGATGAAGGCATCCCACCAGCTAAAGGTGTCGGTCAACGCAGACATACCGTCCTGAAACGCTAGAGAGAGTGCCGTCGCACCGGTATAGCCATCGGCGGCAACCCATACAGAGTCACCTGATATTTGCGCGGGATAGGCAAAGTAAAGGAATGCACGACCGGTCAGCGCGGGGTTCAAGAAGTTTTTACCTGTGCCGCCGAAGATCTCTTTACCAATTACCACACCAAAGGTGATACCCAGCGCAACCTGCCAAAGGGGGATGGTGGCGGGTAGTACCAGCGCGAAGAGTACGGAAGTGACGAAGAAGCCTTCGTTGACTTCGTGACCGCGCTTGATAGCGAACAGCACCTCCCAGAAACCACCGACCACAAAGGTGACCAGGTAGATAGGTAGGAAGTAGGTAGCGCCAAGGACAAAGTTAGCCCATAGGCTATTCGCATCGTGACCGGACGACAGCGTCATCATAATCGCTTCACGCCAGCCTCCCATAGAGGCGTAGCCCGCATCAATTGCCGTGTTGGCCTGCCAACCAGCGCTCCACATGCCGAAAAACATCGCCGGAAAAGTACACATCCACACGGTAATCATGATGCGTTTAAGATCGATACCGTCACGCACATGCGCAGTGGTTTTAGCCACGCTCGGAGGCGTATAAAAAATAGTATCTACCGCTTCAAACAGCGGATAGAACTTTTCGTACTTTCCGCCTTTGTGGAAATGCGGCTCGATATTTTGGAGTGTCTGTTGAATACCCATTATCAGGCCTCTTTCTCGATCATGGTGAGATTATCACGCAGGATGGGGCCATATTCGTATTTGCCAGGGCAAACATACGTGCACAGCGCCAGATCCTCTTCGTCCAGCTCCAAACACCCAAGCTGCATGGCAACCTCAATGTCGCCCACGATCAACGAACGCAGTAGCTGAGTCGGCATGATATCTAGCGGCATCACCTGCTCGTAGGCACCTACCGGCACCATAGCACGCTCGGAACCATTGGTAGAGGTCGTCGGCGCATAGTTGCTCAGCCCCTTAATCTTGGAGATATAAATACCCAAGACCGAGTGACGATTAGCACCAGGAGACAGCCAACCCATAAACGTGCGCTTGTTGCCCTCTTCCAGCAAGCTCACTTGATTGCTGAAGCGGCCAAGGTAGGTCAACTTACCTTCAGCGGCAAAGCCAGAGAATACCGAACCAGAAATAACGCGAGTGTCTTCGGGTTTGATGACTTCGTTGGTCAGGAGTTCATCTGTACTAGCGCCGATACGGGTACGAATCAGACGCGGATTCTCAGCGCGCGGGCCACCAATGGCAACCACACGGTTCATATCCAGCTTCCCTTCTACAAACAACTTACCGAACGCAATAACGTCCTGATAGCCGATGTGCCACACTTTTTTGTGCAGTGCGACTGGAGAAAGGTAGTGAATATGCGTGCCGACAAGTCCCGCAGGATGAGGGCCGGCAAAGCTTTCGGTTTTTACGCCGTCAACATCGCCACCCGGAACTGAGGCATTTTCGCCCGCGCCATTTTCACCTGTACATAGGAAGACGTTGCCCTCGGTCAGGCGCGCTAACACCTTGAGGCCATCCTCGAATGCCTGCGGCTGCTCGTTAATGATCAACGCAGGATCAGGGCTTAGTGGATGCGTATCCACGGCTGTTACAAAAATATCGGCCGGGGTGCTATCAATGGCCGGGGTGCGCGAGAAAGGACGAGTGCGCAATGCAGTCCAGAGTCCCGATTCTACCAGTTGGTCGACAACGACCTGACGTTCAAGCTGCGCTAAGGCATTACGATCATGAGCAGCGAATTCGACCGCTTCCTCAGTTTCGTCTACTTTAATTACGACAGACAGCAAACGACGTTTTTCGCCACGGTTTATTGCAAGCACTTCACCGGCAGCGGGCGCTGTATAACGCACACCAGCAATTTTCTTATCGGTGAAGAGCAATTGGCCCAGTTTGACCTTATCCCCTTCCTGGACTTCCATCGTCGGCTTCATGCCAACGTAGTCGGTACCCAGGATTGCCACGTGGCGCACAGGCCGCGCATCTTCAATACGCTGCTCGGGCGCTCCCGTGATGGGGAGATCCAGGCCTTTTTTGACTTCGATCATAGTCTCGCCCAGTTGTTGGATCGGATATACGAAGGTATGGGGTTCGAATGCTTATTTTCTGCTCAGCGAATTGTTATTTTCTGCTCAGATTGTTACCAGTCCGGCCCAAGCAGCACTTGAACCACCCCGAAAAATCCATCGTATTATAAAGATAAGCGCGTCCAATGACCACATCCCTGATGACCACCAAAAGTGCTATATACATTGGCAAAAGATGGGATTGAGACCAAAAAAACGCCACCCGAAGGTGGCGTCAACGCATTCTCTTAGCTCTAACACCCGGCATGCGGGCCTTGCTAAGTTTAACTAGCGAGGAAGTTTTAAAAACCGCACGTTAGACATTTGCTGCAAAATACGTACGACTTGGCAGCTATAACCGAACTCATTGTCGTACCACACATAAATGACCGCATGATGGCCGTTGGCGATGGTAGCTTTAGCATCCACGATACCGGCATGACGATTGCCCACAAAGTCCGACGACACCACTTCTGCTGAATCGACAAAGTCAATTTGCTTCTGGTAGGCAGACTCGATCGACATACGGCGCAAGTAATCATTTAGCGCTACGGCATCCGTCGTTTTATCTAGGGTCAGATTGAGAATGGCCATAGAGACATTAGGGATTGGCACGCGAATGGCATTGCCGGTCAGCTTACCCTCTAGCTCAGGCAGCGCTTTTGATACGGCCTTGGCGGCTCCTGTCTCCGTCAATACCATATTCAGCGCCGCACTGCGGCCACGACGGTCACCTTTATGGTAGTTGTCGATCAAGTTCTGGTCGTTGGTATAGGCATGCACGGTTTCCACATGACCATTCACCACACCGTACTCGTCGTTGAGTACCTTCAATACTGGAACGATCGCATTGGTGGTGCAAGAGGCAGCAGAGACGATGAGATCGCTATCGCCAATGGATTCGTGGTTAATACCGTACACGATGTTTTTAATATCACCTTTACCCGGTGCCGTTAGCAGCGCTTTGGCAGCGCCTTTACACTTCAGATGCTGGCCCAAGCCCTCTTCATCGCGCCAGATACCGGTATTATCAACAATCACCGCGTTATCGATATCATACTCGGTGTAGTCAATCTCGCTGGGCGAATCGGCGTAAATAACCTGAATGACATTGCCGTTGACCGTCAGCGTACGGGCCTCTGCATCAACCATGATGGTGCCGTCAAAGGGCCCATGCACGGAGTCACGACGCAGTAGGCTGGCACGCTTTTCAAGGTCTTTAGCCACATCTCCACGGCCACGCACCACAATAGCGCGCAAACGCAGCAGATTACCGCCCCCGGCCTTTTCCACCATCACTCGTGCCAGTAAACGACCAATACGACCAAAACCGTAGAGCACCACGTCTTGCGGCTCCCCGGTACTAGCCCCCGGCTGGTAGCCGTCAATAATCTCTTGCAGCTCTTTACGCAGGAAGGCTTCGACATCGCCACCGCCCTGGTTCTTGAACATCACCGCCAGCTTACCTACATCCACATGGGCAGGACCAAGATTCAAAGCGACCATCCCCTTCACGATAGGGTAGGTATCCTCAACGGAGAGCTCAGTGCCTTCTATTTTGCGCACGAAGCGGTGGTCTTTAAGAATGCGGATGACCGACCGTTTAATAAGCGAACGTCCGAACATGGTGGCAACGACGTTATTTTGACGATAGAGCTGTCCTACTAACGGGATCATCTGCTCCGCCAAGGCTTCGTTGCCTTGCCATTCTTGAAAAACGTTTTCGAGCGCTTGCTGACTCACGTGCGGCCTCATCAGGTTGTGGGAAGGGAGAGTGCATTATCCGGGGCAAGCGCAGTGGTCGCAATGACTGGATAGTCGCACAACATGTAGGGGTATTACAGGAATGCCAATCTCACTACAAAACCCCTTTCAATACAGATTAACCCGCTACCTTAAGCCGCGGCACTCTAACTGAAACGGGTGATCGTGTATGATCTCTCTTCCGTTTCAGCGCAAAACGATATCTTGCTTATGCCGACATTCTCTCTGCTCGAACCGCCCCAGCCCCAAGGGACTCTCGATACGCTCTACTGGACATCGCCGCCGGGTAGCGCGACTGCGCTGGCACTCTCCCGCGTTGCTGCGAAAGCTCCGCTATTGGTGATCACCCCCAATACGGCCAGCGCGCAGCGTCTTGAACAGGATCTCTATTTTTATAGCGACGTACCGGTACTGCCCTTCCCCGACTGGGAAACGCTACCCTACGACAGCTTTTCACCCCATCAGGACATTGTCTCTGCGAGGCTGCGCACCCTGCGCCAACTGCAAAATGGCGTGCGCGGTATTGTGCTGGTGCCGATCAACACGTTGATGCAGCGCTTGCCCCCGGTTGAGTACATTGCTGGACGGGTCATGACACTCAAAACTGGCGAGCGTTTGAATCGCGAAGCGTTTAGGGAATCGCTCTCCCGAGCGGGCTATCGCGCTGTCGAAACGGTCTACGAGCCCGGCGAATACGCTATGCGAGGGGCGCTGATTGACCTGTTTGCGATGGGTATGGATGAGCCCATCCGTATTGATCTGTTCGATGACGAGATCGATTCGCTGCGCCACTTCGACCCTGGCAGCCAGCGCTCGACTGATAAGCTTGAATCGCTAGAATTGCTACCCGCCCACGAATACTCGCTAAGCCGCAGCGCGATTGCCTGTTTTCGTGAGCAGTTTGAAACCCTGTTCGACGTTGATCCGCGGCAATGCCCTCTTTATAACGATGCGTTGAAAGGCATTCCTTCGCCGGGGCTTGAGCACTATTTGCCACTGTTTTTTGAACACACCGCGTCGCTGTTTGACCACCTGACCGACGATACACGAGTAGCACTGCTGCCGGGAGTGTTTGATGCCGCGGAGCATCACTGGCAGTCGATTGACGCCCGCTACGTAAATTTGGGCGTTGATCCAACCCGCCCGTTGCTACCACCCCACCGAGCGTTTTTCCCGGTCAATGATGTATTCTCGGCGATCAAAGCCTGCCCGCGAATAGAGCTAACCGAGGATAGCGAGCAGCGCCATGCACAACAGCCTGAAGCCGCGCCACTCCCCACGCTCTCTATCAATGCCCGCGCCAAGCAGCCATTAGCGGAGCTGTCAGCGTTTTTACATTCCCATGCCCAAACCCGGGTGCTGTTTGTGGCAGAGTCGCGGGGGCGCCGGGAAGCCCTGGAAGAGATCCTGTCGCCACTTAAGCTCTCGCTTCCACATACCAATAGCTTCCACGACTTTCTAGCTAGCGCTCATACCTATGCGATTACGGAAGGTTTGGTCGACAGCGGCTTATGGCTAAATAATCCAAGCATTGCGGTGATTAGTGAAACCGAGCTGTTTGGTGACGTGGTACGCCAGAGCCGTCGGCGCGAAAAAGCCACGGATGACAATGAACTTGCAGTACGCCACTTGTCGGAGCTGCGCGAAGGTGCGCCAGTGGTTCACCAGGCCCACGGCGTTGGCCGCTATTTAGGGCTGGAAACCTTAGAGGCCGGCGGCCAGGCAAATGAGTTCCTGGCGCTCTCCTATGCCGATGGCGCCAAGCTTTATGTGCCTGTCGACAGCCTGCATATGATCTCCCGTTACAGCGGGGCCGGTGACGAACTGGCCCCGCTGCATAAGCTCGGCTCGGATCAGTGGGAAAAAGCCCGCCGCAAGGCCGCCGAGAAAATTCGCGATACCGCCGCAGAGCTGCTGGATGTCTACGCCCGCCGAGAAGCCCAGCAAGGGGTGGTCTATGAGGCGCCTGGCGAGGAGTATCTGCGTTTTGCAGGCAACTTCCCATTTGAAGAGACCGCTGATCAGCACGCGGCGATTGAAGCGGTCATCAGCGATATGACCTCACCGCAGCCCATGGACCGCGTGGTGTGCGGCGATGTCGGCTTCGGCAAAACCGAAGTGGCCATGCGCGCGGCATTTTTGGCCGTACAGTCTGGCCGCCAAGTGGTGGTATTGGTGCCCACTACGCTGCTGGCGCGCCAGCACTTCGAGAACTTCCGCGACCGCTTTGCCGACACCGCCGTCAATATCGGCCTGATCTCGCGCTTTACCAGCGGCAAAGAGGTCACCCAGACGCTAGAGAGCATTAAAAGCGGCCAGACCGACATCGTCATCGGCACCCACAAGCTGCTCGCCAAAAGCGTTGAGCTGCCCAAAATGGGCCTGCTGATCATCGATGAGGAGCACCGCTTTGGGGTGGCGCAAAAAGAGAAGCTCAAAACGCTGCGTGCCGAAGTCGATATTTTGACGCTGACCGCGACCCCTATCCCGCGCACGCTCAATATGGCCATGAGTGGCATCCGTGATCTGTCGATTATCGCCACGCCGCCCGCCCGCCGCCTGTCGGTTAAAACCTTTGTTCAGCAGCACGATACCAGTATCATCAAGGAAGCCCTGCTACGTGAAATACTGCGTGGTGGGCAGGTCTATGTACTGCATAACGAAGTCAAAACCATTGAAAACAGTGCCGAACAGATTCGTGAACTGATCCCCGAAGCGCGGGTAGCGGTTGCCCACGGCCAGCTCCCCGAACGTAGCTTGGAACGTATTATGTCGGACTTCTACCATCGGCGCTTTAACGTGCTGGTGTGTTCGACCATCATTGAAACTGGCATTGATGTACCCAGCGCCAACACCATTATTATCGAACGCGCCGATAAATTTGGCCTGGCACAGCTGCACCAACTGCGGGGCCGGGTTGGCCGTAGTCACCATCAGGCGTACGCCTACCTATTAACACCACCGCCCAAAGCGATGACCCGGGATGCTATCAAGCGCCTGGAAGCGATTAGCGCTTCGGATGATCTAGGCGCAGGCTTTACCCTGGCCAGCCACGATATGGAAATACGTGGCGCGGGTGAACTGTTGGGGGATGAACAGAGCGGCCAGATGGAAACCATCGGCTACACCCTTTATATGGAGATGCTGGATCGAGCGGTGAAGGCTATTCGCGCGGGCAAAACGCCCAATATCGATGCGCCCTTCAATACCGGCGTTGAAATCAACCTCAACCTGCCCGCGCTGATTCCAAGCGATTATATTCACGATGTTCAGCAGCGCCTGGTGATGTACAAGCGTATTGCCAACACCCAGAGCGATAGTGAGCTAAAAGAGTTGCAGGTTGAACTGATCGACCGCTTTGGCTTGCTGCCCAACCCGGTGAAAAACCTGATTCGCCAGACCAAGCTGCGCCACCGTGCCGAGCAACTGGGAATCAGCAAAATCGAGGCTGGCGAGAGCCGCGGCAGAGTACTGTTTGATAGCAGCACCCAGGTGGATCCCTTAACCCTGGTGACCCTCATCCAGACGTCACCAAAGCACTACCGTTTAGATGGCTCTGACACCTTACGGTTTGAATTACCAATGGAAAGTGTCGATGAGCGCTTCCAGCAACTTGAAAACCTGCTTAGCACCCTTAACCAAAAAGTAGCGGCGGCGTGAAGCTTGGGGCAAACTTGCCAGTAGCCATGGCCCAGTTGGTCAACAGTCGTTTATTGATCCCAGTGGCCTAGCAACGCGCATCAGCAGTGAATTAACACATTAGGAACGATCATGAACATTCGCGATACCTTTACCACCCTTTGGGGCCCTACCAGCTTGGCCGTGCTACTCGCCGCTAGTCTGGTAAGCCCAGCTTTTGCGCAACCAGCTGACGAGCAAGCCGACAGCCCGGCACAGTCGCAAGAGCAGCAGACTCAAGAAAGCTCAGAAGAATCGCCACAGGCGCAAGCACAGGAAATCAGCATAGACGCCGCCGATAGCGCCGCTCAGGTTGCTGATCAGGATGAGCTACCACGTGGTCACTTCCGCCTGCCCGAAGAAGGCGATGTCATAGGGGAGCGCTACACCGTCGTTGTCGAAGACCCCAAGCAGACGCTGATCGATATCGCCCGACGCCACAACATTGGCTATGAAGAGATTCGCATGGCCAACCCGGGCGTCAGCCTCTGGGTACCTGGTGTAGGCACCGAAGTGGTGATCCCGGCCCAATACATCCTTCCGCCTGCGCCGCGGGAAGGCGTTGTCATTAACCTTTCTGAGCTACGCCTCTACTACTACCCGGCCGATAAGCCCGGCATTGTCGAAACCTACCCGGTTAGCGTGGGGCGCGAAGAGTTCGCCACCCCCGTAGGCATCACCCGCACCACGGTTAAGGTGAAAGACCCCGCCTGGGCTCCACCGGCATCCATGCGTCGCGAAGCAGCCGAACGCGGCGAACCAGCGCCTTCCATAGTGCCGCCCGGCCCTGACAACCCCTTGGGCGAGCACGCGATCCTACTGGCCATGCCGAGCTATCTGATTCACGGTACCAACCGCCCTGATGGCGTCGGCATGCGCGTTAGCCGCGGCTGCATTCGTATGTACCCGGAAGACATCAAATCGCTCTACGAACGCTTACCCAGCGGCACTCAGGTCAACCTGATGGATGCACCGTTCAAAGCGGGCTTTGCAGCCGATGGCACGCTGTTTGTACAATCTTTCCCACAGCTGGAAGAGAACGCGGAAGGCTTTGAGCCGCTACTCAACGCCCTAGAGCGCGTCACTGCGCTGACTGACAATGACACTGAAATAGACGCCGAACGGATTCAGCGCGCCGTAGAAGCCCCTGACGGCCAATTTATCGCCCTCTTTGGCCCTCAGGCACCTGAACCAGAGCCCGAGCCTGTTGAACTGATTGACGAGCTTAAGCTCAGTGCCGCCACTGGCGACGATAAAGACGCTTAACCGAACACCTAGCAACAAAAAACCCCGCCAAGGCGGGGTTTTTTGCGTAGCTAGTATAAAAACCTACTGGTCTGACGCTTTAATTTACAGCGCCTTACTACGGCGTATTAACTAACTACAGCTTCCTTCCAGCAGCTACTGAGAGAGTCAGACGACTCCCTCAGCAGCCCAAGCAGAATTACTTCTGCATGGAACGCTGGAACATACGGTTCATTTCTTCACGGTTCTGCTCAGACATCTGCAGAGCAGCCTGCGCGTCGCGCTGGGCTTGGTTTGCAGTGTTCATAGCTTGTGAAGCCATGCTGCGTGCTTCTGCAGCGTCAGCCTGTGCAGATTCTGCAGTCATGCGAACTTCTTCCAGCGCGCTGGTAGAAGCACAACCAGCAAGAATTGCCAGAGAAGCGGCAGCAGCAGTCATCTTCAGAGTAGTTTTCAGAGTCATAATGTTCTCCTTGAGTCGTCCTTGGGTACTACGTTAAGGGTATGACAAAGGTAAGGCTAGTCACTTAAATTAGAATAAGTTCTTAGCTTAAATTTGTCTACCTGCGGTGCAGGTTCTTTTCAGTGACTTGTGCTGCAAAGCACGCAAGTCAAACGCTGTTTTATAATAGACCACAGCGGTTGTCTATAGCCACTTGTTTAAAACCTCGAACTTCCATCAACGGCGTTAGCTTAACGGATCACTACCCGGGTGCCAACACCCACTAGCGCTGCCAGGCGATCGATTTGATCGTTGGTAACGGCAACACACCCCTGAGTCCAGTGATAGCGCCCGTGAATATCGGGGTCTGCGCTACCCAGGCCATGAATTCCAATCGCCCCACCCAGTGCGGTATCTTGCGGGGGGCGACCGTAACGTCGATAGTAGTCGAAGTAGTCATCATAATCAGCTTGGGAATAAATCCCTTTTTCCAGCGCCATTCTAGCGTGCACTGGGGTCGGGTAATCAATGCCTATGAAGGTACGCCACTGGCTTTCGTAATTAAAGCGGTTGACATGAAACTCCCCCATGGGAGTCACATTATCGCCGCGAACCCGTTGGGTTTTAGCCCCAGCACGGCCAAGTGATATGGGCGCAAACCGCTCCAGCAGCGCGTTACCCCGAAACACGCTAAGGGTGGCTTCCTTGTCGTCCACCAGCACCCACAGTTCATTGCTATGACGCGGTACATGGGCGCGACTCAGCATCGCTTCTACGAGATCGGTGGCGGTGTCCTGGTTGGGCGCAGTAACAGCAGCACTGGCCACGGCTGGCAAGCTCAACACCATGGCTAAAAATCGACGGCGATTAACTAAAAACATGACAGCTCTCGAAACAAGTTAGCCCGTGGTTGACCGACTCGGCGCATCTGGTGGCTGTTATACCCTATTCCCACATTCGCCGTTAGCAATTTCGTCATGTACACGACTGACGCCCCGAAGGGCAGTAACCGACAATCCACTAATAGAGCCCCCATCAAACGCCCTGCAACTCTTCCATACTCGCCATTATATTGCGTATCTCGGAATTATGTCCTTGAGCCAGGGCGTTGAAAAACTCCTCTTCAGGCTCAATTTTCGCTCGTGCCGCGCGATGCTCGTAGAGCGCTTGAAGACGCTGATGCGACGATGTGGCAGTTCTCATCGCATCCTCTATCGTGCCGGTGATCGTTTGTTCCGCCAAATGATCCAACTCAGGCGGTTGGGGAAAATCGCTGGAATCATCGAACCATAACTCCAGCACTTCTGAATGGTCGGAACCATCGTGGAAGAGATCTTCAAGCCCCGTTTTCATTTTTAGCTCTCGGCTAGCCAAGTAATTAAACGCCATTTCTAAGCGCTCATTCTCAGCATCCTCAGCGGCTTCGCTATACTGTCGCGCCATCCGGGCATGAAAACCCGCCGCCCATTCGATTAAATCTTTCACCTGGTTATAACGCATCATGATCTCCTTTCTTGACGACTTGAGCGATGCATAACAATAAACACTACCACTCCAGACTGCTTTCGCGCAGCGCGCCTATTTCACGCTTGGCCGCCTGAAGATTATCCAGCAGCTGCTGGCGCAAACTGGTTTGATTACCCACGGCAATCATAGCGGGGTTGTGAGTTGCGCGCCGCGCAGCACCTTCGTCACTATGTAGGCGCTCAAGCTGACCCTCCAACCAACTCAGCCAGCTTTCCGGCTGGGCTTTCAAGTCGCGCAGACGCTGCAGCTCGGCCAGAGCAGGGCCATCTTGTGCCAGCAACACAGTCCAGCGATGCTCCGACAGCCGAGCGTGTTCGGTAACTTCGCGCAGCAGCGACTCAAGCGCCAGCTCAAAAAGCGCCAGCGCACTCTCTTCCAACGCCATCTGCCGCGCAGGGGCATGCTCATCACTCCCAGCGGGCAAGGTGGCTAACAGCTCCGCTTGGTAGAGCAGTTGGTTGGTTCGTGACCGTGCATTCACTTGCGTTTGTCCTCCACGTGCCATTTACCGGCATCAAACATGGCCTTCCAGCCTGTGGCCTTGCCCTCCTCGTCGGTCATCACGTACTGCTCTTTACTCTTACGCGAGTAGCGGATTTGCGCCGGGCGACCATCCGGATCTTCACTCGGCGCTTTAAGAATGAAGTGATACTTTTCGGGCAGCTCCTCGGCATGCGCTTTCAGCTCTTTCACCAGCGGCGGCCGTGTTTCGCGATTTTTAGGGAACTTGCTGGCAGCCAAAAATAGTCCGCTTGCGCCATCACGGAGCACGTAATGGTCGTCAACTTTTTGGCAAGCCAGTTCCGGCATCGGGATCGGATCCATTTTTGGCGGTGCTACTTCGCCGCTTTTCAATAGCTTACGAGTGTTTTTACATTCGCTATTAGTACAGCCAAAATACTTGCCAAAGCGGCCTGACTTCAACTGCATCTCAGAGCTGCACTTATCGCACTCGATGATCGGGCCGTCATAGCCTTTGATCTTGAATTTGCCGCCTTCAACTTCGTATCCGTCACAATCGGGGCTGTTACCACAGATGTGCAGCTTACGCGTTTCATCGATTAGGTAGTTGTCCATCGCCGTGCCACACTTGGGGCAGCGACGCTTGGCACGCAGTGCATTGGTTTCGGCCTCTTCACCCGCGTCTTCGGCCACCGCCTCTTCACCAGGAATCAGGTCAATGGTGGTTTTACAACGCTCTTTGGGCGGCAAATTGTAGCCACTACACCCCAGGAAAACCCCGGTGGAAGCGGTACGAATCTGCATATGACGGCCACAGCTTGGGCAGTCAATATCCGTCGCCACTGGCTGATTGGGGCGCATGCCATCTTCGCTCTCCGCCTTGACCAGCTCTTCACGGAATTCTTCGTAAAAGGCGTCCAGCAGCGCCTGCCAGTTGCGTTCGCCTTCGGCGACCTCATCCAGACTATCTTCCATACGGGCGGTGAACGAGAAGTCCATCAAATCAGGGAAGGACTCTTTCAATCGCTCGGTGACTATATCGCCTAGCTTTTCGGCATAGAAACGGCGGTTTTCCAACTTCACATAGCCGCGATCCTGGATCGTTGAGATGATTGAAGCGTAGGTTGATGGTCGGCCAATACCCTGCTTCTCAAGCTCTTTGACCAGGCTTGCTTCGGTGTAGCGTGGTGCCGGCTTGGTAAAGTGCTGCTGAGGATCGAGCGCTTCCAGCGCCATGGGCGTACCCTTTGGCAAGTCCGGTAAGCTCTGATCTTCATTTTTGCCACTAGGCTTCATTACTCGGGTATAACCATCAAACTTCAGTACACGTCCTTTGGCACGTAGCTCGTAGCCATCGACTTCAACACTCAGCGTACTTGAAAGGTACTCTGCGGGGGTCATTTGGCAGGCCACAAACTGACGCCAGATCAGTTCGTAGAGACGCTCGGCATCCCGCTCCATTCCAGCCAGATCGGAAGCCTTACGCTCGACACTGGAAGGGCGAATCGCCTCATGGGCCTCTTGAGCACTCTCTTTACTACTGTAACGATTAGGTGCTTCTGGCAGGTAGCGTTCGCCGAACTCTTCGCCGATATAGCTGCGCACTCCCTCAACCGCATCTTTCGATAAGTTGGTGGAGTCGGTACGCATATAGGTGATGTACCCCGCCTCATAGAGGCGCTGAGCCATGGTCATGGTTTTCTTCACAGAAAACCCTAACCGGCCACTTGCCGCTTGCTGCAGCGTAGAGGTAATAAAGGGTGCCGTGGGCTTTGAACTGGTGGGTTTGTCTTCCCTTGAGGTAATCGCCAGCTTGGCTTTTCTAAGCTGTTCAATACGCGCCAGGGTGTCTTTTTCGGAGGTGGGCTTAAAAGCCTTGCCATCCTGACGAACCAGGGCAAAGCGCACCAGCTCACCCTCGGGAGAGGCCAAATCCGCGTGCACATCCCAAAACTCTTCAGGAATAAAGGCACGGATTTCGCGCTCGCGCTCAACAATTAGACGTACCGCGACTGACTGTACACGGCCAGCCGACAGCCCGCGCGCTACTTTCGCCCACAGTAGAGGCGAAAGCATAAAGCCCACAACGCGATCCAGGAAACGCCTTGCCTGCTGCGCCTCTACCCGTGGGATATTGAGCGCGCCAGGCGCCTTGAAAGCGTCTTGAATCGCGTTTTTGGTGATTTCGTTGAACACCACGCGCTTGTAACGGCTGTCATCGCCACCGATGGTCTCGCGCAGGTGCCAAGCAATGGCTTCCCCTTCGCGATCCAAATCCGTTGCGAGGTAGACAGCGTCAGCCTTCTCAGCCAGCTTCTTTAGTTCGGCAACGACTTTCTCTTTTCCGGGCAGCACCTCATAGCGAGCTTCCCATCCGTTGTTGGGGTCAATCCCCATCCGCCGAATCAACTGATCTTGGCTTTTACGTTTTTTATATTCTTCTTTCTCTTCCGCCGACATCTTGCGTGTCGCTGCGGCCTGGCGCGCGCGCTCCTTGGGGTCGGAGGCTGCCTTACCTGAGCCGCTGGTCGGCAGGTCACGAATGTGGCCCACGCTCGACTTCACGATGAAATCGTTGCCGAGATATTTGTTAATCGTCTTCGCTTTCGCTGGCGACTCGACGATGACCAGTGACTTGCCCATAGTGCTCCACTTTCCTAATGCACGGACTGTCTAGCGCGTGCTCTGAATTCGGTGCCGTATCGACGGGATGAAACTGCCCGTTAAAAAAGATACGGATGAAAAAATGCGCCTACCCTACCCCAGCCCTTAGCTAAGCGCCAGTGGCAACCAAGCCGTAGGGAGAATCCATAGACTTTAGACAACCAGGGTTATATTTCAGACAAATAGTAGCTAGACACTAGACTGCCACCGACATTACAGCAACCCAAAAGGTAATCAGGCAAACAAAGCGCCCCCACCAAATAGGCGGGGGCGCAATGAGCTAATGTACTGATTTAGCGCTTAGGCGGCGTCTTTTTACGCTTGGTAGTGCTGGTGGGTTTAGCCGCCGGCTCACTGGCCGACTCGCTAGCCGCAGTAGGTTTAGACGATGACTCCTTAACCACGGACTCCTTATTCACCACGGGCTGCTCCTTGGCCACTGGCGCAGGCGAGGTCGTTTGCGTTTCGGCCACCTTAGCAATAGCAGCCTTGGGCTTAGCCGCAGGCTTAGTTGTCGCAGACGTTTTGCTCACCGTCGGCTTGCTCGCAGCGGGCTTATTCGCTACCGATTTGCGGGGTCTTGCCTTATCAAACAGCGCTTTAATTTGAGCAAAGCGCTCAGCAGCATGCTCTGAAAGATCGCCGCTGGCGGCAAACACATGCTCAAGGTGGCTAATATAGCCATCGACATCGTCGTTGCTGCTACCTGCTAGCAAAGTAGGCAGCGAATTCAACGCCTGTTCACGATCCAGCTTCAAGATAAAGAACTGCTCGCGCACCAAGTTTTTAAAATCACTCAGTTCAATACCAGGCTCAAGCTCCGCACGGGAGGCGCGTAGCCGCTTAAAGTTACGCTCATCTGTAGCTGGGGCGCCACCGAGTACATAGATAAGCGAGCGCATAACCGCTTCATGGGCACTGCCCTTAGCAATTTTTTCTCGCAGCTCTTCCTGACGCTGTTCAATAAAGCGACGATGCTCGGGCTCTGCCCCTGGACGGCGGCGGTGTACGTGGGCATCGCCAAACAGACCGACAGCAGCTTGCAATAGCGGCTGGCCGTAGATATCCATAAACATTTTTTCGGTGCTGCTATCCCGCAAATCGCGCATCGCATTGAGGCTGGCGACCAGTTGATCAGACCCCATGGTTTCAAGCGCTTTGAACATATTATCTTCTGATACTGGGTGACGATCTTTGCGCACGGCTTCCGCCATTACCGGTAGCGGCACCGAAAGTGGATTACGATCAGAAAGCAGTTTGTAGCCCAAACGGATAGGGTGCATACGACGGATCAAGCGGGCAGCTTCCGGTGTCATGATGGCTTTTAGCCAGGGCTGCAGAAAGAGACGATACATCCCCAAATTGATTTCTGAGATCCGCGCCACGGTGGCAAAACGACGATCATCTTCCGGCTTGTGCATTACTGCCTGATCTAACTCTTCAAAGTTACGCGGCATAAATTCAAGCAGATAATCACGCTCGAACAGCTCAGCGTCTTCGCCCTTCTCTGCCGGAGATATGGTGGTTTCGTACAGCCCAGGCGGCAGCACGTCGATGTAATCCATATTGGCGGTGAATTCGGTATGCTCTTTGCGCGATACGCTGCCCGAAACAAATATACCTAGATGGCCGGTCGTATCATGCTGGCAATAGACGATGGTTTGCTCATTGGCAATGATGTCATCGGTGTTTTCATATAAATCACGAATCCATCCCAATGCTTGAGGCGGCGGGGTAATATCATCCCCACGCGAACAGAACACAACGACCGGCGAGCGTACATTTCGCAGATCGATTCGGCGTCCATCACGGGTCACCAACTGTGCGGTAGAGAGCCGATTACCGACAAACAGATTATCGACGATATACTGAATCTCTTCACCGCCTAATACGACGTGACCACCCCACCAACGTTCAAAATCGAGGTATCGGCCCGCTTCGGTATCGATATTGTCGTAAAGGTGATACTGCTTTTTCCAGTAGGTATTAGCCGGGTTGAGGCGCTCGAAGTTCTGCACCAGCCACGCCCCGTCAAACAGGCCGTCGCCGATATCGCTGGTGAGTGCCGTAATCCAGCTGCCTCCTGCCATTCCACCGGTATAGCGCATGGGGGCTTTGCCGTGCTCACCCGCCCAGTAGGAGAGCGGCGCGCCGGCAATCAGGATCGGGCCAAAAACGTCAGGCTCCAAGGCAGCCGCCATCATTATCTGCCAGCCCGCCTGGCAATTGCCCACCACCATCGGCTTTTCGGTGGTTTCGGGATGCAGCTCAATCACATGGCGTAAAAATGCGATCTCCGACTCGACCACATCCTCAACGGTTTGGCCTGACTCAGGAAATGGCAAAAAACCAATAAAGTAGCAAGGGTGCCCCGCTTTAAGCGCCACGCCCAACTCACTGTCCGGCTTAAACCCACCAATCCCTGGCCCATGCCCCGCACGTGGGTCAACCACTACAAACGGGCGCTTTTGCAGATCAATTTCTGTTCCTTCATGGGGCAATACGCGCAGCAGTTCGTAGTTGGTTGGCCGCGGCAGCGTCCGACCATCCATCAGCACTTCGGTATCGAACCCCAACACATTGGGCTTGGTTTGCTCCATATGTTCGAGGTACTGATTACCGCGTTCGCGCATAACGTCCAGATAGAGAACGCTGCGCTCCATACTATCGCGCCAGTAATCAAAGGCAGCGCGCCCAAATCCGAACGGGTCGAACAACGCTGAGAGCGCCTCGCCACCTGGCACCGCGGTGGAAGCATTTTGATCTTTCGACCACGCGCTTGTAAAAGCGCTGGCTGGAAACAAAGAGGTGGTCAGAGGATTGGCAAGAAAGTTCATAGGGTCTCCCATTGGGTTGATGCACAGGCACCAGACCCGAAAGCAATGATGCTGCAATGCAATATAGTCTAGGCCACTACGTGCGCGGCGTCGATCATTAACCCTGATAATTACGCCTTATGCGACTAATGAGGCCATGTTTAGGCAGTGCCAAAGATTCAGTGGTAGCATGCTTTGCCCTGGCGATGAAGCCTGATTTTGATATTAATTCCTACGTCGATATAGGACGTTGACTACGAGGTTGCCATGTCATCCCCTAATCTGCTCAATCGCCTCACATTTAGACAGCTGCAGGTCTTCCAGGCAGTGCATCGGCAGCGCTCTTATTCACGCGCGGCTGAACAACTGGGGCTAACCCAGCCGGCGGTGAGCGCGCAAATACGCCAGCTTGAGCAGGCCCTGGGCCAGTCACTGTTTAACTACGCGGGTAAAACGCTCCACACGCTTCCCGCCGCCGATACCCTCGCCCACTCAGCGCGCGAAATTTTTGGCCAACTGTCACGGCTGGAAATGAACCTATCGGATATTAACGGCAAAATAAGCGGGGAACTCAACATCGCGGCGGTTTCCTCAGCCCAATATGTGGTGCCTTATTTACTTGCCCGCTTCCGTGCTCACTACCCTGAGGTACACGTCCGCTTAAAGGTGTGCAATCGCTGCCAGGCACTCGATCGATTGGCTGAGCAGCAGGATGACTTGGTTATCATGGCCATGGTGCCTGAAGACGATCGCTTGGTAGTGATGCCGATTATTGATAACGAACTGATCGCCGTCGTCTGGCCCGAGCATCCGCTACTTTCGATGCCGCAACCCTCGTTAGCAGACTTTGCGCGCCATTACGTGCTAATGCGCGAACCCGGCTCCGGCGTACGCAACGCTTTTGAGCAGATGGCGGCCAGTCAGCAGGTCGCCCTTCCCCACGGTATTGAGCTAGGTACTAATGAAGCAATTAAAGGGGGCGTCATGGCTCACTTAGGTGTTGCTGTGCTGCCGCGTTTGGCGGTACAGCTGGAGCTTGAGCAGGGGTTACTTTTTGAGTTGGGGCTGCCGGACTTTCCCATCCACCGCTCTTGGTGCACGGTCTATACGAGAGAGCGCTTACCCACTCCGGTCGCCGAGTTGTTTTTGAGCTTCATCCGTGAACACTTACCCGACTATCGCCGTCACTTTCAGGCACCCGCAAGCCCCTTACCCAGCCACGGGGTAGCCTGTTTGCCGATACTTCCTCCCTGAAGGAGAGTGATGGCTTACGGTGTCTTGTTGGCAGCGAGATATGTTACATTAGCCATCATTAGCGCGATAAAATATCGAGCAAACTTCGTATTAACCAGGTATCAATAGGCAGGCTTGGAACGGGGTTAAACCTTTTTTACGCCTTCGGCCTACCGCACAGAAGAGAGGCTCTGTCACTATGAGCAATAACCCCTCGCAGCGCGTGTCCAGCGGTGAAAAATACCGTAATGAACATGGCATGTCGGTGATCAAGGATGGCATGAAGCAGCGCAAAGCGCAGCCAGAGGCCCCTTCTGTTGAGCTTGAGCGCAAACCCAAGTGGCTGCGAGCACAGATTCCAGGTGGCGAGCGCTTTGAAGCGGTCAAGAAAAACGTCGCGACCCATCGATTAAGCACTGTTTGCGCTGAATCCCACTGCCCCAATATGGGCGAGTGCTGGAGCAATGGCACGGCCACTATCATGCTGATGGGCTCGGTATGTACCCGCGCCTGCCGGTTCTGCGCAGTAGACACCGGCAACCCCCAAGGCTGGCTTGACCACGAAGAGCCTGAAAATACAGCCAAATCTGTAGAGCTCATGGGGCTGCGTTATATCGTACTGACCTCTGTTGACCGTGATGACCTTGACGATGGTGGCGCAACCCACTACGCCAACTGCATCAGCGCGATCAAAGTGCGCACACCCGATGTGGTAGTGGAAGCCTTGACGCCCGACTTTGATGGTGACCTTGCCGCTATCGAACGCGTCGTCGATTCAGGCCTTCAGGTATTTGCCCAAAATGTGGAGACCGTGGAACGTCTGACAGGCAGAGTGCGTGACCGGCGGGCTGGTTACCGGAAAACCCTCGATGTCCTTGCCCATGCCAAGCGCTACCGCCCAGATATCATCACCAAAACCAGCCTGATGCTAGGCTTGGGTGAAACCGACGAAGAGATTTTGCAAACGTTTGATGATTTACGTGAGATCGGCGTCGATATTGTCACGCTTGGCCAGTACCTACGCCCGACCAAAAATCATCTATCGGTGGAGCGCTGGGTCACGCCTGAAGAGTTTGATCGCTACCGCGTGATTGGCCTGGAAAAAGGCTTTATGGAAGTACCCTCTGGCCCGCTGGTACGTTCAAGCTACCGTGCTGATCGCGTATTTGAGAAAAACAACCTGGGGCTCGCCTCACCTGCCGCGATTCCCGGGCAGGAACAAGAAGCAAACCCCAATATTATTCCAGCTCTCAACGTAGGATAGGCTTAAATTAAGCGTTCTACGGGGCTTGCTACTATGGGGCGGGTTTTAAGACCCGCTTTATAAGCCTCGTTTTTAATAACGGTAACCCAATTTTACAGTGACGTGTTCTCGACACTGACCAATGCGCGGTTTAGCCGTTTAGCCAGCGCCTCGGCCAGTTGCTCACCCACCCGATGATCACCTGGCAACGAGACGAGGTCAGCCAACTTCGCCATGGGCATACCTGCATAGCCGCAGGGGTTAATGCGCAAAAAAGGCGTCAGGTCGCCGTCTACATTCAACGCCACGCCGTGAAAGCTCGCCCCCCGCCGAATACGCAGGCCGAGTGAGGCAATCTTCGCCTCACCCGCCTCTGTCATTACATAAACCCCTGGAGCATCGGGCCGAGCTCGGGCGCTCACGCCATAGTGGCTCAAGACGTCAATCACGGCATTCTCCAATGCTGTGACTAAATCGCGCACACCAATTTTCCCCCGCCGTACATCCAGCAGCGGGTACAGCACCACCTGCCCTGGCCCGTGATAAGTGACTTGCCCCCCCCGATCAACGTGCACCACCGGAATATCGCCGGGCAGTAGCAGGTGCTCGGGCTTACCAGCCTGTCCTTGGGTAAACACTGGGTCATGCTCGACCAACCAGAACTGATCAGGGGTTTGCGCATCCCGTGTATCGGTTAGCGTGCGCATAGCTTGCCATACTGGCAGGTAGGCCTGGTGACCCAAATCGTGCAACTCAATCGGGACGGCGTCATCCACGGTTACACCACCATATGCACACGGCCAGTAGCCTTGAGGTCGTCGAACAACTCTTTAATGTGCTGCTCTCCGGTCGCTCTAATCACCACACGTACCGATTGAAAACGGCCATTGCGGCTATCGACCACCTGCATTGCCGTTGCATCGAAGTCGGGGTCATGGCGCACAATCACTTGGCACACACAGGCAGGAAAGTCTTCGGCCGCATCGCCGACGACTTTTAACGAGTAATCACATGGGAAGGTGATTTTAGGCGGCTCCTGAGCCGCCGGTTGGCGCAAATCACGAAGTCCCGGAGCACCTTTTTTCATAACAAACCTATTTCGCAAAGACTATATTTTCACAATGACTGATTTTCACAAAGACTGGGTTCATCACAGATATACGCTAGAACCCATCAACCTACCGGCTGTAAGTCTATAATCAATCCGTAAAATTACTAATCAGGTTACTAAAGAAGCGCTGCACCTGATCGAACAGGCGCTTAAAGAGACCACCCTCTTCGATGTTTTCCAGCGCCACTAGGCGGCGCTCACCGACCACTTCGTCACCTAAATGCACTTCCAGCGTACCGACCTCGTCGCCAATGGCAATCGGTGCCTGTAGATCTGGATTGAGGTTTAGGCGCGCACGCAGCTCTTCGTTGCGGTTGCGTGGCAGGGTCATAAAGACTTCTTCATCGACACCAACACGCAGCTCATTGTTATCGCCGCCCCACACCCGCGGCGTTGCCAATACGGCACCGCGCTCATAGAGCTTCATGGTTTCGAAAAAGCGGAAACCGTAGCTGAGCAGCTTTTGGGTTTCTTGAGCGCGCGCTTCATCAGAGTTGGTGCCCATCACTACGGAAACCAAGCGCATATCATCACGCTTAGCTGAAGACACCAGACAGAAGCCGGCTTCTGTCGTCCAGCCGGTTTTCAGGCCATCCACCGACGGATCACGCCACAGCAAGCGGTTGCGGTTGGGCTGATCAATACCGCCATAGGAGAATGTACGATTGGAGTAGATTTCGTAATGATCAGGGTAATCATTAATAATGTGCTGGGATAAACGCGCTAAGTCATGAGCCGTTGAGTAGTGATTGTCGGCGGGTAAGCCAGTGGCGTTCTGAAAGTTAGTGTTATTCATACCCAACCGCGTGGCATGCTGATTCATCAAATCGGCAAAGGGCACCTCGCCACCCGCCAAATGCTCTGCCATGGCGACGCTGGCATCGTTGCCCGACACAATGATGATACCGTGGAGTAAATCATCCACCGAAACCTGATCACCCACCTCAATAAACATTTTCGAACCGCCGGTACGCCAGGCATTCTCGCTAATATTAACCATATCAGTGAGCTTAATGGTGCCACGATTGAGCTCACGCTCTACCAAATAGGCGGTCATCAGCTTGGTTAAACTTGCCGGCGGCAAACGTTCATCGGAATTATGCTCGGCCAAGATACGGCCACTGTTAGCATCCATCAGAATCCACGAACTTGCCGCTAACTGAGGGGCTGAAGGGATAATGGTTTGCGGCTGCGGAATTACCGGTTGAGGCGTTGGCTGGGCAATGGCAGGCACAGCAACCGTCGCCATGGCAGCAAAGAGGCACAAGCGTGCAGAGCGGCCAATGGATGTAAACACGTTCATAACGTCAGTCTCACTTACTTGAAAGCTTACTTGAAAAGCTTATTTTAAAAAAACGGCGGCGCGTAAGGTGCGCCACAGGAAATAAACAGGGAGTGAATTATCGCACAACAAAGACCTGGGGGAACCCTGCTTGGCGCAGTGTTTCTCGCGCTTGAGGTTCTTGGCCCGGAGCGATGGGCCCCACTTGAACACGATAAACATCAGCGTCGTTCATAATACGCACCGCGTGGGGCTGCTCACCTTGTAAACGCTGCTGCAACTGCTGAGCGCCTTCCGGATTACCCAGTGCCGCGATCTGCAGATACACGGCGTCGCCTCCCCCTTCGTTTGGCGGCTGCGCTGTTTGCGCCTGTGGTGAAGGATCAGCCGCTGATGTAGCAGACGCCGTCGGCGGAACGGGCAAAGAAGCGTTTTCAGCAACCCGCGGCGCCTCGGCTACGCGAGGCTGTGGGGGAGCGCTGCCAGCGCCCCTGCCGTGCTCGGCTAGCCACTGTTCAGGGTTGATCGCTTCCACTTTCACGGAACCGGTGCCATTGTCGAGGAAGCCTAGCCGGGCGGCTGCCGCGTAGGAGAGATCGATCTCACGGTCACTGTGGAAGGGGCCACGGTCGTTCACTCGGACAATGACTGATCGCCCGTTATCCAGGCTTGTGACTCGCGCAAAGGTGGGTAGAGGCAGCGAACGGTGCGCCGCCGACATTTTATACATGTCGTAGATTTCACCGTTTGAGGTCGCGTAGCCATGGAATTTTTCGCCATACCAGGAAGCCGTACCACGTTTCTCATAACCCGTTGCATCAGGCAGCACTTGGTAGGTTTTCCCCCACACTTCATAGCTAGAGCGGTTGCCCGCTCTAGAAGGCTGCTCGATGCGGGGCTCTGCGTCGGGCACTTTGGTAACATCCGGCGGCTCGAGTGGATAGGCATCACCACTCATGGCATAGCGGCCACTACCAGTGGTGGCCGCCGTTGAAGCAGGAACCGCCGCTTTATTCTCGGAACCGGAGGCATCTACCCGCTGAGTGTCATTGCTGGCACAGCCGCTGACCAGCGCCAGTAAGACAATCGCACCAACTGCCCGCTGGCTAGTCCTCAATTTGCTCTTCATACCTCATCCTCGTGTAGCTCAGCAATCGCTTCCGCCAACTCGGCTACGGCCATGGCATAGAGGTGGCTATGGTTGTAGCGGGTAATCACGTAAAAATTATACTCGCCAAACCGGTAACGGGTCTCCCCATTGTCGAACTCAAGCGCCAACGGCACCACTGGCAAATTATCATCAAGTGGTTCACTGGGCTCAAGCCCATGAGTGGCCAACTGAGCAATGCTCACCGCGGGAGGTGAGGTTTGGTTAAATGAGAGCTCCTGAAGTAACTCTACGGGCATTACGTCTGGCCCAGTGGCCTGGTGGTAGATATCAGCCCCCGGCTTCCAGTTATGCTCGGCAAAGTAATTCGCGACGCTGCCAATCGCATCAACCGGGTTCTCCCAAAGATCACGTCGTCCATCGCCATCAAAATCCACAGCATAGGCTTGGTAACTGGTGGGAATAAACTGCGGGTAACCCATCGCGCCGGCATAGGAACCGCGCAACTCGGTAGGGTCGACCTGCTGCTCGTAGGCAATACGTAAAAAGGCCGCTAGCTCACCGCGAAAAAAAGCGCCCCTTGCTGGATGATGAAACGCCAGTGTGGCTAGCGAATCCAGTACGCGATGCTGGCCTTTATGGCGACCATAGTAAGTTTCAACACCAATAATAGCGGTAATGATTTCAGCGGGCACACCATAGGTGCTTTCCGCTCGCGCCAAGGCGTCGGCATGAGCATCGATAAACTCCACGCCCTCTTCAATGCGCTGCTGGGTCAGAAAAATGGCACGATATTCGTACCACTTCAGACGCCGCTCAGCAGCCCCCTCCATGGCATCTAATACGCTTTGGGTATAGCTCGCCTGCCCCAGCGCTTCTGCCAACCAGTCTTGCGGTAACCCTTGCTCGACCAGCTCTTCCACCAGCGCTTGGCTGTCAGCATTTTGCTGGGGAGCAAAGTGGCGAGGAGTCTCAAACTGAGCCTGCGGTGAAGGCTGATCAGCAAACACCCCAGGGGCCACCCAGCACATCAGCGCGGCCAACACATAGCTGCTCGTCTTCCCTTGAACCTTGTTCATTGGCTCTCCACTCCTGAGCTATTCAATCCTGAATTATCCATTACCGAGCAACATTAGCGTCTGAAGCAGGCAGCGTCGCTAGCGCGACAGTAACCGACGATGCGCATGTATCGACATGAGAATACCGAAACCCGCTAACAAGGTCACGCTAGAGGTGCCGCCATAACTAACCAACGGCAGCGGCACTCCCACCACGGGCAAAATGCCGCTCACCATGCCCATATTGACGAACACGTAGATAAAAAAAGTTAAAATGATGCTGCCTGCCACCAAACGCCCAAAGGTATCTTGCGCGGAGCTTGCCATCCACAAACCACGGCTAACAATCAATAGATACAGGAACAGCAGCACCAGCATACCCACCAAACCAAACTCCTCGCCCAACACGGCAATGATGAAATCGGTGTGTCGCTCAGGTAAAAACTCTAACTGGGACTGGGTACCCTGCAGCCACCCCTTGCCCCATAGCCCTCCACTACCTATGGCCGTGGTCGACTGAATAATATTCCAGCCTGACCCCAACGGATCGCTTTCAGGGTTGAGAAACGTCAATACCCGCTGACGCTGGTAGTTATGCATATTCATCCAGAGCAGCGGCACACCCGCAGCTCCTAGGGCAGCAATAAATCCAATTAAACGCCATGACAAGCCCGCCAATAGCACTACAATAAGGGCCGCGCTAGATACCAGCAGCGAAGTACCCAAATCAGGTTGGATCGCGGTTAGCACCACAGGCACGCCAATAATGACCCCGCACACGACAATATCACGCAGGCGGGGCGGTAGTTCGCAGCGATTTAGATAGGCAGCAACCATTAACGGGGCTGCTAACTTCATCATTTCCGATGGCTGAAAACGTATCACACCAGGAATCACTAGCCAGCGCTTCGCCCCCATGCCCACATCACCCACTACATCAACGGCAATCAGCATGGCTACGCCAACGCAATAGGCCAATGGCGCGAAGCGCAAAAAGGTCGAGGGAGAGAACTGGGCAATAATTACCATGCCTACCAGCGCGATAAGAAAGCGCACGCTTTGACCAATAACTGCATCAATAGATTGTCCGGAAGCGCTGTAAAGAACGATTAAACCGCTCCCCATCAGCACCAGCAGTAAGCCTAGCAGCCAAGGATCAAGATGAATTCGCTCCCAGATACTTTTACGCCGGGCGATACCACTCTCAGGCGGACGAACAGGATGGCCACGCATCGAACGGGCTATATAATGCCAAGGCATGGCTTAGTTTCCCTCCACATTGGCATCATCTTCTTCCAATACTTCACGCACTTCCTCTACGTCGGGGGCCTCATCCTCAAGTAACCAGGCATCGGTCATTGCACGAGCCAGGTGCGCCGCGTGGGTACTGCCACCACCAGCATTTTCAACAATAACCGATACAGCAATCTGGGGGTCATCCAACGGCGCAAAGGCCATAAACAGCGCATGGTCGCGCAGTCGTTCGGCCAACTCATCGGCGTTGTAGCGCTGATCCTGCCCCAGCGAAAATACTTGTGCGGTGCCTGATTTTCCGCCCATGCGGTACTCAAGGCCCACACCGGTTCGCCGGGCAGTGCCTTCCGTGCCACTAATCACCTTTTCCATGCCGCTGAAGACACGATCCCACCAGCTATCATTGGCGAGCACAATATCATCTAACGTATCCGGCAGATCACGTGGCACAGGGGTATCACCAATCTGACGGGCCAGCCTTGGTTTCACCCAATGGCCCCGATTGGCCAGCGTTGCGGTAGCACTGGCTAGCTGGAGAGGCGTTACCTGCCAATAGCCTTGCCCAATCCCCACCGAGAGGGTTTCCCCAGGATACCAGGGCTGGTTAAAGCGGCCACGCTTCCAATCTCGCGAAGGCATCAAAGCACCACTCTCTCCCTGAACGTCATGGGCTACACGTCGGCCAAAGCCAAAATTACTCATTTGATCATGTAAATCATCAATGCCTAAATCGTGCGCAAGGGTATAAAAATAGGTGTTATTAGATACCGCTAAAGCTCGTTCTAAATCTACCCGCCCGTGCCCCCAACGCAGCCAGTTGCGATAGCGTCGGGAATCATTAGGCAGTTGGTAGTAACCAGGGTCGTTGATGGTGCTGTCTGGAGTGATTACCCCTTCCACCAACCCCGCGAGCGCAAGAAAGGGCTTAATCGTAGAGCCGGGAGGATAGTGACCGCGAGTCGCGCGGTTAAACAGAGGGAGATCAAGGTCTTGCTGCAAATCGCGATAAGACGCAACATCAATACCGGTGACAAACTGGTTACTGTCAAAACCCGGTGTCGATACCATGGCAAGGATCTCACCAGTACCCGGCACGATAGCCACAATGGAGCCGCGACGACCATCCAGCAATTCGTAGGCCAGTGTTTGCAGCGACTTATCCAGGGTTAAGGTTAGGTTCTTACCAGGCACCGGATCGGTTCGCCCAAGCTCCCGCAAGACTCGCCCGCGAGCGTTTGTCTCAACTTTGCGCAAGCCTGCCTGGCCGTGCAGCTCTTCTTCATAAAAACGCTCAACCCCCGTCTTACCGATAAAATGAGTCCCTGCGTATCGACCCGCGTCCAGGGTTTCCATCTCTTCGGCGTTAATCCGCCCAACGTAGCCCAGTGTGTGTGCCATGATTTCGGCATCGGGATAGTAGCGCAGCGGCTGAGCCTCTATCTCGACCCCAGGCAGACGGTGACGATTAACCGCCAAACGGGCAATTTGCGCTTCGCTTAAGTCACTGGTAAGAAGGGCTGGCTGGAAAGGACGCTGGCGTTGGCGTGAACGCACATTGAACGCCTCGATCTCCTCTTCAGGCAGTTCAAGCAGGTCGACCAATAGCGCCAGGGTTTCGTCTAGGTTATCGACACGCTCGCGAACCAGCGTGAGGTTGTAGGTGGGACGGTTTTCAGCCAGCAGCACACCGTTGCGGTCATAGATCAAACCGCGGTTCGGCGGCAGCGGCTCGACGCGAACCCGGTTATTTTCGGAGCGCGTGCTGTACATATCATGCTGGACGATCTGTAAATAAACCAAGCGACTCGTTAGCAAGCCTGCAAGCGTAAAAACCACTAACACCGCGAGTAGCGCTCTAACACGAAAAATACGCAGTTCTTGCTCGGAGTTTTTTAGCGTGTTGGGGCGCTTGAGCATGGCAACGATGACTCTCAAATCAAACAATCAAATCAAATAAAAGGCGCAGCTGGCCGTAACAGTGATCGCTCACCATCTCAGTTAGCCGTCAGCGGTGATAAGGGTGACCTACCAGTAGTGTCCAGGCACGGTAGAGCTGCTCGGCCAGCATAATCCGCACCAGTGGGTGGGGCAGCGTCAGCGGGGAGATCGACCAGGTTTTGTCAGCCGTCGCAGAGAGTGAGGGCTCGAGACCGTCTGGCCCCCCTACAAGCAGGACAATATCTCGCCCGGCCATACGCCAAGCATCGGCTTCTTGCGCTAACTGTTCGGTGGTCCAAGGCTTACCTTTGACTTCCAGCGCGACTAGATACTCGTCGCCACGCAACTTATCGCGAATTCGCTGCGCCTCTTGGGCGCGCGCCTTCGCGATATCTGCATTTTTGCCACGCTGACCGAGGGCAATTTCTTCTATCTCGAGATTAAAATCTCTCGGCAGCCGCTTGCGGTAAGTATTTACGCCCTCTTCTACCCAGCCAGGCATTTTGCTTCCCACCGCTAACAGCCGGATCTTCATGACATGCCGGCTCGCTCTTGGAAGCGCTCAAGAGAGTCGCCAATGGCACCCGAGTCGCTAGGTAGATCGGCCCATAGCCGCTCTAAGTCATACAAGGTGCGTGCCTCGGGCATCATTACGTGGACAACAACATCCCCCAAGTCAACCAGTACCCAATCAGCGTTATCGCCACCTTCAACGCCCAGCGGGCCAAGCCCTGCAGCCTTGGCTTTTTCCACGACGTTTTGCGCCAGGGCAGCCACATGGCGAGTCGAAGTGCCGCTGGCAATTAGCATGAGGTCGGTAACCTCGGTTAATTTGGCAACATCCAACTGCGTAATGTCACGTGCTTTCAGTTCTTCTAGCGCGTCAACCGCTAGATTTTTCAATGTATCGATGTGCATGACTCCTAAAGACAACCTTATTGGTTAATCGGTCAATAAAGCCGGCCATTGTAACGGCTTCTTTGATGACTGCCAGCGCTATTCGCGTTGTCGATAAAGTCCGTCCTGCGTAATGGCCAATTCAACGGCTTCTGGCAGTAAATAGCGCACGCTTTTCCCGGCCTCCAAACGCTCGCGGATATACGTTGCCGAGATCGCCATCAGTGATGGCAGTTCCAACGGCAGATAGCCGCCGCAAGGCCGATGCATCAATGCGTCTACGCTATCGACTCTGCGATGCGCCACCAGTTCCATTAATGATTCCGGTAACGGATCGTCATAACCCGGTCTGGCAATCACCACTAGATGAGCAAACTCAAACAAGCGCTCAGGCTGGTGCCACTGGGCGAGCCGCAAGAAGGCATCAAAACCAATCGCCATCACCAGACGGGCCTGTTCGCCAACTTCCGCACGCAGCTCAGCCAGTGTATCGACGCTATAAGAGGGGCCGTCACGGCGCAGCTCGCGGTCATCGGCGATCAGCCCGGGCGTCGCACCGATACCCGCTTCTAATAGCGCCAACCTCTGTGTCGCCGAGACTTGGGGTCGCCCGCGTAGCGGTGGCTGTTGAGCCGGTATCATGTGTAGCCGATCAAGCGACAGCGCCTCATGCAACTCTACCGCGCTGCGCAAGTGCCCCAGATGAATAGGGTCAAAGGTGCCGCCTAACATGCCGATACGCTGCTCCGTTTGACTCATGCCACCACCCTATTCACGTACCTGGCCATCGCCAAATACGACGTATTTCTGAGTGGTTAGCCCTTCCAAACCAACAGGCCCACGGGCGTGAAGCTTGTCGGTTGAAATTCCGATCTCAGCGCCAAGCCCGTACTCAAAACCATCGGCAAACCGAGTAGAGGCATTAACAATCACCGAACTGGAGTCGACTTCCGCCATAAAGCGGCGTGCGAGTGAATAATCCTGGGTGACAATCGCATCAGTGTGGTGAGAACCGTACTGTTCAATATGGGCAATCGCTTCATCGATACCATCGACCACTTTGATTGCCAGTACAGGGGCCAAATACTCGGCATACCAATCGGCTTCTTCAGCAACTGCCGCCTGTGGCAACAGTGCCTGCGTACGCTGGCAGCCACGCAGTTCAACTTCATGTTCGGCATAAGCGCGGGCCAGCTCCGGCAGCAGCAGGTCAGCAATCGGCGCATCAACCAGCAACGTTTCCATGGTATTACAGGTGCCGTAGCGATGAGTTTTCGCATTGACCGCGATGGCTAGCGCTTTGGCGGGATCAGCAGTGGTATCGATATATACATGACAAACACCGTCGAGATGTTTGATAACCGGTACGCGGGCATCACGGCTGATACGCTCAATCAACGACTTTCCACCGCGGGGGATAATCACGTCGACATATTCCGGCATGCTAATCATTTCACCCACCGCCGCGCGATCAGTGGTGGCGACCACCTGCACACTACCCGCTGGCAGGCCTACATCAGCTAACCCTGCTTGAATACAGGCACTAATGGCGGCATTTGACTGGCTGGCTTCCGACCCGCCGCGCAAAATACAGGCGTTACCCGACTTCAAACATAGGCTGGCGGCTTCCAGGGTCACATTGGGGCGCGACTCGTAAATAATCCCGATGACGCCCAGCGGTACGCGCATTTTGCCCACTTGGATGCCGCTAGGCCGATAACGCATATCGCCAATTTCGCCCACCGGGTCGGGTAAGCCCGCTACCTGCTGTAGCCCTTCAATCATGGCGTCGATACGCGCGTCATTCAGCGCTAAGCGATCCAATAGCGCGCTTTCCAAACCGCTCTCGCGGCCACGCTGTAAATCCTCTGTGTTGGCATCCAGTATTTTGGCTCGCGCATCGGCCAAGCGCTGCCCCATAGCCATCAGCGCACGGTTTTTCAACCCGGTATCCGCCCGCCGCAGTTCACTGGCGGCGCGTCGCGCAGCTTGCCCCAAGGCCTGCATGTAGGCGGGCACATTCCCGGCAGTTAAGTGCTGATGGGCCTCGTCTTGGAACGGTGTTGAAGCGCTCATAGTGTCTCCGTGCGGAAGGATACTTTAATTTTTTAATTAACCATGTGTCGTGTTTTACATGTTTTGCTTATGTTACGTCATTTCATCGTTATACTGAGGACGATTAAGGCACTAATATGTCTCGCGTACATTTATTATCCTACAATTACTTTACTTGATGAGATACATCTGGTTATTCAGGACGAATAGTAAGTCACCATGCAAAGCAAGTACAAAATCCGCCTACTACGTGCCAACCTTTTAGCTGCTGCCGTCGCTTTGGCACTATGGACACCCGCTACCCCCCCTGCTGCTGCCCTAGTGCTGTGGCTATCAGTCGGCTGGTTACTCATCACCGCGCTGATGCTTGATTTTAGCCACCGTCGTTCGCGAGGATTGCCATGGCAAATTGTACCGGGAGCACTGCTACTGGGCTTAATTGCCGCTGCGCCAGAACGACACGGCATTTTAATCTGGGCGTGGGCAGCAATGCTGATGCTGCCGCAAAACAATTGGGTCGCCGCTTTTAACCTCAGCGCTGCACTGATTAGCGCTGTAATGGTAGCACCTCAATTAGAGGCGTCAGCGTTTGTTCTGCTGATTTGCTCACTGCTGGTGCTTGGCCTGCTGGCCTTATCCAGAGCCCAGCAGCTTATTGATATGAACGGCTCCATTCGACAACGCCTGCGATTGATCCCCGGCCTTAACCTTTGGGCCGGAGAGCAGTTACTGCGCGATATCGCCCGGGAACAAACGCGCTGCGAGCGTGAAGGCGTTCATGCGGAACTGTTTATTCTGCACGTAAAACGCCACCAACTGTGGCCAATGGCGCAAAAGCTATGCGAATTAACCTATGATTTTGAAAACGTTTACCGCTTAAGCAGCACAACGCTGGTGACCCTCATTCTTGCCCGCTCACCTAGAGAAGCCGCTCAACGACGCAGCCGACTACTCGCCGACTTACCCGACAATATTACGAGTGAACATCTTGAATTAATCGATATCGAACCGGCAACGCTTTCGGTGTTTGAAATCAGCAAACTTCCGGCTGAGCGGGTGCGGGAGACGATATGATTGAGCACCTCCCCAAACGATTAATGACCCTGGCTTATACTTCCAGTATCGCGTTGATGACGGGCTACGCACTATGGCTGTATGCCATGGGTGACTACCGCGACCTGCTGATTCCCACCTTTATGACCCTGCTGCTAATGGCAGCTCTGCTGATGCATATAGGGCAGGGCGTGAAAAGCTACCTACCGCGTATTATTCTACTCTGCAGCACCTACTCGGTAGTGCTCGGCGCTTTCTATTTTCAGCCGCAGGTATCACCTCTATGGTTAGGCCTGCCGATTACCGCCGCGTTTTTACTGTTACCGCTATGGGCTGCAATGCTAATTAATATTGCCATTGGGCCATTGTGGTGGCTGCTTCCTTCGGTCGCCTCCGCGCCACCGGCGATTATCGTGGGCTATGCTGCTTTAATACTGTTACTTGCCCTCCCCCGCTGGGAGCATGCTCGTCGCCGCGCACTCTTAAGAGCTACCGACCCCAACGACAGCGACTGCGAAGCTTTCCACATGGACACGCTAAAAGAGCGCTTACACAGCGAGTTCCAGCGCGCTGCCATGCTCAATCAGCAACTGGCAGTACTGGTACTGCATTTACCGCAGCTGGATATGGCAGCAGAGCAGTTTGGCCATCGTGCGCAAACGGCGCTGCTGGGGGCGCTATGCGGTGAAGTGAATAGCCGTTGTCGCGATCATGACGTGCTGGGGCGCGCGGACAGCGCCACTTTTTGGCTGGTTCTACCTGACACTAGTGAAAGCGGCGCCCTGTTGGTACGCGAGCGTTTACAAAGAGCTCTTTCACAGCGTGTACTGGTAGAAACTGGTCAACTGGAAGCGCGCATTGCGGCCTGCTTACCCAGTCGCACCGAGCACTTTGCGCAATATGTAAAGCGCCTGGAAACCCGCGGCGCCGCCCTCGCCAACCTCTAGTCTGCCTTTTCAATGTCTCTTATCTGACGCTGGAGTACTCTCCTTGCCGCTAGCCGATCTGCTCCACTCATTAACGCCATCGCCTGCGTTGATTGTCTGTCTGGTGCTGGTGATTTCATTAGTAGAATCACTTGCCTTGATCGGGCTGCTGGTGCCGGGCGTGGTGTTAATCACTACCGCAGCCTCCCTGGCGGGACACCAGGATCTTGGCCTGACATGGTTAATCGGTGCCGCCTTCATAGGCGCTATTTTAGGCGACGGCGTAAGTTTTTCGCTAGGCTTTAAGCATCATGAGCAGGTCACTCAGAGATGGCCCCTTTCCCTGCATCCCGAATGGTTGGGCCGCGGGGCACGGTTCTTTGAGCGCTATGGCATTTGGTCGGTGTTTATCGGCCGTTTTGTCGGCCCGGTGCGACCAATTATTCCCTTGGTAGCAGGCATGATGCGTATGCCGCCACGCACCTTTATATGGGCTAACGTCACTTCTGCAGCGCTGTGGGCGCCTGCCTATATACTGCCCGGTTATTTGTTAGGGCGTACCTGGCAGCATCATTTGAATCTACCGCCGGGTTTAGAGGCTGCACTGCTTATCCTCGCAGCGATCATTGTCGTGCTCGCGGTGATTTTCTCCTGGGGTCGGCATCAGGCGACGCGGCATGGGCGACTTTACCGGGCTATTGCTGGCAGCGTTCGCCGTATGCCGCTACTACGCAGGCCATGGCTGGCCATGAGCCAAACCGGTGATGTTCCCTTGGCTTCACTACTGTTACTGGTCATAGCGCTAGGCAGTCTGTCTGGCTGGACACTTCTGGTCATCGCCCACCATGAACCGCTTGAGATGGATCTGTTCATTCAGCAACTGTTCACCTGGCTGCAGAGCGATGTTTTGTACCTAGCGGGGAATGTTTTTGCACGCATTGGCGACACCCTGGGCATTATCGCTTTAACACTGCCTTGGGCAGCATGGATGCTGGTGAGTAAGAGATGGGAGGCTTTACTGCACTGGAGTGGCGCCTTTGCCAGCGTCGCCCTGCTAAACATAGTAGGCAAAGGGCTGTTTGGTCGTGCTCGCCCAGAAACACCGGACTACTTAATGGGCTCGTTTTCCTACCCCAGTGCCCACACCTCAACCGCTGTGGTGCTCGTTGGCCTTACAGCGGCATTCGTTGCTGCCGAGATACCCCGTCAAAAACGCTTTTGGGTGTACTGGATAGCACTAGCGCTTGCGCTGCCCATGGCGCTTTCAAGACTGGTGGTGGGCGTGCACTGGCTCAGTGACTTAGTGGGAGGCGCGCTACTCGGTTTGGTCGTTTGCGCGCTCACGCTACTTCATTGGCAGCAGCA
>TARA_R100001369_G_scaffold92360_2_pt1 | contig 47674 bp, 52 predicted proteins | sample TARA_R100001369 | Tara Oceans TARA_R100001369 (sample SAMEA2621528) | marine metagenome | biome: marine biome (ENVO:00000447); feature: surface water layer (ENVO:00002042); material: "saline water (ENVO:00002010), including plankton (ENVO:xxxxxxxx)" | depth 5 m
CGGCTTAATGCATATTTTTCTAGTCGGCAACTATCTGCATATTGACGGTGAGTTCAACTTACGCGAACAAGATGAAATCAAGCGTATTGCCAACGACTTAGAATCTCAGGCGACTTATGCTCTTAATGGCGCGAGTAAACAAACACCTTATTTACGTAGCTATTATTTTTCTCAGTTACGGCGCGTTATCAGTCACGAAACACATTACTTCGATCACCCTAAACTCGGGGTTGTCGTTCAAATTCGCCGTACTGACTTATCGGCTCCAAGATACTAATAAGTTACGAGGCAATTATGGAAAAGTACGAAGAACTGCTGCTGGCCTTAAGAAAAGTTATTCGCGCTATCGACTTATACTCTAAGCAGCTAAATAAGTATTCCGGATTAACCGCGCCTCAGTTATTAATTTTGCGTGAAATAAATGCTGCAAACGGTATAACCGCCAGTAAGGTTGCACAAAATATCAATCTAAGCCCGGCAACCGTCTCTAATGTCATCGAACGCCTTGAACATCGGCAGTTAATCCACAGGCACCGTAGTGAGCAGGATAAACGCCGTGTATCTCTTTATTTGACTGAACAGGGCCTTAATCTTCTGCAAAAGGCACCACAGCCATTGCAGGAAGATTTCATAGAAAAGTTTCAGGCACTGGATGAGTGGGAGCAGTCGCTGCTGCTCTCGTCAATGCAAAGAATTGCCAATATGATGGATGCGGAACGTCTCGACGCCGCGCCCGTACTTGAAGTTGGAAGCTACCACAAACTGGACCACTAACATGCACAAACGACTACTTAGCTTATTACCAGCTCTGCTTTTATCTGGAGCTGCAATTGCAGAAACCTGTGGGAGTGATAAAGAGATTATTCCTATTTCACAGGTGCAGGGAGACAATGAACAGTCTCCAAAGGTTGGTAAGCAAGTAACCGTCCGCGGTATTGTTACCGCAAGCTGGCAGCCGTCTGAACAACTTGGCGGCTTTTTTATTCACAGTTTGCCTGAGGATATGGATGAAAACTCTGCCACTTCAGAAGGTTTATTTATAGTTACCAATAAGCAGCATTCACAAGTTAATAACGGTGAATGGGTAAGAGTTACAGGTGAAGTTGAAGAGCGTTCGGAATTAACCTCGTTAATAGAGGTATCCAATATAACAACCTGTGGCGAAGCAAAAACACTTCCTGAAACAACTGAGTTGAAACTCCCGGTTGAGTCACTTGACGAGCTTGAAGCCTTAGAAGGCATGCCTGTCATTTTATTCGCGACTAAAGGCGAGAGCCTGACAGTTTCCGGCAATTACAATTACCCTCGCTACGGTTTTTTCGATATTTCTGCAGGGCGCTTATGGACGCCGACTCAAATCGTTATGCCGGGAAAAGATGCAAAACTTCAGGCACAGGAAAACGAATTGAACCGCTTGCAGGTTGATGACAACAGCAATGTTATCGAGCCACGTCCGCTGCCATTTTCTGAGCTTCAGCATGGTGAGCAAAGTAGCCTACGCTCGGGTTCAACCCTGAAAAGTTTCTCCGGTATTATCAGCCAGTTTAATAACCGTTACCGAATTCAGCCAACCGACGACTTAGAACTAGAAACACCGTCTGTGCAACCGCAACTGGCAGAGAAGCCAGATAATGCCTTGCGCATCGCCAGTTTCAATGTGCTGAATTTCTTTAATGGAAACGGCGCCGGACAAGGTTTCCCGACTCCCAGAGGAGCTGATACTCCTGAGCAAATGCAACGACAACAGAAAAAAATTGTTGCTGCACTAACGGCTATAGATGCTGATGTCATTGGCTTAATGGAAATTGAAAATGACGGATTTGGTGAGCGCAGCGCAATAATGCAACTGGTCAAGGCACTGGAGAAAGCATCAGGAAAAGATTACGCAATAGCTGAGCCGCGTGCAGAAAAAATTGGAACAGACCAAATTACTGTCGGTATTATTTATCAACCACAGCGTGTAAAACCAAGTTCTCACGCGATATTTACACGTCAGGGCCCTTTCTCCTGGGGAAGCCGCCCTCCTCTTGCGCAAAGCTTTATCGATGCCAACACCGATCAAGAATTCAGTGTTGTGGTAAACCACTTCAAGTCGAAGGGCAGTTGTCCGGAAGACTCTGAAAGCCCAAACAGTAACCAAAATGATGGCCAGGCCTGCTGGAATGACTTAAGACTTCAGTCCTCGCAAGAATTAACGCAATGGATTCAGAGCGAGTCTTTAGCAAACCCGGTATTACTGGGTGATTTTAATGCTTACTATCAGGAAGACCCGGTGCGTTATTTTGCGGACAATGGTTTTTATAACCCTTCAGGCGCAAAAGACTATTCTTACGTTTATGACAGTCAGGCTGGGGCTTTAGATCACGTTTTTGTTGCAGATTCACTTAAAGACGCGATTCAGGAAGTGTATCACCTACCCTTTAATGCTGACGAACCCCAGGTATATGATTACCGCGATGAGGCGTATTTTGCAGAAGGTCCTTTCCGCTCTTCTGACCATGACCCACTAGTACTGGACTTAGATTTTTCCGGCTCGGGCATGTAGGCATTATCGGTTCCTAAGTGAACCTCGAACTCGACACCAATTAACCACTGGCCGCTACGCTGCTCTGTCATAAGATTGCGAGGCCAGTGGTACCCAACCCAAGTTTCCACAAAAAACCAGTCCCGTAAGTATCGCTGACGATTAAGAAAGCGTAATCCATAATCCTGAACAGGCACCTCGTGGTCAGTATTGCCCTCTATCCAGGTCTCTGTCGCCCAGGCTTTTTCCTGCCCATACAAATGATATAAACGCGCAGTACTGTTCCAGCGAACACCGTCTGTTTCTTCTGCAAAAGTACCTTTAGAAGCCCACCTTAATAACCATGTATCAGTTAATGTGGCTTCATAATCCACTCTCTGCGCAACACCAAAGCCATCGCTGTCGCGCCAGAAAGCCGAAGACTGCATACGAATCTGCTGATTACCTGCAAAAACAAAACCGGTCATATAGCGGGCTCTTGCATAGGTATCAAACCGTAACCCACCACGGATACCTACACTGTAGGACACTCGGTGCGCTTCGTTAATTTCAGGATCAAAACCTAAACCCACTAACCACTCTTCGTCTGACCTTGGAGAGCGAATAACTGAGGGACGACCGGTAGAGTCATCATCCAGAAACTCATTTTCATCAACCCGGCCAATGAAAGCTGAAACGTTTTCTTTTAGCTTAGGTAAGGTTACCCGGGCTCTGAATCGCGACTTAACTTCAAAACCATCGTACTGGTCCCATTGCGGCGCAACCGAAAGCCGCCCATAAGAGCGTTCATATTGATTAATGCTTTCATCTCCGAACAAGCCGTCAAACCAGCGCGCGGTTGCGTCTACCGAGGTTCCAAGCCCGCTGCGGAAACTGTCCAGCCACATATCATCTTCTTCATCAGCCTGTTGAGCTGCTGTAGCTGACTGGCAACCAAGACTAAAAATAAAAGCTAGCCAAGTAATCTTTTTCATATTGAACGGTCTATAACTAAACACCACCTTTGGTTGGAGAACACTATGTCGTTTCGCCTTATAATTGTTATTGTCGGTTTGTTAGTATCTTGTTTCAGCATGGCACAGAATAGCGAGCCAACAAAGCAAAAAAATGAAAAAGTCGCGACTTTTGCCGGCGGCTGTTTCTGGTGTGTTGAAGAAGCCTTCGAGAAGATGCCTGGCGTCCGGGAAGTCATTTCGGGATACAGCGGCGGCGATGAAGCTAATCCAACCTATGAGCAGGTTTCAGCAGGCAGAACCGGGCATACGGAAGCAGCCCAGATATACTACAACCCCGATGTCGTAAGCTACGCAGCATTACTTCAGAAGTTATGGCGTATCAGTGACCCGACCGACAACGACGGACAGTTTGTTGACCGCGGTAAACAGTATCGCCCCGCGGTTTTTTATCACAATGATGAACAAAAGCGCATAGCTATGGAGTCGCGCGAGTGGCTGGATAAAAATGGCCCCTTCCCTGACCCGGTGGTTATTGAAATAACACCCTTTAAGAGCTTCTACAAAGCGGAAGAATACCACCAGGACTATTACGACAAGAACCCCGTTCGCTACCGTATTTATACCTACAACTCGGGACGTTATGACTTCGTTGAAAAGCATTGGGGCGATACCTCGGACGTTGACTATCAGCAATTTACGAATGACAACCCGACAGGTGAATCTGGGCAGCAAAGCTTTGTTAAACCCAGCGACAGTGAACTGAAACAACGCCTAACGGATATTCAGTATGCGGTGACTCAGGAAGACCAAACGGAACCCGCCTTTGATAACCGCTACTGGGACAATGAGCGCGATGGCATCTATGTGGATGTAGTAAGCGGTGAACCGCTTTTTTCTTCAGCAGATAAATACGAGTCAGGCACCGGCTGGCCAAGCTTTACCAAACCCATAAGCCCTGATGCGGTAGTAGAAAAAGATGACAGCAGTTGGTTCTACACCCGCACTGAAATTCGCAGCCGCAAAGCGGACTCTCATGTAGGCCATGTCTTTAAGGATGGCCCTCAGCCTACCGGTTTAAGGTATTGCATGAACTCGGCGGCGCTGCGCTTTATTCCTTTAGAAGAAATGGAGGAAGAAGGTTACGGTGACTACATTCCTGCAGTCACCGGTGATTAGCTAAAATAATCAGGCTGTCCAGCCAAGCGCAGTAGCACGCTGCTGAGCCTGTGCGGGCACATCAGTTGCCACGAAATGGTGATGCAGCACCTGAACACCCAGCATGTGGTTGATGACCGCATCAAGCTGTACACGTTCCTCGTTAGGAACATTCTCATCCTGATGCCGTTCAAAGGTCCGCACTACTTCGTCGTAATCAAGCAAACCGGCTGACTTCACTGCATCGGCATTGAGAAACTGCTCCGCCAGCTTCTCAACAGCTTTCCATTTCTCCGGGTCGGTGTGCGCCGGCGGTGCCATAAAAGCGAACTTTTCACGTTTATACAACGTCTCAGGCAACAAACCTTTCATGGCTTCACGCAACACATATTTTTCTTTATTGCCTTTAATACGCAGGTGCGGCGGCACAGTGAAAGCGTATTCCGCCAAGTGGTGATCTAAAAATGCCGGGCGCGCCTCCATTGAATTAGCCATATCCACCCGGTCGCCGCCCCAGGTCAGAATTTGCCCCTCAAGCATGGTTTTAATCCAGACATACTGAGCTCTGTCCAGCGGGTGCCGACCATCCAGCATGTCTTTATCAAGCGTGTTGGCAATAGCCAGGCTGGGGTCATAGCCTTCAACCTGTTTTCGCTTGTTCTCCGACATAAGCGGCAGCGCAACCGATGAGCACGACAACCACGGCTGCACACAGCTTGGAGTGAAGCCCATTTTCTGGTTAAAAGCTTCGCTGACAAACTCTTCGCGAGCCAACATAGCGCCTTTAAAGAGTTTATTGTTTTTCTCCAACAGCTCCTGCCATTCAACCCGCTCTACTTCCGGTAAATGGTCGAGTCCATGCAGGAACATGTCTTTTCTAAAAGCCGGGTAACCGGCAAAGAGCTCATCGGAACCCTCACCTGTCATCACAACTTTATAACCCGCCTCGTGTACTTCTTTACTCATTAAGTACTTGGCTACACCCAGAGTGTTGTATATTGTTCGCTCGGTATGCCATAAGGTTTTCACAAAATGGTCATAGAGGTCATCGGCTTTCAGCCGCATAATATGGTGATCAGCCTGAGTGGCTTCAGCCATTTCTTCGGCGATAGGTGTCTCATCGTAGTCGGCAGAATCAAAACCTATGGTAAAGGCTTTTACCGAAGTCTGGGTTGAGGCGGATGCAAGTCCCAGAATGGCACATGAATCAATACCACCGGACAAATAGCAACCGACAGGTACGTCAGCTGTCATTCGGTGCTGAACGGCTTCCAGTAGCTTAGCGCGAACCCCTTCAATATAAGATTCTTCGTCAACATCGGCGCCCGGATAGCTCTCTTCCGGCGGAAAATCGACATCCCAGTACTTATGTTCTGTTGCAACCACTTTGCCATTTTTACGCTGCAACTTAACCACATAACCCGGCTGAACCTGATTAATCCCTTCAAAAGCCGTAGAGCCCGGCACCATCACTTGAATCAGTTGGTGGTATAAGCCCTCTGCCGAAAACTCCCGTTTAACGTCCGGGTGAGCAAACAACACTTTCAGCTCAGAGCCAAACACCACACCGTGCTCGGTTTCCGTCCAGTATAAAGGCTTAATTCCAAATCTGTCGCGCACCAGGTAAAGGCTTTCGTCTTCGGCATCGAAAAGGCCGAAAGCAAACTCTCCACGAAGCTCCTTTAGGGTGTCCTCCAGTCCGTAACGCTCAAACAGGTGAAGAACAATTTCAGAGTCGCTTTTACTGTTAAACCGTGCGCCACGAGCGGTTAAATCCGCACGTATGCGTTTAAAGTCGTAAAACTCACCGTTATGGGTCAGCATCAGTCTTTTATCGGCTGATATAAAAGGTTGCCGACCTCGCTTTTCATCCAGGTCGATAATGGATAAACGGGCGTGACTAAATCCAACGCCATAGTCTTGTTGTACTTCATAACCAAACCCGTCGGGGCCACGATGATGCATTATCGCAGCCATATTCACTAAGATTTGGGGTTCAATCGCTCTTTCCGTTTGATGATGAAAAACGCCAGCAATTCCGCACATTCTTTGCTTTTCCTCGTATCAGACGACATCAATGACGCGTTCAGCTCGCTGTACCATACAGGTCAGTAGCGCCATACGTAAAAACACCGCACCCCGTGCCTGGCTGAAATACCAGTTATGAGGCGTATGGTCGAGATCGGCGGATAATTCTTCACCGCGCGCTAAAGGGTGTAAAATAATAGCGCTGTCTTTTAGCGGAGACTGCGCCGTTAAGTGAAACTCACTGCCATAAGTACTAAAGGTATCACCTTCCCACGAAATCGCGTTGATATAAACCACGTCGAGCTCTGGTAGTACCTGCTCTAAATCCCGGGTCGTACGAATCTTTATTCCGGCTTGCTCAATCTGTTCTCGTTGCTCACTTCCAAACAGCTGAGTCGACGATTCCTCGTCATGAATAATGACAATTTCATCAATTGCTTTTGGAAACTTTACTAAACATTTAATAAAGCTACGCACGGTGCGCATTTTATTTGGCACACCAATAATGCCAATTTTTATCGGCGCTTTATCGGCCTCGTCCGTGACTAAATCGGGACGCCATTTAAACAGTGCATACATGTCCGTAAGCGCCTGAGTCGGGTGTTCATCTGAACCATTACCCGCATTAATAATGGGAATGCGCAGCGAATCGATCATCTCTTCCAGTGAGGTTTCATTATTGTCCCTCAACACCACGCAATCACCATAGTTATTAAACATTTCAGCCACATCGGCTAAACGTTCGCCTTTGGCTATGCCGGTAGTAGAACGATCCGTAATTGACATAATATCGCCGCCCAGACGGTGCCAGGCACTTTCAAAGGACAAACGAGTACGAGTACTTGGCTCGTAAAATGCGCTGATTAAAATTTTGCCCTGTAATGAGGTACTAAAACGACGAGGATTAGCCTCGTACTTTGCAGCAAGCCGGAACAGTTGCAGCATGCCCAGCTGCGAAAACTGATCAGCAGACACTACATGCTGATTCGACAAGTTCAGCAAGTAATCACCATCTTCCTGAATTGCTTTTAATAACGCCTTTGGATGAGCATCGCCGCAAACATCGGGGCGCTCTCGTTCAAAGGAGACATCCTTTATAGTCATACAATTACCATATGGTTTTAGAAATAAAATCTTTAATAAAAAGCCCCAGTAACAAAACCGGAGCTAAGCAAGTCATTATTAGCGCCAGAGAAATTAACCACTCAAAAGCCAGTTCACTGATCAGCATTTGGCTGCTCCTTCTCATTTAGCCCGTCCCAGTCAAACTCTTCGCGACTGCGTAAAATGCCTATTAGACATATTAGACCGGAAACCGCACATGACACCAAAGCAGCGACATAGAAGCCGACAACAAAATAACTCAGCATACCAAACGCCGTACCGAACGCCATAGCGCACGCCGCGTATGTTCCTGTCAGCCGACGATGATACAGCCCCAGTACTATTGGCCAGATGGTGCTGGCAACAAAAGCTCCGGCAAAATTCAATAAAGCACCTAAGGTTGCAACGCGCGGCAGGCACAATAACCAGGTAACGATTCCTAAGCCTAGGATACAACTGCGATTAAAGCGCATTAATGTTTTGTCGCTGGCTTTAGGTTTCAGTTTTTTATGGAAAATATCCTGTGTGACTAAATCTGAAGTCGCTGCCAGTAGCGAGTCCAGGCTGGACGCCAACGCAGAAAAAATAACAATAAAAACAATAATGGCTCCGGCTTTACCTAATACAGCAGCGGCAACGGTAGGACCAATCATATCGGGGCTTGGCGGGAAAATTCCCAGCTGGGGTGCTGCTAACGCAATGAACCCGGTAACAATAGGAATGGGCAACCACAATAAGCCACCAGTTAAATACGCCTTGTAGGCCACATTCTTTTTAAAAGACAAAGCCCGTGACCACCAGACGTTCGAGTGAAAGATTTCCCCAAGGCCGAAAAAGATATTATTAAACAGAAACATGACGGCAGCCGGAAATAACATATCCAAAAGCTGAGGATGCTCACTTGTCAGGTTGCTGTGGATGCTCTCCAGGCCAACATTATCAATTATCCAGTACGCGATAAAACTGACACCGACAATGATAATTAAAGCCTGAATAAAGTCGGTGGCAATAACCGCCCGCATTCCGCCAAAGAGTGTATAGCCGACACAAATTATCAGTATGGTGGTCATGCCAATGTGATAATCGAGTCCACTGAGTGACTCAAGCAAAATACCACCGGCCATACCCAGACTAATTAACCAGCCAAAAGCATAAACCACAGAAATGATGATAAAGACAAGCCAGGCCAGATTACCATAACGCAAACGCACAAAGTCGCCCGATGTATAACCGTTAGGAAGCAGTTCCTTAATGCGTTTAGCCATAGGTGCAAACAGCACTAAGCCCAGAGCAGCAAAGGAATACCCTATCATGCCCCAAATGCCGAATTGATAGGTTAACTGCGGAGCTACCAGCGTGGTGTTACTGGTCACCCAGGTTGCCATAGCTGTTGCCGCGGCAAAAGCAAAACCAACATTTCGGCCTGCCAGAGCAAAGTCCTCGTGGCTGCGGTTCTTCCGCCCCAGCCAATAACCAAAGGCTACCCAGAACACCCCAAACAGGACGATAATCGTGATGCCGGTACTCGTATCCAGTGCGAACTCAGTCATGGCGCTCTTGTCTGGAGTGAATCCATTGCCGATGAAGCAGCAATAAGGTGGCTACCAGAGTAATGAAAATAACCAGGCCGACGAAGAATAAGGTCAGAGATTGCCAGAGCGGATAGTGCTCCACAGTTATCTCAATAGTATTGCTGGTATAGATTTGGTTATCAGGACCTTCGGCTCGAGCGCGCACATAGTAAGTGCCGTTGCTAAAACCGGTAAGTGAAATATCCTGGAAGTCACCTAGCGTAGGAAACTGACGAGTACTCTTGGCAAACTCTGAATTGCTGGCAACTTCAATAGTAACTCTGTTAAGCTCGTCAAAATTCGGAGCACTGACAGAAACGGTGAAGTAACCTTCTTTTACAACAGAGTCCGGCCCGCTCAGTTTTAACGAGCTCGCATGCGCGGTTGTTGGCAACATTACCAACAAACATAAAGCAAACAAAATATAGCAATAGTTAAAGCCGTTTTTCTGCGTTGTCATTAAAACTTCTGCTCATCAGCATTAGTTGAAATCTCAGGCTAGCAGCAGAATTTTTTAATTTCAACTGTTTAAAATAGTCATCTGTTTACTGTTATAGCCCGTAATCAGTTCAACATATTATTTACGTTTAGTGGTCAGTCATTCAATGCAAAAGTATTTATGCAGTCTTGGTTCAAACATTGAGCCTGAAACACATTTTCCTCAGGCACAAGTGGCCCTTAAAGCTTTATCCGGCGATATACGCTTTTCACGAAACATACCGACTTCACCCGTCGATATGGACACGAACAACGACTTTCTGAACGCTTTATTTATTATTCGTACACCTATGTCTGCGGATGAGCTAAAGCAAGAATTTAATGCTATTGAAGAAGCTATGGGCCGCGACCGTTCAGATCCGCAAAGAAGCTTTAAAGATCGCACCATAGATATTGATATCCTGGGCCGGCTTGAAGAGAAGCCTCCGGTACCGGAATATTTAACCTCTTTATTACCAGATTTAGGACTCACCTCATGAAAAAAACAGCAGTTATTACAGGCGCCGGACGACGTTTTGGTTTTGAACTGGCCAAAGCCTTGCTGACTGAGGGGTACCAATTATTTGCTCACTACAATAGCTCTCGTGACGGTATTGACGAGCTGGAAGCACTAGGTGCTCAGGGCGTACAAGCAGATTTCACCAACATAGACAGTATTCAGGCCATGGTTCGTACTATTAGCAGTGCTACGGAAACTGTCGATCTATTGGTTAACAACGCGTCCTGTTTTTTCGACAACGAGACCGTTGATAACGACAACAACGCATTAGCTGCGGTATTCCAGGTACACGGAATGGCGCCATACCTGCTCATAAGCGGTCTGCAACGGCAATTAAGCCATTCAGAGAATGGTCTGGTTATTAATATTACAGACATATACGCTGACCGCCCGTCTACCGATTATATTGCTTATTGCGCAGCAAAAGCCGGACTCGCCAACATGACCCAGGCTTTTGCTAAAAGCTTAGCGCCGTCAGTAAGAGTCAACGCCATTCAGCCAGGTCCTATTCTATTTTTACCAGAGCACGATAAAGAACATCGTATGCAGGTTCTGGATGAGACACCGTTGCGGGTTGAAGGGGGGTTAGAGCCCATGATAGAAACCGTTCGCTTTTTACGTGACAACCCATTTATTACGGGCGAATCCATTAAAGTCGACGGCGGTCGTGGCTTGATGATATAAAAAAACCCGGCGCAATGGCCGGGTTTTAATTCACTATAGCGACTCTTATTTAAGCATTCCGCGCAATACGTAATGTAAGATACCACCACTTTTGTAGTAGCTCATTTCATTACCAGTATCGATACGGCACTTAACCTCAAACTCAACTTCGCTTCCGTCTTTGCGTTTAGCAACAACTTTCAGCATCTGTCCAGGCTTGAGATTATCATCAAGACCTAAAATCGATATCTGCTCTTCGCCGGTCAGCTTGTGTTCTTTAACACCTTCACCTTCAGCAAATTGTAGCGGCAGAACGCCCATACCCACCAGATTAGAACGGTGAATACGTTCATAGCTCTCAGCTAGTACGGCCTTAACACCTAACAGCGTTGTACCTTTTGCTGCCCAGTCGCGGCTTGAACCGGTACCGTACTCTTTACCAGCTAATACAACCAACGGCGTATCATTTTCCATGTACTTCATGGCGGCATCGTAAATGGCCATTTGCTCGCCAGTTGGAATGTACTTGGTGTAACCACCTTCGACATCATCCAGCATCTGGTTTTTGATACGAATATTAGCGAAGGTACCGCGCATCATGACTTCGTGGTTACCACGACGCGAACCATAAGAGTTAAAGTCTTTAATTTCGACGCCATTTTCCTGCAGATACTTACCTGCCGGTGAGTCCGGTTTGATAGAGCCTGCCGGTGAAATATGGTCAGTGGTAATTGAATCAGCAAATACCGCCAATACGTTGGCGTCTTTAATGTCGCTCGGTGCTTGCAGTGGCTTATCAATACCTTCAAAGAACGGTGGGTTCTTAACGTAGGTAGAGTCGTCCTGCCAGTTATACGTATTGCCTTCTGCAACACTAATTGACTGCCATTCTTCATCACCTTCAAAGACTTCGCCATATTCTTTGCCGAACATCTCGTTATCAACCATTTTCACAGCCTCGGCAATTTCTGAACTGCTAGGCCAAATATCTTTCAAGAACACATCATTACCGTCTGAGTCTTTACCTAAAGGATCTTTACTCAAATCGGTACGTGTTGTACCCGACAGCGCATAGGCAACCACTAGCGGTGGTGACGCCAGCCAGTTAGCCTTAACTTCTGGATGCACACGGCCTTCAAAGTTACGGTTTCCTGACAACACAGAAGATACTGTCAGGTCACCTTCATTAATGGCCTGTGTTATTTCATCATCCAGCGGGCCGGAGTTACCGATACAAGTGGTACATCCGTAGCCCACTAAGTTAAAGCCAAGCTTATCTAAGTATTCATCTAAACCGGCTTTTTCAAAGTAGTCGGTAACTACTTTAGAGCCCGGCGCCAGCGAGGATTTAACCCAGGGCTTACGTGTCAGACCTTTCTCTACGGCTTTCTTAGCAACCAAACCAGCCGCCATCATGACACTTGGGTTTGACGTATTGGTACAAGAGGTTATAGCAGCGATGACAACATCACCGTGCGACAAGGAGTAATCCTTACCTTTCACTTGTACTTCTTTGTCTTTCTCACCCGATTTACCGTTAGTTTCCAGTATCAGGTCGAAGTTACTGCCAAGCTGCTCCATATCCACCCGGTCCTGAGGACGTTTCGGACCAGCCAATGAAGCCGTTACAGTACTTAAATCTAGCTCCAGCGTGTCAGTGAACTCCGGCTCGTTGTCATTATCGCGCCACAAGCCCTGTGCTTTAGAGTATTTCTCAACCAGCTCAATGGTTTCTTCATCACGGCCTGACAGGCGGAAATAGCGCAGGGTTTCGTCATCAACCGGGAAGAAACCACAGGTTGCACCATATTCCGGCGACATGTTTGAAATGGTTGCGCGGTCAGCTAATGGTAAGTTGTCCAGACCAGGACCGTAAAACTCAACAAATTTACCTACTACGCCTTTTTCACGCAGCATTTGAGTAACGGTTAATACCAAGTCTGTCGCGGTTACACCTTCTTTCAGTGCGCCAGTCATACGGAAGCCGACAACCTCCGGTATTAACATAGAAACCGGTTGACCCAGCATTGCAGCTTCGGCTTCAATACCGCCAACGCCCCAGCCTAATACGCCAATACCGTTGATCATGGTGGTGTGCGAGTCGGTGCCAACCAAAGTGTCAGGGTAGGCAAAAGTTTTGCCGTCTTCTTCTTTCGTCCAGACACTTTTACCTAAATACTCTAGGTTCACCTGGTGACAAATACCGGTACCCGGCGGTACTACGCGGAAGTTTTCAAAGGCACCCTGCCCCCATTTCAGGAACTCATAACGCTCTTTGTTACGTTCCATCTCAAAGCGGACGTTTGCTTTAAAGGCACCTTCGGTTGCGTATTTGTCGACCATTACCGAGTGATCAATAACCAGGTCGACAGGTGACAATGGGTTAATGACTTCAGGGTCATGGCCTGCTTTCGCCACGGCGTCACGCATTGCCGCTAAATCGACAATACCCGGAACACCGGTGAAGTCCTGCATCAGAACCCGCGCAGGGCGGTACTGAATTTCACGGTCAATTTTTTTCTTCTTCGACCAGTCGACCATGGCTTGCAAATCGTCTTTAGTGACGGTTTCGCCATCTTCATTACGCAATAGGTTTTCAAGTAAAACCTTCATTGAAGCAGGAAGTTTAGAAATGTCTCCTAAGGCTTCCTCTGCTTTAGGCAGGCTATAATAATGAAAGGTTTTCCCTTTAACATCTAACGAACTTAAGGTTTTCAGACTGTCTTTGCCTGACATAGATTCTCTCCCATTCGCTTCCAAAGCGTCGTTGTGAACTAAACGGTCTCTTAAATATAGACAAACAGAACCGTTTCAGCCATCAAATGTGTGCTTTGATGAAAACATAAATCAAAAGTTTGTGCCAATTAACTGCTGGTTAAGTACTCAGTTAAGCAACTATTTTTATTATAAATTGTGTTTATATTACATAGTCTGTAAAAAGTGTTTAAGATCAATCAGACATCAGTCTTAGCGAATAAAATAAGGATATAATGGATGAGTCAGGTACTCGATGATTTACTCGACCTGCTAACCCTGGAAAGCATTGAGGACGGTCTTTACCGTGGACAAAGTCAGGATTTAGGCTTTGGTGCTGTTTTTGGTGGTCAGGTTATTGGACAGGCGCTTTCGGCCGCTAAAGAAACCTTACCTCAGGAACGAGTGTGCCATTCGTTTCACAGTTACTTTTTACGTCCGGGCGACGCCAAAAAACCCATTGTTTATGACGTTGAAACCATACGCGACGGTAGAAGTTTTTCCGCACGCAGAGTCAAAGCCATACAGTATGGTAAACCCATTTTCTACATGACAGCGTCTTTCCAGCAACAGGAAGAAGGCTTTGAGCACCAGGACACCATGCCTGAAGTGCCTGGTCCGGAAGGCTTAGTTTCAGACTTGGACATTTATCGTGAGCACGAAGAGCTGATACCGGCTCCGCTGCGCAAAAAATTCATTTGCGACAAGCCCATAGAAATGCGCTTTGTTACCCCTTACAACCCATTTAAACCTGAAAAAGACGAACCGCGCCGTTATGTCTGGTTCAGAGCAAACGGCAACATGCCGGACGACCAGCGCGTGCACAAATACCTACTGGCTTATGCGTCAGACTTTAACTTTTTACCAACGGCACTACAGCCTCATGGTGTCAGCTTTGCCCAACCCCATATGCAGGTTGCTACCGTTGATCATGCTATGTGGTTCCATCGCGATTTCCGTATGGATGACTGGCTGCTATACGCAATAGACAGCCCTTCAGCCAGTGGTCAACGTGGTTTAGTTCGCGGGCAAATATTCACACGTGACGGCGTATTGGTTGCCTCAACAATTCAGGAAGGTGTTATCCGGGACCGCGGTTAAACGCGATCCCGATATTAGGGCGTGTTGACGTTTGCTGATTAGGTCAGAGAAACAAAGAAACCGGCAATTGCAGCACTCATCATGTTTGCCAAAGTCGCTGCTAATAAAGCCCGCATACCTAAACGAGCAATGTCATGGCGTCTGCTGGGCGCCATACCACCTAACCCGCCAAGCAAAATGGCAATAGATGAAAAGTTCGCGAACCCGCACAGCACAAAGGTAATAATTACTTGAGAGTTTTCACTTAACTGATCTTTATAATTGACAAAATCGAGGTAGGCGACGAATTCATTAATAACCAGCTTCTGGCCAATAAAACTTCCCGCCAGGTTCGCCTCATCCCAGCTGACCCCTAATACATAGGCAACAGGCTGAAATACATAACCAAAAATTTGCTGTAAGGTGATTTCAGAATACCCAAACCAACCGCCAACCCAGCCAAAAATACCGTTGACCAATGCAATAAGCGCAACGAAGGCTAACAACATAGCACCCACGTTCATGGCCAATTGCAGACCGCTGGACGCGCCCGTAGCCGCAGCATCAATCACGTTTGCGGAATTGTCTTCTACTTCCACCTCTTCTAAATCGTTACGCGGCTTCTCGCACTCGGGGATCATCATTTTTGCCATGAGGAAACCACCAGGGGCCGCCATGAAGCTTGCCGCAATCAGATATTTTAGCTCAACGCCAACACCTGCGTAACCGGCTAAAACCGAACCGGAAACCGACGCCATACCACCTACCATAACGGCAAACAGTTCTGAGCGCGTCATAGTACCGATAAACGGCCTGACCATCATGGGAGCTTCGGTTTGTCCGACAAAAATATTGGCGGCCGCCGACATGGATTCCGGGCGACTGGTACCTAAGAGCTTTTGCAGGCCCCCGCCCAAAATGCGAATCACCCACTTCATAATGCCTAAGTAATATAAAACGGAGATGAGAGAGGAGAAGAAAACAATGACCGACAGAACTTGAATGGCAAAAACAAAACCAAAATCTTCAGATGCCAGATTACCGAACAAGAAGTCGATACCCGCCTGCGTGTAACCAATTACAGCGGAAACTCCTTGTGCAAAACCAAACAACAGTTCACGCCCAATAGGAATATAAAGCACAAAGCCTGCAAGAATAACCTGTATAGCAAAAGCTCCAATAACCGTTCGCCAGCGGATAGCTTTACGATTCGTTGAAACTAAATAGGCAACGATAAAGATGACGGCAATGCCGAGAATACTATTCATAGAAGAACCAATTTTATTCCGCCAGCAACTGACGTATTTTTGTTTTTATAATATCAATGGCGATTTCGTTCTGACCACCGCGAGTGACAACGAGATCGGCAAACTGCTTAGACGGGAATATAAAGTCAAAGAATGCGGGACGAACATACTGCTCATATTGCTCAGTAACCGACTGCAACGTACGTCCACGCTCTTCAATATCGCGCTTGATACGGCGCAGCAGACAAATATCCAAAGGCGTGTCCATAAATACCGAGATATCAAACTGCTCACGTAATTTTTCATCGGTTAACAGCAAAATACCTTCAACCATTACGACTTTTGCCGGAGCAACCCGTATCGATTCTTCCAGACGGGTATGCGTAGTATGGCTGTACTGCGGCATATCGACCGCTTCACCGGCTTTTAACTGCCGCAAATGCTGCATCAGCAAATCGTGTTCGAAAGCAGCAGGCTGATCATAGTTAGTTAACACCCGCTGTTCCATGGTCATATGACTCTGGTCACGGTAGTAAGCGTCTTCGGCCAGAATAGCAATGCCGTCAGTTCCTAATTCAGCCACTAACTCCTGATACACCGTGGAGGCAAACAGGCTTTTTCCCGACGCTGAAGCGCCAGCTATCGCTATAACTGTTATTTTACTCACAAGCTTCCGTTTCTATTTGCTGCAAACCGCGCGCAATTATCCTTGATTGTCTGTGTAATTAAAAGACTTGACTGACACCTTTATTGTCATAACTTTGGCCGATAATCTCCCATATGTTTAATTTCGTTACAATTTAGCCTGAACATAAGCATGCATATCAGTGCCTCCTCTCGTATAGTAAGTTTGCTAAATAAAAAAATAATCCAGGAACCACTATGAAAATGATGAAAACTCTAACCGCTGTTGCCGTAGCCACGGTGTTACTCGGCGGTTGTCAGACAACTCAATCGGCTGATAACGGACAGGCTGTCAGCCAGTCACAATTTCCCGAAGTAAAGGTCAACTACGAGACATTTACTTTAGATAACGGCTTAACTGTCGTTGTTCATGAAGATCGCAAAGCACCGATTGTTGCGGTAAACGTTTGGTACGCCGTTGGCTCTAAAGACGAAAAGACAGGCCAAACGGGCTTTGCTCATTTATTTGAGCACTTAATGTTTAACGGCACCGAAAACTACGATGACGAATACTTCGGTCCTTTTGAACGCGCAGGTGCAACAGAAATGAACGGCACCACCAACAATGACCGTACCAACTACTTTGAAAACGTTCCTACGCCGGCACTGGACATGGCGTTGTGGATGGAATCTGATCGTATGGGTCACCTGTTAGGAGCTGTAACTCAGGACAAGCTCGACGAACAGCGCGGCGTTGTACAGAACGAAAAACGTCAGGGTGAAGCTCAGCCTTATGGTAAGGCCTGGAGTTATATCGCCGAACAAACCTTCCCCGAAGGACACCCTTACTCATGGTCTGTTATTGGCTCAATGGAGGACTTGAACGCCGCCTCTCTGGACGACGTGCACCAATGGTTTGAAGATTACTACGGCGCGGCCAACGCTGTCCTGGTTTTAGCCGGTGACATTGATGTTGAAACCGCTAAAGAAAAAGTGACCAAGTACTTTGCTGATATAGGCCCTGGCAAACCATTGCAAAAACAGGAAGCCTGGGTTGCTAAACGTGACGAGCAAAAACGCTCTACTATGGAAGACCGCGTTCCGGCTCCGCGAGTTTATAAGGTATGGAATACCGCACAGATGGGAACGGCTGACTCTGAGTACCTGAACTTGTTGGCTGATATTCTGGCTAACGGTAAAAACTCGCGTCTATACGAGCGTTTAGTATACAACGAGCAAATCGCCAGCTCTGTCGGTGCTTTCCAGTATGGTCGTAAACTCTCCGGTCAATTTTTTATTACAGCTGATGCCAAACCCGGTGTTGAGCTTGAGCAAATTGAAACAATTATCGACGAAGAGCTTGAGCGCTTAATTACGGAAGGTCCAACGGCTGCAGAACTGCAACGCACCAAATTCAGCACCACAGCTGACTTTGTTCGTCGCGCTGAAAAAGTCGGAGGTTTTGGTGGTAAGTCAGACCTTCTGGCTTCGGGAGCGGTTTACCATAACGACCCTGGTTTTTACGAAAAAGAAATGAAGTGGACTAAAGAAGCGTCCGTTAACAACCTGCAAAATGCCGCTGAAAAATGGCTGAGCGATGGCGACTTCGTTCTTAATGTTGTACCACAGCCTGACTATGCAGCTCAGGAAACCGACGCTGACCGTTCACAGTTGCCTCATGTCGGCGACTTACCTCAGCTGGAATTACCTGAAGTTAAAACATTCACCTTATCTAATGGTTTAGAAGTTTACCTGGCTCAGCGCAGCGACACACCAACAGTAGAAATGAGCCTGGTGTTCGACAGCGGCTATGCCTCGGATGTTGGCGGTAAGCTGGGTACAGCCAGTTACACCATGTCGATGCTAAAAGAAGGTACTGAAAACCTTAGCGCACTAGAGTTAAATGAGCGTTTAGAGTCTTTAGGAACCAACTTGAACGCATCCGCTAGTCTGGATAGCTCACGCATTAACATGGACACACTCAGCGTTAACTTTGCCGAGAGCTTAGCACTGATGAATGATGTGCTGCAGAATCCGGCTTTTTCTGAAGAAGAAATTGAACGCAAACGTTCAAATTGGATAGAAGGCATTCGCAAGGAAGAAGCTCGCCCTCAAACTCAGGCTTTACGCGTATTGCCGGGCTTAATGTTTGGCGAAGGACACGCCTACAGCCAGCCATTAACAGGCTCAGGTACACCTGAATCCATTAAGTCATTAACTCGTGAGGACTTAATTCAGCATGCTCAAACCTGGTTACGCCCGGACAACGCAAAACTCGTGATTGTGGGTGATACCAACGTTGAACAAGCTCAGTCTTTATTGGAAGAGCAGTTTGCCAGCTGGCAGGCACCAGCTTCTGATAAGCCAGAAAAGACACTTGATGCTTCAATGGCTTCTGGAACCAGTCGCGTGTTCCTGATTGATAAGCCAGGAAACCCTCAGTCAGTGATAATAGCGGGTCAGTTAGCCCCTTCTGGCCAAGTCGATAATGCTGATACTGTTGACGTAATGAACACCATTCTTGGTGGCAGTTTCACCAGTCGTCTGAACATGAACTTACGTGAAGACAAAGGCTGGTCATATGGTGCACGCTCTATCTGGTTAGATAATGAAGGCCCTGGTTTACTCGTTGCTCTTGCTCCGGTTCAAACGGATAAAACCAAAGAGTCGATTGAGGAAATTATTAAAGAGTTTACTCAGTACGAAGGTGACAAGCCTGCAACCGAAGACGAACTGGCAAAAGTAAAAGCCAATAAAACGGCTAAATTACCTGGCGCCTACGAAACCAAAGGCAGCTTGCTTAGCGGTTTAGTCAGCACCTTTAATAAAGGCAAAGATGTTGAGTACCTCGAAAACTATGGTCAACGCATAAACGCCATTACGCTTGACGACATTCAGGATAATGCAGACAAGGTTCTTAAACCTGACGCTATGACCTGGGTTATCGTTGGTGACCTGGCTGAAATTGAAGATAAAGTACGTTCACTGAATTTAGGTGAAGTGACCATTCTAAAAGAAAGCGACGTGAAGTAACATCGTCTCCCCCAGTCTTTCTGACTGGGGGAATTTCTCTCTCATTACTCACCAAATAATTGCTCTGCGCGACTATGAAGGATCCAGCTGGTTAAAATATACTTATCATTTGATACAGGTATTCTGCCTCTATGCGTGTGAGTAAAGTAAGCTGGCGCTATAACCATTTGACCCGCTTGTGGCTTTAACGACCGTTCTTGATAATAAAAGTCAGTTTCGCCACCTTCGTCTACATTATTTAAGTAATACATAAATAATAAAGCCCGATGCAATGGTTCAGTTGAACCTTTCTGCGGAAAAGCTTCGCAGTGCCAGTAATTATAATTTCCTTCACCTTTTCGATAACGCTGCATTTGTATTGCACCGACACGAAACAGCTTTTGCATAATTGCCATTTCATTGCCTTTCGCTATCTCATCAAAATTATCATGTGTTAAAGCGGCTGGCTGCTGAGTTTCCGGATGCCGCAACGTTAGCGCGACTGGTGCTATCAAGGCAAAGTGATACTTTTTAAAATACTCCAGCGCATGTCGGGCTGTGATCTGCTGTATTTCTAGCAGCAGCTTCTGGTACTCCGGGTGAGCGTTCAATGCTAAGTCCGTACTCGACTTTTTACTCACATCAACACCACCCCCGGTGCGCCCCTGGAAGGTATGCGGCGACTTTTCGAAAACCGTAATCAACTGTTGGCACAGTTCGTAGGGTAAGGCATTATCATAGGTTTCGATAAAATCGTTCATAAAGATGACTCTTTCCAATAGCTATACGTTTAGCCGAGATAGCATTTAAAAAAATTAATTCAATACGCGATTGACTTCCGGCGACGGCTTACCAATGTAGTAGCCTTGTAAGTACTCAATTTGTTGGTCACACAAATAGCTATTTACTTCCTTATTCTCAACAAATTCAGCCACGATAGGAATATGTAATTCCTTACAGATACTGATCAGGCCATTCAGAATACTGGCGCTTGTCGGGTCATGTAATACGTTTTGCACTATGCTGCCATCAATCTTCAAATAATCCGGACGAAGACTTATCAGGCGAGAGAAGTTTGAATAACCGACACCAAAATCATCTATCGCAATTTGTCCACCTAAACGTCTGACATCTCTGGCAAAAGCCTGAACCTTGGTAAAATCCTCTGTCGATTCGGTTTCCGTAATTTCGAAAATAAGTTGTGCTTTCTTATGCTCTGACAGCACATAATGAATAAAACTGACCGTTTCTTCATTTAAAATATCTTCAATGGAGACGTTCACAGATATTGCGACTTGGTATTGCTCGGACGTTAGCACCGCCTGTTCAATGACAGAGCGGGTAATTTCACAGTAATAACGTGTTGTCTTTGCCTCGTCTAAAAACAGTCCCGGCACTAAATCCTTATTGTTATCTCTTAGCCGGACTAGCGCCTCGTAATAGCTGGGCTGATTTTTGTTCGTACTTTGAATGGGTTGGTAATAGTTTACAAACCGATGATCAACCAGCGCTGACTGAATTTTAGGAAGCCAGTTCACTTTATTCTCGTCCAGCAACTCACGCTCGTAAACCACTTCAACTTTATAGCCGGAGTAAATGGCTTTCGCTTTGGACAAAGCACTTTCCGCAAGCTGTAACTGTTTTTTACGCCCAACACCCATGCCTATTGCGACATCCAGAGTGACATCACTATTTTCCACTTTGAGTTTGTGTAACGACAAAGCCTTGTAAAAGCTAAGCAATTGTCTCTCGAATAAACTGGGGATCATTCTGAAATCTGGAATTAACGCAAATTTATCACCATGCAAACGATAAATATTGATGTGTTTGGTTTTCAAAAATGCCGAAGCCCAGTCACTAAATTCACGCAGTAATGCATCACCAAATTCTAAACCGTAGAAATCGGCGTAACTTCGAAATTTACGGATATCCAGTACGGCAAGACATTGAGCCCCTACCTGCTTAAGGTCGTTGAGCAAGTCAATTCGGGTAGGAAGAGCGGTTACCTGATCATAGCGGGCTTCCTGCAGTAATTCATCAAGATGAATCTCTCGTGAGATATCCTGAAACAACAATATTTGCTCAGCTAAAAGGCCATCAGTTTCGTATAAGGGAATTGCAATACAGCGACACCAGCGTCTTCGGTTGGTACTTGTCAGGCAAAGTCGGCCATTCCAGACTTCACCATTAGCGGCAGCTTGGTTTATCTCACCAGTCACATCGTTGCGACTATCAATGTGGAGAAACTCAGAAAATGCGGTTGTGCGCTTTAAATAGTGAACTCCTAGCAATTTATGCAGAGATTCACTCATCCAGCGAATATTACCCTCCGGCGACAAGCGTGCACATATTGCAGCAGACTCTAACGTATTTATATACTGCTTTAATAAAAATGGATTACGCATCAATGCCTGCTCAGTCAACGTCAACAAATTAAATGTTACTTTTTTGTAATGTACCGAATCCGTTCCGATAATGACAGCCTGTTACAACAGATAGTTTGATCAAAATCGATAGGTTACGCCTATATTTAACGCATTAATTGTGTATTCGTCTTTATCAATCAATTTTATCCAGTCAATAAAGTAAGTTGTTCTGGGGTTATGATCATACTGAACCCCACCGCCATAGCTAATACTGTTAAGCGTTGTATCTTCCCCCCCTACCGTAAACTTCCCACGCGTAAAGCCACCGGTAAGATACAAAGCGATGTCAGGAGACAAATACAAACGAGGTTTAGCTAAAATACTGGCCGTGTAATCGGTTTCAAACTTGGTGCCTTTATCGCTGCTGCTGTGTACGCCGAAGCCGTAGCGCGCCTCTGCCGACAAGCTGTTACTGTAACGATGACCTAGCATCAGGTTAATCGCATGCGGGGTAAATGAAGGTGCGCCCTCAAGCTCAGTATCAACATTCAACTGAGTTAAAGATGCGGCACCGTAGTAGCCACTGTCCTGCGCTTGGGCAAACAAACTGAAAAACAAAAGCGTACTACCACATAAAACAACGTTCAAAAACTTCATGCGACTTCCTTATTAAGCTGGTAACCCTGAGTGAAGGTAGTTTACCAGACTCTGTTAAAGGTGATATACCCCTTGGTAATCAGCAACATCGACATTGTATGTGGTGTTCTTCATTAAATAGTCACGGAAAGTTTCCAATGCATCTAACTCACCATGCACCAATTGAATTGGTGTGTTTGGTTTTAAACTGGATTGCTCTAACCAGTCAGCAATTTCCTGATAATCGGCATGTCCTGACAGTCCCTCTAAAGAACGGACTCGAGCTTTTACCGGTAACCATTGGCCATGCAGCTTTATCGACTCCACCCCCTGCAGCATTTTAGCACCACGAGTCCCTCCGGCCTGGTGTCCGCTAAATAAAACCGTCGCACGATGATCACTCAACCATCGTTTAAAGTGATGCAGAATTCTTCCGCCTGTCGCCATACCACTGCCCGCAATAATAATGTGAGGCCCCGATTGAGACGCAATAGCTTTTGATTCATCGACAGAACGAGTGTACTCAACTCTTGCAAAGGTTCGGGAACACTCTGAGTCCGTCAATTTATGAAGGTTGTGGAAACGCTGGTAAAGTCCCGAAACGTTAATAGCCATAGGAGAATCCAAATAAATAGGTTGTTTAGGTACCCGCCCCTCATCCATCAATTTAACTAACAGATATTGCAGCAGTTGTGCTCTGCCGACTGAAAAACTCGGAATTAATAACACACCACCGGACTGAGCCGTCTCATTGACGACTTCTGCCAACTGATCTTCCGCATCTTCGGTTTTAGCATGAAGCCGATTGCCGTAAGTTGACTCAAGCAGTAGCAAGTCCAGATCTGGTAGAGGTTCAGGTGGATACATCATAATATCCTGCGGACGCCCAATATCACCGGAGAAGCCAACGCGTTTACCTTCGGCTTCAATAATGACGCTTGAAGCACCCAGAATATGACCGGCTGGCTGCAAAGTCACTTTAATATCGCCAATCTCAAATTGTTGATGAAACTCAACGCCCTGAAGCAGTCGTATGGCTGACTTTGCCATTGCTTCATCATACAAAGGTTCTGGTTTTTCATGGCGGCTTAGCTTATGTTTACCAAGGTATTTCGCATCTTCTTCCTGAATTCTTCCGCTATCTGCCCACAGGATATCGCACAAACCAGATGTTGCGTGATGTGCGAAAACAGGCCCCCGGAAGCCTTCTTTATATAGCACCGGAACAAACCCCGAATGATCAAGGTGAGCATGAGTCAATACGACACCGTCAACCTGATTAATACCCATTGGCAAAGGCTGCCAATTACGCCGCCGCAACCACTTATAGCCCTGAAAAAGACCGCAGTCTATTAGAATTCGGGTTGATTCTGTTTCAACTAAATATTTGGAACCGGTAACCGTTTCCGCACCACCTAAAAATACGACTCTCATTGCGTGTCCTTATTTAAACCGACAACAAAGTATCTCACTTCACTGTCGTAGAAAAATAGACGAAAGACAACTATTCGTGCATTGACGATCATTAATAATCTTGCTTCACTCAATTAAGACAAGGAGTAAGAACATGACTCATAAATACCCCCGAGCCGATCAGTTTATGGCCAGCACCCACCAGGTTGAGAATCAGCCACCGGCGCTGGAAAACTATAATCTTTACCTGGCTGATAAAGCACTACGAAAAGCCGTTGAGCGCGAAGGTGCCAGTTGGGCTTATTCCGATCTTATTGCCTTTGGCGAACTGGCTGGTAAGGCTGACAGTATCGAACAGGGGTTTCAGGCAAACAAATACCAGCCTGAACTGAGAACCCATGACCGTTACGGGCACCGTATCGATCTCATCGATTTTCACCCGAGCTATCACCAGCTTATGTCGACAGCCATTGAGCACGGCTTACACGCAAGCCCCTGGAGCGAGCCAAAACTAGGGGCTCATGTTGCACGGGCAGCAAAATACTATCTGCATACTCAGGTCGAAGCGTCTCATGGCTGCCCTATTACCATGACCTTTGCCTCTATACCCGCACTAAGACACCAACCCGATTTGTTCAAAGAGTGGGGACCAAAAATTACCGCCAGGCATTACGACCCCAGAAATATCCCCCATACCGAAAAAAGTGCCGTGACCATTGGTATGGCAATGACCGAAAAACAAGGTGGCTCTGATGTCCGGCTGAACAGCACTCGCGCTTACCCACTAGACAAAGAAGGTTCAGGCCAGGCGTACGAATTGGTTGGTCACAAATGGTTTGTGTCAGCACCAATGTGCGATGCTTTTCTGGTGCTTGCCCAAACAGCCAACGGATTATCCTGCTTTCTGGTGCCGCGCTGGCGCCCAGACGGTTCAAAGAACCCAATTCAGATTCAACAGCTGAAACAAAAAATGGGAAACGCAGCCAATGCCTCCAGCGAAACTGAGTTAAGAGGTGCGCTGGGCTGGATGATAGGTCAAGAAGGTAAAGGCGTTCGTACTATTATAGAAATGGTGGCAACGACCCGCTACGACTGCATGATTGGTTCCTCTTCCGGCATGCGACAAGCCGTGGTTCAGGCCATTCACCACGCCAGCCACCGCGAAGCTTTTGGCACTAAATTAAGTGAACAACCGCTAATGCAAAATTTGCTGGCGGACTTAGCCATTGAAAGCGAAGCCGCCATGACTTACATGATGCGCATAGCACGGGCAATGGATAACCAGGACGACGAGCATGAAAAACTGTTGTCCCGAATTGCCACGCCCATAGGCAAATACTGGATTTGTAAACGCACACCGAATCATGCTTATGAAGCTATGGAAGTGATTGGCGGTAGCGGTGTTATGGAGAACCACATTATGCCGAGACTGTTCCGAGAGTCGCCGGTCAACGCCATATGGGAAGGCAGCGGTAATATTCAATGTCTGGATGTTCTTAGAGCAATAGAAAAACAACCAGAAGTTCTCGATGTCTATTTTGCCGAACTGCAACGGGCACAAGGTGCAGATAAACGACTCGACCAGTTTATTATGCGGTTGAAAAGTGAGTTTACGGACAGAAATATGCTTCAGTATCGTGCACGCAGTATAACGGACAACATGGCCGTTGGGTTACAAGCCGCTTTATTAGTTCAACATGCCAGCACCGACGTTGCTGATGCTTTTTGTGCCAGCCGTTTAGCAGCAAAGACCGGACTCAACTATGGCACATTGCCCACAGGGCTTAATTGTGCTGCGATTGTCGAAAGGGCCTCGCCAGCAGACGCACAATAAGTTCGCCAAATACCGCCAGCAACAAGCCTGAAGCTAAACCAAACAAAATAGCGCCGGGGTTGAGTTTTACAGTATAAGAAAAGCTGCTGCGAACCTCGCGCTGAATGTCCTCAACTGGGGTAAAAAATGCCTGTTGATAAGCACTCCAGGCATTTTGGCTGAAACTACGATAGGCTTGTTCCAACAATTGATTACGTTGATAAATGGCACTGATGCTTTGCCCGCCTTCCTGAAATACTCTGTCGTCACTGGCCTGATAGTGAGCAATAAGTTCCTCAATACTACCATCGAAAAATTTCTCGGCTTCATCACGAAACTCGTTCAGGCTGCGCTCTGACTCAACCATATGAGCCTGCAAACTCTTACCGTACTGATCAACAAAGCCGGGCAACTGTATTCCGGCAAGTACGCCCGAAATCAGTAGAATAATTCGTAGATAGGAAGTGAAGATTGCCATGGTCTCTCCTTAAAAGCCCTTAACCACTTTAGAGCAGACCTTAAGCGACAATCAAACTTAATTACGCTTCATTACACTTAACTTGTCAGCACGACCGCGTTTTTACCTTCGCTCTTTGCCTGATACATGGCTTTGTCTGCCCGGGCCATAATGCCTTCAATAGTGTAATGCTCTGAAGGTTTATCGCATTGACAAAGGCCGATAGACAGCGTGACAGGTAACTCGGCATGCCCTATTCCACTCACTAACTGGCAACGTAAACGGTGCATCATGAGTCTGGCGTCTTCAGCGGAGATCATAGGGTGAATGGTAGCGAACTCGTCACCTCCAATACGGGCGACATAATCTGTATGCCGACTGTGTAAACGAATTAAATCGGCTATTTTTTGCAATACCAAGTCACCGAAGTGATGTCCATGTTCATCGTTTATTTCTTTAAAGTCGTCCAGATCGATAAAACTCACAGCAAAGGGAGTACCATGGGTTTCCAGCTGGTTTATCTCATCTTGTAATTGCGCGGTAAACGCGCGTCGGTTCATTATTCCGGTTAAGTGATCGGTGAGAGCCTGACGCTTCTCAAACTCCAGTTCGAGACGAATTTTATCTTCCGATTTTTTCTGCAGAGTGTAATCCCGCACTATCGCTATGCCATACAGCTGGTCTTCGATATCCAGTTGATTCAGCATAATATCGGCATAAAAAGTTGAACCATCCCGACGAATTGCGGGGAAAATCAAGCCGTTTCCCATAGAGCGCCTGCCCGGGTACTTAAAAAACTTTTCTAAATGCTGGTCATGCTTCTCACGCATACCTTCAGGTAACAGTTCATTAAGATGCAGTTCAAGCATAGATGACGAGGAATAGCGAAACATTGCCGCGGCAGCCTGGTTAACACCAACAATGAGCCCCTGAGAATTAATAACTATTGCACCGTCCGGTATAACTTCAAGGAACTCAATAAAGGTTTGTTTTACTTTCATCGTTATGTGGCTCCACTGTTCTGCCGCATTAAACTTTGCAATAACACCCTTTTGCAACGGTATTAACCCATTTAGGAGCCGCTGATTCCTCCGAAACGGAAGGTATCAGCTCTTCTACAAAGCTACTCTCAGTAGTACAAAAAGCACCATCGGCATATGGGCCAATGTAAATCAGCTCTGATGATTTATTGAACATGATAATCGCTGGAGTTGCAGGAACGAAGCGCTTTAAGGTTGGATATTGATCGATATCAACAATCAAGTTTTCCCCTTTAGATTCCGCTACCTTTCTTTTTACGCTAGCCATATGCCCGGATGAGCGCCAGTTACAAGAACAGTCCCCGGAAGTAATGTGAAAAACGCTGCCAGCAAGGGAATAACCCAGACGCGTGAGCTCAGCCTCTAGCTGCGGTTCCAGCTTTTCGTTATTGCTGAACTCCAGTAATTCACCTTTTTCATCAAACCAGACCAACCGTTGTTCCAGTAAATAACTGATACCCAGAAGCACCAGCCCAAACCAGGCCACAACAGCGATAATAAGCCAAAGGGAACGAGCCTTACCTGATTTCATAAGTGACAATGAAACGCCCTACTGCAAAATGACATTTTGCGGAAATGATGCGCCCGCTTTTTCAGCGGATCAAGAAAAACTTCAGCTTCAGGGGACTTTTCTAAATAAAGGTTTAGCCTCCTTTGTGATACAATGTCGAAAAGCCGCACATTAGCGCGGTATCTACTATCATAATTCCCGGAGCTTCATGTCCACAGAACAAACACCATCCTCATTCCAGTCACTCGGATTGAGCGACGATATTTTACGAGCCGTTACTGAATGCGGTTATACCACCCCGACACCAATTCAACAGCAAGCCATTCCAACCGTTATGGCCGGCCACGACTTATTAGCCGCCGCACAAACGGGTACCGGTAAGACAGCTGGTTTCACGCTACCTTTGCTGCACAAATTGTCGCAAACAAAGACCGACGGAAAACCTGTTATTAAGGCCTTAATCCTTACGCCAACCAGAGAGCTGGCGGCACAGGTTGAAGACAATTTGAATACCTACGCAAAATATACCGGTCTTAAGTCTCTGGTGATTTTTGGTGGAGTTGGTATTAACCCACAAATTAATGCCTTGCGTCGTGGTGTCGACATTCTTGTTGCGACACCCGGACGTTTGCTGGATCACAGTCGTCAGGGAACCGTTGATTTAAGTAAAATTGACGTACTGATTCTTGACGAAGCTGACCGCATGCTGGATATGGGTTTTATTCATGACATTAAAAAAGTCATGAAGCTCATTCCAGAAAAACGCCAGACACTGCTATTTTCTGCAACTTTCTCAAGCGAGATAAAGGCGTTAGCACAACAATTTATGCAACAACCCAAACTGGTTGAAGTTGCGCGTCAGAATGCAGCAGCAGATACTATCCAACAGCGGGTTTACCCGGTTGATAAAAAGCGTAAAAGAGAGCTAATAAGCTATTTAATAGGCAGCCGAAACTGGCGACAAGTATTGGTTTTCACCCGTACAAAACACGGCGCCAACAGACTGGCTACACAATTAAGTGATGATGGTTTACCGGCTATGGCCATTCACGGCAATAAAAGCCAGGGGGCAAGAACAAAAGCTTTATCACAATTTAAAGCGGGTAAGTTGCGGGTGTTGGTAGCAACAGATATCGCTGCACGTGGTATTGATATTGATGAATTGCCACACGTTATCAACTTTGAACTGCCTCAGGTCGCTGAAGACTATGTACACCGTATTGGCCGTACCGGTCGTGCAGGAAGTGAAGGTGAAGCGGCGTCTTTAGTCTGTGTTGATGAGCATAAATTGCTACGCGACATAGAAAAGCTGACTAAAAATGAGATACCCAAGGAAATTATTCCGGGTTTTGAACCTGACCCCAGCATAAAGCCGGAGCCAATTCAGAAGCCTCGTACAGGGCGTCCTCAAAACTCTCGTCGTGCGCCTCGCCAAAAGCGCCCGGACACACGACGTTAATTCTACCGCTGACCAGCAGGACCGGACTTTACTTTAAGAAGTCCAGTCCTCCGGTTACCGCAGCAACCTGAGCTTGAATACACTGTTCTGGCGTTGCTTTCGGGCTGTCGGGGTACACTTCTGTAGTCGTCGCATATTCTGCTTTGCTAAAGCTAATGCACAATCCCATTTTCGCCGTTGGCAATAAAATAACGCCACGCTGAGCAATATCTTCGCCTATCAGTTTATTTTCGTCGTCGGCATCGGCAATATGAGTCACCTCTTCCACCGAGTCTAACACCGCCTTCTGAAACTCAGGATAAGACTTTTCTGAATTCCCAACCAAATAGAACCCATCCGGAATATTCCAGTTCGTATTAATTTTTCCATCCATCGCCGCTTTGGCCGGACGAAACTCGCTGTTATCGGTATCCGTTGTTTCGTGTAAATCTATATGAGCCAGAATATCTACGCCTAAGCCAGCAACATAATTCATAATGTGCGCACATTCCCCGGCTGGAGAATCAGCGACAAAAGAGCGGTTAGGATCAATAGCCGCCGGATTCCAACGGTTGATGGTTTCATAGCCCCAGGGGCTTAAACATGGCGCCACCACCACATTGAAGTGTGGCTGATAATCTTTCGCTTTGGTTTCAATAAAACGCAACGCACCATGGACACCACTGGTTTCATAACCATGTACTCCGCCGGTAATTAAAACCGTTGGTTTCGAGTCATCCCAGTTTTTTGTTTTAACCACAAATAAAGGATAAGTAGCGCTGTCGTACGCAAGTTCACCGTATTGGTCTACATCGAAATCGCTTTTAAAGGTTTCAATCTTACTAACCACATCATCGAAGTAAGAGCGTTTTTGGGTTTGCTCGGCCAGCCACTGAGCCTTTTCTGTCGCTCCCCAGGGCGTGCCCGGTGTTCCAATATGGTAAATCGTTTGTTGCGTCATATTTTAATCCTATTCACTTAAAACAAGGCGACTATATTAGCAAAGTCTTAGCAGGTAACTAAGCCGCTTTAGTCGATTCTTTATCCGCAGGCTTGGACGCTTCTGCTTTTTCAGTCGGTGCTTTTTCGGTCTTAGGTTTTTTTGGCTTTTTAGCCCCTAATGCAATAAGTACATTTTCACGCTCTTTTGCTAAAAACAGAGCCATATCCTCAAGCTGTTGCTCATCAGTGAACAGTTCGCTACTTTTAATTAATGGGTTCAGGGCTTCCGCCATATCCAGAATTTTATCGTGCGCATCGGCTTCGGCTTTTGAAGTGAAGGTCATTTTCTCGGCTCCGTCGCGAATAACTACATATTGGGTTACTACAGCCATGGTATGGTCCTTTGCTGATGTGTAAATATACTGTTTATTTGTACAGTAAAGTGACATAGATTGCAATAGTTGTAGCATTCGCTAAACTGCGCACTCCGAACAGGCCTTCGTTACAACAGGAAGTAAATCCGCCCTATGCAGTTCTCTAAAATACAAGTTCTACTGGCCATTTTTGCAATGGCAATTGGAAGCTTTGCCATTGGTATTGGTGAGTTTGTCATTATGGGGCTGCTACCCGACGTAGCCGCAGACTTTAATACCGACACCCGGGAAACAGGCCACTTAATCAGTCTTTATGCGCTCGGTGTCGTTATCGGAGCTCCGCTTATTACCATTTTGTTTGCCAGACTACCGCGTAAACCCATGTTACTGGCGCTGATACTGGTATTTTCTTTGGGCAACTTCGCCAGTGCCTCAGCAGAAAGTTACACATTACTTCAGGTGTTACGCTTTTTAACGGGCCTGCCTCACGGTGCTTACTTCGGGATAGCCTGTCTGGTTGCGGCCGATATGGTTCGTAAAAATCAACGTGGTATGGCAGTAACTATGGTGATGATGGGGCTAACCGTGGCAATTCTGGTCGGAAACCCGTTAGCTACCTGGTTAGGTCAGCTTATCGACTGGCGCACCGTATACCATACCGTAGGAGCTTTAGGCTTACTGGCCTTTGTCATGATTTTCATTGTGGTACCCAAACACCCGAATGAAAAGAAAACTTCAGCCCGTGGCGAAATGCAGGCATTACAAAACCCTCAGGTCTGGCTGACACTGGCCATAGGAGCTATTGGTTTCGGCGGAATGTTTGCAGTACTAAGCTACATAGCTCCAACACTAATAAACGCCACCGGGTTGGATTCTCACTGGATACCTGTTGCTTTATTTATCTACGGACTGGGATCGTTGGCCGGTAGTTTGGTCGGCGGCTGGGCTGCCGACAGAAATCTGAAATTAACCATTGGCGGTTCTCTGTTCTGGTCAGCAATTGTACTGGCAATTTTTCCCTTAACACTACAGAGTCTCTGGACGGTGATGCCTATGGTGTTATTACTTGGCAGTTCTGCCGCGCTGGTTCCGGCTCTGCAGGTACGTTTAATGGATGTAGCCGGAGAAGCTCAGACTTTAGCAGCATCGTTAAACCATTCGGCTTTTAATGCGGCTAACGCCTTAGGTGCCTGGCTGGGCGGTCTTGCTATTATTTCCCCACTTAGCTGGCAAGGAACTGGCTGGGTTGGGTGCGCGCTGTCGCTGGCCGGCCTGCTATTATTTTGGGTTACTAAAAAACACAGCCGCAGAACACCCAACATAGTTAGTCTTTAGGCTTGCCCTCTGCATCTAACTCACTGAGCTCCTCATCGGGCTTCGCATAAGACAAACGCGCGGCCCGCTGAGTGCTATGATACCCATCAAGCCCTGAGATAGTCATTGCCCCAAGTGACTCGATATCAATGAAGCCATCGCCTTTTACCGCCTCTTCTTTAACTTCAACCCAACGAACTTCCCCAACAATTAACGCTGTGTCGTTATGTTGTATCGGAATAATTTCAACCTGCTGCATACCAATTCTGAGCGAACTTTCGGCCACATAAGGAGCATGGAAACCATCGACAAATTCCGGCGTCAGGCCACAGGCTTCGAACTCTGAAGTTTCTCTGGGATACCGCGCCGAGGTCTGATGTGCTTGACGGAAAAAACTTTCGTTAACCTGGTTTATAGTATAAACGCCACTCTCTTCAATGTTTTCCCAGGTATGCCGGGAAACCGACTGGGGGCGCATAACAAACCCTAACAGAGGCGGGTTACTCCCCAGGTGAACAACAGAACTGACTATGGCTAAATTATTTTGCTGATGCCGGTCACGGGTACCAATGACATTGGCACTTTTAAACCCGGATAAACAGTTCACAAAACGCGCTCGATCGCGGTCATTCATTTTCGCTAAATCTTGCTGTTTGTAGGTTTTCATTAAAGCTCCAGTTTATCTTTGTCGGCTATCTATACGTTTTATTTTGCAATTACGATCGTTTACAAATAACTTATTGCGAACTATTATCATTTGCGTTAGCTTGTTTAATCAAAGCCAGAATAAAGGATGCATAATGACTAACGCCTATCAAGAGTACTTTAACTCTCAGGAAAAGCTAAAAATAGCGAGCTCACTGCTCAACCAAAAAGATTATCGCGCTGCAACGACATTTCTTAGCCACGCACGCGACTCAGCAAAACAGGCCTTCAATGAACCTGTACTGGCGGGCAATGCCATCCAAAGCTTTACAACCTGTTCTATTTTGTTAATTGCGACCCATATTCGCTGCCAGCAAAAACCACAGGCGTACGAGTTTCAACAAGAAAGTGTTGAGCAACTGACGTCATGGCTTAATCAGGCTAAAACTCAGCCACTAGAAGAACTCTGTCGGTACTGCTATCAACTCTTAATTACCGGTTGTCAGCATTCTCGTTGCCTGGGGCACTGTATGCAACAATTAGAGGAATCCGGTTATGCGCATGAACAAACCTGAACGCTTGCAACTTTCAATGAGTAAAGAGCAACTTAAAAAGCTGCTGCTTGAGCAAAAGTTAGTGGCCAGTGATATTCGTTGCAGTGATTACTGCAGTCAGTGCGAGCTTAAACAGCTAATACTTGAATGCGCCAGAATAAACTGTTCCGGCTCTTTGCAGAACTTCGACGGTTAGAAGTCTTTTTTTCGAAGTGCTTTTTTCTGTCCCTGCTGCTTTTTCGTGGTTAGTCGTCTTTCTTTAGCCGAGCGGCTGGGTTTCGTCGGAATACGTTTTTTCTGAACCTGAGATGCGCTGCGAATTAAATCAATTAGTTGCTCAAGTGCCAACTCTCTATTACGTGCCTGACTGCGAGTTTCCTGAGACTTGATAATCACTTTTCCGCTTTGAGTAATGCGGTGGTCAGATTTTTTCAGCAAGCGATTTTTATAAAAATCGGGAAGTGAAGAGGCCTGAATATCAAAAATGAGTTGAGCCGCAGTTGCTACTTTATTCACGTTTTGCCCACCCGCTCCACTGGAACGGATAAACTGCCATTCAATTTCGTTATCTGCTAACTCAACTCGTTGTGAAATCTGAATCATCTTTCTCTTTATGACCGATAAAATTAAACGATTTTACCCATATCACTCAGCAGGCTGGATAAAGTTATCTATACCTTCTTCTTTCAAGGCGTCGAGGGCTTCAGCAAGTGCATCGTCTTCGTTCTCAAACGCATCTTCCCAAAGCGTTGAATTATTATTCTCATCAACAATTTCCAGAATCCAGCCGCTGTCTTCGGTACGATAAATATCTATTTCTACATTTTTACCGTCAGCACTGTATTGTTGAGTATGTTTGCTCTGAGTCACTTGCTGTTCTTCGTTCATAATAAGGTCTCTGTATACGTCCGTATGGTGGCGACAGTCTATCACTGTTCAGCTCACCCTGAGGGAGTTTTTATAGGGCTTTTAGTACATCCCGCACAAAGTCATGCTCGTTAAATCCTTGCTCACCAGCAATATCATAACCACGGCGAACCACCACTAAATTATTTGACGGAATAACAACCAGAAACTGTCCCCGGTTTCCACGGGCAGCAATAGTATCGTCAGGTAACTCAGGAAAGCGCTCGTTATAAAGCCACCACTGCGCACCGTAGCCCGGAGCATCTTCCGGTGGCTGAGCCGGTGCTGGCATACTAATATAATCCAGCCAGCCTTCCGGTAGAATTTGTTCTCCCTGCCATTGCCCTGCCTGTAAGTGCAAAACACCTAAACGAGCTAAGTCACGAGACGTCGTCCACACCTGAGAAGATAAAATGAAGTCTCCGCGCCAGTCGGTTTCGACAAAAGTATGCTGCATTCCTATCTTTTCCAGCAAAGCTTTATACGGGAATTGTAAGTACTCTTCAGTTGTATCAAAACGTTCATGCAGTGCTCTTAAAGCCAACATAGTGTCGTTATTAGCGTACTTCCAACGACTGCCGGGAGTCACTTCAAGTGCCGTTTCTGTTGCCGTGTCGCTTACAAGTCCACCGCCCATGTAAACACGGTCGGTGCGATTTCCTGCGTTATTACTGTCTAAACCCGACGCCATATGCAACAAGTTTTCCAGGGTAATGTGTCCGCGCGGATCGAGCGGATGTGACCAGTTGGAAATACCGGCAGGAGCATCCAGCTCTATTTTATTTTGCTGAATAGCCGCACCTATAACGCTGGCACCAATACTTTTTGCAACGGACCAGGTACGCTGTGCCGTCTCAGGGCTAAAACCTTCAAGATAACGCTCAGCAATAATTTCATCCGGCGTCACAATCAATACTGCCGAGGTACGCGAACCAGAGCCATATTTCTTGGTAAAGGCCTGTTTTAGTACCGACTCTAACTGAGCATTATCACTTGTCGAATTAACCTCTGCTCGTTTTCCCCAGGGGGCTCCACTGTCCTTATCCGCTGCTTTGTCCCCACGAAAAGGATCAGCAAGAAACTTAGCGTCATCAACGCTCGCTCCTACCGGTAAATCGACGCAGCCAAGTTTTGAGCGCCAAACTGAAATTCGTTCCCGACGCCCGTCATCGTAAGGTACCCTGACCCAGTTATTTTCTTTATCAACTTGTGGCTCCATACCTTTTACGCGCTCAGCAATTAAAGAATAAATTCCACTTAGTTCATGCTCCCGAACTTGCGCCATAGACTTATTAGCGTTAAATACGGCACTACAGGTAAAACCCGCAGTATAACCAGCGGCGTAGGCATTTAAGGTTGTTTCAGTTTCTTCAGCCTGAGTGTACCCAGCCGCCAGCAACATGCTGACCAGAGTTATTTTTAATGTCTTATTCATTTATCACACACCTGTTGGCTCTTTATCACAGTTCCTCAATGTACGAGCATGATGCGAAAGAAGCAAACCGCCAGAGTCATCCGAATGTTAAAAATTATGGTATATTACTGCGCATTATTTTCTAGATCAGGACATCCCTATGGCAGCCTTTGGCACCGTATTTATGCCACAAATGACGATGGCAACTTTCGAGAATTCAGACTGGAGTAAACCTGAATTAGTCTCTTCTGACGCAATACAGTTACACCCCGGAGCTCATGTTCTGCATTACGCCAGCACTTGTTTTGAAGGATTAAAGGCGTTTCGCCATGATAATGGCTCTATTAATCTATTTCGTATGAACCGCAACATTGAGCGCATGCAACAAAGCAGCCGTTTGCTTTCCTTACCGGCATTTGATGCCAACTTGCTGCAAAAAATGATTACAGATGTTGTGAAGCACTTCAGCGACGAAGTTCCGAAACCACCGGGTTCAATGTACATACGCCCTACTCACATTGGTACCGAAGCGGCTATTGGCAAAGCCGCCTCGCCAACCAGCTCATCAATGCTTTATGTGTTGTTATCGCCTGTCGGTGATTACTTTTCCGGCGGCGATAAAACCCTGCGTTTGTTGCTCGAGGAAGACGGTTCACGTTGCGCGGCTCACATGGGTATGGTTAAAAGCGGCGGCAACTACGCCAGTGCGTTACAGCCCATTCTTCAGGCACGGGAATCCGTGAATGCGGATCAAGTGTTGTTCTGCCCTAATGGCGATGTGCAGGAAACGGGAGCCGCCAACTTCTTGCTTATTGACGGCAACGAAATTATCACCAAAGCATTGGACACTAGCTTTCTGCATGGCGTAACCCGAGACTCTATTCTCACCATTGCGCGCGATATGGGAATGACAGTATCGGAACGAGAGCTTAGTGTAGATGAACTGCTGGAGCGCGCCTCAAAACCCGATAGTGAAGCGGCTTTATCCGGTACCGCTGCGGTACTTGCACCAGTTGGTACATTAATTCATAACGGAAAAGAGTTTCCTGTCGGTAACGGGAACTCAGGTGCTACCACGCTGAAATTACGTAAAGCACTGAATGATATTCAATGGGGCAAAGCGGAAGATAAACACGGTTGGCTAACTAAAATCTAACCTTTAGGCGGCAATACCACCCATTCGGGGTCTTCAAATTCGCCTAAAGGTGTTATTTCACAAAATGGGGCAGCACTGCGAATAATTTTAGCCACTTCGGAGTTATGTTGCCCTTCCATAGCGTCGCGCTTTTCTTTGCTATCCCACGACGCTATGGCTATTAACGTTTTGTCATCACCAATTTTGCGGTGTAACTCCGTACCTCGGGCTCCTTGCGCTCGCTGGATAATTTCACTGGCTTTGACCCAGGCTTCCGCATACTCCTCTGCCGTATGACCTTCTTTGATACGAACCTGAAAAATATACTTCATAGATCCTCTTTCAGCGCTATTTACGTTTATTCTCTGATTTAACCATTTTTAAGTAAAAGAAAATAGCGTAAAAAACACACATGCCAATAACAATAGCTAAGCCTGTAAAAGAAAAAAAGATGACCGGATCTTTAAAAAACTCTTGCCATAAACTCATGGTAATTCCCCTGTTTGAATTCTTGATTTCAGTTTATTCAAACTTGACAATGACGATATTGATCCCAATCAATAACAAGAATAACACTGATCTTTTTAGGGGCTTTTTAGTTTATTCCTATCGAATACCGAAAAATATTCATCTTTACAGTTTGTAAAGCAGTGTAAAAAATTTGCGTATATCCGAATTTACGTCTTTCCTTAATAGGTACATTCAATAAAAACCGAGGGTATTATGAGTAATAATCAAGCAAAAGCAGAAGACGCAGTAAACAAGTCTGCAAATAAAGCTCACGACACCATCGATAAAGTGGCGGACGCAGCTAAGCATGCCTCTGACAACCTGGGGGAAAAAGGGCAAGACCTTAAAGCAACTCAGGAAAAATGGCTTTCAACTGCAACTGATTACGTTAAAGATAACCCAATTAAATCTTTAGGTATTGCGGCCGCAAGTGGCTATTTATTAAGCAGGCTGTTCAGTGACCGCTCATAATCAAACCGATACGAACGAAACAGAAAGCCTACTTAAACAGGTTCAGGCTCTGGAAAGCGAAGTTCGAGGTGTTGTTAAAGCTCAACTTCAGCTCGCGGGTATGGAAACCCGTAGAGCTGGGGAGAGCTTTGTGCGTATGGTCGCTTTCGCTGTGCTGGCCGCTTGCTTAGCTTTTACGGCGTGGGCAGTTTTAGTTACGGCTGCTGTAATAGCGGTTGTAAATAGTAGTGTAATATCTTTAACAACAGCATTAATCATTGTTGCCGTCGTTCATCTGGCAGCGGCTTTTTATATTGTTAGATATATAAAACGACGAAGTCGCGATCTACTTTTTGCAGAAACCAGCAGCAGTCTTTAAGTGGAGAGCTTATGGCATCAAGCCTTGATTATCAAATAGCGCAAACGAAAAAAGACCTTCAGCTGCGTAAATTAGCTGTTAAGGTTCGTTCACAAAGCGTTATTTCAACAACTCATGACAAACTAGCCTCTCCCACGGCTCTTTGCGTTGCCGCAGGCGCAGGTTTTTTTATCGGAGAAATGTCGGGTAGACCGAAAAAACAAACAAAGTCTTCCGGCGAGAAAAAATCCGCCACAAATATAGTAATTAAAGTATTTAGGTTAATTGCTGGTGTACAAAGCGCCAGCAGTTTTGCAAAACATCTGTAAAGGTGACCGTAAACTCTTACAGTTACAGCTATAGTGAGTGTGGTAATGATTTTTTAATAACAGGAGGTTACCCATGAAGAACTTTAAAATGGCACTACCAGCAAGTTTAATCGCAATTTCAATGCTGACTCTTTCGGGCTGCAGTGACGCTGAAACCGAAAAAGCGGAATCAAAAGCTGAAAAGACTATGCAGCAAGCTGAAGATAAAACTGAAAACGCGATGCAAGAAACTGAAGACAAAGCTCAGGAAGCAAAAAGCTACACTGAGGAAAAAGCTGAAGACGCTGGTGAATATGTTGATGATGCTGTCATCACCACTAAAGTCAAAGCAGTTATCTTCGAAGACGATAACCTGAGCAGCATGGATATCAATGTTGAAACGAACAACGGAATTGTTCAATTGTCAGGTTTCGTTGAGAACGATGCCGATATCGATACCGCAGAAAACTTGGCGGCTACAGTGAAAGGTGTTAAAGACATCGAAAACGATATTCAGGTTCGCGAAGAAGATTAATTATTTTTAAATACTCCCTGGTAAAAAGCGGCTTCTAAGCCGCTTTTTTTATACCCTTAGAACTAGAACACCGAGTAGATTACTGATAACTTTACGACATAACAAAAATAAGAATCCAAACTATGTCAAAAGATGCATTTAGCAATCATCCCATAACACCTGAAGACCTTCCGCAGGTGAGTGCTCAATACTTTACACCACTAAGTAACACCTATATTAAGGTCAATCTAATGTGCCGCTTAGTTTTTTGGTTAGTGGTAGTGAGTGCCCTATTAATTCTTTATTGGCAGCCTTGGGTTGCTCTTCCTAAGCTGCTCGAGCTTTATTTGCCTCAGATACAATTAGCTGCCGGAGGGTTTGGCTTATTAAGTTCGGCTTATGGCATTTTAGCTGACAAAAATAAAGGATATGCCATACGTGAGCACGACTTTAGCTATCGTAGTGGTGTTATATTCCAGTCAGTAGTCAGTCAGCCTATTTTACGTATTCAGCATGTTGAATTAAAACATGGGCCCATTGACCGACACTTTGGACTGGCCAGTTTGGAAATTTTTAGCGCCGGCGGAACCATGCACACTTTCGCAATACAGGGTTTACCAGAAGAGAAAGCTCGTGAAATCCGTTCCTACGTACTAACCCATAGCGACATCACAGCCAATGACTAGTTATCAGGACCAATGGCTGAAACTATCACCCGTAGCGATTATTTATTTCGCTGTTCAGTTCATCAAAACCATTGGTAACAACTTATTTTATTTACTGCCGGCTATTTTTGTTGGCTACAATCAGTTTTCCGAAAATGCCTTAATAATACTATCGGGGCTTGGCGCTCTATTAATCTTTGTTGCTATCTCCGCTTTGCTCAAATTTTATTTCTATCAATATCGGTTGAGCGAAGGTCGAGTTCAGATTCATTCCGGAGTGTTCCAGAAAACCCATATCGACCTTCCCTTCGAGCGCATACAGAATGTCCGTTTTGAACAACCCATTTTCTACCGTCCAGCGAATCATGTCTGCATGCTTCTGGACACGGCCGGTTCCAATAAACTCGAAGCAAAAATTATTGCTTTACCCAAAAACGTAGCCGAGTCTCTAAAACAAGAAATACTCGCTCATAAAACCGAAGATACTCATCAAGCAACAGACCACCAACCTCAACCTAATGAGGAACGCCTGCTAAATTCACGCTCCATGCGGGACTTAGTTATTCATGGCCTGGCCAGTAATCGTATCTGGATTGTATTGGGTGCGTTAGCGCCTTTCTTTAACTCCTTTTCAGACAGGGTTGTTGAAGGCATAGAAAGCTTCGGAGTGGACGTTGATGCGCTTATGGCCTCTTCGCAATACGCATTCTGGCAGTACGTATTATTCTTCTTTTCTATCGCCTTTATTGTTATTGCCCTAATGGCATTAATTTCTGTCTTAGGTTCTGTAATCACCTTCTACGACTTTAAGTTAACTCGCAGCGACGATCGTTATATTCGCCGCAACGGACTTTTTACCCGTCACGAAGTCGTTATGAAGCTGTCACGACTGCAAATGATTGCTTTACAACAAAACTGGCTCGATCGCGTGCTGCAAAGAGTTAACTTAAAATTCGAACAGCTCAATGCCAACTTTGAGCGCCAGTCCGCAGGAACTTCAGGTGGAAAAATTATTGTGCCATCGGTTACTCTCGAAGAAGCACATAAATTGGCAACAGAAACCTGGCCCAATAATCAATTAAGCAGCATAAGCTATAACCCGGTCAGCAAGCGACTGGCTATTAGAAACACGCTCATCGCCTTTTGGCTGTTTGTCCCTCTTGCCTCCGTGCTTACTTATTTTGAAAAAACAGAACTGGCAATAGCTTCAATTGCTGCCTTTGTGCTGTCTACTGCCTTTATCATTCTGGCCTGGAAACGCCGCGGCTATGCAATTGACAATAACTTTGTTTATCTCAGAAAAGGCCTTATTGGAGTGAATTACCGCTGCTTCCCTATTCACAAAGTTCAGCAGACAAAGTTTTCGCAAAGCTGGTTTATGCGCCGCTTTCAGTTATGTTCGGTAAAATTTGTACTGGCTTCTGGTGGGCAAACCCTGCCTTTTATTAACGCGCAAACTGGTGAGGAACTCATAGACTCCTGCCTTTATCAGGTGGAAGCATTGAAAAAATCCTGGATGTAAAAAAGGTGTCGATTTTCTTTTCCCTCATTCGACTAAACTAAAAGTAAAGAAGAGGTGAATGTTATGAAGTATCTTTGTTTAGTCTATGCCAATGAAAAGCAACTGCACAGTCTCCCTGAGAGCCCTGAAGACTCAGAATGTAACGCATATGCGGAACAGCAGCATTCCTCCGCTACTTTTATCGCAGGCGAAGCTCTCGAGTCTATAGAAACAGCCACCACCATAAGGCCGCGTGGTGACGAAGTTATCATCACTGACGGTCCTTTTGCTGAAACAAAAGAACAATTAGTCGGCTTTTATATGATTGAAGCGCGGGATCTCAATCATGCGATTGATTACGCAAAGGGCATTCCCGCCGCGCGAGTCGGTTGTATTGAAGTCAGACCCGTACGGAATCTGGATATTTAACTTTAATGCCCGGACTTAGTATTCAGCAACAGGTGTCATTACTTTATAAGCAGCAGTCACGCAGAGTGCTGGCGACTTTAATTCGATTACTCGGCGACTTCGAACTTGCAGAAGAAGCGATGCAGGACGCTTTTTCTGCCGCTTTAAAGCAATGGCCTACCGAGGGTATTCCACGACAACCACGTGCCTGGTTAATCTCAACCGGGCGCTTTAAAGCCATTGACCGACTACGTAAACAACAGCGACAAAAGGCCTGGGTTACAGAACAAGAGCATGAAGAGCCTGATTATTCGCTCAGTTTTCCGGAGCATGAAATTAATGACGATCAACTTAGGTTGATTTTCACTTGCTGCCACCCTGCACTGCCGGAAGATGCACGTATAGCTCTAACCTTACGCGAAGTTTGTGGATTAACCACAGAGCAGGTTGCCAGTGCCTTTCTGCAAAAACCCACCACTATCGCGCAACGCATTGTACGTGCTAAGCGTAAAATTCGTGAAGCCGCTATCCCATACGAGGTGCCCGAAAAACAACAATTACCAAAGAGACTGAATACCGTTCTACAAGTGATTTATCTTGTTTTTAACGAGGGTTATTGCGCCTCATCAGGCGAAAGTTTAATTAATTCAGCACTTATGGACGAAGCCATACATTTAACCCAACAGCTATCATTACTACTTGATACCACCGAGACAAAAGGTCTACTTGCACTCATGTTGTTCCAGTCTGCACGCCGGACGGCTCGAACCAACGACAAGGGGCAATTGCTGCGACTTGAAGAACAAGACAGAAGCCTTTGGGACCAACAGCAAATTACCGAGGCAGACAGTTTGCTGCAAAGTATCTTGCCAAGGCCGGACATTGGGCCATATACCATACAAGCCGCTATTGCCGGACTTCACGCCAATGCTGAACATTATAAAGATACCAACTGGCGGGAAATTCTCGCATTTTATGATCTTCTGCTAAACATGCAGAATACCCCAGTCGTAGCACTCAATCGAGCGGTGGCATTATCCATGGCCTTTGGCCCCGAAAGCGGTTTAAAAGCCATTGAACAGTTAAACCATTCAGGTAAATTAGAGCATTATCATTTATTCCATGCCTGTCAGGCGGACTTTTATCGACAACTGAAAGAATTACGAAAGGCCGCAAAATGCTATCAACAAGCCATTGAACTGAGCAGTCAGTCTGCAGAGCGCAGGTATTTACAAGAGCAATTAAAAAAACTAAATAACTCATGATTTTCTGTCGATTCTCCATCTAATGAAACGACTATTAAATGAAGTTCACCTTCATTACTCTTAAGGAGAAACGTTATGCAGAATACAGAGCAATTCTTAAAAGACTTCAGTAATGCCTGGGCAACTCAAGATACCAGCATTATTCTGAACGCCATCAGCGAGGACTTTCAATTTCGTATGGCAAATTGCGAAGAGGCAGTGAAAGGCAAAGCCGCATTCGCCGACTGGTTGAAAAACATGGATTGCGGTGATGGGAAAGCAACCATTACTCACGATAAAGTCGTTATAAATGGAGAACAAGCGGCGATAACCGGCGAAATAACCGTTACCGGCACTAAGCCTGAACAACGTTTTGCTTTTTGCGATATTTACACTTTAACAAACAACAAAATTAGTACCTTAACAGCCTATTGCGTTAAATTCGGTGAAGGCATGGGTTGCGAATAGCAAAAGCCCCTACAGTTACCTGTAGGGGCTTTTAGACTTGCCTATAAAACAGCATTCAAAGCAAACCAAATGCCTTTCACTTCAAAATCGGTTATCAAGGAAGCGAAAATATCGATCTTGTATAAAAGCGGCATCACTGGCTGAAAAAGCTAACGGAGATAACTCTGTAAAACGACGAAAATCACGATTCATATGACTTTGATCGGTATAACCGAGGCTGGCAGCAAGCCCGGCCAAATTATGGTGGCCTTTTAAAAGCTCTTTAGAGGCAAAATGAAAACGAATAATTTGAGCATAAAGCTTAACTGAAATACCAACAGCCTGAATAAAGTCTCGTTGAAGCTGGCGAATACTTTTCCCGTAAAGATGTGCACATTCAGCTAGTGATAGCTGACCTTTATGAACCTCTAGTGCTTTGATTAATCGGTCAATCGGCGACGTTGAAGGCGGCTTCTGCTGAAGATGAGACTCTAATAAAACATCCAGTTTCCGGAAAATATTTCCACCGCACAAGGTCTCTTCAACTCCGTTAAATGATAACGCCATAGTTTCTTCTGCCGCTTCATAGTAATCGGTAAACTCATTAGCCGCAGCAGTCAAAAAATGCCGGCTTTGCCCGGGTTTAAAATTTATGCCCAAATAGCGGCTACCCAGATCAAGTGGATAATCTATTCTGTGGGTAACCGCACCGTAGACGCGATTAATACTGCCGGACATACGAATATTAAAAACCACATCGATAGTCCCGTCAGGCAAAATCGGGCAATGTGAGTCATGATTATTTCGGCTCAGCCAGTAATGCGTAATATAGGGACGCAATGATAAAGCTGGCAATGAAAAGACAATATCGTTGTTATCCACTTCAGTTCCTGTCCGTCAATTAACCCCGTACGCAAAGCCTTTAGCAAACCGATTCCAGGCATTCACTAAATTGATCAGCGCGGTCAAGGTAACAATATCACTCTCATCTAACACCTTTGCCAGACGATCAAATTTATCAGCCGCAATTTTCCCTTTGGTTAAAAAGGTCAAACACTCCGCCCACTCCAGAACCGCTTTTTCCTGTTCAGTGAACTCTGGAAGCTCCTGAGCTACATCCAGAGAACTCAGCTTAGCCGGGCTAATTCCCGCGTCAACAGCTTCAGTATAGTGTAATGAAACACAAAAACTGCAGGTGTTTAGTTGGGAAACTCTTAGTTTAATCAGTGCTGCCAACGACTTATCTAGTGTCGAATGCTCAACCACCTGATTTAACTCTGAGAAAACTTTCATAACCTCAGGGTTTCTGGAAATAAGGGTTCACACGATTACTGTTAATCATCACAAAATCTCCTGCCAGTTTTTAATAGCTAAGCTATAAAGTATTGCACTGCGGTTATTGTAAAATTCGGACATGTGCTATCTTTTAGTCGTTTTTCTCTTAAGTTATTCGACACAACCACAGTGACCTTATATGGAATTACCTTTCTCGCAAGCCTGTGAAAACAACAAAGATCCTATACTCCAGGTTCTTAAAACAGCGTTTTCAGACTGCACTCGTGCTCTGGAAGTAGGCAGTGGTACAGGCCAACATGCCGTGTACTTTGCCAGCCAACTGCCTAATATTCATTGGCAAGCCAGTGATCAGAAAGAGTACCTACCGGGAGTAACAGCCCGGATAAAACAAGAAGGTGTAGCCGACCAGCCATTACCGGTTGAATTTAATGTGTTTGCAGACGCACCGGAAGGAACATTCAATGCTCTTTTCACCGCAAATACCTGCCATATTATGCCCAAAGAAGGGGTTGAAAGGCTCTTCGAGCATTTGGGAGGGGAGCTTAGTAGTGTGGAGCGTTTATGTATTTACGGACCTTTTAACGACAACGGTCATTTTACCAGCGACAGTAATCGTCGCTTTCACCAGTCGCTGCAATCGCGTAACAGCGACATGGGAATACGTGATTGGCAATGGATTGCAGAGCTGGCCAATCAGCAAGGCTTTGAACTGAAAAAGATGCACGCTTTGCCGGCCAATAACCAGCTGCTGGAACTTAAACGTTAGCCCTTTATTGATAAGTGATAAGGGCTAACGAAAGCTAAGGCCCGTTATTTAGTATTGGGAACAATACGTAACTCTACCCGACGGTTTAACTGACGTCCGCTTTCGGTATCGTTATCTGCAACAGGCATACTTTCTCCATAACCTTCGGTTGTTACCCTGCGGGAGTCCACGCCGTTACCCACTAAATTATTGCGTACCGCATTAGCACGATTTAACGACAGTTGCTGGTTGTATTCAGCAGAGCCTGTACTGTCGGTGTGCCCTTCTATCAGCATGGTGGTTTTTTCGTACTTTTTCAGTACTCGCGCAACATCGTCCAGTACTGGGTTGAAGCTTTGAGAAATATTCGCACTGCCGGTAGCAAACGTAATGTTACTGGGTAACTGCAAACGCAGGTTATCACCGTCACGTATTACCTTCACACCACTGTCAGCCAGTTCTTCCCGGAACTCTTCTTCCTGCTTATCCATATAAGAGCCTATAGCACCTCCGGCCAACGCGCCTACCGCCGCGCCCCAGACATAACGGCTTTTATCATGATCGCCCGTACCTTTACCCAGCAAAGCTCCAGTGACAGCACCAATAGACGCGCCTTTCTGGGTGTTACTCATATTTTCACAACCCACAAGTGCTAACGAAGAGAACATCATAGTCAAAACTAACTTTTTCATACTCTAACTCCATCAAAACAATGAATGCCCAAAAAGCTAGCATGATTTAGTATAGTCACTGATGAGATTTGCGGATTTTTTACTTAACTTATTTTCTCTTAATGCCCAGCAGTGATAACTTATTATAAAAGTAGTAACTCACATATGCGTTTCCATTAATATGACAATAACTGACCCTACCGAGGCTCGTAAGGCTTTAATAACGTTCTTGCGAGACAATGCTCCCGTAACAGTCATTACCGGCGCAGGCATAAGTACAGACTCAGGAATTCCTGACTATCGCGATAATAAAGGCGAATGGAAGCGCACACCTCCGGTTCAGCATCAGGATTACATGCGCAGCGAAGCAGTACGAAAAAGGTACTGGGCGCGGAGCTTATTTGGCTGGCCCGTGCTTTATCACGCGAAGCCTAACTCAGCGCATTACGCAATAGCAGAATTACAGCAGCAAGGACTTATTGGCTGTGTTATCACGCAGAATGTCGACGGCTTGCACCAAAAAGCCGGAGCCACGCATGTCATTAACTTACACGGATACGCCAACGACATGGTTTGCATGAGCTGTAGGGAAATAACCCCACGGTTGGAGATGCATGAACGCAGCCTGGAATTGAACCCGGACTTTGCGACCCTAGAGGCAACCGCCGCACCGGACGGCGACGCTGACCTTGAAGCCGACTTTGAACAATTTAAAGTCGCCGCCTGCCAAAGCTGCGGCGGTATTCTAAAACCGGATGTCGTGTACTTTGGTGACAGCGTGCCCCGCCCACGGGTTGAAGAAGCTCAAAAGGCTATAGAAGACAGCAACGCCCTGCTGGCTATTGGTACCTCACTTATGGTCTTTTCCGGTTATCGCTTTGCCCGCCAGGCTCACCAAAACAATCAACCTGTCGCTCTGTTAACTCTGGGGAAAACACGAGCCGATGACCTGGCAACTCTAAAGCTCAACTGCTCTATCAAGGACGTACTAGCATGAACTACTGGCAGTTATTCTTTCCGGGCTGAGCGCCCGCGTGAAAATAAACGGGCTCTCCCGGGCTAGTTCAGAAAACCTTAAATATTCGGCTTGTACTCAAAACCTTCTTCAGCCTGAGAGTCGGAGAAAGTTTTTATTTTTTCTTTATGGTTCAGCATAGAGTTAACCAATGAATTTGGGAACACTTCAATACCGTTGTTAAAGTCTTCTACGTTCTGGTTAAAGATGCGAATTGCCGCACCAATGTTTTCCTGCTGGTCGGTAATTTCTCTCATCAATTTCTGATAAGTTTCTGAAGCCTTCAGTTCCGGGTAGTTCTCGACAGTAACGTTAAGGCTTTTAAGCAGCTCGCCAGTCCTGGCTTCCGCCTGCTCAAGTTTAGCCGTATCGACTTTACCACTATCCAACCCCTGCAGAGCGCTACGCAATTCGGTCACTTTAGTCAGAGTGCCCTGCTCAAACTCTTTATAGTCTTTCACGACATCTTCTAAGTGCGGAATAATTTTATTTTTTTGACGCTCTTGTGTAATAACATTAGCCCATGCTCTCTCGACAGCATTTGCGCGGCTAATAATGGCGTTATATATAGCAATAACGGCTATCACTAAAACAAGGGCTATGCCAATAGCTATCCATGTTCCTGTCATTGTTTTACTCCTAAAAGTTACTGTCTAATTTGGTCATTAAATAGTGAATAAAATCAAGCGACGTTCTTAACTTTGCAAATTCCTGCTCGCCGTCCAGAGCTTCAATAAAAGCCTCATAGTCGCATATCTTAGCGTCTTTAGTTGTGGCAATAAGGTCTTTGTCCGCGAACGAAAGACACAAATCACCGGCGTCATTCACCTCGAAATTCATCTGCGATAGTACCTCAAAGAACTCTTCAA
>TARA_R100001369_G_scaffold4961_7_pt1 | contig 47480 bp, 37 predicted proteins | sample TARA_R100001369 | Tara Oceans TARA_R100001369 (sample SAMEA2621528) | marine metagenome | biome: marine biome (ENVO:00000447); feature: surface water layer (ENVO:00002042); material: "saline water (ENVO:00002010), including plankton (ENVO:xxxxxxxx)" | depth 5 m
TCAGGTAAAGCAGCCAGCTGGTGGCGGTTCACCAGGCGGGCATTGAGCCAGGGCGCGAGCAACCAGGACACCAGCGTTTCCCAGCCGGGCTCAACCTGCAGTGCTTCTCCCAGTTGCGGGGCATCCGCTAAACCGTACGCTTCTAAGGTCGTGCCAATAGCAGGATCGTGATCCACCAGGGCGGCATCGATCAACGCTTGAAGTGAGGCTAACTCCCCCTGGCGCTGACTGAGTTCAGCGCGCTGATTGTCCCGCTTCTGAGTGGCCTGCTGGTAGGCTGTTTTGGCATCGCCGTAGCGCTGCTGCCATTGATCGCGCTGGGTTTGAAAACCTTCTGACTGCTCCTCGGCCTCGGTCAACTGCGCCTGGCATACAGCGTGCTCTTCACGCAGCGCGGTGAGATCGGCTACCTCGCTGCGCTGCTGACGGCGGCGCTGATTTTCCGCTTGTAAGCGCTGAATACGCTGTTCAAGGTCGCGCAACTGATCTTGGCTGCGGTCTGCATCGCGGCTGGCATCCCGCCAGCGGGTTTCGGCATCTGCCCACTGCTGCTCGGCGGCTTCCAGCGCGGGAGATGCGTCGGCCAGCGCCTGCTCCAGGCTTTCTAGCTGCTCCTCCAGCGCTTCGTGTTCGGGGAGTAGATCGTCAAAGCGCTCGTCAATGGCGGCTAAACGCTCCTGATCTCCTTCGCTAACACGGCGCTGCTCGTCCAATTCTCGCCGAGCCGTGGCGATATCACTGGCCAGCTGGGTTTCACGGCTACGCCGGTGAGCCTGATCCTGCTCTAAACGGGCGATGCGCGTAGTGGTTTCAAAGAACTGCTGCTGATGGCGATCAAGCACCTCAGAAAGTTCGTCGTGCTGCTCCCGGGCCTGCTCCAGGCGTGTTTCGCACTGGCGGACGCCGAAGACATCTTTTTCTACCGCGATTTCCAACTCGCGGACGCGGCTCTCTTGATGCGACTGCTCGGCACGCAGGGCGCGCCCACGCAACAGCGCCAGCTCGCCCTTGAGTCGATACTCCTGCTCCTTGAGATCTTGATAGCGTTTGGCGGCTTCGGCCTGACGCTTGAGGCGCTCTAGCTGTTTATCCAGCTCTTCGCGAATATCGTCCAGACGCTCCAGGTTCTCCTGGGTGCGCCGCATGCGGTTTTCGGTTTCCCGGCGGCGCTCTTTGTACTTGGAGATACCCGCGGCCTCTTCAAGCGTCGAGCGCAGGTCGTCGGGGCGGGCTTCGATAAGCCGCGAGATCATCCCCTGGCCGATAATCGCATAGGAGCGCGGCCCCAGGCCGGTACCCATAAACAGGTCGGCGATATCGCGTCGACGGCATTTCTGGCCGTTAAAGAAGTAGTTGGATTGTCCGTCGCGGGTGACTAGACGCTTAACGGCAATTTCCGCGTACTGGGCGTAAACACCGCCCATCCCGCCATCGCGGTTGTCGAACTTGAGTTCTATGGACGCCTGGCTGATCGGTTTACGGCCGGTGGAGCCGTTAAAGATAACGTCAGCCATGGATTCGCCGCGCAGGGTTTTAGCGGATGACTCCCCCATCACCCAGCGCACGGCGTCAATAATGTTGGATTTACCGCAGCCATTGGGGCCTACGATGGCGGTCATATTGCCATCGAAGGGCACCGTGACGGGATCCACAAAGGATTTAAACCCGACTAAGCGAATCGACGTTAAGCGCATACCGAAGCGGCATTCCCGTTGCGATTATTCAAAGACACGGTTAATCACCACTTCGGCCGCTTCGTCGTCTGCAATCGGCCCGATGCTGACACTCTCAAGGTCGCCGAACAGATCCCCGGGCTGGGGCGTTGCTTGGCCAGAGGGAGAAACACGCACCACTAATCGGGCTTCCTGTACCTGGGAGATTTGCGCCTGGGGAGACATCGCGACACTGTTATCCAGCGTCACGGTCATGGGCAGCTCGGACACTTGCGCCCGCACCACGGCCAGGGGCGGCAACTCGCCCTCAATATCGCGGGCGGTAATAAAGACGCTGGCATCGCCATCCACACGCCCGACGAGCTCCTCATCCAGCGAGACACGCACACGAATGCCGGTGCCCTCGGCGACGGCCTCTTCGGGTTCAACGCCCAATCGCTCCTGAGCCACGCGAATGCCATCGCGCAGCGAGGACACGGTGTTGGGATCCTCGATATTGGCAATTGCCCGGCGCCAGTGGTCAATAGCCTGCTCGTAATCGCCGTTGTCGAAGGCATTAATGCCCAGCAAGCCCAGCACGGTGGGCTGGCGGGGATCCTGCTCCAACGTCTCGTCGACCAACGCTTGAACTTCGTCGGTAAGCTCGCGCTCAGCCATAAAGAAACGAATTTGCGCCAACTGCGCAAGCAGCGGTGGAATGCGCCCTTCAATCTCGATCAGGCGCTCCAGGGCGTCCACGGCCTTGGGCATTTGTCCGGTTTCACGGTAGAGCGGAAACAGCTCGCTCCACACATTGGGGTTATCCGGCTGGCGTTCGGCCTGCTCCTCCATGCGCTCGATGTACATGGCAAGCGACCCATCAGGGTCATTCTGCACTTCTTGCTGCACGGCCAGTAGCACCAGGTCGCCCTCGGCGCCCTTTTGCTGATACCAAATAACGCTAACAGCGACCACCGCGAGCATCACCACGGGCACGACAATACGGCCGGCGCTGGCAGCCTTTAGCGGCCGACGCTCGCGAAAAGCAGTGTCTTCCAGCAGGCTTCGCTCAAGTTCCAGCCGGTCTTCCTCAAAGCGTGCGGCATCTATGTCGCCGCGTTCAAGAGCCGCTTCCAGTGACGCCAAGCGGCGCTTGAAAATCGCCACGTTCTGCTCGGCGGAGGTGTCGTTGGCTTCAAAATCGCGCTGCTGGTCATGCAGGGCACGCGCGTTTCTTAGCGGCGAAACCAGCAGCCACAGCGCGGGGAGCAGTAGAATGGCAATGGCTATCCAGAGCAGCGTCATGAAGACCTCTTACGGTTAGTCAGCGCGTCTATGCGCTGGCGTTCTTCGGCACTCAACGCTTTAGCAGAGGCGTTGCGGCGGGCCCGAATCATCAGCACAACCACCATCGCGCCTAGCAACACCAGGGCAATGGGCAAGCCCCAAAGCAGGTAAGTACGGCTCTCTAAACGCGGATTGTAGAGAATATATTCACCAAATCGCTGCACCATGTGGTTGATAATTTCGATATCCGACTGCCCCTCTTGCAGCAGTTGATAAACCCGCTCGCGCATATCTGCCGAAATGGGTGCATCGGAGTCGTTTATGGCTTGGTTTTCACACAGCGGGCAGCGCATGGAGGCGGTTAAATCGTGGTAGCGCTTCTCCATGACCGGGTCGTCAAATTCGCGCAGTTCGATACCACCCGCCGCTGCACCAAACGCTATGACCAGCAGTAGTAGCGCTGCCATGGTTCGCATTAGCGCCATTTTTCCACCTCCGGAAGAATTCGCTCGCGCACGTCTTGCGGTGATACGTAGCCTTTATGGTGATAGCGAATGACCCCGTCGGCATCGACCAGGAACGTTTCCGGGGCGCCGTAGACGCCAAGATCAAACCCTAGCTCGCCTTCCGGATCAAAAATATTAACTTCAAACGGATCGCCAAATTCGCTGAGAAACTGCATGCCTTTCTCGCGGGTATCGCGGTAGTTGACCCCGACCATGCGAATGCCGTTATCAGCCAGTTCCAGCAGTTGCGGCATCTCCTGCTTACAGGCGGGACACCACTCGCCCCACACATTCACCAGCGTTACTTCACCCTCTAACAGCGTTTGGTCAACGCGGCGATTCTCATCACGCAGCGTGCTGGCCTCAAAAGTCGGGAACTCCCGCGCCATCAGCGCTGAATCCCGCTGGGAGGGATCCAGCGAGAGGCCTTGGTAAAAGAACAGCGCCAGGGCTAAAAAACACACCGGCAACAGTAATAGCAGTAGCCGTCGCTTCATGCCGTGGCCTCCCGTGCGCCATTTTGAGTACTGTTCTGAGTACTACCGCCTTGGCTGGCCACTTTGGGCGCTTCACGGGTGGCTGCAGTGCGGCGGTAGCGCTTATCGAGCACCGCCAATACACCGCCGAACGCCATTAGCAGTGCGCCCAGCCAGAGCCAACGGACGAACGGCTTATACTGCACCCGCATCGCCCAACTGCCATCGCCAAGGTTTTCACCCATGGCTACATAGAGGTCGCGGAACAGCCCTGGGCGCAGGGCCACTTGCGTCATCGGCATACCGGTGGCCAGATAGAGGCGCTTTTCGGGCCGCATGGTAAAACTGCGGCCCGAGTCGCCGCGCTGCACTTGTAGAATCGAGGTGTCCGCCAGGAAGTTAGCACCACGACGCTCGGTTAACTCGGTCATGGTGAACTGATAGCCCGCGACTTCGACCGTGGTGCCCGGCGACATGCGCACGTTGCGCTCAATGTTGTAGTTGGACACTACCGTCACGCCGACGATAGTGACCGCTACACCTACGTGCCCCAGCACCATGCCCCAATAAGCCAGGGAGAGCTTACGAACACCGGCCAAAAACGAACTGGCATGGCGGGTTTTATCGAACACGTCGCGCACCATCGGCAGCACGATCCATAGTGCGGAGACAATGCCCAGGGAGACAAACAGGTTCCATTCGCCGCGGTACAGCAGTGGCATTAATATGCCGATCACCAAGGCGGCCACACCGGCTAACCACAGTTTACGAATCAGGTCGCGTGCTGCCATGCTCTTCCAGCGCGTTACCGAGCCGAGTCCCATAAAAATACACATCAACACGGTAAGTGGCACAAACAGGGCATTAAAGTAAGGCGGGCCCACGCTGATTTTTCCCAGCCCCAGAGAATCCAGAATCAGCGGATAGACGGTACCCAGCAGCACGGTGACGGTCATAATCACCAGAAAGATATTATTAACCAGCAGCAGCGCATCCCGGGAGAGCCAGTTAAAGCCTACTTTATGACTCACCCGCGGCGCGCGTAGCGCAAACACCAGCAACGACAGCGTTACCGTAATCGCCAGCAGCATCAGGATAAAGAAACCGCGGGCCGGGTCGTTAGCGAACGCATGCACAGAGGTCAGCACCCCAGAGCGCACCAGGAAAGTGCCCATTAGCGACAGCGAGAAGGTCGAGATCGCTAGCAGCACGGTCCAGCTTTTAAACGAGCCGCGCTTCTCGGTGACCGCTAGTGAGTGAACCAGTGCGGTTCCCGTCAGCCAGGGCAGCAGTGAAGCGTTTTCGACCGGATCCCAGAACCACCAGCCGCCCCAGCCAAGCTCGTAATAGGCCCACCAACTGCCTAACGCGATACCCACGGTCAGAAAGGCCCAGGCCAGATTCGTCCAAGGCCTTGCCCAGCGCGTCCAGGCCGCGTCTAAACGCCCGCCCATCAGCGCCGCAATGGCAAACGCAAAGACCACGGAAAAGCCCACATAGCCCATGTAGAGCATCGGCGGATGCACCACTAGCCCAAAGTCTTGCAACAGCGGGTTAAGGTCGGCGCCATCCTGGGGCATACCGGGCAGTAGCCGCTCGAAGGGGTTCGATGTCATCAGAATAAACAGTAAGAAGCCGACGCAAACCATACCCATCACGCCCATTACTCGCGCGACCATATCCCGCGGCAGGTTGCCGGTAAATAGGCTGGCCGCAAACCCCCAGCCCGCGAGCATAAAGCTCCACAGCAGCACTGACCCTTCATGGTTACCCCACACCGCGCTGAACTTGTAGTACCAGGGCAGCAGCGAGTTGGAGTTGTTGGCCACGTTCGCCACGCTAAAGTCGTCCAGCATATAGCTGGCGGTCAAACAGGCGTAGGCAATGGCAATAAACACAAACTGCCCCACCGCCATGGGTTGACCATAGGCCATCCACAGCGGACGCCGGGTGGCAGCACCGGCCAGCGGCATCACGGCCTGCACCGCCGCCATCAGCAGCGCGATAATGAGGGCAAAGTGGCCAATTTCAGGGATCAGTTTGATAAGCATGTGTGCTCCGCTTGGGGCTTATTTGGTAAAAGCCTAACCCTGGTTTTACTGTTTTGGTGTACTAAATTCTGCTGGTACTAGTATTCGCTTGCTTGGGGTACGCCTTCTTCGTCCAGGCGTTTACCCACTTCGGCGGCTTTGGCCTGGTAGTCGGCTGGCGAATAGCCCGCCTCTTCAAGTGCCTGGGCGACTTCAGGGGGCATATAGTTCTCATCGTGGCGCGCAAGCACCTTATCGGCGTACAAACGACCATCGGCCTGAAGCTCTCCTACCACTACTACGCCTTGGCCTTCGCGAAACAAATCGGGCAGGATGCCGCTGTAGTAGACCTCCAGGTCATCAACGTAATCGGTGACGACAAACTCGACGTCCAGGCTCTCAGGGTCACGGGATACCGAGCCCTCTTTCACCATGCCACCGGCGCGAATCTGCCGCTCCATGGGCGCGTCGCCCTGGGCGATCTGAACCGGGCTAAAAAACAGATTGATGTTAGCGCGCAGCGCGTACAGGGTCAGCCCCACGGCGATCGCGGCCAGCGACACAAGGCCTAGAATAATAAAGAGTTTCTGTTTACGTTTAGGCGTCATTGGGCGTTCCCCCTTGCGCTGTTTGCGCGTCTTGCGCGGCGTTTCAAGCCTTTGATCAATTGGCGCTGTTCAGCACGCGCATGCCATACGGTGGCGAGCAGCAGTAGCGCTGTCACGCCCCAGGCAGACCATACATAAGGCGCGTGGCCACCCATGGCGAGAAATTCGGAAAATGAGTCAAATGCCATTAGCGGGCCTCCTCTGCTGGTACTTTCACCACTTGGCCGGCCACCAATTCCTGTACCCAGTGTTTGTTAGCTTCGCGGCGCAAAATTTCACTGCGTGTGCGCATAAGTGTTAAGGCAATGAAAAAGCAGTAGAAACCCAGCACCATAATGACCAGAGGCAGCCACATTTCAGTAGGCATGGCCGGGCGAGAGGTCAGCGTAAATGAAGCAGGCTGGTGCAGTGTGTACCACCAGTCCACCGAGTATTTGATGATGGGAATATTAATCACCCCCACCATGGCTAGCACCGAGGCTGCCCGTGAGGCGCTATCGCGGCTGGTAAAAGCACCGCGCAGAGCAATCACGCCCAAATACAAAAACAGCAGGATCAGCATTGACGTTAGCCGTGCATCCCACATCCACCAGGTTCCCCAAGTGGGCACGCCCCATACGGCACCGGAAAACAGCGCGACAAAGGTCATGGCCGCGCCAAGAGGCGCCATCACCGCCGCCGCCATATCGGCGACTTTAATTTTCCAGACCATAAACACCAGACCGGAAACCGCCATGGCAATGAAGATAGACTGAGCCAAAAAGGCCGCCGGCACATGGACGTAAATAATTCGGAAGCTATTACCCTGCTGGTAATCCGCTGGCGCAAACGCCAACCCCCACAGCGAGCCTGTGACGATCAACAGCGCCGCCGCGGCCCAAAACCAGGGCTGTAATTTGGCACTAATGCCGTAGAACCACTTGGGTGATCCCAGCTTATGTATAAAGGCCCACATAGCGTGTCCTGTCCTTAACCGTTAATACTGATACGCAGCGATGCGGCAATCGCCCACGGCGCCAACATGAGCGAGGCGGCGAGCAGCGCGCCCAGGATGGCCAGGTGTGCGGAGACACCCTCTCCAAAAATGGCCGCCTGCACCGCGCCTGCACCAAAAATGAGTACCGGGATGTACAGCGGCAGCACCAATAGCGAGAGCAGCACTCCGCCCCGTGCCAAGCCAACGGTTAACGCCGCACCGATGGCACCAATCAAACTCAAGCTTGCCGTACCCAGTGCAAGCGACAGCGCCAGCACGGCATAGCTGCCCGCCGGCAGCGCCAGCATAATACCCAATATCGGCGCCATCAGCGCCAACGGTAGGCCCGTGAGCAGCCAGTGCACGGCCACTTTGGCCAAACTAAGCGCGGCTAACGGCTGCGGCGCTAATAGCAGTTGCTCCAGACTGCCGTCGTCATAATCGCTACGAAACAGGCTATCTAATGAAAGCAGCGCGGCTAACAAAGCTGCGACCCACAGCAAACCTGGAGCAATCACCGCTAACAGCTCAGGGTCGGGCGAAATAGCGATCGGGAACAGCGTGATCACCAGGGCAAAAAACACCAGTGGGTTGAGCACTTCGCCACGGCGTCTTAGCAATAGCGTTAAGTCACGCACGAGCGTGGCCTTCACTGCGGTCATTAGCCCACCATTATGCTCACGCAGTGGCACTGCTGAAACCTGTTGAGCGGTCTCCGAGCTTTGTGAAGAGCCGCTATTTGAAGCGCCATGTAAAGAGCTGTGCAACCCTTTCTCCTTTACCCTAGGGATATCCGTCTGAGCAACGGTGAAGCGGTTAACTCGTGGTGTGTCGTTACTAACACGCAGCCCCCCGCCTGAGCGTGGGCAACCAGCTGTCTTTCTAGATCAACGACGCCGTGGCGATCAATCGCGGTAAAAGGCTCATCCAGTACCCATAGGGCGCGCGGCGTTAACGTTAAGCGCGCCAGGGCGACACGGCGCTGCTGCCCTGCTGAGAGTTGCCCTGCTGGCACATCTTCAAAGCCTGCCAACCCAACCTGTTCAAGGGCTTCCAAGCGCTGATCTTCATTACCGCTTTCCCCGCTTAACGCCTGATACCAGGCTAAATTTTCTAACGGGGAGAGCCCTGATTTAATGCCTGGTGCATGCCCTAAATAGAGCAAATTCGCGAGAAAATGTTCACGTGCCTCGTTCATCGCAGCGCCATTCCAGAACAGTTCGCCCTGGTAGTCACTGAGCTGCCCGGAGAGAATTTTCAGAAGGCTGGTTTTACCACTACCATTGGGCCCTTCAATTCGCACTATCTCACCGTTGCGAACCTCCAGATCCAACCCTTGAAACAGCCAGCGGTCATCGCGTTCACAGGCAAGCTGTCGGGCTTGTAGACACAGGCTCAAGCGTCTCTCCTGGCATATTGATTTCGCGTCGAACTCTACACGTAAAGCCCCTTTCTCGCCACTCACACAATGCGGCGCTGGGTCGCAGCGTGATCTCCATCAATATGTCGTAAGACCAATTATCTCTGGCACTGTATGCAAAAACAGGTCTACAATGAAAACCACTGTATGAAAGAACATGCAATGGAGATTCCCTGATGACCCTATCGATGGCAGCACCTACCGCTACGTTCGGCCGTAGGCAACCGGCACCGCGACCTTACGCAATGGCACCTAGCGTTACCCGACGCAATACCTATGCACTCAAAGTGCGTGGCAATGCACTGTGTGATTGCAACTTGTTCGATGGCGATGTCATTATTATCCGGCGCTATCAACATGATACCCAGACAGAAACTGCCGTTGCCGAAATTAACCAGCAAACAATCGCCCTGAGGCAGCTCTCTATCAGTCGCTTTGGCGTAGAGCTATGGCCAGAAGATACTTTGCAGCCAGCGCTATTTTTGCACAACCGAGATATTCAGGTGCTCGGCATGGTAATGGGTGTGAAAAGTGAGACTACCTTCACGGAGCATTAATGCGCTATCGGGTTCCCGAGCTACCCACAGGGTCGTGGCACACGGCTGACATTGAAGTAGAAAAGAGCCAATTTATCACCTGGGTCTGCCACGCTCCCGATATCAACGCATTCACTAACCTGCTGAATGCGGCGAAAACTGCGCACCCTAGTGCCAGCCACCACTGCACTGCTTACATTGCCGGGCCACCCGGCGAGCAAAATCTGATTGGCTTTTCCGATGATGGCGAGCCCGGCGGCACCGCTGGCCGCCCCATGTATCAGGTTCTCCAGGGGAGCCAACTGGGCCAGATCGGCTGCGTGGTCATTCGTTATTTTGGCGGCACCAAGCTTGGCACCGGAGGCTTGGCCCGCGCTTACGCCCAGGCGGTTAGTCATGCCCTTGAAGCACTACCTACGCGGGAAGTGGTTGAGCGCGACGTCTATACCCTGCGACTCACCTTTGCCAATGAAGCGATTGCCCGCACCTGGTGCGAAGAGCACGACATCCCTATTGAGCAAGCCGACTACGATGGTGATGGCGTTCGCCTGACCATTGGCTGGCCACGAGACTACCCGCTTGACCTTGCCCCACTAGAAAACCGCTTGAAGAGTGCTATCGACATTCTCACTGACTAGATAGCCCCTAGGAATAGCCCATCAAAAAAACGCGACATACTGAAAGTGTCAGTATGCCGCGCTCGGATTGATCCCTATTTAAGCCTTAAGCCATTCAGCATTAACCCAGGTATTTAATCATTACCCCGGCCGCGACTGCCGACCCAATAACACCCGCCACGTTGGGGCCCATGGCATGCATCAGCAGGAAGTTATGCGGGTTGGACTCCAGCCCCACCTTGTTCGCCACCCGCGCTGCCATAGGCACGGCGGAAACGCCCGCTGCACCGATCAATGGGTTGATGGGCATTTTGCTCACCAGGTTCATCAGCTTGGCCATTAATACCCCAGCGGCCGTGCCGATACCAAAGGCGACAATACCCAGACCTAATATCCCCAGCGTCTCAAAGGCCAGGAAGCTCTCGGCCATCAGTTTGGAGCCTACTGATAGCCCCAGGATAATCGTGACGATATTGATCAAGGCGTTTTGCGCGGTATCCGACAAGCGCTCGACTACGCCACACTCACGCATCAGATTACCGAAGCAGAACATACCGAGTAGCGGTGCCGCATCGGGTAGAAACAGCGCGACCAGAATCAACAGCATCAGCGGGAAGACGATTTTTTCCAGCTTGGAGACCGGCCGCAGCTGGGTCATCTTGATTTGACGCTCTTTATCGGTGGTCAGCAGACGCATGATGGGTGGCTGTATCAGCGGCACCAACGCCATATAGGCGTAGGCAGCCACCGCGATAGCACCCAGCAGCTCCGGCGCCAGCACGCTGGAGACGTAGATGGAGGTCGGGCCATCCGCGCCGCCAATAATACCAATGGCTGCGGCCTGATTGAGCGAGAAATCCATGACGCCCATCGAGGTTAGCGCCACGGCACCAAACAAAGTGGCAAAAATACCAAACTGAGCGGCTGCACCTAAAAACAGCGTGCGCGGATTGGCCAGCAGCGGACCGAAGTCGGTCATGGCGCCCACACCCATAAAGATAATCAGCGGGGCGATACCCGAACCAATTGCTACTTTATAAAAGTTGTAAAGCATGCCATCGCTATAGCCGACACCCACAGCGATATCACGTGCGGCACGCACCTGATCCGGTGCAACGCCATCGTGGGCTATCACTTTTAACGATTCACGCCAGGCTTCCGCATTCGCTAACGGGTCCAGCGTCGCGCCCAGCGCTGCCGCTATCTGCTGTAGCACTGCGGGTTTCGCCACCTCGATCGCTTGGTCAAGCGCTGAAATCGCCAACCCTGCTTCGGGAATATTGGCCAGAATGCCGCCAAAGCCAATCGGCACCAGCAGCAGAGGCTCAAACTTCTTATAGATGGCCAGGTAGAGCAGCAATAGCCCCACCATGATCATGGCCGCTTGGCCTAGCTCAAGGTTATACAGCCCAGAGCCTTCCCATAACGTTACTAATTTATCCATTACTTTTTATCCAGTACTGGGGGCCCTTAGAGCTCGATCAGCGCATCGCCTACGGCTACGCTGTCGCCCTCACTGACGTTAACCTTAGACACAGTGCCTGCGCTGCTGGCACGCACTTCGGTTTCCATTTTCATCGCTTCCAGGATGATGACGACATCACCTTCAGCGACTTTATCGCCAGGACGGACATTGACCTTGAAGATATTACCGGCCAGCGGGGCATCGATGCTCACTCCACTACCTTCACCACTGGGCGCGGGCGCGTCCTCTTTGGGTGCGCTGGCTGCCGTTTGCTCTTGCACTTCGCCCAGCTCACCGCCTTCAGACACCTCCACTACGAAGGCTTTGCCGTTGAGCTTAACGGTGTAGGTTTCCGGGCCACTGCTAGCGACAGGCGCTTTGCTTTCCACCTTGGCGGGTGTCTTTTCAGCACTTGCGTCAACTGCCTGAGGGGCAGGTTCGAAGGCATCGGGATTGTCGCGGTTTTTAAGGAACTTCAAGCCGATCTGCGGAAACAGCGCGTAGGTCAGAACATCATCCACTTCACGCTTGCCTTCGGCCAAACGAATGCCTTCAGCGCTGGCCTTCTCTTTCAGCTCGGCAGCCAGCCTATCCATTTCCGGCGAGAGGTTATCCGCCGGGCGACAGGTAATCGGCTCGCCGCCTTCCAATACGCGCTTTTGCAATTCGGCGTTGAAGGGTGCTGGGGCAGCACCATATTCACCTTTGAGCAGCGCCTGAACTTCCTTGGAGATCGACTTGTAGCGCTCGCCCATCATCACATTCATGACCGCCTGGGTGCCGACGATTTGCGAGGTAGGCGTCACCAGCGGAATAAAGCCAAGATCTTCGCGCACGCGGGGAATCTCGCTTAGCACGTCGTCCAGCTTATCGCCCGCGCCCTGCTCTTTCAGTTGGCCTTCCATGTTGGTCAGCATGCCGCCGGGCACCTGAGCAATCAGGATGCGCGAATCAATACCGCGCAGCGAACCTTCAAAGGCGGCGTACTTCTTACGTACTTCGCGGAAGTAACCGGCAATATCTTCCAGCAGCTCAAGATCCAGACCGGTATCGCGGCCGGTGTCTTTCAGCATTGCCACCACTGACTCGGTGGGACTATGACCATAGGTCATCGACATGGAAGAAATCGAGGTGTCGACGTTATCGATGCCCGCTTCTACCGCTTTCAAAATAGTCGACGTGGAGAGGCCGGTGGTGGCGTGGCAATGTAAATGCACCGGAATCGATAGCTCTTTCTTCAGCCGGGAGACCAAATCAAACGCTGTGTAGGGCGTCAATAGCCCCGCCATATCCTTGATAGCCAATGAATCCGCGCCCAAACCGGCAATGGTCTTGGCGAGATCGACCCAGCTATCCAGGGTATGTACCGGGCTCACGGTGTAAGAGATCGTGCCCTGTGCATGGCCTTCCACGTTACGCACTGCCTGAATGGCGCGCTCAAGATTGCGCGGGTCGTTCATGGCATCAAATACGCGAAAAACGTCAACACCGTTGGTTTTCGCCCGCTCAACAAACTTATCGACAACGTCATCGGCGTAGTGGCGGTAGCCCAGCAGGTTCTGACCACGTAGCAACATGGCCTGAGGCGTATTAGGCATAGCCTCTTTTAATGCACGAATGCGCTCCCATGGATCTTCGCCCAAATAGCGGATACAGGCGTCGTAAGTGGCCCCTCCCCAGGTTTCCAGCGACCAGTAGCCAACGCGATCCAGCTTTTCGGCGATCGGCAGCATATCGTCCAGCCGCATACGTGTGGCGAATAGCGATTGGTGGGCATCGCGCAGCACGACATCAGTAATGCCTAGAGGGCGTTTTATTTCGTTCATTGTCATGGCTCACAGTAGGGAGTTGTAAGTTTGTAGTAAAAATAACAAAAAAATAGCCACAAGAGGGCCAAAATGAAAAAAATCGAGAAAGTTAACGACGTCGGGTAGAGCGATAACGATGCACTGCAGCACTGATCACCGCCATGACCTCGTCATTTTGCGCAGAGGGAACCGAAGATGGCGACGATTTTTTGCCCGTATCAACAGCCACAGGAGCGGGCTGAAAACGCCCAACAAGCTTAGACATCAGCGTAACACTAATGACCAAAACAGTAAGAAAAACAAACACTACGCCCATACCGAGCGCCATCAACGCCAGCCCTTCTTGCAATAGTTCTAGATCCTGCATAAAGCGATCTCCTTGAAGCTCGGTGTCTTGAAGCACAGCTCAAGTACCATTTTTACGCACATCATGACGCCAATACGGTGAAAGGCGCTTGGCGCAGTAAGGGGAATGCACTAACCTGCCACACCCAGAATAGAATGCAATGGCGCGATAGTGGAAGTCATGGTTGTTAATTTACTACAAAACGGCAGAATCGGCCTAGCCCCGATGGAAGGGGTAATCGACGCCCTGACTCGTGATCTGCTGACCCGGCATCCCGGGTTCGACTGGACGGTCACCGAGTTTGTACGTGTAGTCGATGCGCGCCTGCCGCCAAGAGTGTTTTATAAACACTGCCCCGAGCTTGCGCAACCGCCTGTGGCCACGCCAAGCGGCATTCCCGTGCACTTGCAGTTACTGGGCTCTGACCCAGCCGCCCTGGCGGCTAATGCGCGCCAGGCGCTTCGCCTGGGCGCGGTAAGCGTCGATCTTAATTTCGGGTGCCCTGCCAAACTGGTTAACCGGCACGATGGCGGCGCTTCGCTGTTACGCCAGCCTGATCGCGTCTATAAGGCGGTTAAAGCCGTTCACGACGCTTTGGAGGGGGAAGCCCCGGTGACCGCCAAAATTCGTCTGGGCTTCTCTAATCGCCGTTTAGCGGTGGCCTGCGCCCAAGCCACCGAAGCGGGCGGAGCAGCACAACTGGTCGTTCATGCACGCACCCGGGACGAGGGCTACCGCCCACCGGCACACTGGGAATGGATCGGCAAAATTCGCCGCCAAGTGAGCATTCCCGTGGTCGCCAACGGCGATATTTGGACGCTGGAAGATTACTGGAAAGCCCGCACCCTGTCAGGATGTCGCGACGTGATGCTGGGACGTAGCGCCCTGGCCGACCCTTGGCTGGCGCCACGCATTCGCCACTGGCAGCAAACCGGCGAACGGCTACCTGAAAGTAGCTGGGCGATGCGCGCCAACGTGCTCAAAGAATACGCCGCTCTACAACGCCAAAAGCTACCAGACCGCGTCGTGGTCTCTTTGGTAAAGCAGTGGCTCGCCCAAATGCGTCAAGGCAGCAGTGAAGCTGAACAGAATTTTCAGCGCGTAAAGCGCATCACCGAATTAGACCAACTGCTCGACAGCCTTGTCGTCGACGAACAGCAAGCTGCAATGGCCTAGACCTTCTGCCGCGCCATCCCTTTAACAGGCAAAAAAAAAGCGCCCTACCGCAAAGCGGGGGCGCTACAAACGATCGCAAGACCGGGGCGCGAGCCACTTCCGGTCAGGCTAGAAACTGGAGGACAGACTGGAAACAGAAAACCCGCTCTCAATAAGAGAGCGGGTTTTTTGGAATCTGGCGCGCCCGGGAGGATTCGAACCTCCGACCCCCTGATTCGTAGTCAGGTACTCTATCCAGCTGAGCTACGGGCGCGTGATATTGCAATTAACTTTTACTGATCCTGATACGCTGCAACTAAATCAATGTAACTAAATTAATGTAATTACACCAACGGCTGCTAAGCAGCAACTACTGTTTAGGTTGCTAACACATAGCAAGCAAGTACCAAGAAGGTGGCGCGCCCGGGAGGATTCGAACCTCCGACCCCCTGATTCGTAGTCAGGTACTCTATCCAGCTGAGCTACGGGCGCATACCTTGTGACCATGCACTTTTTAACAAAGCAAAAGCACTTACTGGTCATGCGATTGGCGGAGAGAGAGGGATTCGAACCCTCGATAGGGCTATAAACCCTATACTCCCTTAGCAGGGGAGCGCCTTCAGCCACTCGGCCACCTCTCCTCAACGGCACGGCGCGAATATTACCGATTTAGCCTTCTTGTGTCTAGTCTTCTACGGATTTTTTTCGCACCGACCATATCTTACATGTAAGCTTACGCTTTAAGCATCGTTTCATCATGCGAGCCCGCAAGTGTTATTCCACTTCGTTTTCACTGTTTCGTTCGCGCTGAATACGCTGGTAAATCTCTTCACGATGAACTGCCACATCTTTAGGCGCATTTACGCCAATACGTACTTGATTGCCTTTCACACCTAGCACGGTGACGGTGATTTCATCACCGATCATCAGGGTTTCGCCAACACGGCGAGTTAGGATGAGCATGGCTGATCTCCTTTTCAGACGTTTTATGCAACGGGATATGTCAGCCGGAGGCAACACCATGCCATTATGCGGCATAGTGCTCCCTGTCACCAATGACTCCGGCTCCGTGACACCTTAACCTCCCGTTGAAAGAAAGCTCACCACCACACGGCAGTAAGTACCCCTTCAGCGTAGAAGGTTTAAGGCATAAATGTTATTCAGACTCGATATCTGCCTTATCTAAACCAAAAGCTTTGTGTAATGCATTAACAGCAAGTTCCATATGTTTCTCATCAATCACAACCGAGATCTTAATCTCAGAGGTAGAGACCATACGGATATTGATATTCTCGTCAGCTAGAACGCGGAACATTTTAGATGCCACACCCGCATGAGAACGCATACCAACACCGACCAAAGACACTTTAGCAATATTGTCGTCGCCACGCAGCTCACCGCCGCCCAAATCAGGAATCACCGTCTCTTCAAGCAGCTTCTTAGTGGCTTTGTAATCGCCCTTAGCAACTGTAAAGGTGAAGTCGGTATAGTCTCCGGCCGGCGCCACGTTCTGCACGATCATGTCCACTTCGATATTGGCATCGGCAATGGGTCCCAGAATGCGTGATGCCACACCCGGCACATCCGGCGTATTCAGCAGGGTTAATTTTGCTTCATTTTTGGTGAAAGCGATACCGGAGATCAGTGGTTCTTCCATAGCGTCCTCGTCTTGGTCAGCTTCTGCAACAATTAGGGTACCGGGGCCGTCTTCAAAGCTCGACAGCACCCGCAGGGGTACGTTGTACTTTCCGGCAAACTCTACCGCGCGGATCTGCAGCACTTTAGAGCCGAGACTGGCCAGTTCCAGCATCTCTTCCACGGTAATGCTCGTTAAGCGCTGGGCTTTGGAGCAGACGCGGGGGTCAGTGGTGTATACCCCGTCAACATCGGTGTAAATCTGGCACTCATCGGCACCTAATGCGGCGGCGAGGGCTACCCCAGTAGTGTCGGAACCACCGCGACCCAGGGTGGTGATATTGCCGTCTTCATCGACCCCTTGGAAACCGGCTACGACCACTACCTGCCCTGCTTCCAGATCGGCCTTGAGGTCTTCGGTTTCAATGCGCTGGATACGCGCCTTGGTATAGGCACTATCGGTATGGATACCTACCTGGGCGCCTGTGTGCGAAGTGGCTGGCACACCGATTTGCTGAAGCGCCATGGCGAGCAGTGAAATAGTTACCTGCTCGCCGGTCGACAGCAGCATATCCATCTCGCGCGGTGCGGGATCGTCGTTAAGCGCCTGTGCCATGTCCGTCAGGCGGTTGGTTTCGCCGCTCATGGCGGAGACCACGACCACTACCTGATGGCCTTGATCGCGGAAGCCCTTAACCTTTTCTGCTACGGCCTTGATACGCTCGACAGAGCCCACCGAAGTGCCGCCGAACTTCTGTACGTATAGTGCCATATGCCGTTTTTCCTATGCGTTCGGGAATGGAGGGTGAAAGTGTCACAAGTTTTAAATAAATAATAAGGCCGGTGACAATAATGCCACCGGCCCAGAGGTTTAGCTAAGAACGTTTTCCAACCATGCTGGTACGCTCTTCAACGCATCCGGCAGGGCGTCGGGTTGACTACCTCCCGCTTGGGCCATGTCGGGACGACCACCGCCCTTCCCTCCTACCTGGGAGGCAACATGGTTCACCAGCTCACCGGCTTTCACACGGCCGGTCAGATCCTGGGTGACCCCAGCGATCAGACTCACTTTGCCCTCCGCCTGGTCGGCAACGCCGAGGATAATCACTCCAGAGCTTAGCTTGTTCTTAAGCTGGTCAAGGACGCCGCGTAAATCTTTACCTGACACGCCATCCAGCTGCGTCGCCAGCAGCTTCACGCCGTTAACCTCCTGCACTTGGCTGAGCATATCGCTACCCGCTGCACTGGCTAGTTTGGCCTTGAGCTGCTCAAGCTCTTTTTCCAGACTACGGTTGCGCTCAACCAGTGATTCTACCCGCGCTTCGACCTGCTCAGGCTTGGTCTTCAAGCGCTCACCCAAGCGCTCGAGGCGGGCTTCCTGCTCGCGGAAGTGGGCCAGCGCATTTTCGCCGGTAATCGCTTCGATGCGGCGTACGCCAGAAGCAATGCCCACTTCGTTCATCACATGACAGCAGCCAATATCACCGCTGCGTGCCACGTGAGTGCCACCGCACAACTCGATCGAGAAGTCGTCGGCCCCAATGGTCAGCACGCGCACGTTCTCGGCGTATTTGGCTTCAAACAACGCTGCTGCGCCCTTGGCCTTGGCTTGATCCAGGCTCATCTGCTCGATTTTGGTCGGCGCATTAGCCAAAATCTGCTCATTGACCAGCCGCTCGACTTCCGCCAGTTGCTCGGCAGTCATCGGCTCGAAGTGGCTAAAGTCGAAGCGCAGGCGCTCGGCATTCACCAGCGAGCCTTTCTGCTGTACGTGATCACCCAGCACCATGCGCAGCGCTTTATGCAACAGGTGGGTGGCTGAGTGATTGCGAATGGTGGCTGTGCGTAGACTGGCATCCACTTCCCCGCGCACGCTTGCACCAACGCTTAGAGAGCCTTCTACCATCATGCCCTGGTGAAGGTGATGACCGCTCTGCTTTTGGGTGTCCGTCACCTGGAAACGGCCACCGTCGACATACAGGTAGCCGGTATCGCCTACCTGACCGCCCGACTCGCCGTAAAAAGGCGTACGGTCTAGTACTACGACGCCCTTCTGCCCCGCCTCCAGCGCGGCCAATGGGTTGCCTTCGCTGTCGACCAGCGCGGTTACCTTGGCCTGATCTTCCAAGCGGTCGTAGCCGGTGAATGCCGTCTCACCCTCCAATTCGATGGAAGCGCTGTAGTCGGCGCCAAACTGGCTGGCCGCCCGTGCGCGTTCACGCTGGGCCTCTAGTGCTTGTTGAAATCCATCTTCGTCCAGGCTAACGCCGCGTTCACGACAGACGTCGGCGGTAAGGTCGAAGGGAAAACCGTAGGTGTCATAAAGCTTAAACACCGTCTCACCCGGCAGCACCTTGCCATCCAGTTCGGCCAGCGCCGCATTCAAGAGCCCCATACCGTGATCCAGGGTGCGTGCGAACTGCTCTTCTTCTTTCAGCAGTACACGGGCAATTTGATCGCTCGCTTCACGCAGTTCCGGATAGGCATCGCCCATCTCCGCATCCAGCGCCTCCACCAGCTTGTGGAAGAACGGTTCTACCGCGCCCAGCTTATGGCCATGACGAATTGCGCGGCGAATGATCCGACGCAGCACATAGCCGCGTCCTTCGTTGGAAGGCAGCACCCCATCGGCAATCAGGAAAGCACAGGAACGGATATGGTCGGCAATCACGCGCAGTGAGGGCGTAGCAGTATCAGGGTGACCGGTCGCTTTAGCAGCGGCTTGCAGAAGGTTCTGGAACAGGTCGATCTCATAGTTGGAGTGGACGCCCTGCATGACGGCGGCGACACGCTCCAGCCCCATACCGGTATCGATGGAGGGCTTGGGCAGCGGGTTGAGCGTACCCTGGGCATCACGATCAAACTGCATGAATACCAGGTTCCAGATTTCGATATAGCGATCGCCGTCCTCTTCCGGGCTTCCCGGTGGGCCACCCCATACCTCAGGGCCATGATCAAAGAAAATTTCCGAACTGGGACCACAGGGGCCGGTATCGCCCATCTGCCAGAAGTTATCTTCATCCAGCTTGGAGAAGCGTTCAGGGTCGATGCCGATCTCATCTTTCCAGATGCGCTCAGCTTCATCATCGCTGATGTGTACCGTCACCCACAGCTTGTCTTTGGGGAGCCCCAGCGTTTCGGTTAAAAACACCCAGGCAAAGCGAATGGCGTCGCGCTTGAAGTAGTCGCCAAAGCTGAAGTTACCCAGCATTTCAAAGAAGGTGTGGTGGCGTGCGGTATAGCCGACGTTGTCCAAATCATTATGCTTACCGCCCGCGCGAACGCAGCGCTGCGCAGAGGTGGCGCGCACGTAAGGGCGCGGGTCGCGGCCTAGAAACACATCTTTAAACGGCACCATGCCGGCATTGGTAAACAGCAGCGTCGGGTCGTTGCCCGGCACTAAAGAGCTAGTGGGTACAATCGTATGTCCCTGCTCTTCGAAGAAGGTGAGAAAGGCCTGTCTAATCTCTGCGCTTTTCATAGGGTATCCGTAACAAGAAAGCGTGATGTCCCAGGGCGCTGTTGCCGCTACCCTCAGGGGTCGCAAAGCAGCCATTATAGCGCAGTTGTCAAACGACTAAAGCCGCACTTAGTGGCAGAAAGGCAAACAGCCACGTAAACAACTGGATGAGCAAGCGTATTAGAGCGCTACTAAAAATGTAAGAGGGGGTATTGTATAGGCTGGGGAAAACGTATTATAAACAGGAGATCGCGTGGCGAATTTGTTCAAAATCGAAGCCACGACTGGCGAGAAAACGTTCCCGCCTAGCGCGCTCTTTGGGTGTCTCACCGGGGCTATCAAAACGCCGCGCCAGGGTTTCCCGGGCTAGCTCAAACCAGTCGACCTGCTCGCCCTCCTCTACCTCTTCAAACGCGGCATTAAGGGTTTCCTGGTCAACGCCTCGTTGGCGCAGCTCGCCTTTGATACGAATCACGCCTTGGCCACGCAGTATACGCGAGCGGACGAAACTTGCCGCAAAGCGCGCGTCAGACTGTAGTCCTTGTTCAACCAAGGCATCCAAACACTCATCAATAGCGGCAGCGTCGAAGGATTTTTTCTTCAGGCGCTGGGCAAGCTCGGCGCGGGAGTACTCGCGCCGAGCCAGTAAGCCAATGGCGATATCACGGGGCGTAGCATCACGCTGGGAGGTGAATGCCATCAGCTTATCTTAGCCAGTATCGTCTTAAAGCAGATCGTCATCACCCGCATCCAACTCTGCCGCTGCTTCGGTAGGCGCATCATCCTTCTCCTTTTTGGGATCAGGCTTAGCCAGGAGCTGCTCACGAATCTGTGTTTCGATTTCGAGCATAATCTCCGGATGCTCTTCCAGATACAGCGCTGAATTGGCTTTACCTTGACCGATTTTCTTACCTTTATAGCTGTACCAGGCACCGGCTTTGTCGACCAGGTTGCACTGCACCCCCAGATCGATGACTTCACCAGCATGGTAGATACCCTTACCGTACAGAATCTGGAATTCAGCCTGACGGAATGGCGGTGCCACCTTGTTTTTGACAACTTTCACGCGAGTTTCATTACCGGTGACTTCATCACCCACTTTCACCGAGCCGGTGCGACGAATATCCAGACGCACGCTGGCGTAGAACTTAAGCGCGTTACCACCAGTAGTAGTTTCAGGGCTACCAAACATGACGCCGATCTTCATGCGGATCTGGTTGATGAAGATCACCAGGCAATTGGCGTTTTTGATATTACCGGTGATTTTACGCAGTGCCTGAGACATCAAACGCGCCTGCAGGCCAACGTGGGAATCACCCATTTCGCCTTCGATCTCAGCGCGCGGCGTTAGAGCTGCGACCGAGTCGATAACAATCACGTCAACACCGCCGGAGCGTACCAGCATGTCGGTAATTTCCAGTGCCTGCTCGCCGGTATCCGGCTGGGAAACCAGCAGGTCATCCAGGTTAACACCCAGCTTTTCTGCATAGCTGGGGTCAAGGGCGTGCTCGGCATCCACGAAAGCACACACTTTGCCCTGTTTTTGCGCCTGAGCAATCACCGAAAGGGTCAGAGTCGTTTTACCCGACGATTCCGGGCCAAAGATCTCGCACACACGACCAAACGGTAGACCGCCGATGCCGAGGGCGATATCCAGACCCAATGAACCGGTGGAAACCGACGGCATGACGACACGCGGCGCGTCGCCTAGACGCATGACGGTGCCCTTGCCGAACTGACGGTCGATTTGGGTGAGTGCAGCGTTTAGCGCTTTAGTGCGGTTGTCATCCTGAGCCATTCAGAGATTCCTCATAACAAGCTGTATAATTAGCCAGTAGTATGCCAAAGTTTGCGCCGTAAACAAATCCTTGATCACGCTTTCTCTCATCTATTTTATCAACAGCCTTTGTGCATAAGCGTCTTTTTCTTACGGCTGGTTCGTCTTGCTCGCCTTCTCGCGCTCATTCAGGCGCGCCACCAGCCCAACCAAGGCCTGACGCACGGCCTGCTCTCGCACCGACTGACGGTCACCTGGAAAGTGAAAGCATTCGGCCTCCTGAGCAGCAGCATCTCCCCAGGCCAACCAAACCGTACCCACCGGCTTTTCAGCGCTCCCCCCCTCTGGGCCTGCAACGCCGCTAACGGCAACGGCTAAACCTGCGCCACTTTCATTACAGGCACCCAGCACCATGGCTTTGACAACCTCTTTGCTGACAGCACCATGCTCGGCCAGCATGGCCTCAGGCACCCCCAATAAGCGCGTTTTAGCAGCATTCGCATAGGTCACATAGCCAGTCGTAAAGTAAGCAGAGCTACCCGCCACCTCGGTAATGGCGCTGGCAATGCCGCCCCCCGTACATGACTCAGCGGTGGTCACTTCCACATCCAGCTGCTTACACAGCCGCCCCAGCCGCTGAGCTAACAGGGTTAAATCAAGATTTTTCAGGCTCGTTTCGCTGGGCACTATGGTCGCTCCTTCAAGTGAGTCGTCTGTTCAGCGTAGAATACTGCGTTTAGCTTTCTCAACGAATTTATCCAAAGGGCTTGCTCGCAGAACTGACCCAAAAGCTTGCTCGAAGAACTTTCTTAAAGAACTTTCTCAAAGAACTGTTTCAAAGAACTGACTCAACGAACATGCCGTAAGCCGTAATGGCCTACGCTAAGCTTAATCAGGACGCCCATGTCACAGGCTATTCCCGCCAACACACCCATGATCACCCAGTATTTAAAGATCAAGCGCGAGCACCCCGAGGTACTGCTGTTCTACCGCATGGGGGATTTTTATGAACTGTTTTTTGACGACGCCAAGCGCGCCGCCGCCCTGCTGGATATTACCCTCACCCAGCGCGGGCAGTCAGGCGGTAAGCCGATTCCGATGGCGGGCGTCCCCTATCATAGCGCTGAGGGCTATCTGGCCCGCCTCGTCGCTGGCGGCGAGTCGGTCGCTATTTGTGAGCAAATTGGCGACCCCGCGACCAGCAAAGGGCCCGTTGAGCGCCAAGTAGTACGTATCGTCACCCCCGGCACACTCCACGATGAAGCGCTGCTCGATGCCCGTCGCGACAACGTGCTGGTGTCCGTTTCTCCCGGAAAAGAGAGCTGGGGCCTTGCCTGGCTGGAGCTCTCCAGTGGTCGCTTCAACGTACTGGAAGTAGACAGCGAAGCCGAAATGCTCGCCGAGCTGACGCGCCTCTCCCCGGCCGAGCTGCTGGTACCCGAAAGCTTAGCGCTACCCGAGGCCTGGTCGCAGAAACGCAGCCTGCGTCGCCAGGGCGAGTGGCTGTTTGATTTGGAAAGCGCTACCCGCAGCCTCTGCGACCAGTTCGAAGTGCAGGATTTACGCGGCTTTGGCTGCGCTCACTTAACCACTGCACTGATTGCTGCCGGCGTATTGATCGATTATGCCCGGGACACTCAGCGCTCGCGCCTGCCCCACGTGACTGCCATCAGCGTTGAGAACCGCGACGACGCGGTGGTGATCGACGCTGCCAGCCGCCGTAATCTGGAAATTGATATCAACCTGGGCGGCAGCAGCGACAACACCCTGGCCAGCGTGCTGGATACCTGTACCACTGCCATGGGCTCACGGCTACTCAAACGCTGGCTCAATCGTCCGTTACGTCAACGCGAGATTGTCCAGGCCCGTCATGCGGGTGTGGCGCTGCTAAGCCTGGATGCCGCCTATATGCCGCTGCGCGAGACGTTGAGCGCGGTGGGCGACGTTGAGCGCATTCTGGCACGGGTGGCGCTGTATAGCGCCCGCCCGCGCGATTTGGCTCGGCTGCGGGATGCGCTGATAACGCTCCCGGAGCTGGAGCAGCAGCTTAGTGAGGTTGAGAGTGGCAGTGCGCTGGATAACTTGCGCCCACATATTCGCCCCTACCCAGAAATGGCCGACACACTAAGACGCGCGCTGGTCGAGAACCCGCCGGTGGTGATCCGCGATGGCGGGGTGATTGCCGAGGGCTTTGACTCAGAGCTCGATGAGCACCGTGGCATGGCCGAAAACGCGGGCGACTATCTTATTCAGCTCGAGCTTCGCGAGCGCGAGCGTACGGGGCTAGCCAATCTCAAAGTGGGTTACAACCGTGTGCACGGCTACTTTATCGAACTACCGCGTTCACAAGCCCAGCAGGCGCCCGCCGACTATATTCGCCGCCAAACACTTAAAAATGCCGAACGGTTTATTATTCCCGAGCTCAAAGAGTTTGAAGATAAAGCGCTCTCCGCTAAATCTCGCGCGCTGACGCGTGAAAAATGGCTCTACGATCGCCTGCTTGGCGATCTCAACGAAAGCCTTCACGCGCTGCAGAGCACCTCGCAAGCCTTGGCGGAACTGGACGTACTGTGCGCCTTTGCCGAACGCGCCGAGGCGCTGAACTGGGTGCGTCCAACACTCAGTGAAACCACCGGGATTCAAATTGACGCGGGACGACATCCGGTAGTCGAGCAGGTGAGCGAGACACCCTTTGTGCCCAATGACGTGACGCTCAATCCTGACCAGCACATGCTGATTATTACCGGCCCCAATATGGGCGGTAAATCGACCTATATGCGTCAGACCGCGCTAATCGCCCTGCTGGCCCACTGTGGTAGCTTTGTGCCCGCGGATGCCGCTGAGATCGGCCCGCTGGATCGGATCTTTACCCGCATTGGCTCATCGGATGACTTGGCTGGCGGGCGCTCTACCTTTATGGTCGAGATGACTGAAACCGCCAACATTCTTCACAATGCCACCCAGCAAAGCTTGATCCTGATGGATGAAATTGGCCGTGGCACCAGCACTTTCGACGGTCTGTCGCTCGCCTGGGCAAGCGCTGAACACTTGGCAAAAGGACGCGCGCTGACGCTGTTTGCGACCCACTACTTTGAAATGACGGCGCTGCCTGAACATATGGAAGGGGTGGCCAATATTCACCTAACGGCGACCGAGCATGGCGACAGTATTGTGTTTATGCACCGCATCGAAGCGGGCCCGGCCAGCCAAAGCTATGGTTTGCAGGTGGCACAATTGGCGGGTGTGCCCAACCATGTGATTAAACGTGCCCGCGAGAAACTGATAAGTTTGGAGCAGCGCGATGTGGATAACACGGCGCAGGCGCCGCGAACCGCACCACAGCAAAACGATCTGTTCGCCGCTGCACCGCATCCAGTGGTCGAGGCGTTGGAAAACGTCGATATGGATGGTTTAACACCGCGGGAAGCGCTGTCACTGTTGTATCAGTGGCGAGACCTGATCTAATGGTGCTTATAGGAGGGAAAGCCATATGGCGCTTGCCGCCAGGTATGCGCACCTCTAGAATGTCGCTCAAACTTTTAGCTTATAAAAAACGGCTGATTTATAACCATTCACGATTGACCATGGCTGGGAGTCACCCGGCCCTGCAAGAGGGATAGCAAGATGACGTTTGTCGTTACCGAGAACTGCATCCAGTGCAAATACACCGACTGTGTGGAAGTCTGCCCGGTCGACTGTTTTTACGAGGGTCCGAACTTCCTGGTCATTCATCCTGACGAGTGTATCGACTGCGCCCTGTGTGAGCCCGAGTGCCCCGCCGAGGCGATATTCTCCGAGGATGAGTTGCCGGATGGACAGGAGGCCTTTATCGAGATTAACGCTGAGATGGCCGAAGTATGGCCCAATATCGCCGAAAGAAAAGACCCACTGCCGGACGCCGAAGAGTGGGATGGCAAACCAGGTAAGCTCGAAAAACTAGAGCGCTAAACGCTGTGACGGTTTAAAAATCAGCACATAGCTCTTTTTTTAAAGGCTCTCTTTAAAAGCTCTTTTTAAACCAGCGCTTGTTGTTAAAAACAGCGCTGGTTTTTTTGTGCTGTCGAAAGTGTATCGTCAAAAATGTGCTGCCAAATTGCGGGCAAAAAAAAGGCGACCCGTAGGCCGCCCGCTCCAAGCACTTCCTCTGACCACTCCCTGGATCAACCTCCTCAGATGACGTCCTTGCCGGGGCTCACCTCACTGTATCACCCGACGCATCTGACCTACATCCCGCTGCATCCTGACTGAAGCGTCCTTGCCTCCCCTTGTCCTGTGCATATTGTGTCAGATCATGGCCACTTCTCAACAAAGCCAAAATGCAAAAAGGCGAGTCGCTGTGACTCGCCTTTTTTAAAAAACTACTTTTTAAACAATAAGTTAAATTTAAATTAGTGGCAAAGTACGCTATTTCTTACCCTAAACCGAGCGATTCTCGTCGGTATTTGTAAGATATCTCTTACAAAATTTTGAGACATCTCTTACAAGCACCTCTAAAAAATCGCTCGATATTGGCATTTTACTGCCCTTTAATGGCTTTCAAACCTGGGTAGGTCACATCACCCAGCTCTGCTTCAATCACCAGCAAGCGGTTGTACTTGGCAACCCGATCTGAGCGGCAAAGTGAGCCCGTTTTGATCTGACCGGCGCAGGTACCCACCGCCAAATCGGCAATGGTGGTATCTTCGGTTTCACCGGAGCGGTGAGAAATAACCGCCGTAAAGCCTGCATCCTGCGCCATCTTAATCGCGTCCAGCGTCTCGGAGAGCGAGCCGATCTGGTTGAACTTGATCAGGATGGAGTTACCGATTTGCTCATCGATACCGCGCTTGAGAATCTTGGTATTGGTCACGAATAGATCATCGCCCACCAGCTGCACTTTATCGCCCAGCTTGTCGGTCAGCGCTTTCCAACCCGCCCAATCTGATTCATCCATGCCGTCTTCGATAGACACAATCGGATAATCGGCACACAGGCCTGCCAGGTAATCAGTAAAGCCTTGGGCGTCGTAGCTTTTGCCTTCACCGGAAAGGTTGTACCGACCGTCTTTGTAAAACTCAGACGAAGCACAATCCAGCGCCAAGGTAACGTCTTTACCCAGGGAGTATCCTGCATCAGCAACGGCCTGTTTAATCACCGCTAGCGCATCAGCGTTAGATGCCAGGTTAGGCGCAAAGCCGCCCTCGTCACCGACGGATGTAGAGAGCCCCTTCGCGGAGAGCACCTTCTTCAGCGCGTGGAAAATTTCCGCGCCCATGCGCAGCCCTTCGCGGAAGTTAGGCGCGCCCACTGGCTGTACCATAAATTCCTGGATATCGACGTTGTTATCCGCGTGCTCGCCGCCGTTGATGATGTTCATCATTGGCACCGGCATGCTGTACTGACCCGGCTGGCCATAAAGTTCAGCAATGTGGGCATATAGCGGTACGCCTTTGGCGTTAGCAGCGGCTTTAGCCGCCGCCAGGGAAACGGCCAAAATCGCGTTCGCGCCTAAGTTCGCTTTATTCTCCGTGCCATCCAGCGCCAGCATGGCATCGTCCAGGCCGCGCTGATCACGCGCATCCATGCCCAGCAGCGCATCACGAATTTTGCCATTAACCGCATCGACTGCTTTCAGCACGCCTTTACCCAGGTAACGCGACTTATCGCCGTCGCGTAGCTCTAACGCTTCCCTGGAACCGGTTGAGGCACCACTAGGGGCACAGGCTTCACCGACAGCGCCACTGGCTAGGCGTACGTGGGCCTGCACGGTCGGGTTACCACGGGAATCCAGCACTTCCAACGCACTGATAGCAACAATTTTGGTCATGGCAGTATCCTTTCCTGTTAGTCAGATAAAATTATTAATATAACGACCTAAGTTAGCGAAACACAGCTTAGCGAATCGTTAGCGGCTCAAAACCTTTAACCAGTGCATCCAACTGGGCAAGCTGAGTCAAGAACGGCTCTAATTGATCCAGCGGCAATGCACAGGGCCCATCGCACTTGGCGTTATCAGGGTCAGGGTGAGCTTCTAAAAACAGCCCGGCAAGGCCGACAGACACGCCTGCACGCGCTAACTCCGCTACCTGGGCACGGCGCCCATCAGCACTATCGGCACGCCCACCGGGGCGCTGCAGCGCGTGGGTCACATCGAAAAATACCGGATAGCCGGTTTGTTTCATATCACCAAAGCCCAGCATATCAACAATCAGATTGTTGTAACCAAAGCTTGAGCCGCGCTCGCAGAGCATCAGTTGGTCGTTACCCGCTTCCTGGAACTTGCTGAGGATATGACGCATTTCATGGGGCGCCAAAAACTGCGGCTTTTTAATATTGATGACCGCGCCGGTTTTGGCCATGGCGACCACCAAATCGGTTTGGCGAGCCAAAAAGGCCGGCAGTTGAATAATGTCAGCGACTTCAGCGGCTGCTTCTGCCTGCCAAGGCTCGTGAACGTCAGTGATGATCGGCACGTTGTGGCGAGCTTTGATATCGGCCAGTATCTGCAGCCCTTTCTCGAGACCCGGGCCGCGGTAGGAGTGAATCGAACTGCGATTGGCTTTATCAAAGCTGGCCTTGAAAACGTAGGGCATTCCCAGTTTCTGGGTCACCGTGGCGTAGGCTTGAGCGACTTCGTCGGCAAGCTCGGCCGACTCCAACACGTTCATGCCACCTAGCAGCATCAGCGGTAACGAATTGCCGGCGGTTAAGCCGGCAACGTTAATATGACGCTCTTGAGATCGTTCTTGAAAAGCCATGCTTCTGCCCTCTTATTCCTGCGAATTCGCATGGGCGCGGCTGCGCGCTGTTTTGTGCTCCAACGCAGCATTCACAAAGCCCGAGAATAGCGGATGACCATCCCGGGGAGTAGACGTGAACTCCGGGTGGAACTGGCAGGCTACGTACCAAGGGTGGTCAGCCAACTCGATGACTTCAACCAGCGATTGGTCAACGCTCTTGCCTGAGATAACCAAGCCCGCCTTTTCAAGCTCATCGATAAACTGGTTATTGACCTCAAAGCGGTGACGGTGGCGCTCGACAATCTCATCCGAGCCGTAGGCTTCGCGCGCTTTGGTTCCCGATGCCAAATGACACACCTGACCACCTAAGCGCATGGTGCCACCTAAATCAGACGCTGCATCGCGCAGTTCGACTTTGCCTTCAGGGCTTAGCCACTCGGTGATCAAACCTACTACCGGGTGCTGGGTGTCGTGGGTGAACTCGGTAGAGTTGGCGTCGTTCCAGCCTGCCACATTACGGGCAAATTCAATTACTGCCACTTGCATACCCAGGCAGATACCTAGATACGGCACGTTGTTTTCGCGGGCGAATTGAGCGGTCATAATCTTGCCTTCTACGCCGCGCTCGCCAAAGCCGCCGGGCACTAAAATGGCGTCTTTACCCGCCAAGCGTTCAGTGCCGTGACGCTCGATGTCTTCTGAATCAATATAGTCGACGTTGACCTTGATGCGTCCTTGGATACCGGCGTGAATCAGCGCTTCGTTGAGCGACTTGTAGGCATCCAGCAGCTCCATGTACTTACCCACCATGGCGATGCTGACCGACTTGAGCGGGTTGAGCTTGGCGTCTAGCACTTTCACCCATTCAGAGAGATCGGCTTCAGGGGCTTCAAGACGCAGCTTATCGCAAACGATCTCATCCAGGCCGTGCTCGTGGAGCATCAGCGGAATGCGGTAGATCGTATCGGCATCCTGAAGCGGAACCACGGCACGCTCTTCGACGTTGGTGAACAGGGCGATTTTGCGGCGCTCGCTCTCTTCCAGCTCAACTTCGCTGCGGCAAATCAGAATATCCGGCTGGATACCAATGGAACGCAGCTCTTTAACGCTGTGCTGGGTCGGTTTGGTTTTGGTCTCACCCGCCGTCTTGATGTAAGGCACCAGGGTCAGGTGCATAAACAGCGCGCGGTTGGCGCCCTGCTCACTACGAATTTGGCGGATCGACTCAAGGAAAGGCAGCGATTCGATATCACCGACCGTGCCGCCGATCTCTACCAGCGCCACATCAAAACCTTCACCGCCCGCATAAACGCGCTCTTTAATCTCGTCGGTGATATGCGGAATCACCTGAACGGTGCCGCCTAGATAGTCGCCACGGCGCTCTTTACGCAGCACGTGCTCGTAGACACGACCGGTCGTAAAGTTGTTGCGCTGGGTCATCTTGGTGCGAATAAAGCGCTCGTAATGCCCGAGATCAAGGTCGGTTTCGGCGCCATCTTCTGTGACGAACACCTCACCGTGCTGGAAGGGGCTCATGGTGCCCGGATCCACGTTGATGTACGGGTCGAGCTTGAGCATGGTGACCTTAAGGCCGCGGGCCTCTAAAATCGCCGCAAGCGAGGCGGAGGCGATGCCCTTGCCAAGAGAGGACACAACGCCGCCGGTCACGAAGATATATCGTGTCATGGATAACCTGTCGAAACGTGATCAGAAGGCACGGCAGAAAGCCACGCCAGGATGGGTCGACAGACTAGCAGATTACGACCTAAGGCTCAATTTGAACTGAGCAGCCAAAACTACTCACCTTAATCACGCTTGTGCAACCGCCCCAGCGATAGGTCTACGCGAGGGCGCTGTGAACCCATCCCTGGGCGCTACTTTTGTCATCCATGACAAAAGACCCTCGCTACGACCTATCCCTGGAGCTGCTCTATGCATCAGACACGCTCTATACGCCCAGGTAGTCCAGAATGCCTTCTGCAGCTTGACGGCCTTCGTAAATCGCCGTGACCACCAAATCAGAGCCGCGCACCATATCGCCACCGGCAAAGATTTTTTCGTTGCTGGTTTGGAAGGCGTACTGGCCGTGCTCCGGCGCGGTGACGCGATCACGCTCGTCGACCTGAATATTGGCGCTATCGAACCACGGTGCGGGGCTTGCCTGGAAGCCAAAAGCAATAACCACAGCATCCGCCGCAATGATCTCTTCAGAACCGGGCACTACTTCCGGACGCTGACGGCCGTTTTCGTCCGGCTCGCCCAAGCGGGTGCGCACAACCTTCACGCCTTCGACCTTCTCTTCACCGACGACCGCCACCGGCTGACGGTTGAACAGAAACTCAACGCCCTCTTCACGGGCATTGGAGACCTCACGGCGCGACCCCGGCATGTTGCCCTCGTCACGACGATACGCACAGGTCACGCTGGCCGCATTTTGACGGATAGAGGTACGGTTACAGTCCATCGCCGTGTCGCCGCCGCCCAGCACCACCACGCGCTTGTCTTCCATGGAGATATAGTCGTTGGGATCCTTCTCGAAGCCTAAGCAGCGATTGACGTTGGCAATCAGGAAATCGAGGGCCTTGTACACGCCCGGCAGATCTTCACCAGGGAAGCCACCTTCCATGTACTTATAGGTACCCATGCCCAGGAAGACCGCGTCGTACTCCTGCATCAGGGTCTCAAATTCGATATCGGAGCCGATTTCGGTGTTAAGACGGAACTCGACACCCATCTCTTCAAAGACTGCCCGGCGGCGCTCCATCACGCTCTTTTCCAGCTTAAACTCGGGAATACCAAAGGTCAGCAGGCCACCGATTTCCGGGTACTTATCGAACACCACCGGCTTGACGCCGTTACGGGCCAAAATATCCGCACAGCCCAGCCCTGCAGGGCCTGCGCCAATGATGGCGACCTTTTTATCGGTCCAGGTAACGTGGGACATATCCGGACGCCAGCCCATGGCAAACGCCGTATCGGTGATGTACTTCTCCACCGAACCGATGGTCACCGCGCCAAAGCCGTCGTTCAGCGTGCAATCGCCTTCACAAAGACGATCCTGCGGGCACACGCGGCCACATACTTCGGGCAGCGAATTAGTTTTGTGTGAAAGCTCAGCGGCTTCAATAATATTGCCTTCCACCACCAGCTGCAGCCAGTTAGGAATGTAGTTGTGCACTGGGCACTTCCACTCGCAGTACGGGTTACCGCAGTGCAGACAGCGATGCGCTTGGCTCGCCGCATCGGTGGGCTTGTAAGGTTCGTAAATTTCCGCAAACTCTTTGGCACGGGCACGGGCGTCTTTCTTCTGTGGATCCTGACGACCCACATCTACAAACTGAAAATCGTTATTTAAACGGTTAGCCATGATCTTTCTCCTGTCAGCGTGAGGGGCATAAACGGGTTATTGCGGCTGACGCCGAGACTGATCCAGCAAACTACCCAAGCTGGCCGCTTTTGGCTTAACCAGCCAGAAGTGGCGTGCATAGTCGCTGAAGTCTTCCAGAATAGCCGCCCCACGCGCGGAATCCGTCGCGGCCACATAGGCTTCTATCATTTCACGCAGGTGACGACGATACGCCTCCATGGCCTCTGTGTTAACGCGGTGAATTTCGACCAGTTCGTGGTTGTACTTGTCCACGAAGGTGCGCTCTTCATCCAACACATAGGCAAACCCGCCGGTCATGCCCGCACCGAAGTTGACCCCGGTCTCACCGAGCACGCAGACCAGACCGCCGGTCATATATTCGCAGCAGTGGTCGCCTGCACCCTCGATCACCGCAGAGGCACCAGAGTTACGCACTGCAAAGCGCTCGCCCGCGGTACCGGCGGCAAATAGCGTCCCGCCGGTGGCACCGTAAAGGCAGGTGTTGCCGATAATGGCCGTTTTATGACTCTCAAACTGGCTGACTTTGGGCGGCACAATCACGATACTGCCGCCGTTCATGCCCTTGCCGACGTAGTCGTTGGCGTCGCCTTCCAGGTAGAGGTTCAGGCCACGAGCGTTCCACACCCCGAAGCTCTGCCCCGCCACCCCGGTAAAGCGGGCGGTGATCGGCGCAGCTTCCAGACCCTCTTCGCCATAGCGCTTGGCGATGGCGCCGGACGTTAACGCGGCCACGCTGCGGTCACAGTTGGTGATGGTGAAATCAAACTCACCGCCTGACTGATTTTCGATAGCGTCTTTCAAGGCCGCCAGCACTTCCTGATTTTTGGCACCCGGATCGTGAGGCACGTTACGGTTGACCTTGCAGAACTGCGGCGCGTCTTTAGGTACAAAATCATTGGCCAGCAGCGGCGTTAAGTCGAGCTTACGCTGAGAAGGCGTATTACCTTCCAACACTTCCAGCAAGTCAGTACGTCCAATTAGATCGGTCAGCTTGCGCACACCCAGCGCTGCCATCAGCTCGCGCACTTCTTCAGCGATAAAGCGGAAGTAGTTTTTGACCATATCCACGGTGCCGCGGAAGTGCTCGCCGCGCAGGAAATCATCCTGGGTGGCCACACCGGTGGCGCAGTTGTTGAGGTGACAGATGCGCAGGTACTTACAGCCCAGCGCCACCATCGGCGCGGTACCAAAACCGAAACTTTCAGCACCCAGAATCGCTGCTTTAACAACGTCTAAGCCGGTTTTCAGCCCGCCGTCGGTCTGCAGGCGAATCTTGTCACGCAGGCCGTTGATACGTAGCGCCTGGTGTACTTCCGGTAGCCCCAGCTCCCAGGGTGAACCGGCGTGTTTGATGGAGGTCAACGGACTCGCCGCCGTGCCACCGTCGTAACCGGAGACGGTAATCAGGTCGGCGTAGGCTTTGGCCACACCGGTGGCGATCGTGCCGATCCCCGGCTCGGAAACCAGCTTCACCGACACCTGAGCCTCAGGATTGACCTGCTTAAGGTCAAAAATCAACTGAGCCAAATCCTCGATAGAGTAAATATCGTGGTGTGGCGGCGGTGAAATCAGCGTGACGCCGGGGACTGCGTAGCGCAGCCGGGCAATCAGTTCGTTCACTTTACCGCCGGGCAGCTGACCACCTTCGCCGGGCTTGGCGCCCTGGGCGACTTTGATCTGCAGCACTTCCGCATTGACCAGGTAATGTGGCGTCACGCCAAAACGACCGGAGGCGATTTGCTTGATCTTCGAGCTGCGCACCGTGCCGTAGCGTGCTGGGTCTTCGCCGCCTTCCCCTGAATTGGAGCGGCCGCCCGCTTCGTTCATGGCCTGGGCCAACGCTTCGTGGGCTTCCGGCGACAGCGCACCCAGCGACATGCCCGCACTGTCAAAGCGTGGCAGCAGCGCTTCAACCGGCTCAACCTCGTCAAGTGGCAACGGCGTTTCAACTGGTTTGAGCTTGAGCAGATCGCGGATGGTGGCCACCGGGCGCTCGTTCACCAACTGGGCGAACTTCTTCCACTTGGTGTAGCTGCCCTCTTGAACCGCGGCCTGAAGCGACATCACCACATCGGGGTTGTAGGCGTGGTATTCGTGGCCGTGGACATACTTGAACATCCCGCCTTGGGAGATTCCTTTACGGGGGATCCAGGCATCTTTTGCCAGCAGCGCCTGCTGCATCTGAAGCTCGGCAAAACCGGCGCCCTGAATGCGCGAGGCCATACCGACAAAGCAGAGATCCATTACTTCATCTGCCAAGCCCACGGCTTCAAACAGCATCGAGCCGCGGTAGGAAGCCAGCGTCGAGATACCCATTTTAGACAGGATCTTGAACAGGCCTTTCTGCAGCCCTTTACGGTAGTTCTCGCGACCGTCAGCCGGGTTGCCAGTAAGCTCGCCCGTGCGGTGCATATCCGCCATGACCTGATAAGCGAGCCACGGATAAACCGCCGTAGCGCCCACGCCAAACAGCACCGCCATTTGATGGGCGTCGCGAGCGTAGCCGGTTTCTACCACGATATTAGCGTTGGGGCGCAGTGCCAACCGGCCTAAGTGAGAGTGCACGGCACCCACGGCCAGGGCGGCCTGAATGGGAATCAGGCCTTTCGCCAGTTCCGCGTCGGTGAGTACCAGAATGACCTTACCGGCGCGGACTTGAGCTTCTGCCTCTTCACATAAAGCCTTAAGCGCTTGATGCAAGCTCTGCTGTTCGGGGTCGTAACCCAACGACAGTGTATAGCTGGCAAACGCCGGATCGTCCTGGCTAACCAGGGCAGTAAACTTGCGTGGGGACAGTACCGGCGTGGTCAAGATCAAGCGATGCGCGTGCTCAGGCGTCGCTTTAAAGACGTTAAGCTCAGCGCCACAGCAGGTTTCCAGCGACATCACGATCGCTTCGCGCAGCGGGTCTATGGGCGGGTTGGTGACCTGGGCAAACTTCTGACGGAAGAAGTCAGTCAGCAGGCGCGGGCGGCTCGACAGCACCGCCATGGGCGTATCGTCGCCCATGGAGCCAACGGCTTCCTGGCCACTCTCTGCCAGCGGGCGCAGCACCTGGTCGCGCTCTTCGAAGCTAACCTGGAACAACTTCTGCTGAACGTTGAGCGAATCGGTATCCATGGTTTGGAAACGCGCAAGCTCGGTCAGTGCCGACTCTAAATAGTTCGCCTCCTGCTTAAGCCAACGCTTATAGGGGTAAGCGGATTTCAGCCGCTCATCGATATCGGTGGTGTGCAGCACTTCGCCGGTTTCGGTATCCACGGCGAGCATTTGACCAGGGCCAACGCGACCTTTAGCGACCACGTCTTCCGGCTTATAGCCGTAGGTGCCAATTTCAGAGGCCAGGGTAATGTAACCATTCTTGGTAATTACCCAGCGCGCCGGGCGCAGGCCGTTACGGTCTAGCATACACACCGCTTGGCGGCCGTCGGTCATCACTACGCCCGCCGGACCGTCCCACGGCTCCATGTGCATGGAGTTGTATTCGTAGAAGGCGCGCAGCTCGGCGTCCATAGTCTCTACGTTCTGCCAGGCGGGCGGCACCATCATGCGTACCGCGCGGTGTAGTTCCATGCCGCCGGTAAGCAACACTTCCAGCATGTTGTCCATACTGGAGGAGTCAGAGCCAGTGGTGTTGACGATCTCATCCAGCTCGGCGATATCCGGCAGGCGATCGTTAACGAAATTGGCTTTACGCGAGTTCGCCCAACCGCGGTTGGCCTCAATGGTGTTGATCTCGCCGTTGTGGGCCAATAGGCGGAACGGCTGCGCCAGCGGCCAGCGCGGCGCGGTATTGGTCGAGAAGCGCTGGTGGAACACGCAAATAGCGGTTTCCAGACGCGGGTCATTCAAGTCCTGATAAAACGCCGGTAGGTCTTCCGGCATCACCAGGCCTTTATAGGAGACCACTTCTGACGAGAGCGAGGCGACGTAGAAGTCTTCTTCATCGCGAAGCGCCTGCTCGGCACGGCGGCGGGCCATAAAAAGGTCAACATCGAAGTGCTCACCCTGGCCTGGCTGTACAAACAGCTGACGAATACGCGGCAAGCAGTCCAGCGCCATGGGGCCGCAAACGCTGGAGTCAGTGGGCACATCGCGCCAGCCCAACACGTTAAGACCACGCGCTTCCAGCTCCCCCGTCAGGGTGTCGCGAGCACGCGCTTCACGGGCATCATCGTTAGGTAGAAACACGACACCCACGGCAAAACGTTCGCCCAGCTCGGCATCGAACGCCTCTTTGGCCAGCGCCTGCATAAACGGAGTGGGCATTTTCAACAGCAAACCACAGCCATCGCCGGTTTTGCCGTCGGCAGCGATACCACCCCGGTGGGTCATGCAGGTCAGGGATTCAATGGCAGTTTTCAGCAAATCATGGCTAGCCTGGCCTTCCATATGGGCAATCAGGCCAAAACCACAGTTATCGCGAAACTCGCCAGGCTGGTGAAGACCTTTATTCATGGGCGTGCCTCTACTAGTCAGCGTATTTTTTTAGCAGCGTGCTTATGGTATAAAGGACGGTTTCGCTTTTTTTATAGTGCTTATAACCTGCCCTGAATGGGGTACTTCCCACGTTCGCTGCCGCAACAAAATGGCCGGTCAGCATAGCGATTGCCAACCACTTTGCGCAATCTCTTGGCGCCCATATCGTTAGAGAAACTCTTTTCAAATCCTGTATTTGCATCCTCATTTAAGGAGAAAATACATATACTTCAACCACTTGTAACAATCTAAAACGCTATTTTAACGCTTTTTGTTTTCCATTAAACTTTAGTCTAAATAGCACCCACAAACCCATGCCGATAGCGCATAAGGCATACGGATTATATAAAACAGTGTTCGACAAATGGGCTCACGATGTAGCCGAGCGAATAAAAAACCGCCCAATGAAAACCACTCTACAAGAAGCGATCCATTGGGCGGGCAAGATATAGCTGACCAGGTCTTGAAATGGCCAGGTTTTGAAATGAATAAGTTTTGAATGACTAGCGGGTGAAAGGATTACTTTGCCACTTGGCAGCGCGGGTAATCATCGAGCAGCGTGCGAAGGACGTCAACAGGCGTGGCATCGCTAACACAAGCATCGCCCAGAGCGTTAAGCAGCACCAAGCGCAGCCGCGTATCGATATTTTTCTTATCCAGCCGCATGCGGGTTAAAAAGTCATCGCTGTCCATATTCGCCGGTGCCGCTAACGGTAGCTCGGCGCTCTCGATCACCGCCAGACTTCGTGCTAGCGCTGCATCGGTGAGCCAGCCCAAGCGTCGGGAAAGCGTTGCCGCCATGGCCATACCAGCGCCCACTGCTTCGCCGTGTAGCCAGTTGCCGTAGCCCTGATGCGCCTCAATGGCATGGCCAAAGGTGTGACCCAGGTTGAGCAGCGCGCGGACGCCCTGTTCCGTCTCATCTTCGGCAACAATGTCTGCTTTGATTTGGCAACTGCGTGCAATGGCTTCTGCGACGACCTCAGGCTCCACATCAAGCAGTGCGGGCATGTTAGCTTCCAGCCAGCTTAAAAACGCTTCGTCGCGGATCAGCCCGTACTTGATGACCTCAGCCAGCCCGGCGGAGAGTTCGCGACGGGGTAGACTCTTGAGCGTATCAATATCCACCAGCACTGCTTTGGGCTGCCAGAAGGCGCCAATCATGTTTTTACCCAGCGGATGGTTAACGCCGGTTTTACCCCCCACCGACGAATCCACCTGGGAAAGCAGCGTGGTGGGCACTTGGATAAACGCTACACCTCGCTGATAGGAAGCAGCGGCGTAGCCGACCATATCGCCGATCACTCCACCGCCTAAAGCAATTAGCGTGCAGCGACGGTTAAAACCGGCCTCTAGCAGCGCATCCCAAATACGGCTGACCTGTTCGATGGTTTTGTATTGCTCGCCATCTGGGAGTATGACCGTGCGCACTTCCAGATGATCCGGCAGGCTAGCGCAAAGCTTGTCCAGGTAGAGCGGCGCGATAGTCTCGTTAGTGACGACCATCACCTGCTGGCCGGCCAGATAAGGCGTTAGCATATCGGCACGCCCCATCAGCTCGGTGCCAATATGAATCGGATAGCTGCGCTCATCTAAAGCAACATGAAGGGTGCGTTGCGCGCTGGCTGTCGAGTTCATTGCGATACCTTATGGTTAAGCTTTCTAGCCGACGATGATGAGGGCTCAAGTGGATCCACCAGCCGATGCACCCGGCGCAGAATTTCATTAACCACCGCCCGCGGGCTGCGACGGTCGGTGCGCACGGCAATATCCGAGGTGGCGCGATAGAGCGGGTCGCGCTGGGCAAACATATCGTTAAGCACCTGCTCGCGGTTGGCGCACTGCAGTAGTGGCCGGTTGCGATCTTTCGCTGTCCGTTTGAGCTGTTGGTCGACGGTGGTGAGCAGATACACCACCGTGCCACGCTCACGCAGTGCACGGCGATTCTCTTCGCGCAGCACCGCACCGCCGCCCGTGGCAACCACAACCGGAGAGAGCCGGGTTAGCTCATCAATCATATGAATTTCCCGCAGGCGAAAGCCTTGTTCGCCCTCGACATCAAAAATCCACGGGATATCTGCCCCGCAGCGGTCTTGGATGGCGTGGTCACTGTCGTAAAACGGGCGCGCAAGCTCGGCCGCCAATAGGCGACCAATGGTGCTTTTGCCAGCCCCCATGGGGCCTATGAGAAATAAATTGGGTAAATCCTGCATCAGCGAACCGTTAAGCCATCGTCTAGGAGTCGTGGAGTAATAAAGACTAACAACTCTACCTTTTCATTGCTCTCTTCGGTATAGCGAAACAGTCTACCGAGCAAAGGAATATCACCCAAAAGCGGTGTTTTGGCGATTTGGCGCAGCTCTTCGGTGGTCAAAATTCCGCCTAACACCACCGTTTGGCCGTTATCTACCAGCACTTGGGTCTCAATCTGGTTGGTATCAATCGGCGGTTCACCGCCAAACGCCGATTCACGAAAGCTGTCATTTTTAATCACCAGATCCATAATAATGCGGTTATCCGGGGTAATCTGCGGGGTGACTTCCAATGAAAGCTCGGCTTCTTTGAATTCAGTATCTGGGTTGTCGTTGCCATCCACGCTCTGGAAGGCACGCTCTTCCCCCTGGCTAATTTTGGCGGTACGTTGATTGGCGGTAATAATTCTAGGCTGAGAAATAGTCTGGCTTTTCCCTTCACTTTCCAGTGCGCGCAGCTCCAAATCCAACAGGATATCACCGGATAAGTAGCCAAAGCTAAAGCCGGTGCCCGGACCAGTGGCAGCACCTAAATCCACAGCCAAGCCGCCCTGTGCCCGGTTGATGCCACCGGGGTTGATATTCCGTCGACTGAAGGTGCCGTCTTCCCCCTCCTGAAAGCCGCGGGTACTCGACATACCCCAGTTAACTCCCAGTTCACGGGAAGCAGTGTCCCTTGCAATGACAATGCGCGCCTCAATCTGTACCTGCCGAACAGCCACATCCAGGCGGTCAATGGTGTGGGCAATATCGCGCACTTGATCAGCGGTATCTTGCACCAGCAGCGTATTGGTGCGGTTATCAATGCTGACGCGCCCCCGCTCGGTGAGCAAACCAAAGCCGTCACCTCCGCGTAGCAACTGAGCTAAATCTTTGGCCCGCGCATACTTGATCTCGATAAACTCAGTGACCAACGGCGAGAGCGTTTCGCGTTGATTGCGCGCTTCTAGCTCTTGGCGTTCCAAATCGGCCAATTCACTAGCGGGCGCTACCACGATCACATTGCCCTGCTCACGACTCGATAGCCTCTTACTTTGCAGAATCAATTCGAGCGCCTGATCCCAGGGCACATCATTTAAATTGAGCGTTACACGCCCCGATACGCTATCGCTGGCGACTAAATTTAGCCCGGTAAATTCGGCCAGCTTCGCTAGCACCGAGCGTACTTCTATATCCTGAAAATTAAGACTCAACCGTTCGCCGGTGAAGCGTTCACCTGCCGCCTGGGAGGGTTGCACCTCCTGACTGGCGGGCTGGACTTCCACAGTCAGCGTACGGCCACTTTGCGTGGAGATCATCGCATAAGCGCCCTGCGTGGCGATCGCTAACTGGGTGGCGTCATGGCTGGTGCGGGGCGTAATCCGTGTGATGGGAGTGGCGAAATCGGTGACATCGTAGACTTGGTTAAGCGAGTCTGGAATCGCCACATCGCGCAGATCCACCATCACTTGATCGGGACCATCTTCCCGCACGTTCGCCTCGACGCCTTCGCGATCAAAGGTGACTATCAACCGTCCGGCACCACCTGCACCACGACGAAAGTCAATATTTTCAACCTGCGGCCCTTCATCGGTTTCAAGCCCCGCTGAAGCGATGCTGGGAGAAGGGCTAGGCGAGCGGCTGACACCTGAAGCAAAGGTAATGCGTAGGCGATTATCCATTACCCGTGATGTGAACGCCTGAGACTCGCTCAGATTGACCACCAAACGTGTGCGGCCATTACCCTCCAGAGAGGTAATCTGTTCGATACCGTTACGATTAACGTTGATGCGCCGATCCGCGAGACCGCTTTGGGTTGCTGCCAAATCCAGCATCACTCGGGGAGGGGAGTCTAAGCGGTAGCTGCGTAGCTCAGGCACACCGCCGGTAAAACGCAGGTCAAGGTGGGTTCCACCTTTCTTAGCGGGTTGAACCTCAATACCGGTCAGCACCGAGGCAGCCGCCAATGAGGGCAACAGTGAGCATAGTGCGGCCATGGCCATGTAGAAAGTGATTCGCCAAGCTGTAACTGCCATGAGCTGTATCCGCTTACTCGCTGTTTTCGTTGATGACTAGTGACACTTGCCGCTCCTGCCACCCCTCAGGCTGAGTTAACACCCGTTCGGTAACGCGTATTTCTTGTGCGTTGATCTGGGCGATACGCCCATAGTCGGTGCCCATATAGTTACCCTCTTTGACGCTGGTCACGTTGCCATCCGGCGATGCAATCAACGCCACTTGTCGCTCTCCCATACGCATGGTACCGACCAATCGCAGCTCTTGCAGTGAGAAGCGCTCCAGCGGCTCTGGCGTGCGCTGCTGGTCGGGAGCGAATGCAGTTTCGCCTCGATCAGCGCTATCCTGAGCAATCTCGTCGGGGGGCAAAAAGGGGCTACGCCCGCCGCTATACAAATAGGACAAATCCAGGCTTTCGGGCAGCGCGACAGCCATAACCGGCGGTTGCCCGCCAGGGGACTGACGAATATCAGCCAGCGTGCCTTCAAGCTGAGCCAAGTCGGCGTCCGCACAGCCTGTAAGCACCACCGCGGAGCCCCCCAAGGTTACTAACTTTGCCGCAAACGGTAGCTGTTTAGCTCTCATGGCGCCTGCTCCCCCTCTGTGGAGGCTTGGTCGCTCTCTTCCACGTAGTGGTAGGTGCGAGCCAAGAGCGAAAGGCGCAGCGCTTCGCCGCGGCCATCGACGGGTTCCAGGTTAAAATCGTGCTGGGTCAGCATACGGGGTAGCGAGGCAATATCGGCACTAAAGCGCGCTAATTGGTGATAGCCGCCACGCACCTGTATATCCAGCGGCTGCTCGACATAATGGGCCTGGGCTTGCGTTGGGCGCAGCCGAATCGTTTCAATGGTCAGGCGGTTATCGGCGGCGGCATCGCTAATGCTATCCAGCAGCGAGGGGATTTCTGCATCGGTAGGGAGCATGGTACGCAAGCGCCCCATCTGCCCTTCCAGGGTCGCCAACTGATCGCGCATTTCCGACAGGAAGGCTGCTTGCGAGGCTTTGCTGCGGTATTCGCTCAGCAGCCTGGCTTCTTGACGCTGGGCGGTCATAAAGGCCTCGCGCTGTTCACTCACCACTAACCACATCATCACACTTAATGCCGCTAGCAGTGCCAAGCAGCAACACAGCACTTTTAATAGCCACGGCCAGCCGCCGGCCTCTTTAACGTCTAGATCCCGCCAGTCGACATTGCGCAGGCGCTGCCACTCAATAGCCCACTGCTCGCGGTTAAGCGTCATGGAAGCGCCTCCTCAACGTCTTGCGGCAGCACGGTGGCGGTCTGTTCCACATCAAAACGAAATACACGGCCTGAGCCGTTTTGCTCACTCTCAACCGCCAATAGCGAGGGCACGGCTAACCCCGGTAGAGCGGCAATGCGGCGCAGTTGCTCGGGAACCTGGCGCTCACTGCCTGCCACCGCAGTGACACTGACGTTATTACCGCTCTTCGATAAGCGTTGATAAATGACGCCATTGGCCACGCTCTCTGCCACATCATTAAACAGCTGCACAGCATCCGTTCGTTCGGTCTGCAGCGCTTGAAACACCGCGATCTGTTCGCCTAAGCGTTCAGCGTCGCTGGCGTAGCGTGAGACGCTCTCGATATCGGCATTAAGACGCTCAATATGGCTACTAATGTAAGCATTGCGTTGCTGCTGGGCTGCCAGCTTGAGCTGGTAAAAATGCGCGACCAGCAGGCCAAGCACGACACCCACCACCAGCATGCCCGCCACCACGACGAAGAATGTGTGGGTTCGCCGTTCACGTTGCGCTTCACGCCAGGGCAGTAGGTTAATGGCCATGCTCATTGGCGAACCCTCATTGACTCACCCGCATGGCCAAGCCACCCGCTGTGAGCATCGCTGGGGCATCGTTGGTTAACACCTGAAGGTTCAAGCGTTTGTTCACCCGCATGCGCTGGAAGGGGTTGGCAATGGTCACCGACATACCAATATCTTCAGCAATGCGCTCGGCAAGCCCTGGAATCACACTCGAACCGCCCGCTAATACGATGTGTTGCACTTCTTGCTGACGCACGGCGGTGTAATAAAGCTGCAGAGAGCGCCCCACTTGCTGCACCACGGTTTCCAAAAAAGGGTTGAGCATACGCTCATGATAATCATCGGGTAGCCCGCCGCGCTCTTTGGCGAAACCCGCTTCCTCCATGCTTAAATCGTAGCGGTCGCGAATCGCATTGGTGAGCTGACGGCCGCCAAACACCGTGTCGCGGGTATAAACGATATGCCCGCCGCGGACGACGTGGAAAGCATTTATATTGGCACCAATATCCACCAGTCCAACGCAGGCGGCAGGGTCGCGTTCCACCTTAAGCTGGCGCCGCAGCTCGGCAAGTGAACGCTCTATGGCGAAGGTCTCCACGTCCACTGCCGCGGGCTCTAAACCTGCCTGTTCTAGCGTGTCGGTAAGCTGCTCCACATCCTGCTGCCGACAGGCGACCAGCACTACCTGCTGCTGCTCATCGTCAAAGGGTGCGGGGCCAAGGCACTCAAAATCAAATGCCACTTCATTGAACGGAAATGGAATATGACGGTCGGATTCGGCCATGATGCGCTCTTCGATCTCCTCTTCGCTTAGCCCGCTAGGGAAGCTCAGCGTTTTGGTAATCGCGGCGCTAGCGGGAACAGCTACCGCGGCTTTGCGGGTAGAGGGTTTAGCGTGCTCCACTGCACGTCTAAGCACACTGGCAACGTCATCGATATCGCGAATTCGACGCTCCACAACCGCCCCTTCGCGAAGTGGTCGCACGGCATAGCTTTCTACCTGGTAATTATCGTGGCACTGTTTTAGCTCAAGCAGTTTGACGGTCGCCGAGGTAATATCGACGCCAATCAATCCTTTACCAGGTTTTAGAAAGCGCATATTGGGTCTGGCTCCACCTGCTTGTCGCCCGTTCTTCACATGTGATTTGAGGTTACATGATTTTTAGTTCCGTCACACGCGAACCCACTTAGCGCATATCAACACTGGTGGCCGCCGCTTCAGGTTCCTATAATGGCTGCCAATTGCATGATACGGCCGTTTAGATGCCGATCTTTTCATTCTTCCCAGGGTGCTCTTCGTACATGACGTTTCTTCGAACCCTTATTGTGTCGCTTTTTTTCCTCATCGTCTCGTTGGTGGGCGCCACCGCCTTAGCCGTGGTGGGGGCCGCCATTTACTTTGCGCCAGGGCTGCCCGACGTTCGCCAACTGCAGGACTTCGAACTGCACACGCCGCTACGTATTTTCACCCAAGACGGTAAATTGATTGGCGAGTTCGGCGAAGAGCGCCGCATGGCGATCAATTTTGATGAAATTCCGCAGGATATGATCAATGCCTTGATCGCAGCCGAAGATGCCAGCTATTTTGACCATGCCGGTGTCGACCCGCGGGGCTTGGCCCGTGCGGCGTTCGAGCTTGTGCAGAGTGGCGGTACCATCCAATCCGGTGGTTCGACGATCACTATGCAGGTCGCGCGGAACTATATGTTGACCCTCGACCAGACCTTTACGCGTAAAATTCGCGAGATTCTGCTGGCGCTGCAAATGGAGCAGGTGCTCAATAAAGAAGAAATCTTCGAGCTTTACGTCAATAAGATTTTCCTGGGTAATCGCGCCTACGGCATCGCGGCCGCTGCTGAAACCTATTACGACAAGCCCCTCGCTGAACTTAATCTGGCGCAAACGGCGATGATTGCGGGGCTGCCCAAGGCACCTTCTGCCTTTAACCCGTTGGCTAACTCCGAGCGTTCACTGATTCGCCGCAACTGGATTCTGTTCCGTATGCGCGAACTCGGCTACATCGATGATGCCACCTATCAGGTATCGGTTCAGGATCCTGTAACGGCCCGTCGCCACTATACTCAAGCTGAAGTCGATGCCGCCTATGTCTCTGAAATGGCGCGTCAGTATGCTGTAGAACGCTTTGGCGATGACGCTTACACCGGTGGCTATCGTATTTACACTACGATTGATAGCGAGCTGCAGCCCTTTGCCCGCCAAGCGTTGGCTAACGGCCTGACGGCCTATGACCTTCGCCATGGCTGGCGCGGGCCGGAACAGCGTGAGATTGCGGCAAGCCTTGTCGAGGCCCAGGAGCAAACCGCGACTCAAGGCCTGGAGGAAGAGCTTTCTGAGTCTCCCGAAATTCGCCAAACCGCACGCCAAGCCGCCCAGCGCAGCCAAACGGAAGTCGAAGGGATCGAGGGAGACGTCAGCAACTGGGTTCAGGTGCTTGAGCGCACACCCAATTATGGCCTACTCCAGCCCGCCATCGTGGTAGAAAGTAGCGGCCGCGAAATGCAGGTACTAACTCGCAACGATGGTCTACAGACGATCGGTTGGGAAGGTTTGAACTGGGCACGCCCTTACCTGAGCCCACGGAGCCGCGGAGCTGCGCCCAGTTCGGCGGAGGAGATTGCCGTACGGGGCGATATGGTGCGCATCATTGAGAATGAAGACGGTTCGCTACGCCTCTCTCAACAGCCGGATACTGAAGGCTCGCTGGTCGCTCAAGACCCACAAACCGGTGCTATCCTGGCACTCCAGGGCGGTTTCGACTTTAACGCCAGTAAGTTCAACCGCGCGGTGCAGGCACGGCGTCAATCGGGCTCGATTTTCAAACCGTTTATTTACTTAGCGGCCCTTGCAGAGGGTGAGATGAACGCCGCCAGCGTGGTTAACGACTCGCCCGTGGTACTCGACGACGGCAGCAATTCGTTGTGGCGGCCGGTCAACTCTAGCCGTGACTTCCAAGGCCCTATGCGCTTACGTCCAGCCCTTGCCCGTTCGCGCAATCTAGTCACTATTCGCGTTCTACAAACCATGGGGCTGGATTACACGATTAACTTTTTGGAAGGCTTCGGCTTCTCTCCCGCCCAGCTCCCTCGTGGCTTATCGTTAGCGCTAGGCAGTGCAAGCTTAACGCCGATGGAAATGACCAACGCTTACGCGGTGCTCGCCAACGGTGGTTTCCAGGTGTCGCCCTGGTTTATTGAGCGGGTTACCCGTGACGACGACAATGAACTGATTGATGAAGCCACGCCGCAGGTTGCCTGCCCCAGCTGTACCGAAGGCCAGGAGACGGTGGAAATTGATGGCCGCGAATACCCGATCGCCAAACGGGTAGCCGACCCGGCCGCTGTCTATATTCTGCGCGATATGCTGCGTGACGTTATCACCTCGGGCACTGGCCGCGGCGCACTGAGCCTTAACCGTGAGGATATCGTCGGTAAAACCGGCACCACCAACAGCCAGCGTGACGCCTGGTTTGCGGGCTTCAACAGCAACCTGGTGACCACGGTTTGGGTCGGCAAGGACAGCAACGAGACCATTGCCGAGTATGGCTCGAATGCGGCGCTGCCTATTTGGGTAGAGTTTATGGGGGATGCCCTGGACGGTACGCCGAACGCCGTGCCTGAACGTCCAGCAACGGTGGTCACCGCTCGCGTTGACCCTGACTCCGGCCAACGCTTAGCGGATGGCCAGTCTGGCGGAATTACCGAGCTGTTCCATGAGGATCACCTGCCGGATTACCAGCAGCGCCGCATTAGCCGCGAACTGGAAGAAGCCAGTGGTTCTGAGGGTTCAGGCACCGCTGAGTCGATCTTCTAACGCGATCTTCTAAACCAACCAATCCCGTAGCACACCAAACAGCCCACCAAGCAAAAGGCCCGGAGATTATCTCTCCGGGCCTTTTCTGTTACTGGCTATCTTTGGGTCTGTATGTAGGGTCGCCTAACGTTTAACCACTAACGGGTGTCGCAGGCGTTTCGCGCTTACTGGCCAACCAGTTAGCGCCTATGGCGACGATCATGACAGCGACACCGGCAATTTCGGTCATCAGATTGGGATAGAACACCCCAAAGATCGCGGCGGTAATCGCGATGCGCGGTAGCCACGACATTTTGGTAAACAGATAGCCTTCCAGCGCCGCGGCAAAGGCACCTAATGCCAGAATGGCAATCACCCCATTCCAGATGACCACCGGCACCGGGCCCCCAATGATAATCTCAGGGTTGAAGACCATAAATAGCGGGATCAGGTAGAGGCCTTTGGCAAACTTCCACGCTTGGAAGCTGGTTTCCATCGGCTTACTGCCCGCAATCGCCGCCCCGGCAAAGCCTGCCAAGGCGATGGGAGGCGTCACGTTGGAATCCTGGGAGTACCAGAACACGACCAAGTGGGCGACCAGCAGCGGCACACCAAACTCGGCTGTCAATGCCGGCCCAACGAGTACGATGAGCACGATATAGCTGGCGGTAACGGGCAGCCCCATCCCCAGTACTAAGCTTGCCAACAGTACCATGACCAGCGCCAATACCAGGTTGCCGCCGGAGAAAGCCAGCATCATGGAGGAGAATTTCAGTCCCAAGCCGGTTAAACCCACTACCCCAACGATAATCCCGGCGACCGCACAGGCCATGGAAACCGCTACCGCATTGCGAGCACCTAGTTCCAAGCCTTCGATCAGCTTGGCAAAGCCTGTACGAACCACGTCTTTAACGGCCGTTGCGGTCACCGGCTGGCCCTGCCTTGGTGCCACAAAGAAGAACCACAGCACATAGCGCAATACCGCTACCGCCAAAATGGTGACCACTGCGTAATAGCCTACCCGCATGGGCGACATACTCATCGCCAGCAGCCAGACCAGCACCGCCAACGGCAGCAGGAAGTGCCAGCCATCCTTCATGACCTGGCGCATCTGCGGCAGCTCGTCCTTGGGTAGCCCCTGCATACCCTGCTTGAGAGCGATGATATGCACAAACAGGTACACCGTCGCGAAATACATGATCGCTGGCAGGATACTGACCTTGACGATGTCCAGGTACGGCGTATTGGTATACTCAGCAATCAGGAATGCCCCGGCCCCCATCAACGGCGGCATGATTTG
>TARA_R100001369_G_scaffold92866_1_pt1 | contig 45195 bp, 45 predicted proteins | sample TARA_R100001369 | Tara Oceans TARA_R100001369 (sample SAMEA2621528) | marine metagenome | biome: marine biome (ENVO:00000447); feature: surface water layer (ENVO:00002042); material: "saline water (ENVO:00002010), including plankton (ENVO:xxxxxxxx)" | depth 5 m
CAAATTAGCAAATAACTAAGCCGACAAGAACGTGTCCCTACTCCAAGCTACTAACATACGAGACAATAAAGTTGTGTACCATTGTAAAAAGACTCAGTGCAAACTCTGAACTAACAAAAGGAAACAATCATAAAAGATAAAATAAAGAATAATACCATGGAAAAGAAAATTCAACTCATACCTTCCGAAGGAAAGAAAGCTGTTAGCATGAACAAATTAGTATGAAGCTTTGAAGAATGATTTATTAAATAATCTAAAGAAAAACGGTGAACTTACACATTTAGAATTATTGGATGCCATTACCGAAGATTTTCAAAATAATAAAATTAAATTTGAAGGTTCTATTAAGTTTATGGGAAACTTTATATTTTAGAGGGATACTCGTGTTATTTATTTAGATAATAACTTTCCCATTGTAAAAATTAAGGGATTTAAAAATAGCAATCAATAATTCCAGTGGTTAATAATGGGTCTTTAGAATTCCCGCTTTTGCTATGGCTCATTCTCTTAACTTATATGTGTAATTCCAGAGTGTCAAGGATCGTTTCAAAAGAAAAAACATGCCAACTCCCTGAAACTTCTAAAAAAGTTTAATTTTAAAAAATAAAGAGACGTCATTCTACCAATGCCCTTACTGCCGTATATACTTCGATGTATATTGTCATTTTAAAACAAGTCATTATTCATTCAACGAAATAAAGCTATTTAAGAAATTTCTAAAAAATTATGCGAAACTTAATCTTAAATGATGGGAATAAAATACCGATAGTAGGATTTGGAACCTACAAATCTAAGGATCATGAGGGAATGGAATCGGTCTTATCTGCTATCTCTAATGGTTATTCATTAATCGATACAGCAGCAATTTATGGGAATGAAGAAATAGTTGGTAAAGGAATTAAAGCAAGTGGAGTTTTAAGAAAAGATATTTTTATAGCAACCAAATTATGGCGTGAAAGTTTAGGTTATAATTCAACAAAAATAGAATTTAAAAAATCCCTTAACAGACTTGATTTAGACTACATTGACTTATACCTAATACACTGGCCTGCTAATGTTAAAAATTACGCCAATTGGCAAAAAACCAATTCTGATACTTGGCGCGCAATGGAAGAATTACAAGCTGAAGGCAAAATAAAATCTATTGGGGTAAGTAATTTTTTTCAAGAACATTTAGAAGCTTTATTTCAAACATCCAAAGTGATTCCAGCCATTAATCAAATAGAATTTCACCCAGGTTATTGGCAACAGGAATTAGTGGAATTCTGTAAAAGACAAAACATAGTAGTTGAATCATGGTCGCCTTTGGCAAGAGGAAAAGTATTTGGAAATGAAGTGTTGAAGGCAATCGCTAATAAACACAACAGGTCTGTTTCACAAGTTTGTTTGAGATGGATTATACAACACGATGTAATTGTTATTCCAAAATCAACATCACCCAGAAGAATCCAAGAAAATATGAATTTATTCGATTTTGAATTGAGTTCAGCAGAAATTGAACTTATTAATGACCTTCCAGAAATGGGATTCAGCGGAGAATTACCAAACATTTGGCCAGACAGAATTTAAAAGGTTTGATAGGTTGGATAGCTTAACTAGCCGGCAATTTAGTCAATAGTGATATTTTAGATACAAATAGCTTCAAATACGATTCAAATAGGTGTATGAAAATGATCCTACTCTCCTCTGCGTTTTATACCCAAATCCGTCTTTCGAAAGCAAAAAAAACCGAACTTTAACCTAAAATAAGAATCATGAAAAAAATAATAGCTCTTCTGATGTTTATTCAGTCGTTTGGATTAATATTTGGACAGGATAAAAATGAAATTTCTGTAAACTTCAATCATTTCGCAATATCCGTAAAAGATGCTGACAAATCTGCCGAATTTTATAAAAATACTCTCAATCTTTTGGAGATAACCAACAGAACCGAAATTAATGGAATAAAGTGGTTATCCTTGGGGGAGGGAAAAGAATTACATCTCGTTTCGACTTTAAAAGATGAAATCAAAATAAATAAAGCTGTGCATTTGGCATTAAATACATCACAATTTGATTTACTAATTGCTAAGCTTAAATCTATGGAAATTGAATATTCCGATTGGCCTGGAAATCTGAATAAAATAAATATCAGAGCAGATGGAATTAAACAGGTTTACTTCCAGGACCCAGATGGATATTGGATTGAAGTAAATAGCGTAGAACAAAAAAGCAAATAAATGCCAGTGCATAACCACGATTATCGCAAAAGTGGTCAATTGAGTCAAAATTGAGGTTTTAGAGACCAGGTAACAAAAATCAAAGTCAACAGATATATTTAATTAGACCCTCATCAAGAATTTTTTATAAAATGCTTTAAACAAAAAATTAATTAATAAAACGATCTGTCTGAAGCGGCTATAGAGCATATGGTATTGAATTCTATCACCAATGGTATTATTATACATACTAAATCGCTAAATTCTTTTTGATTTAGTTATTGAAAAAAAAATTAAAACTAAAAAATAGACTTTATCTTTGGTGTTTCTTAAATTCTGTCGATATTCCGAACAATACAAATCCTGTCAATATTATCTACTATTTTTTTTCTTATAGATGGGTTTCAAGATCAAGTTTAATAATGAGGAGGTGAAAAAGGTAGAAAATTCAGCCGCTAGCTGGACAATTTGTACGGAATGTCAGGGACTCGGCAAAAAAAGCCGGAGGCTTCGCAAGAAAGTAAAAATCCGCTACCAAAAGGCCTTAGATCAATTTGAAAAAACAAAGGGTGAAGGAATAGCTCCAGTTCGTCCTAAGCGACACCTCGATCCATGCCTCAACTGTGATGGATCTGGATTAGTTCAATCTGCTAGCCACCCTGAAGAAGATAAAGTAAACTACCCTAAGGTGGCCATTATTGGTGGTGGTATCGGAGGAGCAGCTCTAGCTGTGGCTTGTTTACACCGCGGGATCCCTTTTACCCTTTATGAGCGCGATAAAAGCTTTGATGCTAGATCTCAGGGCTATGGCCTCACTTTGCAACAAGCGAGTAAAGCTATCGAGGGCTTGGGCATTTTTTCGTTAGAAGAAGGTGTAATTTCCACAAGACATGTGGTTCATACCACAGAAGGAAAAGTTATCGGTGAGTGGGGAAATAGAAAGTGGATACAGTCAGAGATTAAAACCTCTCCCAAGCGCACCAATGTACATATCTCGCGGCAATCTTTACGCTTAGCGCTACTTGAGCAACTCGGTGGAAACGATACGGTACAGTGGGGACATCAATTAATAGATTTTCAGGAATGTGAGGGAAAAGGTATTGATATCAGATTTCAAGTAAACGGTAAAATTAAGAGCGCCACGGCTGATATTCTAGTTGGAGCCGATGGTATTCGTAGTTCCGTGCGTGAGCAGCTTATTGGTGAGGATATTTCCCCTTTACGTTACCTGGGTTGTATTGTGATATTGGGTATTTGTCCTTTGGCGGCTCTTGAAGGGGTGGATAGTACTTTGTTAGACTCAGCAACAGTATTTCAAACCGCCAATGGCAATGAGCGAATTTATATGATGCCTTATTCATCAGATTCGGTTATGTGGCAACTTAGCTTCCCAATGCCAGAAAAAGAGGCTAAGGCCTTAAGTGCTCAAGGACCTCAAGCTCTCAAGGAAGAAGCTTGTCGCAGAACTCAGTGGCATGATCCAATTCCTCAGATCTTAACTAAGACCTTAGTATCGAAGGTTTCAGGCTATCCTGTGTATGACCGAGAATTACTCGATTCAAAATTATTAGAAAAAGCAGGGCAAGTGACGCTAATTGGAGATGCTGCACATCCAATGAGTCCATTTAAAGGACAGGGGGCGAATCAGGCACTGCTAGACGCGCTTGCACTTGCTCGTGGTATTTCAAGAGGATGTAGACCATTATCTCAATGGAGAAAAGCTGGAGTAAGGGAAAGTGTATTAACTAAGTTTGAATCAGAAATGTTGGACCGCAGTGCTTCCAAAGTGAAAGATTCAGCAAGGGCTGCACAATTCCTACATTCAGAAATTGTTCTGCATGAGAGCGATGGGCCGAGAGGACGGTGTTTAAAGAAAAAAGATTCAAAATAAGTCACTTCTACCTAACTTAAATAATGGAAAAAGTTCAAATGTCTCACCTCCAGATTCCATTTATTAATCAATGCCATAATTTACATAAAGCATTTAAATTTAGAATAGAATTAAATTTCATCTCCCCTAAATTCTATAATATCTCCAAGCTTACATTCTAAAAATTGACATATCGTATCTAAATGGATTACACCAATTAGCATTTCTGTTAATTGGGTAGTAATGTGCTTTGCTTGCAATATTTATCAGTGCTATATTTGCCAAAAATTAAAAGGTGAAGCTGAAAAGAAGACGAAAATTAATCACGTATTTAAATATTTTGGATCAACCCATTAAATTTAACCCGTTCGTATTTAGTCGAACTTTTTTGTTATGGGCAATTCTAGGATTGATTGGAGGACTTATAGCTGGGATATATTGGATTATTCTTGAGTATTTAACACATAAAATTGCCGTTTTCGAAGGTTGGGAAGTTATCCCCGTAATGTCCGTTTGTGGGCTTTTAGCAGGATTAATTATTCATGTTATTGGAGACCCCGGAGAAATTCACTTGATTGTAGATAACATTAAATTCAATAAAGGAAAACTTGACCCCAAGAATAATCCCTCTATGATATTATCATCTTTACTTTGTGTTGCATCTGGAGGAAGCCTTGGTCCTGAAGCTCCTCTGGTTCAAGTGACAGGATCTACTGGAACATGGCTAGGGAAAATATTTAGACTAAAAGGTGAAGAATTGAGATCTTTAAGCATTGCAGGAATGGCATCTGGATTTACTGCTTTATTTGGTGCACCTTTAGGCGGAAGTTTATTTTCATTAGAAATTTTACATCATAAACATGCGCTGGAATATTACAAAGCAATTATTCCTGCCCTAGTTGCAAGTTGTTTCAGTTATATAATTTTCGCTTTGATCGTTCACCTTGGACTTGGTGCTGTTTGGGACTTATCAACTTACGAATATTCTGGCGTGTTCGATTTTGGATTTGCAATTCTTTTCGCTATTGCAGCTACTGCCATTGGATGGGGATTTATTTATTGTGTTAAATTTTTTAAAAGCCTATTTGAAAAACGACCAATCCCAATATATATTAAAACATTAATCGGCGGAATCTTACTTGGAATAATATCCTATTACTTTCCGCTGACCAGATATTTTGGTCATCATGAAATAAATGAACTATTAACAAATGATCTTGATATAAACCTTTTAATTTTAATTTTAATTTTTAAAATAGTTGCCATTTCAATTACGGTGACTTCAGGTTGGAGAGGTGGTTTTATTATTCCCTTATTTTTTGTGGGAGCAACATTGGGATTGATCATTCATCAATTATTTCCCATTACTAATCTTACTTTGGCCATTATAAGTTGTATGGCAGCAATTAATGTTTGTGTAACTCGAACACCTATGAGTACAACAATTTTGTTAGCAACGCTTACCGGTTTTTCTTACTTTATACCGATTCTATTCGCGAGTTTGACAGGTTATTTCTTAGCTCCAAAAATTCCTTTTATTAGTTCACAGATGGGAAATGGAGATAAAATACGCAAGTAACATAGGTTACTGCAAGTAGCGGGCAGTCCGATGGAGAATGAACATTTAGACAATTTGCAGGTGGACAACTACAAAGGATTTTATAAACTTACCTATAAATAACTTTAGTAAAGAAAACTTAGTCTCAACTTCATTATTTTTACAAAATGATCATAATAATTGGAGCAGGCTTATCCGGTCTTTTAACAGCTTACCGTCTTAAAAAAGAAGGTATTCCATTTAAAATTCTTGAAGCAAGAACTAGAGTTGGTGGAAGAATAAATACGAATTATGGAACAAACAATACACCTGTTGAAATGGGTGCAACATGGTTTGGAGATCAACATACACATCTCATCGCATTGTTGAAGGAATTAGGAATAAATTACTTTGAACAATTTATGGATGGTACGGTATTTTTTCAGCCATTTTCTAGTTCCCAAGCAGAATCTATTCAAATTCCTAGTCAGCCCCCTAGTTACCGAATTTCTGGTGGAACCTCCAATCTTATAAACACGTTATATCAAAAATTAGATAAGGATGAAGTATTGCTGGATCAACCTGTCACAGAAATAAAATTCTATGAAAATTCTTTTCAAGTAGTTGCAAAGGATATTTTTAAAGGAAACACTGTTATTTTGTCCATACCTCCTAAATTATGGTCTAAAAAGATCCTTTTTGAGCCTCTTTTACCATCTAATTTAATGAAGATCGCTTCACAAACACATACTTGGATGGAAGACTCCATTAAGGTAGCTATAACCTATGAGCAACCTTTTTGGCAACAACAAAATCTATCTGGAACTATGTTCAGTAATACGGGACCTGTTACCGAACTTTATGACCATTGTGATCATAATAGATCTAAATATGCTCTTTGTGGATTTATAAATTCTTCCCTTCAGAATCTAGTTTATAAAGAAAGACGAGCTAATGTTATTAATCAATTGATAAATGTTTTTGGTGAGAAAGCTGGAGATTTTATTGATTATGAGGAATGCATCTGGAGCAAGGAAGAAAACACTTTTGAAGAATCCGAAATCGCTCTATTTCCTCATCAAAACAACGGAAACCCTATTTTTAGTAAAACTTTCTTTAATGACAAATTATTAATTTCAAGTTCTGAATCTGCTTTGGAATTTCCAGGCTATATGAATGGCGCGGTATATTCGGCAAATGTAACCGCTAGAAAAATAATTAGCACTAATCTCGAAAACCAGAAATAATGTACATTATGATGACAAATGATATTTTAGATCCCAGGTAAAAAACTATGTAGCCAACAACTGCTATATCTATTATGTCAAATGCCTAATTGCGAAACCTCAGGGATTTAAGTCTAAATCATAAAATTGTACCGAGAAAACACTTAAAACATTATCACCTTTAACTAAATAAAAAAAGCCCCGAATTATCGAAGCTGTTTTTAATCAATGTAAATACCTTATTACTTTGGCATTATTACACTATCTATTACATGAATCAACCCATTACTTCCCATCACATCTGTAGCTATAATTTCACTATAATTGCCATTTACATCTTTCAACCAAATTTTCCCGTCCTTTTGAATAACTGTTACCACTTGACCATTTAATGCTTTTAATTCTACCGTACCATTTCCTTCCTTTAAAGCTGCAACAACATCTGTTGCAGTTAATTTGCCAGAGATTACGTGATAAGTTAAAATATTAGCCAATGCTTTTTGATTCTTTTCTTTTAATAAAGAGTTCAAGGTTTCAGAATCAATTTTAGCGAAAGCGCTATTCGTTGGAGCAAATACAGTAAAAGGTCCATCTCCTTGTAAAGCACTAATTAAATCGGCAGCAGTTAATGCAGTCACTAAAGTTGAAAAATCTTCGTTCCCAACGGCAACATCTACTATTGTTCCTTGGGCAGTAGCATTTTTAGATAAAGCTACAGTCATTATAATGGTTAAAATAAGCATTAATTTTTTCATAATTTAAGGTTTTAATTATTTAATTGATAAGCAAATATATGCTAATAGTTTTATTTTGTCTAACTTTTTTATTTTTTTGTTAAACAAATAATTTAGTAATCCTCTCTAAGTATTTATTTAAAATACCATATGCTTCAAAACCTATTTTTCTACAATAAAATAAGATTTGATACATAAAAATTAAGGAAGATTAAAACTAGGTGATCTGAAATAAAAGGCTCCTATCGAGTTTGATTATCCTAAATTGATAAAAATGGCCGAAAACTCCCGGTCACCTGTAACTTTACAATTCTTAAAAGACAATTCTAAAAGCCAAGAAAAATTTAACGATCTAAGTTTATTAGGAAAATTTAAAGCTTTGAACTCGGCAGAGTGGAGATCTGAAACTTTAAATATTACAATTATTTAGCTACCATGCACAGCGAATAAATTTGGAAGGAGTAGAATTTGTATCAGAATTTTACAAAAGGAATTTGGCTATTTATTCCAATTTTTATGAGGTTCCAAAAGATAAATCAGATCGTATCCTAATATTCCTTGGTGGAACAAATTCCGCGTTTCTAGATATATTTCTAAAAAATGACATAAACTTTAAGTTAGTAGATCCAAAAGACTATGTAGTAGAATAAAAAACGCTGCCAAAATGTTTACAATTAAATAGGGTGTGTTTATTTAAAAATTTATAATATAAAACAGCAAGTCCAGTTCAATTTAATTTTGAATCCAGATGATTTTCAACAATATATTTTCCGAAATAAGCAACCAAGATAAATTCATTAATTTTATTATTAGGAATTAGTCCTAAGTGGGAAAATAGGATTTGTAAAATTCTTACTTTTATTAAGCCTTTCTGTTTTTACATTTTTAAGAATATATACTAAATTTTATATGATTATATCATCAATTCTAATAGTAATTGGGTTTACAGCACTTATTTTTGGTGCTAATTGGCTGGTGGATGGATCTTCATCCTTAGCTAAAAAAAACAACATCTCCGATTTAGTAATAGGCTTAACCATTGTTGCATTTGGAACCTCGGCACCAGAATTAGTAGTCAATTCTTTAGCTTCATTTAATGGGTTTTCAGATATAGTTTTAGGAAATGTTATTGGAAGTAATAACTTTAACTTATTTCTTATTCTTGGAATCGCTGGGTTAATTTATCCAATAACAGTACAATCATCAACAGCCTGGAAGGAAATTCCAATCTCACTAATGACAGCTTTACTTTTATTTGTTCTGGCAAATAATTTCTTTATCGGTAAGAATCCTGAAATATCAAGGATCGATGGGATAATATTACTAAGCTGTTTTGTCTTCTTTTTATACTATGTGTTTAAACAATTAAAGTCAGAAAAGATCGAAGTGATTACAGAAACTCATAAATCAAATTTAAAAATTTGGACCTTAATACTCCTTGGACTTATTGGATTAGTAATTGGCGCAAAATTAGTAGTTGATAATAGTATTGATGTTGCCACTCAATTGGGAATTAGTCAAAAAATAATTGGTTTAACTATTATCGCTGCGGGCACTTCATTACCTGAATTAGTAACTTCTGTTGTAGCCGCCTTTAAAAAAAATAGTGATATCGCAATTGGAAACGTAATTGGTTCCAACATTTTCAATATTCTTTTAATCCTTTCCATAAGTGCCTTGATAAATCCAATATCATTCAACCAGAATTTTAATCAAGATATCTTTATATTAATTGGAGGAACAGCTTTTTTAATATTGGCAATGTTTACTGGCAAAAGAAAAAAACTAGACAGATGGGAAGCATTTTTATTGCTCAGTTTTTATCTAATTTATACTGTTTACTTAGTATCCAAAGAGATTTAAAAACGCACCACCTCACCTAACTAACTTTAGTGCTTAATTATATTTTATAAATCATCTAACACACTAATTATTAGTTCTTAAGACTGCCATAAAAAATCTATTAAGGGGTTTCTGCCAACGGCCAGAAAAACAGTATTGAGATCTGAATTTTTAGCTATCTTTGTGGTCGAATTTTATGAAAAACAAAACGCCCATATTCATTCTGTTTTTAATATTATTGGTCTTACAAACCAGTACATTTTTTGCATTTGGAATTTCCACTGAACCAGAAAAACCGGAAAAAACTTCTTGTTCGAAAGAAGTTAATCATCCCGAAAAGAGATCCTGCTGCGAAAATGATAAAAAAGAAAGTGATGGTTGTGGTGGAGCCTGCGACAATTTATCTTGTCATTGTCCAGGTACAGTAAATATTCCTGTTATCTTTAATGATTGTGAAATATCGAACACCAAAAAATTTACTCTTTTGGTTAAGGATTGGTCTTATATTAAACACTTTCCAAAAGCAATCTCTCTTTCCATTTGGCAACCACCAAAAATAAGCTAAATGCCTTTTTAGGCGGCGATAGGTCTGTTATTTTAAAACAAACCTTCAGCTGTATTCATTAGCCTTTACAACAATTTAAAATTAATAAAAATTAAACGAAGTTCACGACCTCGTTTCCAAAAAAAAATATCATGAATAAATCATTAAAATATATAATGATAGCATCTATAGTGCTATCAACGTCAGCGATAATCGCTCAATCAATCAATCAAAAAACAGAAACCGTAAAAATCTATGGAAACTGTGGCATGTGCGAAAGCGCAATAGAAGAAGCTGGAAATATGAAAAACCAATCCAATGTAGATTGGGATAAGGATACCAAAATGGCCAAAATTTCATACGATAGCTTAAAAACTTCAAAAGAAGAAATACTAAAACGTATTGCTCTGGCAGGATATGACAGCGATATTTTTCTAGCACCACAGGACACATATTCAAATTTACCTAGTTGTTGCCAATATGAAAGAGCAGAAATAGCAATCGTCAAAATGGACGCATCGATTGTGGATAATGAGACCAAAGACCAAACAGCGTACTCAAATAATACGGCCGAAATGCAAGAGGAAGATCCACTTTCAGCGGTTTACAACAGTTATTTTGCAGTAAAAAATTCATTGGTAGAAACCAATGGTGGAACAGCTTCAGCAAATGCCAAGGATCTTTTAACTGCAGTAAATAATGTGAAAATGGATAAGCTTTCGATGGACGTTCATATAGTTTGGATGAAAGTTTTGGAAAACTTGAAAGAAGATGCAAAACAGATTGCAGACACAAAAGAGGCAAGTCGTCAAAGAGCCTATTTTAATACACTTTCAAAAAACATATACGAAGTAATAAAAATTTCAAAACAAGAAACCCCAACATACTACCAATTTTGTCCAATGGCAAATGAGGGAAAAGGTGCAAATTGGTTAAGTAAAGAAGAAACAATTAAAAACCCTTATTACGGTACACAAATGTTAAGCTGTGGTAAGACTGTTGAAACTATTCAGGAATAAATAAAATGAATAAACCCATAAAACACTTGGCAATATTCTGCGGAATATTGTTTTCTAATATAATAGTTGGTCAAAATATTGTTCGATATGATCTAACAATGACAGACACTATTGTAAATTTTTCTGGGAAAGAGAAACGGGCAATTGCAGTAAATGGACAAATCCCAATGCCAACATTAACTTTTACAGAAGGTGACATTGCGGAAATTGTAGTACATAATAAGTTAAAGGAAAGTACGTCTTTACATTGGCACGGAGTTTTTCTTCCCAACAAAGAAGATGGTGTTCCTTATTTAACTCAAATGCCTATAGAACCCAACGAAACATTTACCTATCGTTTTACTATTATTCAGAGCGGAACACATTGGTATCATAGTCATAGCGGATTGCAGGAACAGATTGGAATGTATGGCTCCTTTGTTTTATTGAAGAAAAAAGAAGATCCAACTTTTAGAACAGGAATAGATGATTTACCCGAAGTTCCTATCATTTTGAGCGAATGGACAGATATAAAACCTGAAAATGTGCATCGCATGTTGCATAATGCAAATGATTGGTCGGCCATTAAAAAAGGAACAGTTCAAAGTTATTCTGAAGCTATAAAAGCAGGACATTTCAAAACCAAAATTGGCAATGAATGGAAACGTATGTTAGCAATGGATGTTAGTGATGTGTATTACGACAAGTTTTTAATTAATGGGAAAAATGAAAGCCAACTTCCTCAATTTGAAGCAGGCGAAAAAGTACGTTTACGCATATCGAATGCTGGGGCTTCCTCCTATTTCTGGTTGAATTATGCTGGTGGAAAAATGATCGTTGTTGCCAATGACGGAAACGATGTTGAGCCTATAGAAGTGGATAGGCTAATCATTGGCGTTTCAGAAACTTATGATGTTGTTGTTAGCATTCCTAATGAAAATACTGCTTATGAGTTTTTGGCAACTCCCGAAGACCGGACAAAATCTGCTTCTATTTATTTAGGAAAAGGCAAAATTCAGTTAAAAAGTAGAATGCCAAAACTGAAGTATTTTGAAGGAATGAAGATGATGAACGAGATGATGAATATGGACGGAAGTATGGACGATATGGGAATGGATATGTCCTATCAACAAATGGATATGAACACAGTGATGTATCCAGAAATTACTGGAAATCCTGAAATGAAAATGGACGATAAAATAGACCATTCCAATCATTCAATTAGTGCAAATAAAGACATTGTAACTTTAAATTATGGAATGTTAAAAGCACCACAACCAACAACATTACCCAAAGATGCACCAATAAGAGAACTGCATTTTGAACTTACAGGAAACATGAATCGCTATGTATGGAGTATGGACAATAAAGTGCTTTCTGAAACCGATAAAATCCTGATCAAAAAAGGGGAAAATATAAGAATAACACTTTATAATAATTCTATGATGAGACATCCCATGCACCTTCATGGACATGATTTTAGAGTTTTAAACGGTAAAGACGAATTTGCACCTCTTAAAAACGTATTGGACATTATGCCAATGGAAACCGACACCATAGAGTTTTTAGCAAACACCGAAGGCGATTGGTTTTTTCATTGTCATATTTTATACCATATGATGGCCGGAATGAATCGTGTATTTTCTTATGAAAACCAAGCACCAAATCCTTATTTACCCAATAAAAAATGGGCTTACAAAAAATTACAAGCAGAAAGCAACCAATTTCATTTTATGGCAGAAAATGACTTTGCAACAAACGGAAATGACGGAATGGCTATGTTACAAAATACACGATGGAGTTTTGGAACAGAATGGCGTTTAGGATATCACGAGGAACATGGTTATGAAACTGAAACGCATGTTGGACGGTATATTGGAAAAAATCAATGGTTTATGCCTTTTGTTGGCTTTGATTGGCGATACCGAAAACAAAACGGAGAAATTGAAAAGAACCTATTCGGGCAGACCAACACCAAAGACCAAAGAGCAGTTTTTAGTCTAGGGGCAGAATATACGTTACCATTACTCGTAAAATTACAAGGAGAAGTGTACTCCGATGGAAATGTGCGCTTTCAATTAATGCGAGAGGACATTCCTATTTCGCCAAGATTAAGATGGGCATTTATGGTAAATACCGATGTAGAATATATGACTGGATTTAAGTATATAATAACTCGAAATTTAGGAATTTCATCACATTATGATAGTGATATGGGAATTGGAATTGGTGCAACTTTAAATTATTGATCAATTTATTGCAAAGCGGATGACCATACAGATTTTAAAGTAGCTATAGCCATGGACCAAGATCGCAAAAGAGTGATTTTTACCAATGCTATGATCAAATAAAAGCAGTAAAAATCAGTTAAGGTTATAAGCTGTCAATTAAGGAAAACTGATATTTTTGGAGACAAAAAAACATACATTTAATCATATAATTCCTAGTGCTAATGGGAAGTGTACTAACTACCACAATTTGTATCCAGTATAACCGATGAAGTTCATTAAAACAGAATAAATGTTAAAACCAGAGAAGCACCCAAAAGAAAGAGAAAGATTAAAGGATTTAGAATCATATTCTATACTCGATACGCTATCTGAAACTGATTATGATGATATAACTGCAATAGCAGCGGAAATATGTGGTACCGAAATTTCTTTAATTAGCTTGATTGATGATAAGCGTCAATGGTTCAAATCTCATCATGGATTAGACGTATCAGAAACACCAAAGGAATATGCGTTTTGTGCTCATGCAATAAATGATCAAGAAAATGTATTTATCGTTAAGGATGCTAGAAGAGACGAAAGATTTCATGACAATCCATTGGTAACCAGCGATCCTTCATTAAATTTTTATGCTGGCGTCCCTTTAATCAGCGATAATGGCCTACCTCTAGGGACTTTATGCGTGATGGACCAGAAACCAAAAATATTAAGTGAAAGTCAGGTTAAATCCTTGAAAGCCTTAGGGCGTCAAGTGATGAATATATTAAATCTCAGAAAAACCAAATTGTCTTTAGAGAAAACCTTAGTAAATTTAGAAGACAAAAATGTAGAATTAGAGCGTTTTGCATTTATCGCTGCCCATGATCTTAAATCTCCCCTAAACGGTATTAATGGATTATCGCAGATACTTTCAGAAAACTATAGTTTTCAACTTGATAATGAGGGAAAGGAAATCATCGGTTTAATTACAAAATCTAGCAATAAATTGGGAAAACTTATTGATGGATTACTAGAATACAGCAGAAGCGAGAATGTACTAAAAGAAAATAAATCCCGGATAGGTCTTAAAAATTTTATAGATGACATTAAGATCCTTTTTATTTATGAGCAGAAGTTGGAGCTTAAATTAAAATCTACTCTTTCCAACATTCTAATAAATAGAGCTGCTCTGGAGCAAGTTTTAATAAATCTTATTACTAATGCGATAAAATATAATGATAAGGATGATGTAAAAATTGAAATTGGAGTCTCAGCGACATCTACCCATTACCAATTTTATGTAAAAGATAATGGATCCGGAATAGCTTTAGAAAATCAGGAAAAGATTTTCGATATTTTTGAAATACTTGGAAATGAAGATAGATTTGGGATGAAAGGTAACGGAATTGGGTTAGCAACAGTAAAGAAAGTAATACAAAATAGTGGTGGCACAATTAAAGTAATTTCAGAACCCACAAATGGATCCAAATTCATATTTACATTTGAAAAATAATGATTGCCAACCTCTCTTATCGTAAATAGAGAGCATTCGAATAAGGATGAAGATTTAAAAACCAAACATCCAATTCGACATCTGATTGTAGAAAGTTCTCATAACTACAACTTTGCTGAATCACCAATGGAAATATTTCTAATGGTCAAGAAAGTTTAACAAACATTCCTTATAGGTTTAGGGACGCCTACTCACACCGCCTATTAAGTCAACTAAAACGGTTTTGAGTGATAAAAAACCCGTTACACCAACATTCCTTCTTTTATCTCCCTCAATACAAGATACTATTGCAAAAAAATAAGAATTGTTTTTGCTAAGATTTTAAAATACCTATAACAATTTAAATATTAATCGTAATATTGCAATATATAAATAAAGGAAAAATGGGATTAGCAAAAACCGAAATGTTTACCGATTTGCAAAACGAAATTGCATTATACGCAAAAGTTTTTGGACATCCTGCGAGAGTGGCAATCCTACAAAAACTCTTCGCAATAGATGCTTGTTATTGTGGTGATCTTGTTAATGAAATTGGACTCGCTCAACCCACCATATCACAACATTTAAAAGAACTAAAACATTTAGGCTTAATTAAAGGAAACGTAGAAGGAACAAGTGTTTGTTATTGTATAAACACCGAGAAATGGACTAAAATGAAAGAAGTAATGATCCAATTTTTAGATCAAGACATTCCTAAAGCAGATTGTTGCTAAAAAAATGAATTTAATAATCGCAATAAAAAAAATAAGCAATGAAATTATCTGAAATAAAAAATAAACTGAACCAATTAGAAACTATTTCCTTTCAATTGCCAAACGGAGAACTGGTGCCAAATCACTTTCACGTTACAGAAGTTGGAAAAGTAACAAAACACTTTATCGATTGCGGCGGGACTGTTCGCAATGAAGAAATTGCAAACTTTCAACTATGGAACGCAAACGACTACGACCACAGATTGCATCCAGAAAAATTATTAGACATTATTGAACTTGCCGAGAAAGTTTTGGGAATACCAAATTTGGAGATTGAAGTGGAATACCAGGGAGATACAATTCAAAAATTCGGAATTGATTTTGACGGTAAAAATTTCTTACTAATTATTAAAAAAACTGATTGTTTGGCAAAAGATAAATGCGGTCCCGGTAGCTATCGGGATTCAGCAGAAAAAACAAAAATAAAACTAGCGGATTTGAATGAAGAGCCTTGTTGTGCCCCCGATGGCAATTGTTGTTAAAAAATTACACCTGAAGAAATGATAATAACACAGTCTCACTTATTTCCCGAAATAGCAAATTTAGTTAAGAGTTTAGATCCCGAAACTATTACAGATGAACGTAAAGCAATTTTACAAAGCTTAATTGATTTTATTCAATCTAAAGTTTCAAATCAACAAGAAATCCGCATCAACTTTATCTGCACTCACAATTCAAGAAGAAGTCATTTATCACAAGTTTGGGCGCAGACATTGGCTTTTCATTTCAGTATCAAAAATATATTTTGTTATTCAGGTGGAACAGAATCAACCGCTTTGTATCCAATGGTTGCAGAAACATTAAAAAATTCAGGATTTAAGGTAAAAATGCTTTCAGAGGGGAACAATCCTGTTTACAGTATAAAATATGCAGAAAATGAACAACCGATAATTGGATTTTCAAAAAAATTAGATGATAATTTTAATCCAAAATCGGGATTCGCAGCAGTTATGACTTGCTCACAAGCAGATGGTGGTTGTCCATTTATAGAAGGTGCGGTAAAACGAATTCCGATAACCTATGAGGATCCAAAAGCATTTGATAATACCCCGAAACAAGTTGAAAAATACAACGAGAGAAGCCTACAAATCGCAACCGAGTTATTTTACGTATTCTCTCAAATCAATTCCAAAAAATGGCCTCTAAAAGATTAAGCTTTCTCGATAGAAATCTAACACTTTGGATTTTTGCTGCTATGGCTATTGGCATAGGAATTGGGTATTTTATTCCAACTTTGCCCAATATCATAAATGCTTATAATAGCGGAACAACCAATATTCCAATTGCCATAGGTTTAATTTTAATGATGTACCCTCCTTTGGCAAAAGTCAATTATGCACTCTTACCAAAAGTTTTCCGCAATACAAAAATCCTTTCCATTTCATTAATTCTCAATTGGATCATTGGGCCTATTTTAATGTTTGCTTTGGCAATAACCTTTTTACGAGATTACCCGGAATATATGGTTGGACTAATTTTAATTGGTTTGGCGCGTTGTATCGCAATGGTTCTGGTTTGGAACGATCTAGCGGAAGGCAGTAGCGAATATGGTGCTGGTTTAGTGGCTTTAAACAGTATTTTTCAAGTTTTTGCATATAGTTTTTACGCATGGATTTTTATAACCGTACTTCCCCCCTATTTTGGTTTTGAAGGCGCTCTTGTAGCTATTTCTATTGGAACCATTGCAGAAAGTGTTGCTATTTATTTAGGAATTCCCTTTATAATGGGGTTCTTAAGCCGACTCATCTTGGTTAAACTGAAAGGCGAAGAATGGTACGCTAAAAAATTCATTCCAACTATTTCACCAATTACCTTGATCGCACTTTTATTTACGATTATGGTTATGTTCTCATTAAAAGGCGAATTGATTGTAGCAATTCCAATGGATGTTATAATTATAGCACTTCCACTACTTATTTATTTTACTTTAATGTTTATGATTGGCTTTTTTATTACCAAAGCGATGGGAGCAGAATATGATAAAACGACAGCTGTGGCATTTACAGCAGCGGGAAATAATTTTGAATTGGCGATTGCCGTGGCTATTTCAGTTTTCGGACTAAATTCGGGACAAGCATTTGCAGGAGTAATTGGTCCATTAGTTGAAGTTCCAGCATTAATTTTATTGGTTCGGGTGTCTTTTTGGTTACGGAAAAAATATTATAGAAAAGCATATGCTTAAATCCATAGCCTTTTACAATTACTAACAGGAATAATTAGTTTTTGAGTTGCTAAATAATCCATATTTTGATCCAGCGAGCAAAAAACTAGAGATCGAAAAAAGGCAGTATTTGCAATGGCTAAAAATCAGGGATCTAGAAAAAGCACGAATGCCAACAACGCAACGCTTAAATTAAAATAACAGCAAATCGAGTAAAAATTGATATTTTAGAGACTAATTATTAAACTAATTACTCCAACAATTACGAGTCTCAATTTTGAGCCAACCAAATAATGGATAAACCTACTTTTAAAGAAGCTTTAAAATTTTGGACAAAACTTGGCTTCATAAGTTTCGGTGGTCCTGCGGGACAAATTGCTATAATGCACGAATTTCTAGTTGATAAAAAGAAATGGATTAGCGAAAGTAAATTTCTGCACGCATTAAACTACTGCATGATCTTACCTGGTCCAGAAGCACAACAGTTAGCTGCTTATATTGGTTGGTTGTTGCACGGGACGCGTGGCGGATTGGCAGCAGGTATTTTATTCGTACTTCCATCTATGTTCATACTTCTTGGATTAAGTATAATATATGTGTCCTTTGGTAACATTCCTTGGATTTATGCAATGTTCAACGGATTAAAACCAGCGGTAATAGCCATAGTAATTCTCGCCCTTATAAAAATTGGCAAAAAATCTCTCATTGGTTATTTTCATTATTTTGTAGCTATTGCAGCATTTATTTTTATCTTTTTTTTTAATATTCCATTTCCTTTAATTATAGTCGGCGCTATTTCTATTTCAGCTTTAACAAGACAATTTTTTCCAATTTTTTTTGCGGCAAGCCAAAATAATATAGCAGAACGCGCAACTGATGAAAAAGCGTATTATATCAATAAAAATACCGTTATCCCACATACCAGATTCAAGCTTCTTCGATTGATTAGGCAAATAGGATTAGGGATTTTCCTTTGGATTGTTCCTCTTATTGGATTTTACTTTTTGACAAGCGACTTTGAGTTTTGGAGAACATTTTCTGTATTCTTTACCAAAGCCGCTTTCGTTACTTTTGGTGGTGCTTACGCCGTATTGCCTTATGTTGCACAGGTAAGTGTAGAAAAATTAAATTGGCTCAGCCAACTTCAAATGATAGACGGACTTGCGCTCGGAGAAACCACCCCTGGGCCTTTAATTATGGTATTGGTTTTTGTTGGTTTTATGGCGGGACACAATCATTTCGGAAATTCTATTGCAATGGGGACTCTTGGACTTGTTACAACCACTTTTTACACTTTTCTCCCTTGTTTTCTTTTCATATTTGCAGGAGCACCATTAATTGAACGAACCCAAGGAAACAAAAAAGTAAAGGAAATATTAGCACTGGTAACCGCAGCTGTTGTAGGTGTTATTCTCAATCTGACCATTTATTTGGGTAAAGCAGTTATTTTCCCGAAGGAATTAACATTAGCAGAATTGGATTATATTTCACTTATTTGGATAATAGTTTCGTTTGTTGCAATGTATCGTTTTAAAATAAATATGATTACTTGGATTGGAATAAGTGCTTTATTCGGACTTGTTCATTATCTAACAATTCCTTGAAGGTAGAAAAAATCAGCACATATTTCCAAATAAGAAACTCATTGTGATTTGATGCTCCTTGGGATATCAAAATTATTCTGAACACTTTCATCGACCAAAATTCATTTTCTGTCAACATAAATTAAGTCTCTGTCCTAGCCAATATTTATGATTTCATCAAATAATTACCATTAAGTTAAATTCTTAATTCCCTTACATCATGAAAGCTAGAATTAAAACAGTATCGCTTTTTTTTCCTTTCTCTTCATAATGTTGGGTTCCTGTGAAAAGGATGAGACATTAGAAGTAAATGAAAATGCAGAATTGCCAGATGATGAACCTAGTTTTAATTTTTATTATAACTGGAAAATGGTCGTTAACACCTTCGATTCTTATAATGGAATAGAACAGGACAAGGCTTTCATCAATATCTTATTAGGAGAAACCCTTCCAAATGGGATTGAAACAACAAACACAACTTATTTTGGTTTGAAGCCATACACAAATGAGCTCAAATTGAAGCTTCAACATTACGGATGGGCTCTCTGGGAAGCCTATGGGCATTACCCTATTATATGGAAATTTAATTTTAGCCAGACAGAAGAAACCTTTGAACTGGAAGGTTTAGCCAATTTAGGTTCCAGTTGCAAATAATTATGCACGAGAATTTATTGTATTCTATTTGAATCAAATAAAATCGTTAGTCGATCTAAACTTCTCATTTAACTACCTTAATTCAACATATAGCGACAATTAAAATTTCCCCTTGTCTTTCATAATATATTTGATTAAATCAAAAATTATAATTATGAAAACAACACTAAAATTTTTTGGAGGATTAATACTTTTATTTGGTCTGGGATCATGTGAAGTAGATGAAATTATAACCGGAGATTCCGAATTATTAAATACTGCAGAAGCTAAAGCTGTTACAAATTTCAATAACGGTATGATAAACTCGTATAGCAATGAGACCGTGCTTAATTGGAATGAACTGTTAAGCAAATCTATAGACAATAGCATTCCACAGCCTGCAGAGGCTAAAATCTATGCAATGGTTACCTTAGCTATTCATGATGCCTTAAATAATGTAGTTCCAAAATACGATACTTATGCCTTGGATAATAATGATGTTATTGCCAGTGGCATTACAAAAAAAAATATCCATTCTATTGCAGATGCTGCAGTCTCAAAAGCAGCAAGAGATATGATGGTTCAACTTTTCCCTGCATCTACTGAAGCTGCTGATAATTTGTTGAATTCCACCCTTTCGGGTATAGAGAATTCAGAGTTGAAAACCAGGGGTATTGAAATTGGAAGGGATGCTTCGGCTGCCATACTTGCAAAAAGAGCCAATGATTTTCCTCTTCGTTTTGAAACCTATATTGGCGGTACTGAGCCGGGAGAATTTCAATCTAATTTTATGCCCTGGGTATTAGCTAACCCACCTATTTGGCCTGCCAATGCGGTTTACGCTCCTAAACTGGGTGATCTTAATCCATTTGGAATCCTTTCTGGGGATCAATTTAGAGATGAAGTTCCAAATCCATTAAATTCCAGCGAATATTTAGCAGATTATAATGAAGTAAAATCCCTTGGCTGCACCGCTTGTCCCTTAAGAACTGAATAACAAACCGAAATTGGTGCCTTTTGGATAGAAAATAATGCAAGTTCTATGAACAGAATGGCTAGAACATTAATAAATGAGAGAAAGCTAGATGGTTGGGAGGCTGCAAGGCTTGTAGGTCTTGTACAAATGGCTATAATGGATGCTTATATTGCATCGTTTGAAGGAAAAGACCATTTCCAATTCTGGAGACCGATTTCAGCTATAAGAGCCGGGGAATCTGATGGAATAGATGCTACAATTGGGGATGCCTCTTGGACGCCTAACTTTAGAACCCCACCAACACCAGAATTCCCATCAACTCACGCCTATAGCGGAGGGGCTGCTGCAGCCATTTTTAAATCCTATTTCCGAAGTGATGTTATTAATATGAATGTCATTAGCCCATATCAGATACCACCAATGGAGCGTCATGTTAAAAACTTCTCTCAAATGTCTCATGAAAATGCTTTGTCAAGAATTTACATAGGATATCATTTTAGACAAGCTATTGAAGTTGGTGAAAGGCAGGGAAAAGAACTTGGAAAATATGTTTTCGAAAACAATTTGAAGGAGCTTCATAAAACACTCTAATTCTATAGAACATTTTTAGGTTAGTCCGGTTCTTAAAAGACCGGACTATTTTTTTTGGGATTTATCCAATTTAAAAAAATAAATATTTATAATACTCTGATAATTTGATATTATTCATTACATATGTGAAATCACAGTATTTTGTATTTCTGGGAGTCAGCTTTCGATAGACATCAGTAAAATATAATGGAGGGATAAAGGTTTTATTTCTGTAGATAGATAGAACATTTTAATAGACTAATTAGAAGAATTTTAATTCTAATCTCATTATTTTTTTTGAAAAATGAATTAGCTATTGATGAAGGTTTTTAGAACTGAAAATATTTGTTTTATAATTCTGAATTTAGATTGATTTTTAACTAATAAGGAAGAATAATCATAAGTTGATTGAATTTTACTTTTCCTCTTCCAGGAAATTAGTCCCGTAAGGTGATAGTTTTTTAAATACATCGGGATAGCTTCGGCCAATTGGGATTTCTACTTTGCCAATTTCAATATCATTTTTGGTAAAAGCAGTAATTTTATTTAGGGCAACAATAAAGGACCGGTGAATGCGCATAAAAAGGTGCTGTGGCAACATATTTTCCATATTTCCAATTGGGAGTTTTATTTTTAAATCTATATCATTCTCTCTATGAATAATGATATAGTCTTTAAAGCTTTCGATATATAAAATATTATCGACGAAAACTTTAACCATTTTCCTATCTGCCCGAAAATATAAAAACCCATGATCCAGATCCTTAACTATCGTTTCCAAGGTGTGGGTCTGACAGTATTTATTCACTGCCTTAAGAAATCTTTCGAAAGAAAAAGGTTTCAGTAAATAGTCAATAGCATCTAGATCGAAAGCCTCAATTGCAAAATCTTTATGCGCTGTTGTAAATATTACTTTTGGTGGAGAGTGAAGGGTTTTAATCAAATCGGTACCAATTAGTTTGGGCATATGGATATCCAAGAACATCAAGTCTATTCTCTCTGTGTTTAATACAGTGATCGCCTCAAAAGCATTTTTGCAAGTATTCGCTATTTTTAATTGAGGGACACATTCTATATAGATCTCCAGAACTTTAATGGCTGGCGGCTCATCATCTACAATTATACATTTTGTTGCGTTGTTATCCATGTTATGTGAGTTGTAATTTTTCTACAAATTCTGCTTCTAATTTTTCCAGAGTTACATTTAGATCTACTACAAAAACCTCCTCCATTTTAAGGATTTCGAATTCATAGTTGTCCTTATATAAAAGTTGAAGTCTTTTCACTACATTTTGCAATCCTATACCACCAGACCTTATTTTAACTTCTTTAGAATGAGTATCATAACTGTTAACCAACTTAAACTTCATTTTAGATTCTTCTACAGAAAGATTCAAACTAATCCAACATTGATCTAACTGTCGACTAGTGCCATGTTTAAATGCATTTTCTAAAAATGGGAGTAAAAGTAACGGCGCGATCTGATACTCTCCAACATTCCCATTAACAGATACGGATATATCAAGACGGTCCCCATATCTCAATTGCTCTAGGGAAATATAATTCTGAAGAAGTTCTATTTCCTTGCTAAGGGATATTTTAGCCACGTTACTCTCATAAATCATAAAACGTAACAATCCGGATAATTTTAATACAATCTCTGGAGATTTAGGAGAGAATTCAAGAGTATGAGAATATAGATTATTTAAGGTATTAAATAAAAAATGTGGGTGAAGTTGGGCCTTAAGCAGCTTTAATTCTGCTACTGTTTTTTGCTGTTCCGCTTCTATGGTTTGTTTTCTTTGAACATACCAGTATTTTAGAAGTTTAATAGAAGCGGCAATTGCCGCTATATGAATAAAAGGCAATACATTTCTTCCTACAGATAAAGTGGCACCTTGAAGTTGAGGTACATTATTTACAGAAAGCTGTGCTACGATAGTATACGAAGCGCATAAAAAAATAAGAATTATAAAGCCTAAGAAGAATTGCCAAAATTTCTGTTTGAGTAAGTATCTAGGAACTAGAAAATAGAGCAAGGAATAAACTGTTAATAAATGCCCCGGCAAAAAGAAAAGAGCATTTATAAAAGATTTTTTAGGATGAATATCTAAACCGAAACCCCAGGCAAAATAGGTCACTACCAATGCCCAAAACAAAAGATGTAAAAAAATTTTTCTTACTACTTTTAGCCAATATATACTCTTTAATTCCATAGTCCAGATATTATTGAAACTATAACAGGGCATTTTTTAGTTGGGAGTAATAGAACTTTAGAATTATCCGTTAATTTTTAATCACATAATTCTTTAGGGAGGTAAACGAATTCGGTTCAATCAAATATAGATTTAAAAAAAACTATAACACTGTGCTTGAGGCACTTATTGAAGAAATAAATTTACTATATTAATTTCAAATTTTATAAAATATTTTTTTTTAGATATTCTTATTGTAAAAATTTTTAGCAGATTTATTTTGCTGTTTCTCTATTAACAAGATATCCCACAAAAAGTTACTACCTATCTTAAAGAATTGAAAATATAGTAGCGGAAGAATTTACTTCTCGTTTATAAATGTCCAACCTATAAAAATGGGAAATGCATGATCAAAAGAAATAATAGTTAAGAAAATACACACGCATTACTTAAATTAAGAATTCAGAAAAATTAACCTCTATGGAATGAAATGTCCAAAGTTTATAAGTAGGTGCGACAATGAATTTGAATGTCTCACTTTAAAATAGCATAACGATATTTTGTACACCATATAACGTGAATACTCAACTTGGAAAATATATGTCAATGACTTATCTGTTCCGTCGATCTAACAAAAGCATGTATTTTTAGAAGCTAAAGCGAGATGCACTAAAGTGTATAGTTTAAGCCATTGCAAAATCCATAAAGCATAATCGCATTTTAACACAGTAATTAGATGAGATTCCATAATTATTTCTAACCTGTCTTAAATTTTAAGATAAATGACTAGAATAATAATTTCTCGGCAAAATAATTCAACATTGTTTCTACCTCATCCACATTATTCCCATTAACCGAAATATCTGTAAGCCTTGGAAGGTGCTTCGCGAAATAAATATGATTGTTGGACATTTCAAAAAGATTAGTGGCTAAAGCGTATGGATATTTAAATTGTGGATTAATTTCCGATATAACATTAGACACTGTATTTGCTAAGTTTTTGTAACTGCTAAAAAATCCTTTTGAGTTCTCTTCATCTACATCTTTTGTAAGATAAGCTTTAACACCTTCAGATATAACAATATTATGGAGTTTGCTTTCATTAACGTATTCAATACCTGGATTTTCTTTAGAAGCAAAAACAAAGGAATGTATAATGGTTTTAAGTTTCACTCTGGCATCGCTTACGTTCATAGTATTTATTTTAATTAAATAACTTACCCACTCCCAATACCAATTAACTAAGAATATCAATAATAAATGTTTGTTTTCAAAATAACGATAAATTGAGGCTTCTGTAGAACCAATTCTCTCTGCCAACTTTTTAAACGTAAAAGATTCGAAACCAAATTCATCTATTAAAAGAATACTATGCTGTATAATGTTTCTACCAAGTTTAGAGTCTTGCGGATCCTTGAGGTGTAAACCTTCATTTAAAGAAAATCTTATTTGTGTACTCATTTTTATTTATATTCAGAAACCATTCGATTTTTAAACTTTTTCGAATGAAATTTTATTTAAAAATTCAAAGATACAAAAGCATGACACTTTTATATAATAGTATTACTATCATTTTAAAAAGTATTATTATATTTACCTGAAAAATTTGTAAAATAAATAAAATGGTATATGAGTAATAATATTTTTTCACATTTAAAAAGCGATATCCCATCAAGTATTGTGGTGTTCTTTGTGGCTTTACCTTTATGCCTAGGTATTGCATTGGCAAGTGGAGCACCGCTGTTCTCTGGCTTAATTGCTGGAATTGTTGGTGGTATTATAGTTGGCGCACTAAGTGGCTCAAAAATTGGGGTAAGTGGCCCGGCAGCAGGATTAGCTGCAATTGTTTTAACAGCCATAGGTACCTTAGGGGGTTATGAGAATTTTCTTCTAGCGGTAGTATTAGGTGGTATAATTCAGTTAGTCTTTGGATTTCTAAAAGCTGGAATAATCGGATATTATTTTCCTTCTTCCGTTATTAAAGGAATGCTTACCGGAATAGGAATTATTATCATACTTAAACAAATACCTCACTTTTTTGGCTACGATGCAGATCCATCAGGTGATTTTGCCTTCTTCCAAGTAGATGGAGAAAACACCTTTTCGGAAATATTTAAAGTTGCTAATTATATTCGACCGGGATCTGCAATTATTGGTGTCATAGCTTTAGCAATATTATTATTATGGGATAAGGTATTATCAAAAAAATCTAAAATTTTTCAAATAATCCAAGGACCCTTAGTTGCTGTAGCGGTAGGAATTATTTTCTTTTTAATAAGTCAATCTAATGATGCATTCGCAATTACTCGATCTCATTTGGTTAGCGTACCCGTACCTGATGATGTTTCCTCATTCTTAGGTCAATTTAGTTTTCCTAATTTCGGAGCCATTAGTAATACTGAAGTATGGATTGTTGCATTTACCATTGCTCTAGTTGCAAGTTTAGAAACTTTACTATGCGTTGAAGCCACAGATAAATTAGATCCTCATAAAAATGTAACTCCCACAAACAGAGAATTACTAGCACAAGGTACCGGTAACATTATTTCTGGAATGATTGGCGGTTTACCAATTACTCAGGTAATTGTTAGAAGTTCTGCAAATATACAATCGGGAGGAAGAACAAAATTGTCTGCAATCATACATGGCTTTTTACTCCTTATCTCTGTAATACTAATACCGCGTTTATTAAATATGATTCCGCTATCTGTGTTGGCTGCTATTTTACTGATCGTAGGATATAAGTTGGCAAAACCGGGATTATTCAAAAAAATGTACGATCTAGGTTGGAAACAGTCTATACCTTTTACTGTAACGGTCCTAGGGATTGTATTTATTGATCTACTATACGGAATAGGACTTGGTTTAGCAGTAGGGATTGTAGTTATTTTAATAAAAAGTTACCAAAACTCACACTTTTTACACATAGAAGGAGAAAATGGGGTAAACGGATTAATAAAAATGACCTTAGCAGAAGAAGTAACTTTCTTTAATAAAGGCGCAATTCTGAAGGAGCTGGAAGGCTTGCCTAAAAACTCCAACCTAGAATTAGATGTTAGAAAAACCAGGTATTTAGATAATGATATAATAGAAATTTTAGAGGACTTTGCTTTTAAGGCTAAAGAAAGGAATATTAACATCAAATTAATTTCAGAGCGAGGTATTGTTGAAAACCCTCCCAGCTACATCCAGTTTTTCAAATTAGGACCAAAATCAGCATAAATTAATTAAAGTAAAAAAATAAATTATGAAAGCACATACAAAAGAGACTCAAGCTACAATGACGCCAGAGAAGGCATTAGATTTCTTAAGAGAAGGGAATATTAGATTCCAAAATAATTTAAAAGCCAATAGGAATCTATTAGAGCAGGTAAATGATACCAGCGATGGGCAATTTCCTTTTGCTACTATTTTAAGTTGCATAGACTCAAGAGTTTCAGCCGAATTGGTTTTTGATCAAGGACTTGGTGATATTTTTAGTGTTCGAATAGCAGGTAATTTTATAAACGAGGATATTCTGGGAAGTATGGAATTTGCTTGCAAACTGGCTGGCACTAAACTAATAGTGGTTTTAGGACATACAGCTTGTGGTGCAGTAAAAGGCGCCTGTGACGATGCTAAACTTGGAAATTTAACAAGTATGCTAGCAAAAATAAAACCTGCAGTTAAAGCAGTTAAAGAGCCCCAAGATGCCAATTTACGCAACTCTTCTAATTCAGAGTTTGTAGACAATGTTTCAGCAAAAAACGTTCAACTTTCAATTGATAGAATTATGAAAGAAAGTGATGTGCTAGCAGAAATGCAAAGAAATGGGGAGATTAAAATTGTAGGTGCGATGTATGATATTAATACAGGTGCAGTTGATTTTTATGAATAGATAAAAAATAATGCGAAGGATTAAATCAAATTTTAAAATAAGTTTGGTAGCATTAACTCTAGGGTTAATGCTACCTTTTTTTGCTCAAGCCCAAGACAGTAATCTTGGTAATTGGTTAATTTATATTGGAAATAAAAAGATAGATCAACAATGGAACATCCATCATGAAATTCAATATAGAAACTACAATGCCATTGGAGATTTGGAGCAATTATTATTAAGAACAGGATTAGGTTACACTTTTAATGAGGATAACAATAATTTCCTTATTGGTTATGGCTATATTTTATCTAAAAACTATCTCGTTGATAGTGATGATAAAATTTCCATAAACGAGCATCGAATTTTTCAGCAATTTACTTCTAAACAGAAGTTAGGGATTTTAAATATTAATCATCGTTACCGTTTTGAACAACGGTTTATTAAAGAGGAATATAAAATGCGATTTCGATATTTTTTAGGATTAAACATTCCTTTAATGAAAGTTCATGATAACAATAAAAATTTTTACATATCAGCCTATAATGAGATATTTTTAAATACTGAATCTGCTATATTCGATAGAAATAGGCTTTACGGTGGTGTTGGCTATCAGTTAAATAAAAATGTTAAACTAGAATTAGGTTATATGAACCAGTTTTTTGAAACTAAGAGTCGTGACCAAATTAATATTATCACTTTCATCAATTTTTAGCTTTTGTGCTAACAAACAACATCATTTACATGGAATCGCTGGGAATTTCTAAAGAATGATGTTTTAGAGACAATAAAAGATCACAAGTTTCTAATCCTATGTCACGTTAAGTACATTCATTATTGTCCTTAGCGTCAATAATTTTACCAGCCAGTTAACAGAGAATCTAACTACTCCTTATTTATGCAATTGATTAATTATCAATATATTTAGATAATTCCATCAAACCTCTAATGATAAAATTCTTTAGAAAGATTGGTCAAAAAATACTGATAGAAAATAAATTTAGTAAATATATACTCTATGCAATAGGAGAAATTATACTTGTTGTTACTGGAATATTGATCACTTTACAGATTAATACCTCGATAGATCTCTAACTGAAAAATTATCTTTAAAATCAAACCGATGAATGATCAACCAGATGATTACTTAGATAATCATTATATCCATAAAAGTAACTGGTTGCGAGCAGCAGTTCTTGGTGCTAATGATGGGATTTTATCTACGGCAAGTCTTGCTATTGGTGTTGCAGCCGCAAGCGATTTGAGAGAGCCAATTATTTTAGCAACTTTAGCGGGTTTAGTTGCTGGTGCCTTATCAATGGCAGCCGGAGAATATGTTTCAGTAAGTTCTCAAACCGATGTTGAAAGAGCTGATATTGAAAGAGAAAAAATAGAACTAGAAGAAACCCCAGAAATTGAATTGCAACGCCTAGCTGAGATCTATGAGAATAGAGGTCTAAAGAAGGAAACCGCTTTAATTGTAGCCAAAGAATTAACCGAGCATGATGCTCTTGCCGCCCATGTGAGGGATGAGCTAGGAATCAATGAAATAAGTCAGGCTAATCCAATTCAGGCTGCATTGGCTTCAGGAGCCTCCTTCACGGTTGGTGGGATACTTCCTTTGTTGGTAGTATTGTTCTCTCCAATTTGGCATATGGAATATTATTTATACGGATTTGCAAGTTTATTTTTAATATTATTAGGTGCTTTAGCCGCCAAAACCGGAGGTTCCTATGTTGGCATTGCCATTCTAAGAATTACATTTTGGGGAACAGTTGCTATGGGATTAACCGCTTTCGTGGGATATTTATTTGGTTCCAACGTAGGTTAAAAATTTAAAATGAATGAAAACTGAAAGTTTTAGAATTAAATAAAAAAAAAGCTTTATTAGTTTTTGTATAAATGAAATAGGTCTATAAGTTGTGAACAAGTAGTAATTTCAAATAAACGCGTTTTGTGGTAAAAGGATAATTAAGAAATTCTATATACTCTAAAACAAAAATTATGAATTTCATATACTTCGAATTGAGCATCAGTGGTATATAAATAAATACTGAGTTTTAGAATGTTTATAGCCAGGAACAAATCTTATATTATAAATACAATCTTATCTTTGAAAAAAAATACAAAATGCTTCATCTCAAGTTAAAAACAGATCCGCGTTGGGTAAATATAGTTGAATCCAATATAGAAGAAATCCTTACGGATCATGCATGGTGTGAGCAGAAAGCAGCAACAAATGCTATAACAATTATTACGTTAAATTCGGAATACCCAGAATTGGTTACCGAGCTGTTGGCATTGGCAAAAGAAGAATTAGAGCATTTTGAAATGGTTCACGAAATCATTAAAAAAAGAGGATTTAAACTGGGGCGAGAACGCAAGGATAGCTACGTAAATGAACTTTATAAATTCATGAACAAAGGCGGAAGCAGATTGAATGCTATGGTGGATAGATTACTGTTTTCGGCCATGATCGAAGCAAGAAGTTGTGAGCGATTTAAATTACTATCTAAAGAAATAAATGATCCAGAACTATCTAAATTTTATTATGACCTTATGGTAAGTGAGGCTGGACATTATACCACATTTATTAGCTTCGCTCGTAAATATGGGAAGGATATTGATGTAGATGGGCGTTGGAAAGAATTGGTAGAGTTTGAAGGCGAATTGATTAAAAGCTATGGAAAACACGAAACCATTCATGGTTAAAGAAAAGTTCTAAATTCATTTTTTCGAAAATCATTTTCTCAATTACAGTTTTATAAGAGTCGTGATTTCATCATAATCAGTTTTTAAAGTTCTATTTATTAAGAAATCTTTAAAATATGCTGACTTATTCCTATATACATTTATTTCTCGCCTTCCATTATTTACGAATAACGCATTCTAACTCTCTTTATTCACATTAATTTATCATATTCATTTTTAAACGAATTTAGATTCATAATATCATAAAAATGAACATTTTATGTGATTTTTTCTGGGCATTTTCTAAAATAAACATGAATTTTGGAAGCTAAATTTAGTCTATGATAAATGCATATATAAAGGGTACCGGTTCTTATGCACCGAAAAATATAGTTAAGAATGATCATTTTGAAAGTATTGGCTCTTCAGACAAATGGATCTATGAAAATCTTGGGATTAAAGAACGTAGAATCTCTACCGGAGAAACCACTAGTGACTTGGCTTATAAGGCAGCAAAAGTTGCTTTAACAGATGCCGGTTTATCTCCTACAGATATAGATCTTATTATTTTAGCTACCGCTACTCCAGATAGACTTGCCCCTTCTTGCGCTTGCTTTGTTCAGGAAAAATTGAAGGCAACCAATGCTGTAGCTTTCGATATTTCAGCAGTATGCTCGGGAGCTTTATTTGCCACTTCTACCGGAGTTCAATACATCAAAACTGGCATGTATAAAAATGTGCTGGTTATAGGCGCAGATACTTTTTCTAATATTACCGATTGGTCCAGAAGAGATGCCGTATTCTTTGGAGATGGCGCTGGTGCGCTCGTGCTTTCAAGCACAACCGAAGACAAAGGCTTTATCGATTTTATCTTGCGCACAGATGGAACCGGAAAAGAGCATTTTACAATTCCTGCGGGCGGTTCTGAAACTCCAACTTCAGAAGATAGCATAGATAAAGGAGAACACTATTTCCAAATGAACGGAAGCGAAGTTTATAAAACGGCAATAGATGTTATTCCTAAATGTATCTATGAAATTCTAAAAAAGAACAATCGTACTATAGATGAAGTTAAGTTTCTATTACCTCATCAACCAAGTATAAAAATTCTGCAAGAAGTTGCAAGACGTGTCAATTTACCTTTTGAAAAGGTAAAGACTAATATGGACAGATATGCCAACACTTCTGGCGGAACTATTCCTATTATTCTGGATGAAACTTTAAAAAACAACAAATTCGAAAATGGAGATCTCCTCTTATTTGCAGCGGTAGGTGCTGGCTGGACTTGGGGAACCGCTTTATACAAATGGTAACTTCTATTTTAAATCTTCTAAAACACAAAATATATGCTTTCGAATACAACTTTTTTAATCACGGGTATTGCCGATAAACATTCTCTAGCAATGTATGCAGCCAAAGAAATAATTAAACAAGGTGGCAAAGTTGTTTGTACAGGTCTTGGCGTTAGTGCTCATCATTCACAATTATCTGACAAAGCAAAATCTTTTCTCACTCAAAACTTTGAAGATTTTAAACTCGCAGTTCGAGAAGAATTAGGTGATTCTGCTGTAGAAATCTTAGATGTTACTTTAGATGATAATATTGAATCTTTTGCACGTAGTCTGGCAGATAGAAATATAAAACTGAACGGATTGCTTCACGCAATTGCTATGGATAAGACTATTCGGAATAAAGAAGTGAAACCACTATTAGATGTTACAAAGGAAGAGTTTTGTGATACCATGGATGTATCTGCATATTCTCTTATTAGATTAACGCATTATCTATTAAAGCATGATGTGCTTCAAAGAGGTGCGTCTATCTGTTCCTTAAGCTATATAGCTGCGGCCAAGGTTACTTTTCACCCTTATAGAAATATAAGCATCGCAAAGGCTGCCTTAGAGCGTATATCGGTGGAATTGGCAGACGAACTAGGAAGGTCTCATGATATCCGGGTGAATGTTTTAAGATTTTCTCCTTATATGGGAAGTAAAGCAGGAAATGCCACATTAAACGAGAAGGATGTACAAACCTCCAATAAGATGAGCCCCTTGGGAAATGCTAAACCAATGGATCTTGCTTATGAAATAGTTCATTTATTTAGACCAGAACTTAGAGTAACCGGAGAGATTAGACATGTTGATGGTGGCTATCATATTACTGGATAAAAAGTAAAAAAATTATGCTGAGTAATTTAATTAAACTCCTTTTCAGGAAATTGGGTTTATTTTAAGAAAATATGCAATTAATGCTATTTGCTATCTGGCATATCCTTTCTTCAAATTATTAAAAGACAGAAGAGCTGTTCAAATATGCTAAAGGTATATCGCATGAAATAAGATAGTTGCAATTGAAAATCGGTTTAGCTTATTGCAATTTTAAAAAACTACCTCAAATATTTAAAAAATATAATACTATAGTTGTGCCTTTTTAATTTATCCATATATTCAATAACATATGATAAATGAAATATACTTCCAGGAATTTCCCATTTTAAAAAGCGAAAGATTAGTGCTTAGAAAATTAGGTAAAGAAGATGCCAAAGAAATCCAATTAATCCGTTCTGATGAGCGAGTTATGAAATATATGGATTCTGAAAGGCACACTAATATAGAGATCGCTAAAAATTTTGTTGCTGAAAACCTCTCTATGTACACCCAGAAAAGAGGAATGTTTTGGGCGCTTATCGAAATTTCTTCTCAAAAATTTATCGGTGATTTTTCTTTCTGGAAAATAGACAGCAAAAACTCCAGAGCCGAAATTGGATATACATTAAATCCCGAATTTTGGGGAAAGGGTTTAATGAAAGAAGCGATGATTAAGATTATCAGTTTTGGATTTAATCATTTAAAACTTCATAGCTTAGAAGCAAATATTAATCCTGAAAATGAAAATTCTAGAGGGATTTTAACAAACCTAGGATTTTTAAAGGAGGCCTATTTTAAAGAAAACTACTATTTTAATGGCGAATTTCTGGATAGCGAAATTTATTCATTATTAGAACCCAATTTTAAATATAAAACTCATCTAAATAAATAAAAGCCTTCGTGCCAATAAAATTGGATATCACGCAAAATAATTACTGCAAAAGTATCCAGATATGGATTTTGTGGACTTATAAAGGCAGTTATTAGTAATACTTATATTAGATATGTAAGATTTATTTCTACTATATATCAATAGGATCTTATTGAAGGAAGTTGGATCAAAGATTCAATTAGGACTTTTTAAAGGGGATATCATAATTTTGAAGTGTTAAATATCAAGATCTACAGCTTTAGCTACAAATCGCTATTCCTCAATGAGTTGTTCCCGATCAAATAGAAGTTTATGTTCCAAATTTAGACATCCAATTGCACGCACTCTTTTTTTAATAAATACTTGGTGTTATTTGAGTATAGAAAGAAATATACAACTATGTTTCAAAAGATAAAAACCCTTATATTTATACATTAGCCATCGCAATTCGATGGCTAATTATTTTTATACTTTAGGACTTCTTACAAAATTTAAAATCCGTTTAAAATGAATCCGCTTTTATCCAACATTATTATTCGAGTAACTGGTAAGAGTAAAGGCAATAAATCCGCAGCTAATAAAAAGTTAACGGACTATGCCCTAGCTAAAAGATATAAGGAATTCTTGATCATAGTAAAAAGAGATATTAAGAATTTTATACTAATTACAACTGGAATATTCTCAGCCTCCTTCGGATTTAAAGGTTTCCTATTAACCAACGACTTTATAGATGGCGGGGCAACAGGTATATCTTTACTTATTGCGGTATTAACAGATATTCCACTTTATATTCTAATTATTGGTGTGAATTTGCCTTTTATAGTTTTAGGTTACAACATCATGGGTAAAAGATTTGCCGTTAAAACTGCGCTGGCAATAACAGGATTGGCAATTTGTGTAGCACTGGTGCCATTCCCAAATATTACTAATGATGATCTTTTAGTAGCGATTTTTGGAGGTTTCTTTTTAGGTGCAGGAATAGGCCTTTCAATTAGAGGTGGCGCTGTTATAGATGGAACAGAAATTCTTGCAATTTATCTAAGTAGAAAATTTTCTGCTACCATTGGAGACGTGATCATTCTAATCAACATTATTATTTTCTCTGTAGCTGCTTATTTCCTTTCCATAGAAATTGCACTTTACTCTATGATTACCTATATAGCAGCATCCAAAACCCTCGATTTTATTATTGAAGGTATCGAAGAATATATTGGAGTAACCATTGTTGCACATCATAGTGAGGCCATTAAAGAAATGATTATAGATGTAATGGGTAGGGGTGTAACTATTTATGCTGGAAAAGGAGGATATAGTAAAGATTATAAAGCCAAGGAATTCGATATAATCTACACAGTAATAACGAGATTAGAATTGAATAAACTTAATACAGAAATAGAAAAGATCGAACCTAGCGCATTTATAGTGATGAATAGTATCAAAGATATAAAAGGAGGAATGATAAAGAAGAGACCATTGCATTAGAAACTATTTCTCACACAAAAAATAGTATAAAATGAATTTCCATCCATTCCCAGTTATAGAGACAGAAAGGCTGATGTTACGAAAGATCAACCTGGAAGATTGGCCCTTAATTTCCTATTTAAGATCAGACAAAACTGTAAATCAATTTGAAAAAAGGCCAAATGCAGATACCAAGGAAAAAGCAATCGCATTTATTGAGCGAACTCTCGCTAGCATAAATGAAAATGAATTAATTTACTGGTCAATCTCACTGGCAGTTGATCCCACAATGATCGGTTCTATATGTATATGGAACTTTTCTGAAGACAAAAAAACAGGCGAAGTTGGCTATGATCTGGATCCTAAATTCCATAAATTAGGAATTATGAACGAAGCTTTACAAGCGGTTATAAAATTTGGTTTTATAGAATTAAAATTAGATAAAATTGAAGCCTATACTCAGAAAAACAATGAGAATTCTATGAAGATGCTTCACCGAAACAATTTTGTTTTAAATGATATAAAAAAGGACAAAGGGAATCCGCTAAACTTGATCTTCGAATTAAAAAAAGAAGTTTAAGATTAAAATTATGATTTATGAAAGTTTCAAACTCTGAAGCTCATCCCCTAACCTACTTTTAATCTAGGGAATTTTGTTAATTACAAAATTGAAAGCCATGGAAAATCGCATATTACTTGATAGCTTCTATACTGCATTTAGCGAAGGTAATCCTGATAAAATGATTTCCTGCTACCATGAAAAGATCATTTTAAAGATTCAGCATTTGGAATGCTGGAAGGAGAACAAGCCAAAAATATGTGGAAAATGTTACTCAGTAGGAATTCAGATATAGAAATTAGATACCAGATATTAGAATGTGATCAATCTACAGGAAAAGTAGACTGGGTTGCAACGTACTTATTCGGACCCAAAAAAGACCGGTTACCAATAAAGTTCATGGTGATTTTAAATTTAAAGACGGAAAGATCATAGAACATTTAAACACTTTTGATGAGTGAAAATGGTCACGCCAGGCTATGGGGCCAATTGGTTACTTATTGGAGTGGTCTTACTTTTTTAAAACAAGGATTAAAAAAAAGTCCAATAAATTATTAGCATCTTTCAGCGCTAAGCAATAAATTTAGTACAGGAATTCAACAGAATTGTAATATTTAAGATTGCTTCATAAACTTCATATAAGATCTATGTGTTACGATATAAAAGCAAATAAGAAGGCACAACTGGCAAGAGCTAAAAGGAAAAATGATGTAGCTGCCATAAAAGAGATCGAAGAAAGTATTCTTCCTCTTACAGATCTACCAATATATCATGCTTCCGGTTTTCAGCATCCAAAATTGCTAATTTATACAGATAGATCTCCAGATCTCCCAGAGGTTGCTACCTGGGGTTTAGTTCCACATTGGGTAAAGGATAGAACACAACAGCAAAAATTTTGGAATAATACGCTAAATGCAAGAGGGGAAACTATATTCGAGAAACCTTCCTTTCAGGATGCTGCCAGGGATCAACGTTGTCTTATCTACATTAACGGGTTCTATGAGCATCATCACCAAAATGGAAAGACCTATCCGTTCTATATTTCATCTTTAAATAATGAACCATTGATCTTGGCTGGTTTGTGGAATGATTGGAAAGATCCAGAAACAAATATTTCCAAGAATACCTTTTCCATTGTTACTACGGAAGGGAATTCCCTGTTAGAAAAAATACATAATAACCCTAAATTACAAGGCCCTAGAATGCCAGTGATCTTACCTGCGGAATTGGCGGATAACTGGTTATTTCCTGTAAATGATGAATTAGATACTAAATCTCTTCAGGAATTAATAAAAAAATATCCAGAAGATGAGTTAACGGCACATCCCGTAAAACCATTACGAGGCAAAAACTACCTAGGGAATGTTGAGGAAGCGTCTAAAATTTTCTCATATCCAGAGCTTAAACTATAATATGAAGTTAAAGTAAATGGGCATTATTCCAAGATGTTGCAACTTTGGTGTAGTAGTTGAATAATAGATGGTTAGTAAGCATTAAAACACACCATGATGAAAAGAGTCCTAATTACCTTTCTATTTACTTTTATAGGCTTTAGCAGCATCTTCGCTCAAGAATGGCAAACCGATCTTTCTACGGCAAAAGAAATAGCTAAAAAAGAAAAGAAACCTATTGTATTAGTCTTTCAAGGTTCAGACTGGTGTGGACCATGTATTAAATTAGACCATGAAGTATGGAGTACTGCCGAATTTAAAGAATACTCTAAAGATCATTTTGTTATGCTTAAAGCAGATTTTCCAAAAAGAAACAAAAACGCTTTATCCAAAGAACAACAAGATAGAAATAACGCCTTGGCAGAAAAATATAACAAAAATGGCTACTTCCCTTTCGTGGTAGTATTAAATGCAAAAGGTGAAGTAAAAGGTACCACAGGTTACAAAAAAATGGCGCCAGCACAATTTCAAAAATTACTATCTTCTTATAATTAATCAGTTTGAATAGAACCGCCCTCCTATTATTAATCCTTTTTATATCATTTTCTACATTTGCGCAACAATCTTATAAACGTACTCTCAAACTTATGGGAAGCCGATTTGATGTTACTGTGGTTGCAAATAATGCGGAAGAAGGAGATGAATATATAGATCTAGCGGTAAATGAAATATCAAGAATAGAAAAACTAATCTCTTCCTGGGATCCTAATTCTCAAACTTCCGAAATAAACAGAAATGCGGGACTACGGCCGGTTAAAGTAGATCAGGAGTTATTCGATCTAATTCAGCGAGCTATTGGGATTTCCAAATTATCCGATGGCGCTTTTGATATAAGTTACGCCTCCATGGATAAGATCTGGAAATTTGATGGTTCCATGACGGAAATGCCCAAAGCTGAAGACATTGAAAATTCGGTTTCAAAAGTTGGTTATCAAAATATTATCCTGGATCAAGATAGTAGTTCCGTATTCTTAAAATTAGAAGGAATGAAAATAGGATTTGGTGCTATTGGAAAAGGATATGCCGCGGACAAAGCTAAATCCTTACTTATTCAAAAAGGCGTTGTTGCTGGAATTATAAATGCATCTGGCGATATGAATACCTGGGGATTTCAACCAGATGGTAAAGAATGGAAAGTTGCTATAACCAACCCACTGGATAAAAATAAAGCCTTTGCATTAATGCCTGTTACAAATGCGGCAGTAGTTACCTCTGGCAATTATGAAAAATATGTTACTTTTAATGGAAAGCAATATTCACATATTATAGATCCCAGAACTGGATATCCAACCACTGGAATTATAAGTGTAACTGTTTTTGCTCCCAAAGCAGAACTGGCAGATGCACTCGCAACTTCAATTTTTGTAATGGGAATAGAAGTAGGATTGAATAGGGTGAATCAATTGCCTAAAATAGAATGCATCATTATAGATGATAAAGGTGCTATTCATACTTCTAATAATATTGAGATAGATAAAATATGATAAAGAAAGTAATTACACTGGTTCTTTTTACTGCATCTTTTACTTCATGCGTTGCAGTTAAAGAATATGAAAAGGTGAGTATTAATGATCCAGATATGGCCTTAGCAGATAAGAAAGCAGATAGAAATACAACTACTTTCCACTCGTATAGAGAAGCTGCGGTTGGCGCGAATGGCGGTAAAACAGGCGGAGGTTGCGGTTGCAATTAGGGCATAACTTTTAATTTTTATCCTATTCATACATGAATATTTACCAAAAAATTGTTTTACCATTCTTTATTTTAAACTTCGTATTTGTCTATTCACAGGACTCCTCTAATGTTTATATAAAGCGTGTGCTTGAAAATACTGAAGTAGATTTCTTATCAAGTTATTATTCCCAAGACGGAGATAATGCGGCGGTTAGTGGAGGATTTGGTTCAGAAGAATTAACTGATGCTACCGGAACAGTTGTGATATCTATTCCTTTGAATGACGATGATATCTTAACAATTGATGCTGGAATTTCAGCTTATACATCGGCATCATCTAGTAATATAGATCCATTTGATGGAAACAAACTAGCAGATCCATTTATAGCTAGTTCTGGTGCATCTTCTTCAGATCTTTGGGGAAATGTTACAGGAATCTATAGCCATAGCTCAGATAGCAGAAATGATATTTGGTCTGCAAAGGCGTCTGTCTCTTCAGAATATGATTATTTTTCTATAGGAACTGGAGGAAGCTATACTAAGCTATTCAACGAGAAAAACACTGAAATAAGTGTAAATCTTAATATATTTATAGATACCTGGAGAACTTTTTATCCAATTGAATTAAGATCCTTCGCAAATGCAGAAAACGGATTTGATGCTTTTATTTTTGATAGAAACTCTATAATTGGCAATCAAGAGTACAATCCAAATTTTAAAGAGTTAGAGAGTAAAGGAAGAAATTCATATTCCTTGGGTTTTGGGTTTTCACAGATCCTAACTAAAAAGCTCCAGGCTTCCTTGTCATTAGATTTTGTTCAGCAAAAAGGATTGCTTTCTACACCATTTCAAAGAGTATATTTTAAGGATGTTGCAGATTCTTTTATTGAGAATTTTCAGCTTGCAGACGATATAGAGCGCTTGCCCGACTCAAGATTCAAAATTGCAGTTGGTGGTCGTTTAAATTATTATATCAATGAGATATTTGTACTTCGCTCCTACTACAGATTTTATACAGACGATTGGGGAATCCAATCCCATACTGCTAATTTAGAAATACCAATCAAGATCTCGCAGAAATTCACCTTATATCCGTCATACAGGTACTACACTCAAACTGCAGCAGATTATTTTGCTCCATACGAGAGTCACTTATCTACGGAAGAGTTCTATACATCAGATTATGATATTTCTGAATATACTGCCAACCAATATGGCTTTGGAGTTTCCTATACAGATTTACTTAATAGTCTTAAAATTTGGAATTTAGGCCTTAAAAGCATCGATCTAAAATACAATAAGTATGATAGAGACTCTGGATTAAGCGCAAGTATAGTTACCGGAGGATTTAAATTTGTTATAGAATAAAAATCAATAAAATTGCTATTTCAGTTGGCCAAAAGTTGAGTGCAATTTAATATCTAAAGTATATTTAAATAAAAAATGACTCATTTTTACTTGGTATAATTAAGCAATAAATTGTTATTAGAATAATAATTATTAAAACGGAATAAGATTCTCCGTCTTTATATAAATATTATTCAGATTGGATAACTGCAAGAAATATACTTATCAAGATGCTTTGCATTTGATATTATCCGTCTTAATTTATAAAAACGGTTCTTAGCATTCAGCTTTGTTGACTGGACTATAAAAACTAAGTTGAGCGGCAGAATTTACCTGAGCATCTCTCCTTTCTACTTTATTACTGCTATCATAACTAGCTTTTGCTTCCTCTCTGGATTTCATCCAGCTAATAAGAACTAAAGATGCTACTATAGCAACAGCAATAAGTCTAAGTAATTGATTTTTCATATCTGTTAATTTAAAGGTTTAAACTGTAAAGCCATTAACAAAATATAAAGTAGGTACGCTATAAAACGCCAAGTAAATTTGAGGAACACAGCTATTAAAATAGCTTCTTAACTACTGATAGTCAAATATATAAAATATATGTAGGCTAAACAATTGATATTGCCATCTAAAGCCATTAAATTGCCAAATGTGAATAAGTATTAATGAAACCTTAACTTAGTAGAAATAATTAAAGGATAAATACTAACATTTTCATTTTAAGATACTTCACATAACAAACTTATAATCAACAATTTATAATTTTCATTCCATTGGTAAATCTTAAATTTTGTTGGAAGTATAGTAAGCTGAAGTTGCTCAAGGTTATTCACAATTTTGAATATTGCATCTCCTCTTGATTTTCTTGATTACCATGTAATTATACATCTCTAATCTTCTGAAGCTTACTTCAGATAGTGGAATTTTTATGCTCTAACAATAGATTGCAGCATTTTGAACACATACTCTGCAGAAAGTCCTATCCCCAAGGAATTAGGTCGTACTTTTGCAACACATTAAGATTCAATGAAAATTTAAATTAAGCAGTTTAATAGTAGATTAGCATATGCCATTTAGAAAGTTAAATATCCCACTAAAAGAAGCCCTTGAAAGACTGGAAATAGAAACTCCTACTCCATTTCAGAAAAAAAGTATTTCAAAGATAAAAAGTGGCGCTAACTTTTATGGAATAGCGCCCGATGGAGCTGGAAAAACTACTGCAATGATCATTAGTACCATTCAGAAGCTTAATTCTGAAGCGTATATGGATGCGCCACGCGCATTGATCTATGTGAAGGATAAAGAGACGGCCCTGGAATTAGAAGAAAAGTTTAAAGCCTATATACGGTATATGGATCTTAGGATCTATTGTGCATATGACGAGCAGAATATAGATCATCAAAAAGATGATATTTATTACGGAGTAGATATTGTAATTGCCACTCCTAGTAGGTTGAACAAATTATTCTCTATTACCGGTGTTCATTTAGGGGAGCTTCAATTATTGATTATTGATGATGCTCAAACCTTGCTAAAAAGAACTTTTAATAATGATATTTACAGGATCTCGCAAAGTATCACAAAATGCCAGTACTTAATCTTTGCAAATAGTTTTGATGAAAAACTGGAAAGATTGCAAGATACTTTTATGACCAATGCCCAAATGGTAAAAATAAGCTAGAGTTAAAAAGCAAATTCAGTAATTGAATTAAATAGTTATAACAACAATTCTATAATCATAATTCTTGCAGGATGTGAAAGCACCTTAGCAAGTTCTAAACCAGAATTGGTATTAATATTTTAGGGACTTTAAAACCAGTATTTCCCTGAAAAATTATATGTTAAATTGTACATATACAATGATAAAAAAAGAAATTATCCAATTTGTATTTAATTCTTTAGTTTCTTTATCTATCAATTTCAGTTGTATATTAACTTGCAAATAAAAGCAGCACTTATTTTGAAACCAAACGTATGAATCTTAAAGAAGAATAAACTAAGGTATTCGTAATGCATAACATTCAACAAGCTAAAAGAATAGCGGATCATTTGGTATTTATTTGTGACGGAAAAGTAATTGAGCAGGGACCCTCTTCAGCTATGTTTTCTTGTGCCAAAGATTCTCAAACTAAGAATATCTAAATAATGAATATTGCGCTTGTTAAAACAATAACTATGAAACATTTTTTACCATTTCTAACAATTTTACTTCTATTTTGTTCATGTAATTCTAAATCCACTAAGGAATTCGATTTAATTATCACGAATGCAACAATAGTAGATGTTTTAGGAAACACCGTAAACCAATCGCAGTTAATTGCGATCTCTAATGATACTATTAGATTGGTAGATAATATGTCCAACTTAGAAAAGTACAAAGGAGCCCAAGTCATCGATGCCGCAAATAAATTTGTAATGCCAGGCTTATGGGATAATCATGTACATTTTCGTGGTGGCGATACTTTAATTGAAGAAAATAAAAAACTACTCCCGTTATTCTTAGCATTTGGAATTACCAATGTACGGGATGCCGGAGGAGATATAACACCCAGCGTCTTACAATGGAAAGAGCTAATAGCCAAAAAGGAAATAGATGGACCAACGATCTTTACTTCTGGTCCAAAATTAGATGGAAGTAAGCCGGCTTGGCCAGGTTCCATTATTGTAGAATCAACAAAAGATGTAACATCTGCTTTAGATTCCTTAGAAAATTTAGAAGTAGATTACGTTAAAATGTATGATGGCAGCTTAACTAAGGAAGCCTTTTATGAAATTATTAAGCAAGCCGAAAAGAGAGGATTAAAAACCACTGGACATATGCCATTAAGTGCAGATATTCTAACAGCAACAGAATTTGGTTTAGATGGAACAGAGCACATGTATTATGTAATTAAATCTACTTCACCTTTAGCAGATAGCCTTACTCAAATAAACCCTACTTATGGCATGTTCCCACAAATAGTGGAATCCTACGATCCTAAAATTGCCGATTCTGTTTTTAAACAATTAGCTGAAAAAAATGCTTATATAACACCAACTCTTTATATTGGTACCGTACTCTCCGAATTAACAGAAGTAGATCATCAAGAAGATAGTCTTTTAAATTATATAGGTCTAGGAATCCAAAAAACCTATCAGGGCAGAATAGAAACTGCACAAAAAGCGAAGTCACAGGGAAATAATTCCAGATCACAATTGGGTGAGTTGACGAAAGATATGATAGTTCCATTATACAACTCAGGAGTTAACCTACTAGCTGGATCAGATTCTGGCGCCTTTAATTCTTTTGTGTATCCAGGGGAATCTTTGCTTTTAGAATTACAAAGTTTAGTTGCGGCAGGACTTAGTCCACAACAAGCACTTATCACCTCAATTGTAAACGGTCCTAAATTTTTTGGGTTGGGCAAATTCTATGGTAGTATTGCTGAAAATAAAGTAGCAAATATTGTTATTCTTGAGAAAAATCCTCTGGAAGACATTAAAAACCTGATTAATATTCGAGCAACAATCATTAAAGGAAAAGTGTACGATAAAAAGGTGTTGAATACTATGTTGAAGAGTATAAAGAAATAATTTATAAACAATTAATTTCAATATCTCCATGGAATTAGAAAATGAGCTCATTTTAGAGAATGACAGTGTCTTATTAAGACCACTAAAAAAAGAGGACATCACTCTTCTAAAGGAATTTTCTTTAAATGAACCTGAATTATGGAAATATTCATTAACTCCTGCAGATGGTTTAGAAAATCTAAAAAATTACATTGATCTGGCATTGCAAGAAAAGGAATTAAAAACTTCTTATCCTTTTATTGTATTGGATAAAAGCACAAATAAAATTGCCGGATCAACCCGCTACTACGATTATAGAAAATCACATAGCACTATTCAGATAGGCTATACGTGGTACGGTAAAGAATTTCAAGGAACAGGATTAAATAAAAATTGTAAATTATTAATGCTTCAGTTTGCATTTGAAAAATTGAATCTAGAACGCGTAGAATTTAGAGCAGATGCCACAAATACAAAAAGCATAGCAGCTATGAAAAGTATTGGCTGCGTTGAAGAAGGTATTCTAAGAAGTAATTGCATTGCACCAAGCGGACGAAGAGATAGTATTGTTTTAAGTATTTTGAAAAAGGAATGGTTGGATAGCGTTAAATCCCAACTTATAATTAAAATAACTAATTCAAAGGAAAAAGTCTAATCTGTTTTAAGTTAATACTGAAACAATATTCTCTATAAAATATTTTACAGAAAAAAGGCTACCAATGGTAGCCTTTTATTATTGAAATTTTGGTTTATTACAATCCTAAAAATCCTGTAATTATAACCGATAAACTCACTTGTGAATTGGCAGTAACAGATAGATTTAATAGTGATAATTCAGAGGCTGTGGTAGCTTCTAAAAGACCTTTAAATTCTAGTGAACCATCATTATCAGTATCCTCATAAGATGCAAAATGTAATGCATAATCCCCAGTTTTCATAAAATGCAGACCAAAATTACTACCACTTACAACAGTACTTGAAACCGCATTTGCAAAATGGACTCCACTACCATTGGCCTGAGATTCTGATGCAGTAAAAGTTCCTTTCTTATATGCATAAACTATAGTTTTTGCTGAGTTATCTCCTGTAACTGTACCAGAAATGGTTCCTGCATTAATAGTGTTTACAGCACGTACACTACTAGACAGTTCAGAATTACTAACAAATTTGTATCCTGCACTTCCATCAGTAACAATAGCTTTTCTTAGATCGAAATCCAATATCATCCTATTATCATTAGCTTCTTCTACATTAAAGCTATCATTAACTTTAATTTCATTTGCAGAAGTTACCAAAGCTTTGGTTTCATTATTAGCTGTTACAATGTAATTAGCTGGAGCATTTCCAGAAGCATCAGTATCACTCGCTAATACCAAAACAATATTAGATTTTGCACCACTAGCTAAATCCAGGTTACCTAAAGTTTGAGTTTTACCATTAGTTAAACTACTAATTTCCACGGTCGTTTTCTGAAAACCCTGTAGGGATACACCATCCACTTTTACATCTGCAACAGTAATAAATACTGCTTTAACATTAGCGTCATCTATTGGAGCATCCGTTATAGCCACTTCGGTATTATATTTTTCCGTTCCTGAAGGAGAACTTTCCTCATCTATAGTGCAGGAAACAATTAATACACTTGCTAAGATTAAAAAACTTGATCTAATAAAATTTTTAAAATTCATAAACATAATTTTTACCCTTCTAATTTGAAGAATGGTTAATATTAAAATTGATTTGGGTAAATAAATGTCTGAATAGACATCGAGTAGTTTTTAGCTATGCAAGAATTTTATAGATAGTCATTTATATATAGAAAACGCGGCTATATTGATTGTATTGTTAAAGTCAACTTATAATTTATCCATTTAACAATACTTTATAATTCTACAAAAATCTAAATAATATTTACCAATTGAAGGATGAAGTAGAATGATGAAAGAAAGGAGTTTTATAAAATAGATACTATTCACAAAAACTATCAAACACGAAAAACCCCTCCATCTACAGATGGAGGGGTTTTAGGATTTAATAT
>TARA_R100001369_G_scaffold64192_1_pt1 | contig 44813 bp, 38 predicted proteins | sample TARA_R100001369 | Tara Oceans TARA_R100001369 (sample SAMEA2621528) | marine metagenome | biome: marine biome (ENVO:00000447); feature: surface water layer (ENVO:00002042); material: "saline water (ENVO:00002010), including plankton (ENVO:xxxxxxxx)" | depth 5 m
GGAGCTCAAGCCGAAGCGATGTATGATAATGATGACTATTTGGTGCGGAATAAAGGTGAATGGGTCACAGTAGAAAAATAACAAACAACACCTACGGCAGTTCGAGTGATTCTGATTTTTTCATCAAAATTGTTTCGAGAATATTCATTACTAATGAAATAACTCTTTATCGACAGTAATTTCAAGCTTTAAAGCGTTTAAAATTCACTCGAAATAAGGATACATAAAAATTAAATACTGAAATAAATTCAGCGTGACAAAACAATAAACTAAATAAAATCCAAAACAAAACCGCTAATTAATGTTTAACACAAAAAAAACAAAACACATGAAAAATTTAAAACAGATTTTAGCGATCGGATTTATGTTCAATTTAGCACTAATATTTGCTCAGCAGCAAGCTTTTGTTACAGCTGATAATGGATTAACATTAAGAGAAAAACCAGATGTAAGTTCAGAACGGTTAGGGAAATTACATTATGGAGATGAAATAGAAATTACAGAGCAAACTAACATAGAACTTATCATTATAGATGAGGGTGAAAGAATAGCTGGGAACTGGGTTAAAATAAAAGCAAATTCAAAATCTGGCTATGTTTTTAACGGTTATCTATCTAAAGCAAGATTTACAAAAGGTATAGAAGTTCACCATAAAGGATTACAACTTAGAGTAAAGAATCTAAAAAGTAATGACGAATCTATTATCTATCCTTTTTTTGAAAAAGACACTGTTAATGTAAGTGTAGAATTAGGCGATAGTCCTGAGGGTAAAATATTAGTTATTAATAATGAAGATTACGAGAGAGTCAGTATTTTTCAACGATTTAAAAATAGTATTACCTTAATGAATGAAGATTCTAATTGTGATCTTACCGATTGGAAACATTACAATTCTGATTGGAAACCTATTATGCGTATTAATGCTTCTAAATTTAAGACACTATCTTACAGTGAAGAGGATTGGCAGAAGTTTATCAAAACAGCAATTGATGACTTAAAAACGGAAGTCATTGAGTATTGTGGTGAAGACTGGTTAAACTATGTTGAGACTATAAAAGATGTAAAAGATAATCCTATTGGACTTTCAACTTCTCGTATTTTTCTAAAAATTCTAATGACAGATTCTAAAGATAATATCACTGAAAAAATAATTGAATTTGAGATTCCGATGGGTTATTGAAAATTAAAAAAGATTTAATTCTGGAGACCTGCAAGGTTTTAAATACACTGTAGGTCTTTTTATATTTAATAATACATACATTTAAATTCCTTAAGTTCAGATCGGTATCGACTGCGCTCAACTTAATAAATTTAAAAAACACTCATGAAAATCTTTAAACCTTACTACGCAGTTATATTCACATCAACACATTCTGAAAATAGCAATGGTTATTCAGAAATGGCTATGCAAATGGAGGCTTTAGCAAAACAACAAAAAGGCTATATAAGCATAGATAGTGTAAAAAATGATGTTGGTATTACAGTTAGTTATTGGGAAAATTTAGATGCGATTAAAACTTGGAAAGCATACACTGAACATTTGTTAGCACAACAAAAAGGCAGACAACAATGGTATAATTGGTATAGCGTAAGAATTTGTAAAGTAGAGCGTGAATATGAGTTTACTTCAGTCTAATTTAAGACTAATTTTTTAACGTAAAATGCCCTTTAAACTCTTGTCCATCTATTTTAATAACATACCAATAATCTGAAGTTGGTAAACGGCTGTTATTAAAGGTACCATCCCAATTCACATTTCTATTAATTGCAGAGAATAGTAATTTACCATAGCGGTCAAAAATATAAACTTCAGTAGAGATGAAAAACTCTAAAATATTTAAAGAAAAGAAATCATTATCTCCGTCACCATTAGGAGTCATAAACTTCGGAATAAAGAAATGCAAATGCTCTTGAATCACTACAAGATCACATTCATTAGACTTCACATAGATTGTATATAAACCACTTTGTCTATTACTAAAGATGTTACTCGTTTGAAAATCTATCCCATCTAACGAATACAAATAATCACCATCATTAAGAAGATTAATAATTATGGTACTCCCTTCTGACACTACACTTTCAATAATAGGGTTCTCAATAGCAGTTATAATAAATGTTATAATCTCTGTAAAACAGCCATCTGTTATTTCAACTTCATAGCTTCCTGCAGAATCTATTGTAATTGATGATGTCATTTCACCAGAGTCCCAATCGTAAGAAGGATTTATAATAGATGATGTTGCTTGTAAAAGTAGCGTCTCATTTTCGCAAAGCGATAAAAATTCATCTCTAAAATCTAAGGGTTGCGTACCTGTAATTTCCCATATACAAGATACCTCACTAAATGTAGCTGTTTCCCAGCATTCTAAATTAGTGGGTTCTAATGATTGTGTGCCTGAAATTTCCCAACCACATGTAGCATTATTAAACGTACTAATTTCCCAACATTCTAAATTGTTTGGTGCTGGTGGTTGTATCCCTGTAATCAACCACGAGCAAGATACAATACTAAAGGTTGTCGATTGCCAACACTCTAAATTGTTTGGTGTCAATGGCTGAGTTCCCGAAACTTCCCAAGTACAAGTTGTATTATTAAATATTGCAATTTCCCAGCATTCTAAGCCTGTTGGCATAGCTGGTTGTGTACCTGTAATATCCCAAATACATGTGGCATTATTAAACGTAGTAGTTTGCCAACACTCAATCGCAGGTTGCACGGGTTGTGTTCCTACTAATACCCATGCACAAGTGCCATTATTAAATGTCGTAGTTTGCCAACATTCTAAATTTGTTGGAGCTACTGGTTGTGTTCCATTAACATCCCAAACACATGTTATATTATTAAAAGTAGCTGTTTGCCAACATTCTATTGCTGGTTGAGCAGGTTGTGTACCTGTAACTTCCCAAATACAACTTGTATTATTAAAATTAGCCATTTCCCAACATTCTATCGCTGGTTGAGCCGGTTGTGTACCTGTAACTTCCCAAATACATGTGGTATTATTAAAGGTAGTAGTTTGCCAACACTCAATTGCAGGTTGTATAGGCTGGGTACCTGTTACCGACCAACTACAAGACACATCATTAAAAGTAGCAATTTGCCAACATTCTATAACTGGTTGTGCTGGTGCTTGTGTTATAATAATTTGAAAAATATCGGAAAATGTAATACAATCTGCATTATTTAAATTAGCAGCAAACTCGGCGACTTTAGCTCTGTAGAACGAAGTTGTAGTAACACCTGTTACTGTAATGGATGCATTAGTTTCTCCAACTAAATCAACCCAAGTAATACCATCTGTACTTACTTGCCATTGATAAAAATGACTATTAAAAACTGCATTATCTGGTATCGCAGTAATGGTATCAGAATAAGGTGATATGCTACTACATAGCGAGGCATTATCGTTATTATTAGAATCTTCAACCGCAATAGAATCACCACAACTTTTAAATACAATATCATCAATTGCTAAATCGTTTCCGCATCCGCCAGACCCATTATTAAGCATTTTTAATATTACAGAGGTCTGTGCTGGTAGCGACTGAAACACAAGAGCATACTGATTCCAATCTGGTGCAGTAGTACTCGTAATATTACCGGTTGTACCTGAGGCTAAAAGATTAGTATCTGTGTTATCCCAAATTTCAAATCTCACATTAATAGGAATAACTCCTGCTCCACAAAACCCTCCTGCTGGCGACAGATTAATCAGCCATGATGAAAATTCGTAAGTTGTATTTTCGCAAAGACCATTAATAGTTGTTCTGTAAAATTCACCAGCCGAAAAATCAGAGTTAATGATAAGCATTCTTCCATTTGTGTCATTTGGAGTATGATCATTTATATCAAACCAATCAAAGTAATTTGAATTACTAGAAACGGTGTAAAGACCATCATTTGGGTTTTGATTATTAGCATACGTATAAGTAGTAGTGCCCGGAGGTAATTGAGAATCTTGTGTTCCTGTACCAAAGTTTTCGGAAAATATTGGATCACCAGAATTACCTTGACAAAACCCTAATTGCGCATGCAATCCTTTTGAGAAAAAAGAAATACAAAAAATTATGAGTACTTTATGATCTAAGAAAGTGTTTCGCACGTTTAAATATATAGATAAGTTTGTGTAATAATTTTGACTTTTCGATGAAAAGATCATAAAAGCTACTTTTGTATAGTACATGTATAGGTTAATTAAATATTTTAAACGACATAGAATAAAATCTGTAGTGATTTCTGTTCTACTTATAACTTATTATTTCTGTTTACCTCAGCAATTATTTAAAGATCCTACTGCAACGGTTATTACAAGTCATGCAGATAAATTACTAGGTGCAGTAATTGCTAAAGATGGGCAATGGAGATTTCCAGAAAGTGATGCTATACCAGAAAAATTTAAAACTTGTATTCTCCAATTTGAAGACGAATATTTCTATAAACATCCTGGTTTTAATCCAGTTTCGATATTTAAAGCTTTAAAACAAAATTTAAGTTCTGGTGATATAAAACGTGGTGGCAGTACTATTACACAACAAGTCATTCGCTTATCGCGAAAAGGACAGTCTAGAACTTATTTTGAAAAGCTAAAAGAAATAGTTTTAGCAACACGACTAGAATTAAGGTTATCTAAAAATGATATCTTAAAGCTTTATTCTAGTCATGCGCCATTCGGTGGAAATGTAGTGGGAATTGATGCCGCATCTTGGCGTTATTATAACAGAAACGCGACAGATTTATCTTGGGCAGAAAGTGCAACTTTAGCTGTATTACCTAATGCACCAAGTCTAATTTATCCAGGGAAAAATCAAAAACGCCTTTTAGAAAAACGTAATCGTTTATTGAAAAAGCTTTTTGATAATGGCACACTAGATAAGCTGACTTATGAGTTGTCTATTGCTGAAGGCTTACCTCAAAAACCTTATCCGCTTCCGCAAATAGCGCCTCATTTGCTTCAGAAAATAGCTAGAAAAAACAGAGGGAAGCGCATAAAAACGACGCTTAATATTACTTTGCAAGAGCAGGTCAACGGTATTGTAAAACAGCATTATAATGTATTAAAACAAAATGAAATTTATAATATTTCGATTTTAATACTAGACGTAAATACACGAAAAATTTTAACCTATGTCGGAAATTCTCCAACTGATAAAGCACACCAAAAAAGTGTAGATATTATTGACAAACCTAGAAGTACAGGAAGTATTTTAAAGCCTTTTCTATATGCTTCTATGCTTGATGCTGGTGATTTATTACCAAATACTTTAGTCACAGATGTACCAACGCAATTTGGGAGTTATAAGCCAGAAAATTTTAATAAATCTTATGATGGTGCAGTACATGCCAATGAAGCTTTGTCCCGCTCATTAAATGTGCCAGCAGTTAGGATGCTTCAGAGTTTTGGTTTAGACCGATTCTATAATTATCTCAAACAATTACAGCTTAAAGATTTAAAATACAACGCCAATCATTATGGTTTATCCTTAGTACTTGGAGGTGCAGAAAGCAACCTATGGGATTTATGTAAAAGTTACGCTGCCATGGCTTCAACTTTAAATCATTTTAATACCAACTCTAGCCAGTACTTTAGTAATGAATTTTGTCAACCTACTTATAATTTCAAAACAGATATTGACTTCGGAAAACTATCTACAGAGAAAACTATTTTTGACGCGGCTTCTATTTTCCTCACTTTTGAAAGTATGAAACAAGTAAACCGACCTGAAAGTGATGAAAGCTGGGAATTTTACGATTCTTCGCAAGACATAGCTTGGAAAACAGGTACAAGTTTTGGTTTTAGAGATGCTTGGGCTATTGGTACTACAAAAGATTATGTTGTTGGTGTTTGGGTTGGCAATGCAGATGGAGAAGGACGACCAGGTTTAGTTGGTGTACAAACTGCAGCTCCAATTCTATTTGATGTGTTCGATATGTTGCCTAAAAGCGACTGGTTTACTAAACCGTATGACGAAATGCTAGAAGTAGATATCTGTAAAAAAAGTGGTTATAGAGCGTCATCAATTTGTGATGATACTGAGCTTAAGTATGTTCAAATTAGTGGGCAAAAAACAGAACCTTGTCCATTTCATAAATTGATGCATTTGGATGTTTCGGAACGTTTTCAAGTGAATTCGTCTTGCGAATCTGTTTCAAATATTATCAGTAAACCGTGGTTTGTCCTGCCACCTTTACAAGCCTATTATTTTAAAAGCAAAAATCCTTTTTATAAAATTGTTCCACCATATAGAAGTGACTGCGATAAAGCTTCTCAAGTCTCAATGGAGTTTATTTATCCCAATCAGCAAAGCACAATATTCTTACCGAAAAGCTTTGACGGAAATACAAATGATTTAGTTTTAAAAGTCGCACATTCAAAACCAGAATTGGAACTGTATTGGTATATTGACAGTACATTTGTTGGTAGCACGCAAGATATTCATGATATGGCAGTTATACCAACTGCTGGAGACCACATCATTACAGTTATGGATGAATTAGGAAATGAAATAAAGCATAAAATTACTATTTCTGAATAATTACTTTCATACACAAATCCTTACTTTTGTGCTTATTAAAACACTAAATTAATTATGGAAACTGTTCAATTTATACATTCTTACTGGGCTTATTTAGTACTATTAGTTTTAGTAGCTGCTACTTTTAATGCACTATTTAAGTTTATTGGCGATAAAGAATTTGATGCAAAAGATTTTAGAATATCCCTTTTTGCACTTATTACAATGCACATTCAACTTTTGATTGGTGTTGTACTTTACTTTACTAAAGGTTATTTTGATGAAAACAGTATTGGTGAAGTCATGAAAAATGACAGTTTAAGAAAATTAGCGGTTGAGCATCCAACAACTATGATTATAGCTGTAGCATTGGTGACAATTGGCTATTCCAAACACAAAAAGAAACTCGTTTCTAAGCCAAAATTTAAGATGCTAGCTGTTTTTTACTCTATTGCTTTAGCTTTAGTTTTATATATGATTCCTTGGAATCTTTGGTTCTAAAAAAAAGGTGCAAATTTAATTTGCACCTTTTTTTTATAATTTCTTTTCAGAATTAATCCTCTTTTACTTCTTTAATTAAGTAGACATATACAGGGAAGTGATCACTGAAGCCATCTGTAAAACCCCCATCAGCAAAACTCCTAAATGGATAACCTTCATATCTTCCGCGCTTATTAGTTAAATACGCTTTATTGTAAATTCCTGCTTTCCAAAATCTAAAAGACGAATAATCATCATCTAATAAAGGTTTCGTCATCATTATCTGATCAAATAAACTCCAAGCATCTCTATAAGCTGTAGTTCCATAGCCTTTCTCGGTAAACATTTTTTCGAAAGGGTTATAAATACCTTTTAAAGGCACTTTCGTTTTATCTTTTTCTGCTTTCAAGATTTTTTTAACACTTTCGTTTGTTGGGTCATCATTTAAATCACCCATAGTAAAAATCTTAGCATAAGGATCAACAGATTGTATAGAATCAATAATGCTTTTATTTAACTTTGCAGCTCCAACTCGCTTAGATCTACTTCTTGCCTCTCCACCACTTCTTGATGGCCAATGGTTTACCAAAATATGTATAAGATCACCATCAAGCTTTCCACTTACTAATAGTTGATCTCTTGTATAGACTCTTTTTCGAGTTAAATTATCATAAATTAATAATTCGTGGGAACTTGAATCTGTAGGTTTAAATAATGCCTTTTGATATAATAACGCAACATCGATACTTCTCCTATCTGGTCCTTCAAAATGAATAATTCCATAATCCTTAGCTAACAATAAAGGATCATTAACTAAATCTTCTAAAACTTTTCTGTTTTCAATTTCGCAAACACCAATAATAGCTGGAGAATTGTTTGCTCTATCACTACCGATATTAGCAACAACACGAGCCATGTTTTTAACCTTCTTTTTATAAATTTCTGATCGATTGGCTTTAATCTCCATCATAGGACTCGCCTCATCATATTTTAAGGGGTCATTTATAGTGTCAAATAAATTTTCTAAATTATAGAATGCTACTGTATGAATTTTAAAACGTTTTTCTTGTTGTGACCAAACATTCGAAATACAGACTAATGCAAGTAAGACAAGACATGATTTTAATATTTTCATTTAATTTTTTTTATTATTTTAAATAAATAAAATAAAACATTTTTTTAAAAATTATATTTTTTTTAACGCTGTTTTATTCTTTCGTATTATCTAATTGTTATATCCAAAGCAAAATGCTTGCCAAAAATATGATATTATTATAAAAAATGTACATTTGCACGCCTTAAATAAGTTTTATTAAGGCATACTAACAATCAATTTTAATATTAGGCATGAAAAAAAGTTTTTTACTCTTTCTGTTCGGAATCGCCTTTTCTTTGACAAATTTTGCACAACAAACAATTGTTAAAGGAAGCGTTTTAGACGGAACTACAGGAAATCCAATTCCTGATGTAACTATCACTATTGAAGAAACTAGACAAACTACAAAAACAAATGGGAGAGGTGAATTTAGTTTTACCACAAACGTTCCACTTGGTGAGCAAGTTTTGAAAGTTGAAATCGTAGGGTATGTTACCAAACGTTATCCAATTATTGTAAATGAAGGTAAAACTGTTGATATCAGCGGTATGACTTTAGATTACGATAGTAGTGATAAAAAAGATTTGTTCATTATTTCAATTTCAGATGATAATTTGAATAGTGAAGACGACGGTTTAACAGATAATATTTCTGGTTTACTACAAGCATCGAGAGATGTATTTCTAAATGCTGCTGCTTTTGACTTTAGCGCAACATTCTTTAGACCAAGAGGTTTAGATAATGCTAATGGTAAAGTCCTTATTAATGGTATAGAAATGAATAAGCAATTCAGTGGACGTCCGCAATGGGCTAACTGGGGAGGTTTAAATGACATGCAACGAAACCAAGAATTTTCAATGGGTATGTCTGCCAACGATTACAACTTTGGTGATTTAGCTGGTACTAATAACATTATAATGCGTGCTTCAAAATATAGAAGAGGCGGACGTATTTCTTATGCTTCAGCAAACAGAAGTTATCAAGGAAGAGTCATGGCAAGCTATAACTCTGGTATGCTAAAAGATGGCTGGTCATATTCTGTTTTAGGATCACGTCGTTATGGCGAAAGCGGCTTTGTAAATGGTACGTTATATGATGCTAATTCGTTTTTTGTTGCGGTTGAAAAACAAATCAATGAAAAACATAGTTTAAACTTTACTGGTATTTATGCTCAAAATAGACGTGGACGATCTACAGCACTAACACAGGAAGTAAATGACCTTAAAGGAAGACAATACAATCCGTTTTGGGGTGAATTAAACGGTGAGCAACGTAACTCTAGAATGCGTAAAACAGATCAACCTATCTTAATGTTGAATCACTTTTGGGATATTTCTTCTAAAGTAAGATTAAACACTAATGTGGCATATCAATTTGGTGAAATTGCAAATACTAGGATTGATAATGGTGGTACTAGATTAGTAACCGTAGGAAATGAAAATGTGTTTTTAGGTGGTGCTCGTAACCCGGACCCAACGTATTATCAAAATTTACCTAGTTTCTTTTTACAAGATCCAAACCCAACAGCATTTGATTATCAACAAGCATTTGTTGCTCAAGAAGCATTTGTTAATGACGGACAATGGAATTGGAACGCACTTTATGAAGGTAATGCAACACTAAGAAACCGAGGTGGTAACTCATTATATGCAGTACAAGCAGATGTTGTTAATGACCAACAACTCTCTTTTAATTCTATTTTAGATGCAGAGTTGGCAGAAAATATAAGATTAAACGCATCACTTAATTATAGACATTTAAAAAGTGAAAACTTTGCTCGTGTTGAAGATTTACTTGGAGGTACAGGATATCTTGATGTAGATTTCTTCGCAGATGAAGATGAGACCGCCATAGATGATGAAGTTGCTTCAAATTTAGCGCAAAGTGATTTGCGTAATCCAAACCGTATAGTTGGTGAAGGTGATCGTTACAAGTATAACTACATTATGGATGCAGACGTTGTAAGCGCATTTACACAAGTCCAATTTAAATACAATAAAATAGACTTTTATGTGGGTGCTAATGTTTCGCAAACTAATTATCAAAGAACTGGTCTATATGAAAACGGTTTTTTTGAAGGGGGCGGTAATAACGGATCTTTTGGAAAAAGTGATAAATTAGATTTTACCAATTATGGTATTAAAGGAGGGTTTACTTATAAAATAACAGGAAAGCATTTATTAGATGTTAACGCAAGTTACTTTACTAAAGCGCCCACCTTAAGAAATGCTTTTAGCAACGCAAGACAAACTAACGCATCAGTCATTGGTCTTGAAAGTGAGAATATTCAATCTGTTGACGCAAGTTATATTTTTAGATCTCCGAAAGTAAAAGCAAGACTTACAGGGTTTTATTCTGGCTTTAAAAACGGAAGTGATATAGGGTTTTATTTCACTGAAGACTTAGCCGGCTTAGGTATTGATTCTGGTGATGCATTTGTACAAGAAATCTTAACAAATGTAGAACGTAGGCATGTAGGTATGGAATTTGGTATTGAGGCGCAGGTGACTCCAACTATTAAACTTAAGGGAGCTGCTTCTATAGGACAATATACATTTCAAAATAATCCAAACCTATATTTAACAAGTGTAGATTTTGATGGCCCATTAACTTTTGGAGATGGAACAACACAATTAGAAGACTATCATGTCTCTGGTGGACCAGAACGCGCATTTCAAGTAGGTTTTGAATATAGAGATCCTAACTTTTGGAATATTGGAGTTACAAGTAACTTCTTCTCTAATGCGTACGTAGATGTAAGTAATTTAGCGAGATCTGCAAATTTCACCTCAGATTTTGATGGAAACACATTTAATGATTACGACCCAGTCGTTGGTAAAGAATTATTAAAGCAAGAACAATTTGATGATTATATGCTGGTTAATATTGTTGGAGGAAAGTCATGGAGAATTGACGATTACTTTGTAGGCTTCTTTGCAACCATAAATAATGTGTTTAATGAAGAATACAGAACAGGTGGTTTTGAGCAATCGCGATTATCAAATTTCCGAAGAATACAAGAAGATAAGTCTAGAGATAACGGTCCTATTTTTGGATCAAGATATTTCTTTGGCGCTGGTACCACATATTACCTTAACGTATATGTAAGATTTTAAGCAATGTTAGAACAAAATAAAAAATACAACATGAAAACTTTAAAAATTAACAAACTAATACTATTACTTGTTGGGTTAGTAGTATTTAATAGCTGTGTACAAGATGATGATTTTGATACACCAAATTTAACGATTGAAGAACCTGTACTAGATGGTGGCGAAATTAATATTAGCTCTGTATCTGGATCTTTAGCCCAAGAACAAATAGATGAAGGTTTAGATGACAATGGAGAATTAAATTATGATGAAGATGGAGTACTTTACACGTATCCTACAGATGGACCAAATCAATATGTCGTAGGTTATGTGGTTTCATCTGATGAAGCTGGTAACTATTTTGAAGAATTAATTATTCAAAATGCACCTGAAAATCCAACATTTGGACTAAGAGTACTTGTGGATGTTAATCCTTTATTTGTACGTTACGAAGTTGGCCGCAAAGTTTTTGTTAAAGTTAATGGCTTAGTTGCTGGTATATCTAATGGAGTTTTAACTCTAGGTCCACAAGATGGTGATCGTGTAGGCAAAATACCTGCTGCATCAGAAGGTGATTTTATTTTACGCTCTGCTGAAATAGCAGATATGGTACCACTTCCGTTAACTGTAGCTGGTTTTACTAATGACAAAACAAATATTTTAATACAACTTGAAGATGTTCAGTTTAATGTAAATCAAGCATTAGGTACTGAAGATAGTGGCCCATTATCATTTGCGTCTGAACCTTCAGATCAGTTTGATGGTGAACGTATTTTAGAAGATTGTTTATCTGGCTCATCTACAGTTTTTGCTACTAGTACATTCGCAGACTTTAGTGGATTAACGTTACCTGCTGGAAGAGGTTCTATGACGGCTGTTTTACAGAAAAACTTTTTTGGTGATGAATTTAATGTCGTTATAAATACTCCTGAAGATATGGATCTAAGCAATGAAAATCGTTGTGATCCAGCAGAATTCCTTATCAGCGATGTCCCAACAGATTGTGATGACACCGTCGTAAGTGGAGCAACAACTATTTTCTCTGATGATTTTCAAAATTACGATAATGCAGGTGAACTTACTGCAGCAGGTTGGTCGTTGATTAATGTTAGCGGAGGCTCTTATACATGGGGAGTTAGCGGATTTGGTGGTAACACTTACGTAATTGGTAATGCTTTTGGTACTGATGAAGCTGATATTGATACTTGGATCGTTTCACCAGAAATTGATTTAGATAATACAACAGAAGATGTTTTAAATTTCGATATACAAACCAATTTTAATGGCGGTGAAGTAATGTCTGTATATATATCTACAGATTTTGTTGATACAGCCACAGACTCAAACTGGTCTCTATTAGAGGATGTTACAATTCCTGATGGCCCTGCTAGTGGTTTTGGTACATTTCAAGCAGCAGGACCAGTAAACTTATCTTGTGTTTCTGGTACAGTAAGAATAGGATTTAGATATACTGGCTCTGATCCAGGCGCTACAACTAGATATCACATAGATAATGTAGAAGTTTCAGGCAATTAAGACTTAAAATACTATACTTAAAAAGCCACATCTTTAATTTAAAGAATGTGGCTTTTATTTTATGAAATCAAAAAAAAACTATGTTAGATAATTTTTACATCTCTGTTTTTAATTATTATAAGAAGGCTTTAGGTAAACGAAGTCTCACTGTTGCTTTAGTTTATATAAATTTTTTAGAAGTATCAATTCTACTTGCTTTGGCTTCTTTTTTTTTAGCGTTTGCTAGTCAAATGAAAATGACAACAATGTCTTTAACTAAATTCTTTGTGCTCTTTAGTTTAATTACTGTTTTTGTTATTTTTAAAAACTGGATGCGTTATAACGGAAGAAAAAGAAACATACTTAATGCCAAGATAAAATCTAAAAGTATGGCTATCTATTTATTATGGCTTCTCCCAATTGGATGTCTTCTAATTGGTGTTATTTTATTACAAGTACAATAAAAAACACCACCCATTAGGGTGCGCTTTAGTTATATTTAGCTGAGAATTACTCAGCTTATTTTTCTTTATTACAACAGTCTTTTGTGCAATCTTTGGCACATGCTTTTTTGTCTTTTTTAGCATCATCTGTGCAACATGCCATTTTACAATCTGGCTTACAAGTTTTTGCTTTAGCTGCATTACCAAAGTCTTCAACTTTATGCATATCTTTTACCTTATAAATATCTGCAACACTAACCACTGTCTCTATTAATGATTTTGGTGAGACTTTAGCTTCATCATATTCTACCATAGCTATACGATTATCAAAATCTACTTTTGCAGATTTCACACCTTCCATCTTAGCCATCTTTTTTTCTATTGTCTTAGCACATCCCATAGAACACGTCATACCTTCAATACCGAATTCTACTCTTGCATAAGTAGCATTTGGATCTAAAGTTTGAGCGACATCTCTTTTTGTAACTTCAACTTCTACAGTTTTAACTTCAGGCTCAACATCGTTTTTACAAGAAACAACTAATGTGCTTATAAACGCAACAACAAATATTTTCTTAAGGGTATTCATAATTAGTAGATCTATTAAGTTTTTTGATAAATCTAACAAACTTAATGTTTCTTGCAAAATAATTAACGATTTTTGTGATGCTTAAAGATAGCTTTTGTATGAAGAACCTTAATGTTAAGTGGATTTATCTTTTAATATTGTCTGTGATTTGGGGAAGCTCATTTATCTTAATCAAAAAGTCGCTTTTAGGACTAACAGCATATCAACTTGGTGCATTACGAACTATAATAACGGGTGTGATTTTGCTGGCATTTGGTTTTAATACGTTAAAAACGATACCTAAATCTAAGTGGAAGTGGCTTATGGTTTCAGGGTTTTTGGCTTCTTTTTTACCATCATTCTTTTTTGCAATTGCAGAAACTGAAATTGACAGTAGTGTGGCTTCCATATTAAATTCTCTTGTTCCTTTAAATACAATATTACTTGGCTTTGCTGTATTTAAAATAGCGTCAACCAAACGACAAATTTTAGGAGTAATGATAGGTTTTATAGGTACTGCTATTTTAATTTTAAAAGGGTCGGATCTTAATCCAAATCAAAACTATTTGTATGCTGGCTTTGTAATTGTTTCTACAATTATGTATGCCATCAATGTTAACATTATTAAACGCTATTTACAAGATGTAAAACCACTAGCTATTGCAGCAGGAAATTACGTATTCATCCTCATACCTGCCATTATTATATTATTATTTACTGATTTTTTCAGTGATGAGAGACTTAATAATCCTAACCTACCAAATGCACTAATGTATGTTACTATTTTATCTGTATTTGGAACAGCTTTCGCAAAAGTATTATTTAACAAATTAGTGCAACTATCTACACCAGTATTTGCATCATCTGTTACATATGTAATGCCAATTGTAGCATTACTATGGGGTATTTTAGATGGTGAGTCTTTTAGTCTTATTCAAGGCTTAGCTGCCTTATTAATACTGGTTGGTGTTTACTTATCACATAAACGTAAATCATAAAAAAACCGAAGCGAAAGCTTCGGTTTTTAATATAGTCTAAACTAAAAATGATTAATCGAAATCTGCATCTGTAACAGCTTCATTAATTTTAACCTCCTTTAACTTAAAAACAACAGATTGTCCCATCATTGTCGCTTCTCTTGTTTCAGGAAATTTAATTCCATTATAGTCTTTATAATCCTTTAAAATAGCATCTTGACTTTGCGTCTGTCCTTCCATTGTTGTATTCTGAACTTCTTTTACTTTAAGTCCAGATTCTACATCATAGTATAATACAAGAGAAACAACTTCTCCAGGCACTTCTAATACATACGCATTCTTACCATCTATTTCTTCCATTCCAGTAAGTTTTACTTTATCAGAATTTAAAAGATTAGCTTCTATAAATAAACCAGCCATCATCTTCATATCATTAGCCATGTTTTCTGGTAATGGGTTTTTATTAGCAAATGCTGATTCTTGTGTAGCAACAAGTGCCTGCACTTGGTTTCCGTTGGCATAAAGGTTTTGAGCCATTTTACCATCAATACGCTTTTCTTCACTCACAACTGTAGCACCCATTGCAGTTGCTTCATATTTTGTCATGATTGATTTTAAAGTAGACATTTTATCCTTAGCACCTACAGCTTGTAAATAATTGTTTAATACAGACGTTACAGATACTCCTTCGGGCTTTACGAAAGTTGAAGGACGTTCCGTTGGATTAGCTTCTTTATCGAAAAACTTAACAGGTAGCTTTTTGCCATTCCATTCCATTTTTTCAACATTCTCTAAAACATCTGATGCTTTACCTACTAATACAATACGTGCTTTACCATCGTCAAAATATTTATTAGCAACACGCTTTACATCTTCTTTGGTTACGGCATCTATATTAGCAATAAAGTTTTTGTAAAAATCTGCTGGCAAATTATTTGTTTTAATACGCAATGCACGTCTTGCAGAAACCGCCTTGTCTTCTGACTCTAGAATAAAACTACCTAAAAACTTAGCCTTAGCATTTTCTAAAACTTCCTCATCAACAAACTCTGTTCTTATCCTTTTAATTTCTTTTAAAGTTTCTACAACAGCACTGTCAGTTACTTCGTTTCTTACTTTTGTTGTTGCTCTAAAAGATGAGTTATAATACCTCCCTGTGCCTAAAGATGATCTCGCACCATACGTATATCCGTTAGCTTCTCTTAAATTCATATTTAAATAAGATCCAAATGCACCGCCTAAAATATAGTTTGCTACTAGAGATGCATGGTAATCTTTATCACTCATTTTTAAAGGAGATACACTCATTACGGCTAACTCTGTCTGCACTGCATTAGGAACATCTACAAAGTTAACTTCAGTTGTTGCAACATCTTCAAAAGATGGGTAAGTTGGAGTTGCTACGCTTCCTTTTTCCCAACTCTTAAAATACGACTTCAACAATTTTTTAACTTGTTTTTCTGTAATATCACCAGTAAAGACCATATAACCATTAGATGGTTTAAAACGTCCATTATAAAAATCGTTAACATCTTGCAACGTTACCTTAGTTACGCTTTCTTCTGTAACCATTTCACCAGCAGCATGATTCTTACCATAGAATAAAGCACTTCTCACTTCACCTGCGATTGCTGCCGCACTATTTGCATTATTCTTTATACCTTCTATTAATTGTTCTCGTTCAAAATCTAACTCTTTCTGAGTGAATTTTGGTTGCAAAGCCGCTTCTGCAAAAAGACTAAAAACTTGATCTGTGTACTTTGAAAGACAGAAACCAAAACCACCATTAAGGCTAACATTAATGCTTGCCCCAAGAAAATCAACTTTTTCGCTGAATTCATCTTTTGTTGATAATTGTGTTTCCTTTCCCATTAAAGCACCAGTCAATGACTGAACACCAGCTTTCTCTCCTTCAAAAACAGGAGGAGTATTTAAATTTAAAGTCCAATTAACAGCAGGAAGCTTTGTATCCGTAACCACTAATACCGTTAAACCATTCTTTAATGTAAATTCTTTGGCTTCACCAAGGTTAACTTCTGGTGTTGGGCCTGAGGCCGGAATTTTAGATCTGTCTATTTGAGCAGTTGCGGTAAATACCGTAAAAACTGCTAAAAGTGAATATATTATATATTTTTTCATGTTTACTAAGCTTATTTTATTTTTTATCGTTTGTTGGTTCTGTACCTGCCAAGTATTTAATCTCTACACGTTGGTTAGGATTTAAATATTTGTTAGCAACACGCATAATATCTTCGCGAGTAATAGTTCTATAAATATCTAGCTCTTTATTTATACGACTTGTATCCCCTTGTAACATTTGGTAAGTAGCAAGTGAAGATGCAATACCCTCTACACTAGAGTTAGCATTAACAAACCTTGTTTCAAACTGGTTTTGTAATTTCTGATATTCTTTTTCTGAAATTAGTACGGTTTGTAACTTTTTAATCTCGTCATCCATAGTCGCTTTAAGACTATCCCAGTCTGGCTCACCTTTAATTAAAGCACCCATTGTATAGGTTCCGTAATCTTGGTTAGCTTGGCCAAAAGCCAAAACTTGTACAGCCACTTTATCTTGGTCTACCATACGCTTATACATTCTTGAGCTATTTCCACCAGTTAAAATCGAAGAAATATAATCTAAAACATAGGCGTCTTTTTCTACAGATTTTGGTGTAATATAAGAGAAAATATATGCTGGTATTTGAATATTAGAATCGTATTCAGTCGCATATCTTGTTTCTATTATGGCTGGCTCTACTATTTTCTTCCTAACATTTGCTTCAGCTTTATTTTCAATTGTCCCAAAATAATCAGTAATCATTTTTTTAGTTGTTGCAAAGTCAATATCTCCTGCAACTACTAAAGTTGCGTTATTGGGATTGTAATATTGATTATTGAATTCTTGAAACTCATTAAGTTCAGCAGCATCTAAATCGTCCATAGATCCAATAACAGAGCGACCGTATGGATGCGTCTTAAATAGGTGCTTATCTACACCTGTTCTGTAAATGATCTTACCATAAGGTGAATTATCTATACGCTGACGCTTTTCTTCTTTTACGACTTCGTTTTGAGTATCCACACCAATCTTTTCAATTTTTGGGTGTAACATACGCTCACTCTCCATCCAAAGACCAACTTCTAATTTATTAGAAGGAAAAGTTTCATAATAAAAAGTTCTGTCTTGAGATGTGTTGGCATTGTTTCTTCCACCATTAGCAGAAACGATATTAAACCATTCGCCTCGCTCTATGTTTTCTGTTCCTTCGAATAAAAGGTGCTCAAAAAAGTGTGCAAAACCAGATCTACCCGGAATTTCATCCTTAGCACCAACTTGGTACATAACACCTACAGTTACAACTGGCGCTCCAGTTTCTTGGTGTAAAATGACGTGCAAACCATTATCTAATTTGTACTCCTCAAATTCTACTTTTTGCGCGTTGGCATGAAACCCAACGAGCAACGAAAGTGCTAGAATAAATAAGCTTTTTTTCATTATTAAGTGTGTTTAAAGTTTTTAATTGTTTTAATGTTTGTCTTTACTAAATGTACTTTGTTACATAAAGCCCTACAAAAATAAGGAATGATTGCCCTTTTTTAACATAATAAAATGTGAAAAGTATCTTAATTATACCTTTAAACTTGAAGTTCTAATTAGTCCTATTTAAGAACTAGATTAAAAACAAGTCGAAAACGTTTGAAACGTTTGTATATTACGAATTTAGGAGTATATTTGCATCCGCTTTCTGAGAAGAAAGTAATTTATATTATAAACAAATTAATAAAAAACGTTTACGCTATGTACGCAATTGTAGAGATAGCAGGGCATCAATTCAAAGTTGAAAAAGACCAAAGAGTTTTTGTTAACCGTTTAACAACAGAAGAAGGTAAGAAAGTAAATTTCGATAACGTTCTTTTAATTGGAGATGGTAACAATGTAACTTTAGGCGCCCCAGCTATAGACGGAGCACAAGTAAGTGCAAAAGTCTTGAAGCACCTTAAAGGTGACAAAGTAATAGTTTTCAAAAAGAAAAGACGTAAAGGTTACCGTGTTAAAAATGGACACAGACAATCTTTAACTGAAATCGTAATTGAAGGTATTACTACTTCTGGAGCTAAAAAAGCTGCTCCTAAAAAAGAAACTAAGAAAGCTGAACCAAAAGTAGAAGCGAAAGCTGCTGCTCCTAAAGTTGAGAAAGCTGCAAAGAAAGCTGCCGCTCCTAAAGCAACTGGTAAAGCTGATGATTTAAAAAAAATTGAAGGTATCGGACCAAAAATTGCATCTACTTTAGTAGAAGCTGGTATCGCTTCTTTTTCTGATTTAGCAAAAGCAAAATCAGAAGCAATTTCAGAAATCATCTCTAGTGTTCGTGGAAATCACGTTACAGATACTTGGCCAGCACAAGCACAATTAGCTGCTGATGGTAAGTGGGATGAGCTTAAAAAATGGCAAGACGAATTAGATGGTGGTAAAGCTTAGTTGCTAAACTACTTAAGTATAACAAAATAAAACCTTAAGATTATGGCTCATAAAAAAGGAGTTGGTAGTTCGAAGAATGGTAGAGAATCAGAATCGAAACGTTTAGGCGTTAAGATATTTGGTGGACAAGCTGCTATTGCTGGTAACATCATCATAAGACAACGTGGTAATACACATCACCCAGCTGAAAACGTATACCAAGGAAAAGATCATACTTTACATGCTAAAGTTGATGGTCTAGTAAAATTTACTAAGAAAAAAGACAATAAGTCTTACGTTTCTATTGAGCCTTTTGAGGCTTAATAAACGTTTTCCTATCAAATTATAAAACCCCTTTCTATTTAATAGAGAGGGGTTTTTAGTTACAATAAATTCTTTACATTTTTGTTTAATAATTACCAACCAATCTTATAATAAAAAGAACGACTGTATTTATTATCATAATTCTTAGCCTATTTCTAAGTTGAAAGTCTTCTCAAAGAACAACACAATTACTTGCTGAAAATAAAACCTTAAAGGAAAGAATTAGTTACCTAGAATCTTATGACAGTGAAAAATACTGAAGCTACTCTAGAGCTTAAAAGCATAAATGTGGTTTACAGAGGTTTTTCTAATCCTATTTATATTTCAAAACCAAACGTAATGTCATTCGAAGCTTCTGCTTCAGGATTAAGAAAGAAAGATAGTCTAGGGAATGATGTTTTATCTCCTGGAACTGGTAAATCCGTTGATATTAAAATTAAGTCAAAACTCAAAAATGGAGATTATTTGAGCCAAATAAAAACTTTGAGAATTAAAGATATAGGGAAGCCATATAGAACAATCAACAATTTTGATTGTGACACTAAATGTGAATTAAAGCTAAAAGAAGAATTAACTAACGCAATTATAGATGTTAAAGTGAATGATTTTTTACATGATAACGATTTTATTGTAACTTCATTTAAAATTAAAATGCATCATTATAGAACAATTGAAATAGTTGGTGATAAAATGAATATAAGGGCAAATGACTTATTTACATTACTTAAACCAAATGACTTAATACAAATATTTAATATAAGAGTCAGGTACCAGGAAGTACAATCTATTGGCTAAAAGGTGTTTCCCCTATTTTAATTAACATAGTAGAATAATTTACTAAACAATCTCCATCTTCTTCAACAAAAAGCTAGCATTCATATTCTGGCAAACCCCTTGTTTTAATTTGTAATCAAAATAAAGTTCATCGTTAATAATTTCTGCATCGAAGTAGTAGTTTTTTACTGCTTCTAATTCTTTTTCAATCTCCGTTAAGCTTAAGTCGTGCGTAGCAATAATACCTGTTGCATTCAGCTTTACTAGTTTCTCAACAAACTTTCGTGAGCCAATAGCTTTGTCTGTGCTGTTTGTTCCTTTTAAAATTTCGTCTAAAATGATAAAATATGATGCGTCATTTGTAACAGTATCTACTACGAATTTTAGTCGTGTTAACTCACTAAAGAAGTATGAGCTATCATCTGTTAGCGAATCTGTTGTACGCATACTTGTAATTAATTTAATAGGCTTGTATTTACTCGCTTTTGCACAAACTGGCAATCCGACATTAGCCATTACAATATGGAGTGCAACAGTTCTTAAAAAAGTGCTCTTACCTGCCATATTTGCTCCAGTAACGATAAAGAATTGTTCTTCTTCTAGAGTTAAATCGCTGTCTACTCGTTTTTCGGATTTTAATAAAGGATGGCCCAGATTGTCTGCTAGAATAGTCGTAGCTTCATTCGAAATTTCAGGATAAGTAAACTCTTGATGATTAAAGGCATAGTTCCCTAAGCTATTATAGGCATCAAAGAAAGTAACGACTTCGAACCAGTCTTCTACCTTATCTGCGTATTTAGTAATCCATTGTTCTATATAATGGGTTTGTCTTAAATCCCAAAGTAAAAGTCCATTTCCAAATATTGCAGATATCAAATTATTTCGGTTATCTAAAGCATCTAAAGCTTTTGAAAATTTTAAGAATATTTGAGATGCTTTTAGGTTTTCGGATTTAATTTTATGCTGTTGGTCTTTTAACAAGGCCGACTTAAACTCTTCAGTTTCTATAAGTTCTAACAACAATGCGTATTGTCTAAATGTATCCTTAGCTCTTTCTGTATTTTGTGCTACGTTGTTAATACGTTTTAAATAATAAGCTGTAATCCCTAAACCTAATAAAAGCCAATACCCAGTAAATGAAATGGAAATAACCTCTGTAACTCCTAATACTAAAATAAGTACTGAGGCTAGACTAAAAGCAATCGTAAACCAATAGTGAATCTTACTTAAAAATGGTTTGTAATCTTTTAACCAAGTAATTATAGATTTTGCTGAATGTTTTACCTCTACACCTTGAGCTACGCCTGAATAATATTGCCGCCATTCAGGAATTGTAACTAATTCTTTTATAGCCTCTTGCCTTGTTTCAATATCTAAAATATTATTAGCTAATAAATTATTGGTTAGCGTCTCTGTTCCTTCTTTAATGGTTGTACGATTGATAAATTGAAAGAAAGAACCCTTGCCAAACAGATCGATATCTAAACTATAAAAGTGTTTTGGGTTTTGAAATTGACCACCACCTGGTCTATCGTGAAAATCGCCAGAAGCTATATCTAATTCATCTTTATTTATAACCACTAGTCTTTTATGCAGTGCTCTTTTCTGTTTTAAATCTGTGTATTTTGATAATAAAAACAGAAAAACACCAATACCTAAAACACCTATTAACGAAGAAACTTGCCATTGTAAATAAGTAAGATATATGCCAAAAGCCGTTAGTAAAAAAACTAAAATTCTCAATACACTTAGTAAGCCCATTTGCTTAAAAATACCACTCGCCTCTGTCTTGTGTAATTCTAATTGTGCTTTATAAAAAGACTTTTGCTCTTCCATAAAAAATTAAATATTATAATACTGAAGTATCAATAGTTTCAAAAACTGACAGAATAACTTTTACAGAATTCTTGTAAAATTCTGGTGTTATAGCTTCAAAAACATCTGTAGGTTTATGATACGCTGAATGGTCTTCGTTTCCAAAATATAAAAATGGAATTTTTACTTTATGAAATGGCCCATGGTCAGAAGACATTGTCCAGTCTTGTTTACCATCAGTACCGTCATGTCCCTGTAAAAGTTTTGACGATGTTGGGTTTTCAAAATTATCTACAATAGCTTTAAGCGACTTATTATAGCGTGCTCCAACAACATATAATTCATCCTTAGCACTACGGCTAATCATATCCATATTTAGATTAACCATTATAGCACTAGTATCAAAATTTTCAACAAAATACTTAGCACCTCTTAATCCTAATTCTTCGGCATCAAAAGCTGCTAATATGACAGAATGCTTTGGTGGGTTTTTAGTCAAATATTCAGCAAAACTAAAAAGTGCTGCTACTCCAGAGGCATCGTCATCAGCTCCGTTATAAATTTTGTCTCCAGAAACACCTAAATGATCGTGGTGTGCGCTAATAACAATATATTTATCAGGAAATTGTGTGCCTTTAATTTCTACTAAAACATTATTAGCATTAAATTTTCTATCTCTAATTTCAAACGAAAACGGATATTCGTATTTACCGTTAAGACCAGATACGTTTAAACTTTTAAATTGTTTAATAATGTAAGCTCTAGCAGAATCGTTTCCTTTTTCTCCAGTTCTACGACCTTCAAATTTATCTGAACTCAATGTTTTTAATCGTTCTAAAAGTTGGTCTTCATTAAATTTTGTGCTCTTATTTTGTGCGCAACTAAGCGATACAAAAAATAAGAGACATGCAAAGGAAGTTACTATATTTTTCATGTTAGGTATTTTGAAAATCAAAGAAAAGAAAAAATCCTAAGTATTTACTTAGGATTTAATTAAATATGTATTAAAAAATTTAGCCTTTAAAACTAGCTGATAAGTATTCTCTGTTCATACGTGCTATGTTTTCTAAAGAAATGCCTTTTGGACATTCTACTTCACAAGCACCGGTATTAGTACAGTTACCAAAACCTTCATCATCCATTTGCTTTACCATATTCATAACACGGTCTGTAGCTTCAACTTGTCCTTGTGGTAACAAAGCAAATTGAGACACTTTAGCAGATACAAATAGCATCGCTGAAGAGTTTTTACAACTTGCTACACAAGCACCACAACCAATACAAGTTGCAGCATCAAAAGCGTTATCTGCATTCTCTTTTTCAATAGGTATTGAATTTGCATCTTGCGTATTACCAGATGTGTTTACAGATATGAAACCACCTGCTTGTTGAATACGATCAAAAGCACTTCTATCTACAATTAAATCTTTAATCACCGGAAAAGCTGTTGCTCTCCATGGTTCTATATAAATAGTATCACCATCATTAAAGCTTCGCATGTGTAATTGACAGACAGTTACCATAGAATCTGGGCCGTGTGCCTGACCATTAACAAACATAGAACACGAACCACATATACCTTCACGACAATCGTGATCGAATGCGACTGGTTCTTCTCCTTTTTCGATAAGATCTTGATTTAAAACATCTAGCATTTCTAGAAATGACATATCTGGAGACACATCACCAATTGCGTAATCAATTATTTTTCCTTTGTCTTTAGCGCTTTTTTGACGCCATATTTTTAACGTTAAATTCATAGCTCTTTTTTTATTTGTAACTTCTCTCTTTCACTTCTATGTTTTCGTACACTAGGTCTTCTTTGTGCAGTACAGCATCTTTTGGTTCTCCTTTAAATTCCCAAGCAGATACAAATTGAAATTCCTTACGACGCATCGCTTCCCCTTCTGGTGTTTGATATTCATCTCTAAAGTGACCACCCGCAGATTCTTCTCTTACCAAAGCATCTTTAGCAAATAATTCTCCTAATTCTAAGAAATCTGCTACACGACCAGCTTTTGCTAATTCTTCATTATATTCATTAGCTTCACCAGGAATCTTAACATCCTTCCAAAACTCAGCTCTTAATTCAGTAATTTCAGTAATTGCTTCTTTAAGGTCTTTTTCGTTCCTAGCCATACCACATTTATTCCACATGATTTTCCCTAATTTCTTATGGAAGTAATCTACAGAATGTGTACCGTTATTATTAACTAATTTGTCTATAATCTCGGTGGCGCTTTTCTCAGCTTCATCAAATTCTTTTGAATCCGTAGAAATAGGTCCTGTTCTAATATCGTGCGCTAAATAATCACCAATAGTATATGGTAATACAAAATAGCCATCTGCTAAACCTTGCATTAATGCCGATGCACCTAAACGGTTAGCACCATGGTCAGAGAAATTTGCTTCTCCGATGGCATATAAACCAGGAACCGTAGTCATTAAATTATAATCAACCCAAATACCGCCCATTGTGTAATGAACCGCTGGATAAATCATCATTGGTGTTTCGTATGGATTTTGATCTACAATTTTCTCGTACATCTGAAATAAGTTTCCATACTTGTTTTTAACGATTTCCTGACCTAGCTTTCTAACTAGTGCATCATCATCTTCGTTTAATCCTTTAACGTGTGCTTGCTCTTTTCCATAACGCATAAATGCTGACGCAAAATCTAAATAAACAGCTTCTCCTGTTTTATTGACTCCATAACCAGCATCACAACGTTCTTTAGCTGCTCTAGATGCAACATCACGTGGTACTAGGTTACCGAAAGCAGGATAACGACGCTCTAAGTAATAATCTCTATCTTCTTCAGCTAATTGTGTTGGCTTTAAACTTCCATCACGAATTGCTTCGACATCTTTTTTATGTTTTGGCACCCAAATACGTCCATCATTTCTTAATGATTCTGACATTAATGTCAGTTTAGATTGATGGTCTCCAGAAACTGGAATACATGTTGGGTGAATTTGTGTATAACATGGATTTGCAAAATAGGCCCCACGTTTGTGAGCTTTCCAAGCTGCAGTTACATTAGAACCCATTGCGTAGGTTGATAAATAAAATGCATTACCATAACCTCCTGTACCTAATACAACAGCATGTGCAGAATGCCTTTCAATTTCGCCAGTTACCAAGTTACGCGCAATGATTCCTCTTGCCTTACCATCTACAATAACAACGTCTAACATTTCGTGACGTGTGTGCATTTTAATTTTTCCACGACCAATCTGACGATTCATTGCAGAATATGCACCTAATAATAATTGTTGACCTGTTTGTCCTTTAGCATAAAATGTACGAGACACTAATACACCACCAAACGAACGGTTATCTAACAATCCACCATAATCTCTTGCAAAAGGCACACCTTGTGCAACACATTGGTCAATAATATTGGTAGACACCTCTGCTAAACGGTGAACGTTTGATTCTCTTGAGCGATAATCACCTCCTTTTACTGTGTCGTAAAATAAACGGTAGGTAGAATCACCATCTCCTTGATAATTTTTTGCTGCATTAATTCCTCCTTGTGCCGCAATAGAATGCGCACGTCTTGGCGAATCTTGAAAACAAAATGCTTTTACATTATAACCTAATTCTGCTAACGTTGCTGCAGCAGAACCTCCTGCTAACCCTGTTCCTACAACAATCACGTCAATAAGACGTTTATTTGCTGGGTTCACAAGATTAATGTGATTTTTATGATTGGTCCACTTGTCTGCAAGTGGTCCTTTTGGTATTTTAGAATCTAAAGCCATACAAGCTGTTTTTATTAATGGTTAAAATGATGAAATAATGCAATAAATACGAATCCTAGAGGAATCCCAATTGCATATACTTTACTAAACCCTTTTAACCCTTTAGTATATTTATTATTTGCTCCTACAGATTGAAAAGCAGAATTAAAACCATGTAATAAATGAAGACTCAATAGTACAAATGATAATACATAAGCTCCAACACGTAGTGGATTTTGAAATTTATGAACCAATTCTTCGTAATACCTAAAACCACTTTCAGCAACATTAGGATCCATTAAACCAGACATATCACCTTGGATATATTTTATATTTATTTCTGGAATCCAAAAATCTATAAAGTGAAGTACCATAAACGCTAAAACGACTAAACCTGTTAATAGCATATTTCTACTCATCCAAGATGAATTAGCACCACCATTACTTTTTGCATAGCTTACTCTTCTAGCCTTATTATTTTTTAGCTCTAATACAAAACCCATTAAAAAGTGAAAAATCACACCAAAAATTAGTACAGGTTGTAATAAATACTGAACTGCCCAGAATGTGCCCATAAAATGCGATGCATCATTAAACGTATCCGGACTAAAAACCGATAGTATATTAATTGCAAAATGTTGTAGTAAAAAAACCATTAGGAAGAGTGCCGAAAGTGCCATTGCAAACTTTCTTCCAATCGAAGAATTTAAAATTCCGCTCATTGTAGATCTAATCTTATTGTTAGTCTTACAAAGATACACTGCAATTAGCGTATTGCCAACTGCACCTTAGTGTAATTACTTATTTAGAATGAATTTAATCTAAAAATCAAATCTTGGATTTACGATAGTATTGTAAATAGATCCAAAAGAATAACTAAAGCCAATATTTACAAAATAATTAAAACCAGATTGTAATTGCTGCTGCTGTAATAGTAACTCTTCTAGAGATAAGTCGCCACCAGGTAGGTTAATTTGATTTCTTGTGATCGAATAACTTCCGCTTACATTGAAGTTAAAGCCTTTAAATAAACGGATTCTTGTACCTAGGAAAAAATTTACCGAATACAAACTGGTGTCGGTTAAAAACTGATTGTAAGACACCTCTGCATTAAAATTACCCCATTCTTGGTTAATCCTACCACCAACTAAAAGGCCATGTTCCCATAAATATTCTTCATCTTTGTTAAAAACGGTACGCTCAATATAATCGTTAAACCGAATTCCATTTCTGTAAGAAATAGTTAATTGCTTTTTTGCAGAATCTACATAATCAAAAAAGCTATACTCTAAAGCTGGTCTAAAAGTCCACGCCATATCTGTATTGTTAAATGTTGAAGACCTGACACTTCCAAAAAACCCATAGGACCAATGGTTGGTAATGCTTATGATATCACTTATATTTAGAGATTTTCTATCATTAATCCCAACAATTTCTTCGCCTTCAAACTCAAAAACATTGCGACTTTCACTGAAACGCACACGCAAAGAAAATTTATTCTTTTCGGTGACTCTTCGCGCTGATCCATTTACGTTTACATTGCTTGATCTACTTTGTTCCTGGCCATTAAAAAACCCACCAGCCCCAAGTTGAAACAACCAATAATCCCAAGGATCATCATCTTCTACTTCTTCTTTTTCATCATCCGGAGTAGGCACACTAACCGTAACATCTGCTGTAGTTCCTTTTGCAATCCAAAACCTTACTAAGCCTAGTTTTAAATTTTCTAGCGTTCTCTTTCTTACCTCATCTCTAGTCATATTAGCATCAGTAGAAAACGTAATCTTGTAATTTATAGGCTCTAACTCATTCTTACCTATAAAATCAACCTCAAAGCTTCTCCCTCCGCTTCCATTTCTTTGAGTTACAAAAAATACATGCACATCTCCTAAAAATTGATCTCTTACAAACTGTACATTCCCTAAGTTTTGTCTTAGAAATTCGTTATCACAAACATTACAATCTAGGAAGATACTGAGTTGTTCCGTTATATTTTTTTGTGCATTTACTGATAATGAGATTATAACTAAAAAGATTAAAGATGTATACTTTAACATATATTGATTGATTGATTGATGATTTAATTAATAACTAAAACCTTAACGCATTAAACATAAGTAGCGTATAATTTTAACGCCAAGTTAGTATAAGGTTTGGTAAGGTTTGCCAAATAAATGTGAAAGAAGTGTCAAATTATTTTATTTCCAACTTCGTTTTTGTGTTATCAATCTGTATGGTGTAGACTCCTTTTGGTAGATAGTACTTTTTGTTTCCAGTTTCCCTAAACTCTAATTTACTATCTTCTTTCATTAACGCTTTCTTTCCTTTTTCGGTAAGCTCTAAATTATAATCTGTATAATTAAAACCTTTATCAACATTAACAAACATACTATTTAGTTCTGTTCCGTTTTCAGATAGAATTTTAACAATTTTAGTTCCTGAAGAATTACTGAAAAACTGAATCTCAACTTCTGGCTCAAAAGCATCAGACCACTGGCTAAAAGCACTTCCCCAACGATTAGAATATCTTACAGAATTAACATCAAAAAATGTGATAGATTTTGACATCATATCTGCATTTGTTTTTTGTAGGGAAGAGATATCTGCTTTGTAAATACTTCGACCATGTGTGCCCAATAAAAGGTGCTTCTCTTCTGGCTGAATTATAATATCGTGAACAGCAACATTTGGTATTCCGCTTGAAAATACCTCCCAAGAACTTCCCATATCAAAAGAAACATAAGCTCCATTATCAGTTCCTAAATATAAAATATTCTCTGAAGCAGAATCTTCTCTAATCACATTAACTGGTGATACCGGAATAGTACTACCAATGTCTTTCCAAGTTTGTCCATAATTATTGCTTATATAAGTGTAAACTTTAAAATGATCCCAGCGATAACCGTTCAGCGTTACATAAACACGTTCCTTTTTATGTTGCGATGCAATAACACGACTTACCCATAAATCTTTTGGTAAATCCCTTGTGATATTTGTCCAACTTCCTCCTCCATTTTTAGTAACACTCACTACTCCATCATCGCTACCTGTATAGATTAAGCCAAATTGAAATGGGCTTTCACTTACAGAAGCTAAAGTTCCGTAAGCTACATTTCCTGGTTTTCCTCCGTTTGTTAAATCACCACTTATGGCTTCAAAATCGCTTCCTTGGTTCATAGAACGCATCAATTTATTACCTCCTAAGTATAAAATATCTTGGTTATGTGGAGATAATAAAATAGGGGTTTGCCAATTGAATCGGTATGGGTTTTCGCCTAACGTATGTTTTGGTTGAATATAAGTTTGTTCTCCTGTTTCTGTATTTAATCTAAAGTAATTTCCAAATTGATAACCAGTATAAACCACATTAGCGTTACGATTATCTATCTGAATTTGCATACCATCTCCCCCCATTATAGATTTCCAAGGGTACTGACCACGTTGGTGCCAGCTTTTATTTTCGCGAGCCGTATTAGCTCCTTTCCACACACCATTATCTTGCAAGCCACCATATACATTATATGGCTTTTCATTATCTACATTTATTGCATAAAACTGCCCGACTGAAGGTGAGTTATTTTTAATCCAGTTTTCACCATCATCATAAGTAATATTAACTCCACCATCATTTCCGTTAATTAAATGGTTTGGGTTTTTAGGGTTTATCCAAAGTGCATGATGATCTGCATGCACATTTTCTGCACCTATAGAAGTCCAAGTTTTACCAGCATCTTTAGACTTTACAATAGGTACTCCGTAAATATAAATTGCATTTTCATCTGTAGGTGACACATGGATGTGTCCAAAATAATAACCATAGCTGTAAAAAATACCATCTAAATAATCGTCATGTGTTTTCTTCCAAGTTTTTCCACCATCTGTACTTTTATAAACCTCAGCACCAACAACTGGTGTGTCAAACAACATTGAATTCGCATCTTCTAAATACTTGGCTAAATCTATTGGTTTAACATTCCCAGAACGCACCATTTGCTTCACGTTCTCAGCTCTATACTTTTCCTGAAAACCACTGGTCTTTAAAAATATATTCAGCTTTTTATCATCTAAGGCTAAAAAGTCAGCATTAGACATGGTCTTAAAATCATCTTTAACTAAACCAGGTTTACTACTATTTTTCTTTTCATCTTTTCGTCTAAATTGACTATCGTGAACAGCATAAACTACATCATCATTAAATACAGCTATACCGATACGACCAACTCCTTCACCTATTGGAAAACCACTCTCTTTAGTAGATACTTTAGCCCAAGTTTCACCTGCATCTGTACTTTTATAGATGCCTGAATTATTCCCATTTCCAGTAAAATTCCATGCTTTACGATCTTTAGTCCAAGATGTTGCAAACATTATATTGTAATTTGTCGGACTGTTCTGTAGGTCAATAATACCACTCATGTTATCTACAAACAACGTCTGTTTCCATGTTTTACCTCCATCTGTCGTTTTATAAACTCCACGTTCTTCATTAGAAGAATATAAATGACCTGTTGCACCAACCACAACAATATCTGGATTATCTGGATGAATTAATATTGGCGCAAAATGATGTGCGTCCATAAGTCCAAGGTTAGCCCAGGATTTTCCGTTGTCCGTAGACTTTAAAATTCCAATTCCTGCATAAGAGGAACGTGATGCATTATTTTCACCTGTACCAACATAAATAGTTCTGGTTGGCCAATGCACTGCAATATCACCAACATTTTGCGTATCCGAACTATCTAAAATTGGAGTAAATGTTGTGCCATTATTAGTGGTATGCCAAACACCACCAGAAGCATAACCTACATAAAACTCAGAAGGCATCTCAGGATTAACATCCAAATCTACCACACGACCACTCATAATAGTTGGGCCAATATTTTTAAATGGTACGTTTTTAACTAATGACGATTGTGTCATTGTTGCTTTTTGTGCTAAAGCATTTTTTACAGTTTCAGCAGAGGTTGCTGGTTGTTGCGCAATAGCAAAAAATGAGCTCAGAAAAAATACAAGCGAAAGGAGTCTTAAGTTTAACATGTTGGTTAATTTTTAGAATCCTGAAATTAATCAATTATAAGAGAATCATCAAAGGCATAAACTAAAGTTTAACAAAATCAAAAACCAACAACTTGATCGTTTTATTGCTTAAATATTATGAATTTCATTGTATTTTAACATTTTATTATATAAATTTATTACATTGTTTCCAATTAACTAATAAAATCAAAATAAAATGGAAGAGTATTTACCTTTAATTATTCAATTAATTAGTGGAGCTGGTGGTGGAATTGTTGCTGGCAAGCTCATGAAGGGATCATCTTTAGGCACCTTATGGAATTCCGTAGCAGGTATTGTTGGAGGAGGACTTGGCGGCCAAGTTCTTGGTATGCTAGGCCTTGGTGGAGCAGCAGCAGCTGAAGCATCTACAGGTATGGACCTTACAAGTATCTTAAGCAGTGTTGCCGGAGGTGGTGTTGGTGGTGGTATTGTTATGGTTGTTATCGGAATGATAAAAAAAGCTATGGCGAAATAACTTTTATTTCAAAATTTATAAAAAGGCAGTCTTTAACACGATTGCCTTTTTTTATGGCTTTCAAATTGGTATTTTTGAGGAACATGCTTTGTTTAATAAGATTTCCGCTTTCACTGAGACCGAAAATAAATTTTTCTAATGAAATGCTGTCAAACTAAAATTTGATGCTTTCCGAAAAACACGAATTAAACATGCTATTTGACAGAATTAAAAAAATAAATTTTCACCAAATGAAATACGATTTAATAGACCGCAACCTTTTTATAAAAAACCGCAAAAACTTTATGGCCCAAATGAAGCCAAGTAGTTTAGCCGTATTTAACTCTAACGATATTTATCCTGTAAGTGCAGATAGTACTTTGCCTTTTGCCCAGCATCGCGATATTTTTTATCTAAGTGGAGTGGACCAAGAAGAAAGTATTTTGGTGTTATTTCCAGATTCATCAAAAGCAAAACATCGTGAGATTTTATTCTTAAAAGAAACGAATAAACATATTGCAGTTTGGGAAGGTGAAAAACTAACAAAAGATAAAGCCTTTGAGACCTCTGGTATAAAAACGGTGTATTGGTTACAAGATCTAGAAAAGGTGATGTTTGAATTAATGACACAATCCGAAACGCTTTACATTAACACCAACGAACATTATAGAGCCAATATAGAAACAGAAACGCGAGAAGATCGTTTTACCAAATGGTTAACCAACAAATACCCTGCAAATAGTGTAGCAAAGAGCAATCCTATTTTACAACGTCTGCGTTCTGTAAAAGACCCAATAGAATTAGACTTAATGCAACAAGCTTGCGACATTACCGAAAAAGCATTTAGACGTATTCTTAAATTTACAAAACCTGGTGTTTGGGAATATAATCTCGAAGCAGAATTTATGCATGAATTTCTAAACAACCGCTCAAAAGGATTTGCTTATACACCAATTATTGGCTCAGGAAACAATGCCAACGTCTTACATTATATAGAGAATAACCAACAATGTAAAGCTGGCGATTTAATTCTTATTGATGCTGGTGCTGAATATGCAAATTACGCAAGTGATATGACGCGAACGATTCCTGTGTCTGGAAAATTTAATGATAGACAAAAGGCGGTTTATAATGCGGTGAATCGTGTAAAAAATGATGCAACAAAACTACTCGTTCCAGGGACACTTTGGGAACAATACCATGTTGAAGTTGGTAAACTAATGACATCTGAACTTTTAGGTTTAGGTCTTTTAGATAAAGCCGATGTACAAAACGAAAACCCAGATTGGCCAGCGTATAAAAAATACTTTATGCACGGCACATCACACCACATTGGTTTAGACACACACGATTACGGTTTATTACACGAGCCAATGCAAGCCAACCAAGTCTTTACGGTTGAACCTGGTATTTATATTCAGGATGAAGGTTTTGGTATTCGTTTGGAAGATGATGTGGTTATCCAAGACAAAGGTGAGCCTTTTAATTTGATGCGTAATATTCCTATTGAAATTGAAGAGGTTGAGGAAATTATGAATTCTTAATTTCTGTATCTCCCAATCAATTTTAAAATTAGGTTTAACTTTTAAATACAAATAATCGCTCCAAAGCCACCTTAGGCGCTAAATTCTCAGCATGCCAAGAAAAGGTGGTTTTCGCTGGCTTTTCCCAAACAGATTTAAAATCGTCAGGTGCATTGTATTCGCTTATAAAAACTTGGTGACCAGCTTTACTTTGTTGTCTGCACCAATCCCAAAATTGGTAGTGGTCAAAACCATCGCGATACTTAGTTGTAGAAGCATATGGAGGATCGCAATAAATGATACTTTGTTTTGGTATATCTAATTCCGTATACGATTTACAAGACAAGATGATGCCTTCTAAATTTGGAAGTTGCTTGGTAATGTTGCGATAATGTTCGCTCCAATAATCGCGTTTGCCTTGCTTATCACGCCTGTAACCCGAAAACCACTTGCCTCCAAAGGAATTAAAGCCAACATAACTTACTAAGTGCTTTGGGTATTGGTCTTGGTTGGTTCTTATCTTTTTATATTCGTCTTCACTTACCGATTTTGGTGGATCCCAATTCTCATAAATCAACGCTTGCCACATGGCCATGAGTTCTTTGTGCTGGTCGTTGGCGATTCTTATACCATCGACTTTATCAATCATATTCATACCACCTGCGAACGGTTCGAGATACGCTTGACCTTGCTTTCTGTTTTTTAATATAATTGGCAGTAAATCTTTGGCGAAACGCGCCTTGCTTCCCATGTACTTCATTTCACTAAATTGTTTTTTTAGGTTGAACAAATGAAGCAATAACAAAAGCTAGAAAAGCTGGCAAAACCCAACCCAAATTGTATTGTGAAAACGGAATAAATTCAGCAACTGATTTTAAACCTTCCGACGGACTTATAAAACCAATCACATCTGGAATACTAAATAAAAAGGTAACTAAAACCACAGCTCTAAAGACTAAAGTTGTAGCCAGTTTTTTAGGTAATACATTCAACAAAATAAGAACAATTGTAATCGGATAGATAAAGAGTAAAACCGGAACAGCAACAACAATTATAGAATTGAAATCGAACTGACCAACCACAACACCCAAAACTGAAGCAATAACGGCAGTGGTAATATAAACGGTTTGTGAATTATTTAATAGGCCTTTAAAATAATCTGCTGTACCTGCAATAATACCAACCGCAGTTGTAAAACAGGCTAAAGAAATTAGAATACTCAATACGGTGTTTCCAAATTCACCCAAAGATCTAATACTAATGTCTCTCAATAAATTGGCGCGTTGCATATCGTTACTTAATTCTTTATTAATACTAATTTCCGAACCGTAGTATGCACCAACTGCAATTAAACCTGCATAAATAATAAACAAACCCAAACCTGCAATAAAGCCAGATTTTCGGATTAAAGCCCGCTTAGATTCATAGGCCTCAACTGCCATGTTTTTAAAATTCAATGACACAATAATTACAGCTCCTACGACAACTGCGCCAATAGCATCAAAGGTTTGATAACCTTCTAAAATTCCAGTTACGATTGGTGTCTCATATTGTGATGTTCCTGTATATAATTCAGAATAAAAGAGACCAATAAAAATTACAGCTAAAACCATTAGGACGATAAACGGCGTTAAAAATTTTCCGATGACATTCAATATTTTGGAACGGTTGAGTACAAAGACTAATACTAAGGCAAAGTAAATAGCGCTAGTGACTAAAGGGCTAGTACCAAAGGCAGGATAAATAGCAATTTCATGTGTTGCAGCGGCCGTCCTGGGAGAAGGAATCGTAACTGCAATGACATAGATTAAAATGCAATACGTAAAACTGAATATTGGTGAAACTTTCTTACCAAAGTCGTATAAAGTGCCTTGAAGTCTGCCATGTGCGAGAATACCAATAATAGGAATGACTACAGCAGTAATCATAAAACCAATCGTAACCCAAATCCAATCTTCACCAGCATTATAGCCTAATAAAGGAGGTAGCAATAAATTTCCTGCTCCAAAAAATAATGAGAACAGAGCAAAGCTTGTGACTAGAAGTTCTTTACGTTGAATGTTCACTTAGTTAGTTTTAATGAGTTCTAAATCATGAAAATCGAAACTGAAATCAGTAATTGGCGCAATATATTTCATGGTTGCAAATTCTGCATCTCCTTTTTCATTAAACGTAAACTGCATAAATACATCAGCGTCGTAACTTCTATCGTTCCATTTTACAAGATAAGTGGTCGCATTATACGGCAATAATTCACCGAATAATCTTGGAGAGCGTTCACATTTTATGCTGTAGGTTTTGCCATCATGAGAAATGAGGATATCTCCAAACCAATCGTCTGTATATGTTCCAACTATTTGATTCGGTTTCGGAGTGTTTAAATTCGTTTGAGCCTTCACAACTTTAGCATAAACCTCAGCTTTTATACTGTCATTATATTTTAAATAATCTACATTTCTTTCTCCATAATTCTTCAACCAATCTCTATTTTCATAACCTAAATATGAATCTTTAATGGTGTTTGTAATGGTGTTAAACGCATTTCCATTCATTTGATTCGTGAGTACCACAATGGCTAAGTCTAAATCTGGAATCATGGTAAATTGTGTTACAGTTCCTAGTAAACCACCTGTATGATAGACTTGTTTGTGTCCGCCTTTTACATCGGTTAAAAACCAACCTAAACCATAACCTTTAAAGTTAGAATTATAACTGTCATTTGGCCCAACTCCTAAAGGGGTTTGAAGTTGCCAAAGCTCATAGAATTGACGTTCGCTCAATAAACGCTCTCCACTTTTGGTGACAGCATCATTCATTAAAAATTGTGCCCAAGTCATCATATCGTGCACATTACTAACGATGCCACCTGCTGCATTAGCAGTTCTACTCCAATCGTGTGGGATTTGAATTACTTTACCTTCTGCTCTAGTATGTGCATCAATGATATTAGATTTATCGGTTACTCTATTATAAGAGGCTTTGCTACTTGTCATACCAACAGGTTTCATAATCTTGGTTTCAATAAAGTCTTCCCAAGACAATCCACTGACGCGTTTTAAAACTTCACCAGCGATGATAAACATATTATTATTATAAGCAAATTTGCTTCTAAAAGAAGTTTCAGATTCTAAATGTTTTACGTTATTAATTACATCGTCAACATCAAAATCATTCCCGTCAGGAAAAAACATTAAATCACCAGCACCTAATCCCATACCGCTTCTGTGTGTTACTAAATCTCTAACGGTGAAATTATCAGTGACCCAAGCATCATACAATTGAAATTCAGGAATGTGCTTTCTAACTTTGTCGTCCCAATTTAATTTACCAGCATCAACCATCATTGCTAAAGCAAAACAAGTAAACCCTTTACTATTAGATGCAACACCAACTAAGGTATTATCGTTCATGTCCTTTTTAGTGGTCAACGATCGGACACCATATCCTTTTGCATAAACCTCTTTTCCGTCTTTAAAAATACCGACAGAAATTCCTGGAATATCAAATGTTGTTAAGGTTTCTTGGATTAATTTATCGAGTTGTTTTTCTTCAATTTGTGCGTTTAATGAAATTACACTTATTGTAAGTACAATAATTAATAGTCGCTTTAAAAACATGTAGATTAAAATTTAGTTTGAATAGATTCAAATATACTAAAATGTTAGTGATGATTACATCCAAGAATTGCTTTCAAAAATTATCTTTGCAGCTATGATGTTAGAATACAAGAACATAAATATTAATTATACGAATTCAGGAGAAGGCTCTACTATCGTTCTACTTCATGGGTTTCTTGAAACGGTTGGCATGTGGTCTGACTTAGTCCCTAAATTGTCAAAAAAACACCGAGTTGTTTGTATTGATTTGTTAGGCCATGGGGAAACAGGTTGTATAGGTTATGTGCATACAATGGAAGCTATGGCTGATGCTGTTTTAGCTGTATTAAATCATCTTGAAATTAAGAAAGCACATATTATTGGACACTCTATGGGAGGTTATGTGGCATTGGCTTTAGCTGAAAATCAACCACAACTAATTAAAAGCTTGTGTTTAATGAATTCTACTTTTGAAGCTGACGATAATCAACGTAAAGCACTTAGAGTACGTGCTAACGATATGGCTAAAACTAATTTTAAAAGTTTAGTTAGTATGTCTTTCGCTAACCTTTTTGCTCCTGAAAGTAGACTCAAATTTAAAAATGAACTTGATGATGCTCTACTAATTGCACTACAAACTTCAGTTCAAGGCTATATTGCTGCTTCTGAAGGCATGAGACTAAGATCAAATTATTTTGAAGTGCTTAAAAGATTAGATTCACATAAATTAATTATTGTGGGAACTAAGGATTGGATTATTAATATTGAAAAATTAAAATCTCAAATTATAAATACGGATATCAAATGTGAAGAGTTTTCAGAAGGGCACATGAGTCATATTGAAAATAAATCAGAATTATCTTACACAATAAATCAATTCATCGAAAAATAATCCATTTAAACGTTTTAATTGTTGTTTTTTTCTAAATTTATCAACGAAATAAAAATGACCCCATAAAATTAATCTACAATGGCACCTACTAAACTTTACTGTGACTTCTTTGGACACAATTACGAAATATCTAGAAAAGTCACAAACCATGTCAAAGAATACACATGCAAATGTTGTAAAAAACAATTGACGACTAATAGCAACGGAAAATTAACTGAGCTTACTCCTAAGTTTCAGGAAATAAATATGGCTTTAGAACGTATTTACAATAATAGAATGTCTCGTTTGAAGCAAAAAACAATCAGTTCATCGATTTATTAATTGTTAATAACGTGTTAATAACTTGTTTTGTTATCTTTAAATTCTCTCAAAGATTTAATCACTTAATACAACACGTTAAATGAAAAATATCTATTGCTCTTTATTCGGTCACGCTTATAAAGTATCTAAAAATATAACATACCACGTTAAAGAATATAAGTGCAAACAATGTAAGTCTGAAATGACAATCGATAGTAATGGAGACTTTATTCCTCTTACACCAAAATACAGAGAAATAAACTCAGTATTAAATCGTGTACATCAAAAACGCTTAGACCGCAGCCAAAGATTATTAATGTCTAACTCTTAAGTGCATTCCAACCTTTTGCAATAATTGGAATTTTTTCTTCTGATCTGGTAACTAAATGCATACCTCTGTCTTCATCAGTCATATAACCTATAACCGTTAAATTAGGGTTTCCTTTAATTTTAGGAAAATCTTCTTGAGATATGGTCATTAATAACTCGTAATCTTCACCACCATTTAGAGCTATAGTCGTACTATCTATATTAAATTCCTCGCATGTAGAAATTACTTGTGGGTCTAAAGGGATTTTATTTTCAAAAATATCTACACCCACTTTACTTTGTTTACATAAATGAATAACCTCAGATGAGAGACCATCGCTAACATCAATCATGCTGGTTGGTTTTACTCCAATTTTTTCTAATAATTCAACAATATCTTTGCGCGCTTCTGGCTTAAGTTGACGCTCAATAATATAGGTATACATTGATAAATCTGGCTGACTATTTGGATTCACTTTAAAAACTTCTTTTTCGCGTTCTAAAATTTGCAAACCCATATAAGCTCCTCCAATATCGCCTGTAACAACGAGTAAGTCATTTGGTTTTGCTCCAGATCGTAAAACTTCACCTCCTTTCTCAACTTCACCAATTGCAGTGACTGAGATTATTAATCCAGAGGTTGAAGATGTAGTGTCACCACCAACAACATCAATGTCGTATAATTTTGCTGCCATAGCTATACCTGCATACAATTCTTCTAATGCTTCCAACGGAAAACGATTAGATACTGCAATAGAAACGGTGACTTGTGTTGCAGTTGCATTCATCGCATAAATATCAGATAAATTAACAACTATAGCTTTATAACCTAGGTGTTTTAGAGGTACATAACTTAGGTCAAAATGAACGCCTTCAACTAATAGGTCTGTTGAAATAACAACCTGCTTTTTACCGAAATTTAATACTGCTGCATCGTCACCAATACTTTTTACTGTAGACTTTTTAGTTACTTTAAAATGCTCTGTTAAATGTTCTATAAGTTTAAACTCTCCTAATTCGCTTAAAGGAGTGCGTTGTGGGTTTTTATCTTCAATCATAATGCAAAAATATTATGCTTTTATTAAATATTGATACTTTATCCACGTTATTTAAATTAACTATCGATTTGGTATGTAAAATTTAATGTAAATTGCTGTAAAAAAAGTTATGAAATTAAGCCCCCTTAAGAAATTCATAATAGCCTCTGTTTATTGTATTGCTATTATCTTTGGTTGTTCTGATGATGATGTAAATAGAACAATTGAAAATATTATACCGGATTTTCCATGCGAAAACGGAATGGCTGGTCCTTTTCCATGTAATGGCATAGATATTTTATCGATTATTAGTAATGAAACTCTAGGCGGTAATCCTGATGTAAGAGGAAGTGATATTTGGGGATGGACAGATCCTATAAATAATAACGAATATGCTATAATGACACTAAACAATGGCACTGCATTTATAAATATTACCGACCCCGTAGATCCTATATTTTTAGGCAGATTAAATACAAACGCTGGAACCAATATTTGGAGAGATGTAAAAGTCTACAACAATTACGCTTTTATTGTTGCAGATGGTGCTGGAGATCATGGTATGCAAGTCTTTGATCTAACAAAATTAAGAGATGTCCTAGAAGCTCCCGAAACGTTTACTGCAGATGCAATTTATACTGGAGTAGGAAGTTGTCATAATATTGTTATCAACGAAAGTGAAGCTGTTGCTTATTTAGTAGGCTGTACATCAACCAATGGAGGAGGCCCAATTTTTGTAGATATTTCAAACCCTATAAGTCCAATATTTTTAGGCGATTATACAGATGGTGGTTATTCTCATGATGCCCAAGTGGTCACTTACAATGGCTCAGATACTGACTATGTTGGTCAACAAATTTATGTTGGTAGTAATGGAAACACAGATAAAATTGTCGTTTTAGACGTAACCGATAAAACCAATGTTGTTCCTATTAGTGATTTTACATATTCTGAAATAGCTTACGCTCACCAAGGCTGGTTTACTGAAGATCAAGCTTATTTTATTTTAGGAGATGAAGTAGACGAACTAACTTTCGGTTTTAATACAAAAACTTTAATTTTCGATTTTACAGACTTAGATAACCCAACATTATCATCCACCTATTTAGGCCCAACTGAAGCGATAGATCATAACGGCTATGTATTAGGTAATGAATATTATCTAGCCAACTATAGGGCAGGGCTAAGAATACTAGACATTAGCAACATAGCTGCACCTAATAATGCAATGACTGAAACTCATTTTATTGACACCTATCCATTGAGTGATAGTGACAATTTTAATGGCGTGTGGAGCGTTTACCCATACTTTGAGAGCGGGAATATTGTTATAAGTGATATTGAAGGAGGTCTATTTATCGTTAGAAAAAGCAACTAAATGCGAATTAAATATAAATACCTCTTTTTATGCATTACCTCTATACTCATGTTAAGTTGTAATTCTGATGATAGTAGCTCTAATACAAATCCAATTATTACTCCTAGTCTAGTAAAGACTTATGGAGGAAGTAATAATGACAGCGGACAATCTGTCGTTAGTACAAATGATGGAGGTTATGCCGTTTTAGGTTTTTCGCAAAGTATAGATGGTGATATTACCAATGCACAAGACGAAAGTTTTGACTATTGGGTATTAAAATTTAATACCGAAGATACTATTGAATGGAATAAAACCTATGGAGGTTCTGGTGATGACAGAGGTAAAGATATCATTCAAACTCAAGATGGAGGCTATGCTATTCTTGGTACAAGTATTAGCAATGATGGTGATGTTTCAGGCAACTCAGGCATGCAAGATTATTGGTTAGCTAAACTAAATTCTACTGGTGCTATTTTATGGCAAAAATCATTTGGATATCAAGGAGCCGACTCAGGTATTTCGGTCATTCAAACTAATGATTTAGGCTATTTAATTTCAGGAGTATTAGACGTCACAGCGTCTGGAGGAGAAGGCAATACCTCGAGAACTGCTAATAGACACGCAGGCGGAGATTATTGGGTGCTTAAACTAAATATGAATGGAGATATAGAATGGAGTAAATTCTTTGGAGGCAACTTTTCAGATATCCCAGAAGGTATCATTCAAACTACTGATAACGGATTTATAATTGCTGGAGGCTCTGATAGTGTGGAAACAGATATTTCTAGCAATATAGGTTCTTATGACTTTTGGGTTTTAAAAATTTCGGCAACTGGTGATTTAGTCTGGGAAAAATCCTTTGGAGGAGATGAAATAGATGAAGCTAAAGCCATCGTAGATTCTGGAGACGGAAATTATATGATTGCTGGAGAAACAAGGAGTAATACGAATGATGTATCTAATAATAATGGAGCTGCAGATTTATGGCTAATTAAAATTTCGCCAGATGGTAATTTACTTTGGGAAAAGACCATTGGAGGTACTAGTTTTGATGTTGCTAGAGCCATAACTAAAACTCAAGATAATGGCTTCTTATTAGCCGGAAGTTCTAGAAGTAACGATTTAGATGTGTCTGAAAATAAAGGTCAAAACGATGCTTGGGCACTTAAAGTAAGTGACGAAGGAAATTTATTGTGGGAAACTAGTATTGGAGGCTCAAATATAGATTTCGCATATGGGATTGCTGAGTTAAATAACAACTCAATTATAGTTGTCGGTGATACTAGCAGTAACGATGGTGATATATATGAAAATAAAGGCTTTACCGATTTACTCCTTATAAAAATTGAATAAAATGAAAAATAATTTCATCCTAATAATAATTACAATATTTTGCTTTTTGTCATGCACTAATGACAATGATGGAACACTAAGCTCTAGCGCAACAACAACATTAAAATTTACACATAACTGGAATACTGATGTAATAACAAGCGCTGACTTTAATACTATACAATATACAAATGAAAATGGCCAAATGTTAAGTATAGAGCGATTGCGCTATGTTATTTCAGACATCACCTTTAGAACCAATGCAGGAGAAAATTTAATTTTAGACGACTATAATTTAATTGATCTTACCAATGACGATGGTTTGAGCTATTCTACAAATCAAATCCCAATTGGGAATTATGTCAATGTTTCATTTACATTTGGCTTTGATAATGAAGACAATGCAGAAAACTATTTAGACTTAAATTCTGAATCTTTTAATGTCCCAGATATGTTAGGTGGAGGTTATCATTACATGCAGTTTGATGGTAAGTACTTAGACACAAATTCTAACGAACAAGGTTTTAATTACCATGCCATCAGAGCAGTGGATAATCCTGGAATGAATCCTACTTTCCCCCAAGATACGTTTTTCACAGTAAACCTAGGACCCATAACAGTTACAAATGATATTGAAATTGAAATAAAGGCTAATCTAGCAGAATGGTTTAAAAGTCCTAATCTTTGGGATTTAAATGTCTTAAATCAAACCTTAATGCCTAATTCTTCAGCTCAAATAATGATGTCTGAAAATGGTCAAACCGTATTTTCTTTAGGGGATATAACTAATAACTAAAATGAAATCGAGGATAGTTTATACATGTTTTGTCGTGTTTTTTTTGAATTGTTCAAAAGAAGATACCGGTTATGAGCCTACAGCATTAGGATTAGACATACCTCAAATATTTGCAGAAAATATAATTACGCCTATAATCCCTAATGATAATCCTCAAACGATTGAAGGCGTAGCATTAGGCAAACGCTTATTTTTTGATAAAATCTTATCCTCAGATGGTTCTCAAGCCTGTGCCAGTTGCCACTCACCACAAAATGCGTTTACAGATAACACACCAACAAGTGATGGTATAGACGGTATATTTGGCACACGCAATTCTATGCCTTTATTCAATTTAGCTTGGAACTATGGAGAGCGTTTTAATTGGGATGGTAAAGCATTAAGTTTAGAACGGCAAGCCGAAGAACCAATAGAAAACCCTATAGAATTACATAGTAGTTGGGAGGATGTAGTTAGTAGATTACAATCCCATTCGGAATATCCTGAATTATTTCAACTAGCATTTAAAACTAATACAATAACAAAAGAACTAACCACAAAAGCCATTGCACAGTTTGAACGTACCTTAATTTCGGCCAATTCAAAATTCGACAACTATTCTTTAGGGCAAGCGACGTTAACACCTCAAGAATTAAATGGGTTAGATCTATTTTTGAGAGAAGACAAAGGGGATTGTTTTCACTGCCACGGTAATCCAAACAACCCATTATGGACTAATAATGATTTTCACAATAATGGGTTAGATACTACATTCAACGACTTAGGTTTAGGAGCCATTACAGGAGATCCGAATGATAACGGAAAGTTTCGTTCACCATCATTGCGAAATTTAGCGTTTACGGCTCCATTTATGCACGACGGTCGTTTTAACACAATAGATGAAGTTATTAATCACTACAGCGAAGGACTTCAAAACTCGCCAACAATAGATCCTCTTATGAAAAAAATAGATGAGGGAGGCGTGCAATTATCTGATCAAGAAAAAGCAGATCTCAAAGCTTTTTTATTAACACTTTCTGACCCATCATTCATTAATAATCCTGAATTTCAGAATTAATAAACCGAAAGATTAACCTACTAAATAAATGCATTTCATCGAAAAATTAAGTAATTGAACTTGTTTTATAAAGGTTTTAGGTATATTCATTTCCCCTAAATCACCTAAAATCATGAAACCTACCTTTAATAAAGCATTACCTTGCTCCGTCTTTGGGCACAATTATATAAGAACGAAAACAAATATAGATTATACTTTAGAGCTCACTTGTTCGCATTGCGATGCGGTCGTTGTTACAGATCGTAATGGGAATTTTGATTCTATTACGGTTTCTAATACTCAAATTAAAGATACAATGCAAGAGTTGTATCGTCTTATACATCGCTTTCAGAAAGCAAAAGTTTCTTAAATAGAGAGCCTTTCGACCTCGTTTAACATCCATAACTAAAATCTATAATAAACATATCCTAATATAATGTTAGGACCCATGGTCAAAAGAGACTTATATTGTATCTTCGCACTCTATTTAGAGTAAATCTACATAAGAATATGATAAAAGTTTCGGAAACAGCTAAAAAGAAAGTCGTCGAGTTAATGACTGACGATGGCTTTAACCCAACAAACGACTTCGTTAGAGTTGGCGTAAAAAGTGGAGGGTGTTCTGGTCTATCCTATGATTTAAAATTCGATAACACACAAGCCGAAGAAGATAAAGTTTTTGAAGATAATGGTGTAAAAATTATTATTGACAAAAAGAGCTTCTTATACCTTATTGGTACCACACTAGAATATTCTGGAGGATTAAACGGAGCAGGTTTCGTTTTTAACAATCCGAATGCTAATCGTACTTGTGGATGTGGTGAGAGTTTTTCGCTTTAATCCCATCCAACTTTCCCTAAGGGAAAAAGTTTTAAAAGAGAATTAAATATGATTAAATATACAGAAGACGATTTAAGGGAAGAACTAAAAACCAAAGAATACGAATATGGTTTTTTTACAGATATTGAATCTGAAACATTTCCTATTGGATTAAATGAAGATATCGTTCGTGCTATTTCTAAGAAAAAAAATGAGCCAGAATGGATGACAGAATGGAGATTGGATGCCTTTAAAGTCTGGAAAGAAATGACTGAGCCAGAGTGGGCAAATGTTAATTACAAGAAACCAGATTTTCAGGCAATAGCCTATTATTCTGCACCAGTAGCTATTGATCCTAATAAAACATTAGACGATGTAGATCCAGATTTATTAGCGATGTACAAAAAGCTAGGTATCTCAGTAGATGAACAGAAGAAAATGAACAATGTCGCAATGGATATTGTTGTAGATTCTGTTTCTGTAGCTACTACATTT
>TARA_R100001369_G_scaffold51146_5_pt1 | contig 44734 bp, 41 predicted proteins | sample TARA_R100001369 | Tara Oceans TARA_R100001369 (sample SAMEA2621528) | marine metagenome | biome: marine biome (ENVO:00000447); feature: surface water layer (ENVO:00002042); material: "saline water (ENVO:00002010), including plankton (ENVO:xxxxxxxx)" | depth 5 m
TGGTCCGTTTCCTCGTCTTTGGCATTTTGCTGGCCATGACCCTGGCGGTGCTCGCCGGTGTCGTTTCTCGCTATGTTTTCAACGACTCCTTTTCATGGACCGAAGAATTCGCGATATGGTGTTTTACCTGGTTGATTTTTCTCGGTGCGGCGCTGGGGGTACGCCAACAGCGCCATGTCGCTGGTGACTTTCTACCCAACGACCTACCAGCCTGGCTCGTAGGTGTATTGGGCTTCACCCAGAATCTTATCCTTTCGCTGACATTGATCATGATGCTGTTTGGCGGCTACCAACTAGCCGATATGGTGGGTGGCACCAGCGCCAGCTTACAGTGGCCCACCGCCATAAAGTACGCCGTCATTCCAATTTCCGGTGTCATCGCGCTGGTCTTCCTGCTCGCTCGCAACGCTGACAATACAGGTATTCTGATTCGCAATTTGGCGGCGATAGCCATCGCGGGATTGATCTATGTAGGACTGGATCAGGGCCTACTGGGCCCCTTACAAGGGATCTCACCGAGCCTGATCATGCTGGTGGTTTTCTTCATAGCGCTCGGAGTTGGTGTGCCGATATCATTTTCATTGATGTTCGGGGTATTTCTGGCCAGCTCAGCGTCGTTTATTCTGCCTGCTCCAGCGGTGGTCCAAAACATGGTCACCGGCTCGACTAAGTTCATCTTGCTAGCGATCCCCTTCTTTTTATCTACCGGTTACCTACTTAACCTCGGTGGGCTTTCGACTCGCTTGATTGATTTCGCCACAAGCCTAGTCGGTCACCTGCGCGGTGGCCTAGCTCACGTCAATATTCTCAATAGCCTCATGGTCGGCGGCATCTCAGGCTCTTCAAGTGCCGATGCTGCCAGTAGCACCAAAATTTTGGTGCCTGAGATGGTCAAACGCGGCTATTCGCCAGCGTTCTCCTGCGCGGTCACCGCCTCATCGGCTATTCTGCCCAACGTAGTACCTCCTGCCATCGCTATGTTGGTCTATGCCTCGGTCGCCAACGTTTCTATTGCCCGTTTGTTTATGGCCGGTATCGTGCCAGCAATCATGGCGGCTGGTGCGCTGATGCTGGTCGCTTACTGGATTTCCGTGCGACGTCAGTACCAAACAGCCACCGCGCGTGCACCAATGGCGACGATCTGGCATACCTTCGTGCGAGCGCTACCGGTATTGGTGATCACCGTAGGTGTACTTGGCGGGATCCGCTTTGGGGTTATTACCGCCACCGAGGCAGGCGTTGTGGCGTTGCTCTGGACTTTCGTGCTTGGCAAGCTGGTATTCAACGCGTACGACTGGAAACAGTTTTACCGCTCCTTCGTTGAGTGCGGTACGGACGCCGCACTGGTCGGTTTTTTGATCGCGGCCTCGGTACCGTTCGCATGGATATTGATTGCTGAGCAGGTACCCCAGGAAATAGTCGGCTGGGCGGGCACAGCGGCTGACAGTCAGTTCGGGTTGTTCATCATCCTTTTAGTGGTACTTGCCGTTGCCGGCATGTTTCTCGACCTGACGCCAGCGATGCTGATCATCGCTCCCCTGTTTTTACCGATGATGACCAATGCTGGCGTCGACCCGGTGCAACTGGGGATCGTGATGATTATTACCTTGCAACTAGGGGGGATATCCCCACCCGTGGGGCTGTTGGTATTTATCACATCGCAGATCGCCAAGGTATCGCCTTCCGCCGTGTTCCGTGCGGCGGTACCTTTCATCGCTGCGACCATGGTGATCGTCCTGCTACTGTGCCTGTTCCCCGCACTCACCATTGGCCTGTGGAACCTATTGGAATAATAAGTCGTTGAACAACAAAGGCCGCCAAACATTTGGCGGCCTTTGTACGCCGAGAACGTCCTAGATGGCACTTGTATCCGCGGAAGCCACTGTATCAGCCTGTGGGCGACGCTCATCCAGCATGCCTTTATCAAGAATAAAGCGGATGATCTCTTCCAGCCCTACCCCGTCATAAAGGTTGGTAAACACGAAGGGGCGTTCGCCGCGCATTTTCTTCGAGTCGCGCTCCATCACCTCCAATGAGGCGTGCACCTGTTCGGCGATGTCGATCTTGTTGATGATCAATAGGTCCGATTTGGTGATGCCCGGCCCGCCTTTGCGCGGGATTTTGTCGCCTGCCGACACGTCGATGACGTAGAGCGTCAGGTCGGAAAGCTCGGGGCTGAAGGTCGCCGAGAGGTTATCGCCGCCCGACTCCACCATGACCAGCTCTAGCTTCGGATGGCGCCCCTGTAGCTCATCGATGGCCGCCAAGTTCATCGAGGCGTCTTCACGAATGGCAGTGTGCGGGCAGCCGCCGGTCTCAACCCCCAGGATACGGTCCGCTGGAAGGGCGTCGTGCTTGAGCAAAAAGTCGGCATCTTCGCGGGTGTAGATATCATTAGTGACTACGGCGATATCGTAGTAATCACGCAGCGCTAAACAGAGCTGCTTGAGCAGCGCGGTTTTACCGGAGCCTACCGGGCCACCCACACCAACGCGTAAACAGTGAGTCATTGTCCTCTCCTCAATCGATAAGCTGATTAGCTTCTAAGCTCTTTGTCTTCTAAACCCGTTAACTTCTAAATAAGCGTGAATACTGGGTTTCGTGCAACGCACTAGCCAGGGCCAAGCCGGGTAGCACCGGGCCTAGTTCATCATCCTCAAGCACCAGCGCCTGATTAACGGCATTCACTAGCGCTGGGCGCAGTTGTTCAATTACTCGCTGGGCAGCGGTGTGACCAAGCGGCAAGGCTTTACAGGCCACCGCCAGCTGGTTCTCCAGCCAAGCCCAGGCAAACCCCAGCAGCGTTTGGCGTACGGACACGCCGCGGGCGTGTGCCGTGTAGGCAAACAGCGTTACATAACCTGCTTGGGGCGGAAGCAAGGGCAGGAGTATGCCCTCACTTTGCCACTGCTGTTCTTTCGGCAACAAGTCCAGGCTGCCCAGTAGTCGCTTGAGCGAGGCGCCCAAACGGCTGTCTTCTGCGGCCAGCTCGGCGGTTTCCCGGGTGGCCGCCAGCCACTCATCCCACGCGGCAATTGATTTACGACCTTCTGCCATGTCCGCCTGGCCAAACGCTTCATACAACCGCGCCAGCACTGGCAGTTCGCAGCGAGTTAAGCCATCTTCTAGCACACCGTTTAGCCACTCGGCGAGGCTGGCTTCATCACGCACCCAGTCCAGTTCAAAGGCGCTTTCCAGCCCTTGGGAAAAGGCAAAGGCGCCGATGGGCAACGCTGGGCTCACCAACTGCATCAACCCTAGCAGCGCCAGCTCATCGCTTTGGCTTTCTAGTGCGTTTAGCTCAGTGTGCATGGTGGTGCTCATGCGGGTGGTCGTGGTCGTGTGAATTTTCATGCCCGTGAGAATGGTCGTGTGAGTGACCATTCCCATGGGAGTGGCTATGCCCGCCCCCCACTTGGTTGTAAGCACCCGGCTCCGGGTCGAACGTTGCGTTGTGGTGCTCTAGTTCGGCACCTAGCAGCTCAGCGAGCTCTTCCAGCACGTGATCCGGCGGGAAGCGCACCCAGGCGCCCTTTTCGTCTTCACCCAGCGCCAGCTGCACGTGGCGGTTGCCTAAGTGGTAAGCCAGCCGCGCCAGCGGTAAGCCAGTACTTACTCGCGCAGTAACCACCGGTTCTACGGCGGCGCAGACGCGTACTATCTCACCACTTTCGGCCTTAAGGCCTTCGCCGCTGCGCAGCACTGGGCCGCGATCAAGAAACAACCCCAGCTCACGGCCACTATCGCTTTGGGCTTTTAAGCGCCCACGGATGCGTAGCTCAAAGGGCAGCGTGAGCGTATCGATAGCGGCGCTCTCCTCTATCGGCCCTAAGCGTTCTATTAGTTTCAGCATTGCTATCGTCCCGTTGAAATTTTCCGCGGCCTAGCCGGGGTAGCCCTGCGTGAGGGCGCTGTAAATACATCCTTGTAAGCTACTTTTGCCATCCATGGCAAAAGACCCTCACTCCGGGCTACCCCGGCTAATCTGGGTGTGGAGGCTGAAGTCCCGCCTGTTTAGAACAAATGATAACGCTGGGCCAGCGGCAGCTCGGTGGCAGGCTCGCAGGTTAAAATTTCGCCATCGCAGCGTACTTCATAAGTCTGCGGGTCGACGGTCAAATCGGGGCAGGCATCGTTCAGCTTCATATCCTGCTTGCGCACCTGGCGCACGTTTTTGCACGCCGCGAGTTCGCTATTTAGCCCCAGTTTCTCTTTGATGCCCGCATCCAGCGCGGCCTGGCTGACAAAGCTGAGCCGGGTTTGGCTGGCCGCACGGCCGAAAGCACCAAACATATAGCGGTAGTGCACGGGCTGGGGAGTCGGAATCGAGGCATTAGGATCGCCCATGGGCGCCGCCGCAATCATGCCGCCTTTGATCATCATGGCCGGTTTTACGCCAAAGAAAGCCGGTTTCCACAGCACCAGATCCGCCAGCTTACCAACTTCTATCGAACCCACTTCGTGAGCGATCCCGTGGGTAATCGCCGGGTTAATGGTGTACTTGGCGATATAGCGCTTGGCGCGCAGGTTATCGGCGCCCAGGGCCTCATCTTCCGGCAGCAGGCCGCGCTGCACCTTCATTTTGTGGGCGGTTTGCCAAGTACGGCAGACCACTTCACCGACCCGCCCCATGGCCTGGGAGTCTGAAGCGATCATTGAGATCACGCCCAGGTCGTGGAGGATATCCTCGGCGGCGATGGTTTCGCGGCGAATGCGTGAGTCGGCAAAGGCCACGTCTTCAGGGATATTGGGATCCAGGTGGTGGCACACCATCAGCATATCGAGGTGTTCGTCGATGGTGTTGACCGTGTAGGGCCGCGTTGGGTTGGTGGATGACGGCAGCACGTAGGCTTTAGAGCAGGCGGTGAGGATATCCGGGGCGTGGCCACCGCCCGCGCCTTCGGTGTGGTAAGTGTGAATACAGCGCTCTTTGAACGCGGCCAGGGTGTCTTCCACAAAGCCCGATTCGTTCAGGGTGTCGGTGTGGATCGCCACCTGCACATCGTAGGCATCCGCCACGTTGAGGCAGTTGTTGATTGAGGCAGGCGTGGTGCCCCAATCTTCGTGCAATTTGAGCCCCATGGCGCCCGCTTGGAGCTGGAGTTCCAGGGACTCAGGCAGGCTGGCGTTGCCCTTGCCCAGAAAGCCAATGTTCATGGGCATATCATCTACCGCCTGGAGCATTTTACCGATGTGCCAAGCGCCGGGGGTGCAGGTGGTAGCGTTGGTGCCGGTCGCCGGGCCGGTCCCGCCACCCAGCATGGTGGTTATGCCGCTCATCAGCGCTTCTTCGACCTGCTGGGGGCAGATAAAGTGGATATGGGAGTCGATACCGCCCGCGGTCAGGATCTTCCCTTCGCCGGAAATGATTTCGGTGCCGGGGCCTATGACGATTTCAACATCAGGCTGTACGTCAGGATTGCCTGCCTTGCCAATCGCGGCGATGCGGCCATTTTGAATGCCCACGTCGGCTTTGACGATACCCCACCAATCCAGAATCAGCGCGTTAGTGATGACGGTATCCATCACTGTGTCGTCGGCGCGCTGGCTTTGGCCCATGCCGTCGCGGATGACTTTGCCGCCGCCGAATTTCACTTCATCGCCGTAGTGGGTGGCATCCTGTTCGACTTCGATCCATAGCTCGGTATCGCCCAGGCGCACGCGGTCGCCCACCGTGGGGCCATACATATCGGCATAGGCTTGCCGACTGATCTTGTTAACCGGTTTCATTGTTTACCTCCGTCGAGCGCGCCCATTACATCGCCGCGAAAACCGTAAATTTCGCGCTTGCCGACAAATGGAATCAGTGTGACTTCGCGGGTCTGGCCGGACTCAAAGCGAATCGCCGTGCCTGCGGCCACGTCCAGGCGAAAGCCTCGGGTTTTGTCGCGATCAAACACCAGCGCCGGGTTGGCTTCGGCAAAGTGGTAGTGGGAGCCAATCTGGATCGGGCGGTCGCCGGTATTGGCCACCTCGACGCTAATCCGCTCACGCCCCGCGCACAGCTCGATATCACCTTCTTTTAACTTGTACTCACCGGGAATCATCTACTTGCTCCTTCGTATTTGTGAGGAGTGAGACGTGAGGGGTGAGGTGTAATCCACTACTACTCACCCCTAACTATTCACTCCTCACCCCTCACAATTAAACCCCTCAAACAATAGGCGTATGGACAGTGACCAGCTTGGTGCCGTCGGGGAAGGTGGCTTCGACCTGAACCTCGTCGACCATTTCAGCGACGCCGTCCATCACATCCTCACGGCTAAGGATCTCGCGGCCATAGCTCATTAAGTCCGCCACGCTGCGGCCATCCCGGGCGCCTTCCATAATCTCAAAGCTGATCAGCGCCACCGCTTCCGGGTAGTTGAGCTTTAAACCACGTGCCTTGCGGCGCTCCGCCAGTTGGGCGGCTGAGAACAGCAGCAGTTTGTCTTTGTCTCTCGGGGTTAATTCCATGGAATGTGTCTCCAGCAGTGCATCACGGTGATGCCTATTAGGTTAGCCAAATTCGTGGTGTATGTACTTCCCGCTCGATCCACCGGGGGCGCAGAAGTTGCCAGGCCTGTTCGCATAACGCCCAGGCTTCGTTACGCGAGTTGCCTAAATAGCGCAGCAGCAGAACACCGTGGCGGACGGTAACCGCCCAGCGCGGATTATCCGGCAGCGCTTCACGCAAGGCTTCAATGGCAGCAAGCGCATCGGCAATCCCCACCGCCCAGAGCGTGGCCTGCACCGTGGCACCGCCCTGCCCCCAGCGCCCGGCAAAGCGTGGGTGGAGTGGGTCTAGCGGTTGGCGCTCAAGCCACAGCGGCTTGCCGTCCAGGGTTAAGCGGAAGTGCTGCTCAATACGCCCGGAAACATAGGGTAAGTCGCTGGCCGGGCGGCCTAGCGCCATCACCTCCCAACCCAGGCAGCAGGCGCTGCCGTGAAGGTCAATCTGGGTGCGCTGCTCACCCTTGGAACCATCAAAGGCGATGGTCTCTTGAGGCAGCCACTCCAGAGTTGCATTATCTTCCACACTTAACCGGGTGTGCTGAGACCATGCCACGCCCTGGCTGTCGGCTTTATAGAGCTTATTGGCGGCCGGGGTCGTCAGCAGCGCATGGGCACCGCTCTCTACATGGGCACTAATGGTGAGCGCATCACCGCTGACTAACCCGCCCGGCGGGTGAAGCACATAAACATGACAAGCCTCACTACGCCCTTCGGGATAGAAAGGGCGCTGCACCCGCAGTGGTCCCTGATGGCGCGCCTGCACCATGCGAGTAGCACTGTCGCGATGGGCGAAGGTGAGTGCTAACGAAGCCGCCCAATGGCGGCCTGCATCGAAGCGGTGGCCAGAGGCAACGTGTGGTTTGGCGAGTTCGCACAGGATCATGGGTTGCTATCGCTTCCTTTTCACTAAGCCTTTGACATAGGTAAGCAATTAATGCGCCAAAATGGTGAAAAGCCCTGCTGTGCGGGCAATGGTAGGGATGAACGGCGGTGACTTGCAGTGCCACGCATCTAGACGCACCAAAACAGCACGATACCAGGCCTCATATGCACCAAATAAATGCACTCACTGCTTATTTAGCACTCAGCTTGCACTCCCTCTTCACACCATTACTGCACAACAACCCGGTCACGCCCGCCGCGCTTCGCTTCATAAAGGGCTTGATCAGCCCGCTGCAGGGAGTGGTGATAGTCCGGGTGGCCATCGTGAAGCGTTACCCCCACGCTAATCGTCACGTTAAGCAGCATATCGGCACCAGCGAGCATCGGCTCTTTAGCCACCGATTGGCGTAAACGCTCAGCAAATAACCGGCTGCCGTCATGGTCAGTATTGACCAGCACAATCAAAAACTCCTCGCCACCCATGCGAAACACGTAATCACCCCCACGAGTAGAGCGATCAAGGATGCTCGCCACTTGCTGCAGCACGTTGTCGCCGGCGTCGTGCCCATGAGTATCGTTGATCGATTTGAAGTGATCGATATCTACCATCAACAGCGCAAAGCAGTGCTCCGAGTGGCGGGCAATGTCTATTTCGCGGCTAAGCACCACTGACAAAAACTTGCGGTTAAGCAACCGGGTCAAGCTGTCGCGCCCCGCGTCCAAACCGGAGGCACGCTCTAACACATTGTCGAGCAGCATCAACACCGTGCGGGCGGCATCACGAATCTCGCCCAGCGCCTTGAGCCGTTGGTTAATATCCTCATGCTGCAGGGCTTCCAGCCACTCACGATCCACTCGCTGAATATGGTGTGAAATAGTGGCAATCTCTGGCACACCCTCGAACGCATGGCACGCTTTATGGAAGTACCACAAACCAAAATCAGAATTGGATAACCGCGGCAGCGTGGCGACATTCTGCTGGGCGGCTATGGCAAACATCAGCGCATTCTCCCAATTTAACAGCGCCGAACGCTGGCGTTCACGCTCGTCGCCAATGCTCTGGGTGAGTGAAAATAGCTTGTACGCCTCTTCGGTGCGCGCATTACGGTCACTGGCCACCGAGTAGGCGTGACTCATGATCTCCATTGCCATATCGATATGGTCGGAGACGTACACCGAGGCATCCCCCGGCGATAGCGGGCTTTTGAACGTGGCGTTGATCTGCTCATAAAACGCTTGCTTCAGTTGCCGTGCTCCGTTTAGCACCAGGTTGACCGGAATATCGATGCGGGCATGCACTTGCCCCACTTTTTCCTGCTGCTCAACCAGGGACTCAAAGTCGGCGTGCTCGACGGCAAACATGGCCTTCAGCCAGCGCCGCATCGAGGGGTTTAAGCGCTGTGCCACTTGATCGTTGGAGAGAAACAGCGAGGCATGCGGGTCTTCCAGCATCACCTGATAAAAGTGGTCAGCAAATTTTTGGCAGTAGTGCTCTACCAATGTTTCGACTGCTTGCCGCAACGGTTTGGGCGTGCGCTCCAGAAGCGCTTGCCACTCGGCGGCGAGCTGATGTTTATCTTTATAGCGCATACCTCACCTGCTTCTTAATTGATCAACAGCCGATATTACACGCCAAGCAGTGCCGTCAACCGAACACAGAACAGGGTTTTAGCGATTAAGCACGCCAGATACCTTCTCTGCCATGTGCATCACTTGACGACGGCAAAAGCGTCATGCATATCAACTGATAGGCTTTTGAAGTATCAAATGAGGGTTAACGTTATGGATATCCACTTCACTCAATACCAGCCACCCAAAGCTTTGGCGTCCGGTTTCTGGCAACAAATTGGCTTGCCAGCCAGAGGTCGCAAGTTGCATGAGCTGTTGCATGAAGGGGTGGAGTATCGTGTTTATCCCCAGATTGCCAATGTATCAGGTATTGAGCAGAAGGCACTGGCGCGTTACGTGGATATTCCCTCTGCTACGCTTAACCGTCGCGCCAAATCAGGCCGTTTCAAGATGGCGGAAAGTGACCGGTTGTATCGCTTTGCTGAGCTTTTCAAGGCGGCGCTGGATCTGTTCGAGGGTGACGTAGAAGGGGCTCGCGCCTGGCTACTCAAACCCAATGCCGGGTTAGGCGGGCGTCGCCCCGTCGAAATGAGCGCCACATCGGCGGAGTATCAAACAGTGTTGAATCTGATCGGGCGGCTGGAGCATGGTGTCTCGGCATGAGCGAGGTCACCGCCTATCGGCTGGTTAAGCGTAAGTTTCAGGAAACAGTGTTTGATGGCGAGGCCGCACGGCTTTACGGTGGGCGCTGGAATAGCCCAGGGAATGCCTGTGTGTATGTGGCAAGCTCCGAGTCGCTGGCACTACTGGAAATTATGGTGAATCTGGAAAGCTATCGGCTGCTCAATGCGTATGCGCTGCTGCGCCTGACGCTATCAACCGACAGTATTCTAAGCGTTGGCGCAGAAGATCTACCAGAAAACTGGCAGGAAGCCCCAGCGCCAGCAGAGACCGCTGAACTTGGCGATGGCTGGTTGACCTCAGGCCAAAGTCTGGCACTGGCAGTGCCAAGCGTGGTCGTGCCGAGAGAGCTCAACTACATGCTCAACCCGGCACACCCCTTATTCGATCAAATCGTCGCGACAGCCGAGGCACGGCCATTTCAACCCGATCCAAGACTTTGAACCGGGTGTGGATAACTTAAACCGTTCTTAGCAGATTTCAAAGGCGCGTTAGTAGCCCGTCTTACGTTTATTCCCGCAATACTCAGATACCCTTTTCAACTCACCTCAGCGTCTTTTATCCGCTTGACATTTCATGAATAGCGTCACAAACTTAGCCAAGGCTATACTTATTTCCTTAGGGTAATCAGTTTACATAAAGCAATTTCAATCCATCTACCTCGTGACGAGTCTGGAGCTAAAATGGCAACAAAATATGCCGTGATTCTATTGGGAACGCTTCCTTTAAGTGCGTTGGCAACTGCCGATGAAACGCCCTTAAACGTGGTGGCAACGATTGGGATGATTGCAGATGTAGCGCAGGAAGTAGGCGGCGAATGCGTTAATGTGGAAGCCATGATGGGCCCCGGCGTAGACCCCCATCTGTACCAGGCAAGCGCTAGCGACGTGGCCTTGCTGCGGGGAGCCGAACACATTCTCTATTCAGGCTACTCATTGGAAGGACAGCTGGGGAGTGTGCTGGAGAATTTCTCGGCACGAACACCCACGCTTGCCGTGGCTCCCGCGTCCATTGATCCGGCGTCGTTGATCACCGCTCAGGATGTCTACGGGGTCGACCCTCACCTGTGGATGGATGTCTCTTTATGGGCCCAAACACTGCCCACCCTGAGCGATGCATTTAGCGAAGCACGCCCTGAGTGCGCCACGACGATTAAAACCAATACCGAGCGTTATCAGGCTCAGTTGCTAGCCTTGCATGAGTGGGTTAAAGAGAGCATTGCCAGCATCCCCGAAGAGCAACGTATTCTCGTCACCGCCCACGATGCATTCAACTATTTTGGCCGTGCCTATGACATTGAGGTGGAAGGGATTCAGGGGATTAGTACCGAAACCGAAACCGGGATCGCCGATATTCGCAGCATGGCGGATAGCGTTGTTGCCCGTAACGTACCCGCGGTATTTATAGAAAGCACGATCAACCCGCGCACCATTCAGGCAGTGATTGATGCCGCAAGGCAGCGCGGCCATGATGTGGCCATCGGCGGCCAGCTTTATTCCGACGCCATGGGGGATGAAGGCACGGTAGATGGTACCTATATGGGCATGATCTACCGTAACACCCAGCACATTGTCGAAGCGCTAGACGGTTCGCAGGCCCCGCTGCCAAAGGCACTAGATGACTGGGCCAGCGAGTGGCAACTCACTCAATAAGCATTCGATAAGGCAGTGCATCCATGGCGACATCCGACCTTACAGACACCGCACTGAGCATTAAAAACCTGACGGTGAGCTACCATAACCAGCCCGTGCTGTGGGATATCGATCTGGATATCCCCGCCGGTGTAATGGCGGGCATTGTCGGCCCTAACGGGGCGGGCAAGAGCACGTTGATCAAAAGCCTGCTTGGGCTGGTGCCGTCGTTGTCAGGAGAGGTGATGGTGCATGGGCGGCCCTACACCACGCAGCGTAAACGAGTGGGCTATGTGCCCCAGCGCTCAAGCGTTGACTGGGATTTTCCCACCACTGCGCTGGATGTGGTCATCATGGGGCTTTACGGGCGCTTAGGCTGGCTCAAAAGGCCAGGGCGAAAAGAGCGCCACGAGGCGCAGGAAGCACTTGAGATGGTCGGTATGAGTGCCTTCGCTGAGCGCCAGATTAGCCAGCTCTCAGGTGGCCAGCAGCAGCGCGTATTTTTGGCCCGTGCGCTGGTGCAGCAAGCCGATGTGTATTTTCTTGATGAACCCATGGCTGGCGTCGATGCCACCACCGAGCGGGCCATTATCGATATCCTGCGCCGCCTGCGCGACGCGGGTAAGACGCTGATTGTGGTACACCACGATCTGCAAACGGTTCGCACCTACTTTGACTGGCTACTGCTACTCAACGTGCGAGTCATCGCCAGCGGCAAGGCCGAGGAGGTGTTCAAGATCGATCACCTGCGCCAGGCTTACGGCGGCCAAATCGCGCTACTTAATGACAATGAATCGTTAATGTTTTCAGCCTCAAAGGTGAAGTGACCCATGGTATGGCTTGAGCTTTTATCTGACTACACCTTTCAGAATGTAGTCATGGGCGCCTCGCTGCTGGGGCTGATCAGCGGCCCGCTGGGCTGTTTTGCGGTGCTGCGTCGCCAAAGCCTTCTGGGAGACGCGATTTCCCACGCAGCCCTTCCCGGCATCTGTTTAAGCTTTATCATCACCGGCAGCCGGGATATTGGCGGGATTATTATTGGTTCACTGATCACCGGCTCCGCCGCCGCGCTGATTATGCTGATGCTGACGCGCTTAAGCCGCCTGAAAACTGACGCAGGCCTGGGCGCCTGCCTCAGTATCTTTTTTGCCGTGGGTATCGTTCTGCTCACCTATATCCAGAGTACCAATAACGCCTCCCAGGGCGGTCTTGAGGCCTTTCTTTTCGGCCAGGCCGCCGCGACGCTGCGCTCCGATTTATGGGTGATGGGCAGCATTACGCTTGTCACGCTGCTGCTGCTTGCCGTCTTCTGGAAACAGGCCAAGCTGGTCACCTTTGATGCGGAGTACGCCCGCACGCTCGGCATGCCTATCACCGTGATTGAAGCATCGCTCACCGCTATGGTTGCGCTAGCGGTCGTCGTCGGCCTGCAGATGGTCGGTGTGATTTTGATGGCCGCCATGATCGTGGCACCCGCGGCCGCCGCGCGACAGTGGAGCCGCCACCTGGGCGGCATGCTCACCATCGCTGCAGGCGTCGGTATTGTCAGTGGTGTTTCAGGGGCGACCATCAGCACCCTATCGCGTGGTCTGGCAACCGGCCCGCTGATTGTCCTTACTGCAACCGCCATCGTGCTTATATCGTTGGCCTTGGCGCCCGGCCGTGGCCTGCTGTGGGGTGTGATAAAGCACTATCGCCAGAAGTCAGCGCTGAAGAAACAGCAGCTACTTTATGCGCTATATAAACACTCGGCCGATCCCTCATGCGCCCCCTCAACACTCGGTTCACGCAGGATGTTCAACAAGCTTAAGCAGCAAGGCTACCTAACCCGCTCTCCTCGCGGTGCCACCCCAAGCGACGGCGGCTGGGGGCTAACGGCACAGGGCCAGGCGGAGGCTAGAAGAGTGGTCGCGGCTTTTGAGGAATTAGCATCATGATGGCAGAGCTACTGACCACAACTGCCCTGCCCATTATGCTAGTGGGCGCGATGGTAGGCATCGCCTCCTCGGCGGTGGGCACCTTTTTAGTGCTGCGCGGCAACAGCATGTTATCCGACGCAATCAGCCATTCGATTGTGTTTGGCATCGTCATCGTCTGGCTGCTGACCAAGCAACAGAGTGGGCCGGTACAACTGATCGGGGCCGCCCTCACCGGGCTGTTAACCGTCCTGCTCACCGAAGCCTTAGCGAGCACCAAACGGGTCAAGCAGGATACCGCTATCGGCCTGGTCTTCCCGGCGCTGTTCTCTATCGGCGTGCTGCTGTTGAATATTTATGCCAATGATGTGCATATCGACACGCATACCGTGCTGCTCGGTGAGATCGGTTTTGTCTGGCTGGATACACTCGACATCTTCGGCCTGCCCATCCCCCAGGCGCTGGTATCGATGAGCGTGATGACGCTGCTCAACTACGCGTTTATCGGACTCTTTTATAAGGAGCTAAAGCTGGCCACCTTCGATCCGGCGCTGGCCAAAACGTTCGGCTTTATGCCCTCGATTCTTTTCTATGTGCTGCTAATGCTAACTAGTTCCACTGCCGTGGCGGCCTTTGATGCGGTAGGCGCGGTGCTGTTTATCGCCTTTGCCATTGTTCCCGCCTCCGCCGCCTATTTGCTGACCGACCGGCTGTGGATGATGTTTATCATCGGTGCGCTAATTTCTATCGCCTCGAGTATTTCTGGCTACTACCTCGCAGTGTATCTCAACGTCTCCATTGGCGGCATGATGGCCGTCATGACCGGCGTATTCCTGATGCTCGCCTTTCTGGCAGGGCCACGCTACGGCGTGATTACCCAACTGGTCAAACGCCAACGGGCACGCCAGGCGCCGGTGGAGCCGCCGCCCAGCGTTTGAAGCCCAGCTTTTGGAAACACCGCTCATCCACGCGCAAAAAAACGACCGCCTTTCGACAACCGCTTGGCCGGGCAGGCGATAACCGGGTATGGGTAACTTAAACCGTCAGATGCTGCTTGATCAGCTCATTGGAGAGCTCGCTGATCTCGCCTTTGGCCACCGGGCGACCGCGATCCATGATCACAAAGCGGTCGGCGTATTTACGGGCAAAGGGCAGCTTCTGCTCCACTAGCAGCACCGTAAGGCCATCCTCATTGATCAACTGGCGAATCACCTGGCCGATCTGGGCGACGATATTGGGCTGAATGCCCTCCCCCGGTTCGTCTAGAATCAGCAGTTTGGGTTCGATGACCAACGCACGGCCAATCGCCAGCTGCTGTTGCTGCCCGCCGGAGAGGTCGCCGCCACGGCGATGCTTCATTTCCTTAAGCACTGGGAACAGCTCATAGACCCGCTCAGGAATCTTTTTCAGTCCGTCGCTGCGCGCAGCTAGGCCGGTGCGCAGGTTCTCTTCTACGGTCAGCAGCGGGAATATCTGCCGCCCCTGGGGCACGTAGCCAATCCCCAAGCGGGAACGCGCTTCGACAGCTTTTTTGGTGAGCTCTACCGTGCTTTGATCCCCACCGGTATAGCGCAGTTGACCGCTAGTGACGTTAACTTCGCCCATTACAGCTTTTAGCAGCGTGGTTTTGCCCACGCCGTTGCGGCCCATCACGCAGGTGCATTGGCCTGCAGGCACCTCAAGATCGAGATCCCAGAGGGTGTGGCTTTCGCCGTAAAACTGGTTGAGCTTCTCAATGGCTAGCATCAGGCGGCCTCCTCGTCATCGGCACCCAGGTAGACCTCGATTACTTTGGGATCGCTGGAAACCTGATCCATGGTGCCTTCCGCCAGCACGCTGCCCTGGTGCAGTACGGTCACTTGGCGGGCAATGGAGCGTACAAAGCCCATGTCATGCTCCACCACCACCACGGACTGTTTACCGGCCAGCCCGGTGAGCAACTCTGCAGTGCGCTCCATCTCCTGCTCGGTCATGCCCGCTACCGGCTCATCCACCAGCAGTAGGCGTGGGCGCTGCATCAGCAACATGCCGATCTCTAGCCACTGCTTCTGCCCGTGGGAAAGAATCCCTGCGGGCTGATGGCGCAGCTCAGTAAGGCCAATGGTTTCCAGCACTTCGTTGATGCGGTCTTTGATTTCGCCGGTGATACGCGCGGTAAGCGTGGGGAAAATCCGCTTGTCTGCCGCCATGGCCAGCTCAAGGTTTTCAAACACCGAGAGCGCTTCGAATACTGTGGGCTTTTGAAACTTACGGCCAATGCCCAGGCTGGCAATATCCGGCTCGTTCATATTCAACAGGTTATGACGGCTACCGAACCACACGCTGCCGCTGTTGGGGCGGGTTTTGCCGGTGATGATATCCATCATGGTGGTTTTACCCGCCCCGTTGGGGCCGATAATGCAGCGCAGCTCGCCGTCGTTAATGGTCAGGTTGAGGTTATTGATGGCTTTAAAGCCATCGAAGCTCACGGTGACATCTTCCATGTAAAGAATCGGCCCATGGCGAACGTCCACCGGCGAGGCTTGGGGCGCCATAAAATCGAACACCCGGTCACGCTGGCTCAGCGATTGCAGCAAACTCATGCGGAGGCCTCCTCGGGCGTGTGTTTATGGTCAGGATTAGCCGAATCGTCGCGCTTACGGCGTTTGAGGTAGCGAAACAATCCCGCCACGCCCTTGGGCAGGAACACCGTGACCAGTACGAACATCGCCCCTAACGCAAACAGCCAGGCATCGGGCATTACGCCGGTAAAGATGGTTTTGGCGTAGTTGACCAGAATGGCACCAATCACTGCGCCATATAGCGTGGCGCGACCGCCCAGCGCTACCCACAGCACAATCTCGATGGAGAAAATCGGCGAGAATTCGCTGGGGTTAATGATTCCCACCTGAGGAACATAGAGCGCGCCCGCCAGGCCTGCGAGCATCGCCGAGACCACAAAGACGAAGAGTTGAAAGCGCTCGACGCGGTAGCCGAGAAAGCGCGTGCGCGCTTCGGCGTCGCGGGTGGCCACGCTCACCCGCCCCAGCTTGCTGGTGACAATCGCACGGCACAGGATATACCCCAGCGCCAGCGCAACGCCGGTGACCAGGAACAACCCTAGGCGCGTGGCGTCGCTGCGCAGGTCAAAACCGACGATTTCGCGGAAATCGGTGAGGCCGTTATTGCCGCCAAAGCCCATCTCATTGCGGAAGAAAGCCAGCATTAAGGCAAAGGTAAGCGCCTGGGTGATGATCGACAGATACACCCCGGTGACCCGTGAGCGGAACGCCAAAAAGCCAAACACCAGCGCCAGTAGGCCGGGGGCCAGCAGCACCATGGCGAAGGCGAACCAGGCCATATCGAAGCCGTGCCAGAACCAGGGCAGGCTGTCCCAGTTGAGGAACACCATAAAGTCCGGCAGTACCGGGTGGCCGTAGGTGCCGCGGTCACCAATCTGGCGCATTAAATACATGCCCATGGCGTAACCGCCGATGGCGAAGAAGGCGCCATGCCCCAGGCTTAAAATGCCCAGATAGCCCCACACCAAGTCCACCGCCACGGCCAGCAGCGCGTAACTCAGGTACTTGCCAAACAGATTGACCGTGTAAGCCCCCACATGCAGCGGGTTATCCGGCGGCACTGCCACGTGCAGCAGGGTGACCAGTGCCAGCGCGGCCAGTAGCACGCCGAGAAAAATCTGCGTGGAGCGCTCGCTGAATGGGCGTGTTAGCCAAAAATTCGTCGATGATTCGGTCGTTAGTGACATCGTTTAGCCCTCCGCAGCCCGGCCCTTCTGCGGGAAGAGTCCACGCGGGCGTTTTTGAATGAATAGGATGATGAAGACCAGCACGATGATCTTGGCCAATACCGCGCCTGCCCAGGGTTCCAGCACCTGGTTGATCACCCCCAGCGATAGGCCAGCAACCAGTGTGCCCCATAGGTTGCCCACACCGCCGAACACCACCACCATGAAGGAGTCGATGATGTAGTTCTGCCCTAGGTTAGGGCCGACGTTGGTGAGCTGGGAGAGCGCGACACCGGCAAGCCCGGCCACACCCGAACCTAGCGCAAAGGTCATGATATCCACGCGAGTGGCGCGAATGCCCATGGAGCGGGCCATGGCGCGGTTCTGGGTAACGGCACGCACCTCAAGCCCCAACCGGGTGCGGCGCATAATCAGCATCAGGCCTGCAAACACCACCAGCGCAAAGCCGAGCACATACATGCGGTTGAGCGTTAGCGACAGCGCATCGTTCACCACCAATGAGCCACTCATCCATTCGGGGGTGATGACGGTACGATTGAGCGGTGAAATCACCGTACGTACCAGCTGCTGCAAAATCAGGCTGATACCAAAGGTCGCCAGCAGCGTCTCCAACGGGCGGCCCTTGAGGAACTGGATAACACCGCGCTCGATCGCCACACCCGCCAGGGCGGCGACCATAAAGCCTGCGGGAATCGATAGAATCAACGCCAGCCCCGGTTGGCCGGGCAGCAGTTGCTGCATCGCCCAGGTGGTGTAGGCGCCCAGCATCATCAGCTCGCCGTGGGCCATGTTGATCACGCCCATGACACCGAAGGTGATCGCTAGGCCAATGGCGGCCAGCACCAGCACCGAACCAAGGCTCAAGCCGAAATAGAGCGTTTCCAGACCGCGATTGATTTTGAGCTGCTGCTCAATGCCCGCCAGGGAAGCGGCAGCGGCATTGGCGACGACGGGATCATCGCTATTGGCTGCCCGGCTCAATGCCACGCGGGAGCGGGGGTGAAGGCTGCCGTCCAGCGCTTCAATACCCGCCATTTCACCTGCTTCGGCGCGATAGATCGCCACGGCCTGGGTCAGCCGATAGCGCACCTGCTCGTCCTCTTCCTGTTCGATCAAGTCGTCGAGTGTGGGCACCAGTTCCCCATCTACTTCACCTAACAGGCGCTCGGCCGATGTGCGGCGGCGCTCCACGTTAGGCGAGTAGAGGTCAACTACCGCGATGGCACTGCGCAGTTGATTACGCAGGTTGTTGTTAATGCCGATACGCTCCAGGTCACGACGAGACATTTCGCCCAGCGCTTCGCCGGTTAGGACATCGGCCACCGGCCAGTCGCGGCCGCGGTTCTCAAGCACCAGCACGAACCGACCGTCTTCGGTGCGCTGCAAACGGCCATCTAAAAGCGCCTGCAGCCAGTCACGGGCGCGTTCGTCGTCGCTTTGCAAAATCGCGGTTATGGCTTCGCCTTTGGCGGCGTAAGACTCAACGTCCAGCGCCTCCAACAGTTCGAGCGCGGCCGCATCATTAGTGGAGCTGCTGGCGGCGTCTGTTGATTGTGCCTGTGCTGTGAGGGTCATACCCAACAGCAGGAAGCAGAGCAGCGCCAAGGAAAGGAAACGCCTCATGGGGTTCTTCCTTTGGTTATCAGAAAGGGAAAGATAGCGTGCTCCTTCGCCACCCCTTAACTCTCAACGCTATGCGCCGGGGCGGCGAAGGGTAAGGTACTTACTCAGTTTTACTCAGCCAGTGCCGCTTCGGCTTCTTCTGCTGCGGTGCTGCCACCGCACGAGCCGTTAACGACGTTGAAGTTGCCGCACTCCATCGGCTTACGCCAATCGGCAATCAGGTCACGCGAGCCAGGCAGGTAGTCAGACCAGGCGTCGCCGGCCACGGTAGAGGGCGTCTGCCACACGATATCGAACTGGCCATTGTCCTGAATCTCACCGATCAGCACCGGCTTGGTGATGTGGTGGTTGGGCATCATGGCTGCATAGCCGCCGGAAAGGTTAGGCACGGTCACACCGATAATGGCGTCTTTAACCGTGTCGACGTCTGTCGTGCCCGCTTTGCGAACCGCTTCGGCCCACATGTTGAAGCCGATGTAGTGCGCTTCCATTGGGTCGTTGGTCACGGCCATATCGTCGCCGGTGTACTCGATCCAGGCATCGATAAAGTCGTAGTTGTCATCGTTATCGACGCTCATGAAATAGTTCCATGCCGCCAAGTGCCCCACTAGCGGCCCGGTATCAATACCGGTAAGTTCCTGCTCACCTACAGAGAAGGCGATGACAGGAATATCGGCAGCGTCGATACCCTGGTTGGAGAGCTCGGTATAGAACGGCACGTTCGCGTCGCCGTTAACTGTCGAGATCACCGCAGTGGGTTTACCCTCTTCACCGAAACGACGAATTTCCGCCACAATGTTCTGCCAATCGGAGTGACCGAACGGCGTGTAGTTGACCATGATGTCCTCATCCGCGATGCCGTGTTCATCCTTGAGGAAGGCTTCGAGGATACGGTTGGTGGTGCGCGGGTAGACATAGTCGGTACCCACCAGCGCAAAGCGCTCGATCCCGACTTCGTTGATAAGGTATTCAACCGCAGGAATCGCCTGCTGGTTAGGCGCTGCGCCGGTGTAGAAGACGTTTTCAGAGGACTCTTCGCCTTCATACTGCACCGGGTAGAACAGCAGCCCGTTGAGCTCTTCTACGACGGGCAGTACGGATTTACGCGAAACCGACGTCCAGTTGCCGAAAATCACGTCTACTTCTTCCTGGTCTAGTAGCTCCCGGGCGCGTTCGGCAAACAGCGGCCAGTTAGACGCCGGGTCAACCACCACTGCTTCTAACTGACGCCCCAGCAAACCACCGGCTTGGTTCTGCTGTTCGATAAGCATTTCGACGGTGTCTTTGAGGACAGTCTCACTAATCGCCATGGTGCCGGAGAGTGAGTGCAGGATACCGACTTTGATCGGGTCATCGTCTTGGGCGATGGCCTGGGTGCTGGCACTCATGATGGCAGCGGTGAGTAAAGCGGTCGCGAAACGGCCACTTGAAAGGAATGGGCGAGGGTGTGTCGAGCGTTTGAGAGTGTTCATTGTTAATCTCCTTGCACCCCTTATAATTGGGGCTTGATGGTTGGCTTCGCACTTGGGGTTGTTGTATTAGCTCCCCCAATACGTCCACTAGCCATTAACACTTGCAAGGGGTGCGCCAGATTGGCACAAAGTTTCTTTATAGCTATTTAATCAGCCACTTAATAATCGCCAGTAAATCTCAATATTCACCACATGCACCAAAATAAAGCACAACAAAGCGACTAAAGCACTCTCTCAATGCACCAATACGACCCAGTGCACCATCTAAGTACTTGAGCTTTTAAAATACAGAGTAGCAACTCAGTGCTTACTTATTAGTTACAAAACCACTCTTTGTTACCAGCCAAAAACGGAGATAAAAAAGGAGCCTTGGCATCACCAAGGCTCCTCGCTATTCACCCTTTAAGTAGTGGCGTTAAATAGCCACGTCGGGTGGAATTTTCTTACGGCGTTTTTTCAGTAACGGCAGACCAAGCGACAGCAGAGCGACGACCAGTAGACCAAGCGAGATAGGCTTGTCGATAAAAGTCATCCAGTCGCCACCGGAGATCTGCAGAGCCCGACGCATGGACTCTTCCATAATGTTGCCCAGAATCAGCGCCAAAATTAGCGGCGCCGCCGGGAAACCAAACAGCCGCATCCCAAGGCCTACGAGGCCAAAGCCGAGCAGTAGCAACAGATCAAACACACTGAAGCTCATGCCGTAGACGCCGATCATGCAGAAGATCAAAATCAACGATAACAACAGCGGCTTGGGCAGATCGAGAATCTTGGCGATCAGCGGTATCAACGGCAGGTTAAGCACCAGCAGGAAGATATTGCCGATATACATACTGGCAACCACGCCCCAGAACACGTCCGGACGCTCTGTAAGCATCATCGGGCCAGGGTTGACCCCCATGACCAGCAGTGCGCCCAGCAGTACTGCGGTGGTACCCGATCCCGGTACACCCAGCGTCAACAGCGGCACAAAGGAGCCGGTACAGGCGGCGTTGTTGGCAGCCTCTGGCGCAGCAACACCTTTGATATTACCCTGCCCAAAGGTGTCGCCATCTTTGGCGATGCGTTTTTCCATGCTGTAACCCAGGAACGAGCCGATGGTAGCGCCAGCCCCCGGCAGAACGCCGGTGAAGAAGCCCAACACCGAGCTGCGGCCAACGGGGCCAGCAATCTCTTTGACTTCGCTACGAGTCAGTTTCAGCGAGCCAATCGCATTGCGGGGAGCCTCTTTGCCGCCACCGCCGCGCAGCAGCATATAGAACACCTCGGCGAGTGCAAAGATACCCAGCGCCACCACCAGGAAGTCGATACCGTCGAGGAGTTGAACGGAGCCGAAGGTAAAACGCTCGGTACCGGTCTGCATATCGATACCCACAATCGAGATAATCACCCCCACCACGGCAGCAATCAGCCCTTTGATCAGTGATTTATCCGACAGCGAGACCACAGCGGTTAAGCCCAGCACCATCAGTGCAAAGTACTCGGAAGGGCCAAAGCTTACGGCCACTTTGGAAAGCAGCGGCGCTACCAGCATCAAGAAAATAACCGATACCGTACCGCCCACAAATGACGAGTAGGCGGCAATCGCCAGCGCTTTACCCGCCAGGCCTTTTTTGGCCATCGGGTAGCCGTCAAAGGAGGTCGCTACGGTACCTGCCACGCCGGGGGCGTTGAGCAGAATCGAGGAAGTAGAGCCACCAAAGATGGCGCCGTAGTAAACCCCTGCCATCAGGATCAAACCCGACGAGGGCTCCATGGCAAAAGTGATAGGAATCATCAGGGCAAGTGCACTGATAGGGCCAAGGCCCGGCAGCATACCGATAATGGTGCCAGCAAATACGCCGGCAAATACGTAGGCAATATTGATTGGCTCAAGCGCGATGCCAAAGCCGTACATCAAATTATTGAAGGCATCCATGGGAATTACTCTCTTAAGAACTGCTAGCGGAAAGACCTGCTAACAAGGCTTTGTTTAGAAAGGCAGCACGCCAGTGGGTAGGTAAACATCCATCACTCGCGTCATGGTCAGGTAGAGCGCGAGCACTACCCCCAGCGACGTAGCGAGGTTGACCCCATGGCGGCGATAGCCGTAGTAGGCCGTCAATCCAACGCAGAGCAGCGTAGAAGCGAGTACAAAACCCAGCGGCACCAGCAATAACGCGTAGGCGGCAATCGCCAACGAAGTCACGATGACCCGCGCCCAGGGTGTCAGTAGTAGCGGCCCGTGCTGCGCCTCTTCGTCGACTTCATCGGCACCGGCTATCGGGGTAGGCTTCTCAAAGAATAGAAACACCGACAGGATCAGTAGCGAGAAGCCTAATACTTTAGGAAATAGGTCAGAGTCGACCGGGCGCGGCAGAGGAAAGGTGGGGATTTGCCACGCCATCGCGATATAGCCAGCAGCCAATACCGCAAACACCAGTGCTAACCACTGATTGGTATTTAAACGAGTCATAGGAATCTCTCCGAAGGAGCCAACACGTCTCCACGGTTAACGCATATCGTTAACGACGGGAGACACCCAGCCACGCTTGGGCAACTGGGTGATACAGGAGTGGGATTACTGGCGCAGCAGGCCAAGCTCGCTCAGCACGTCGCTGAACTGCTCTTGCTGCTGATCCAGGAAGGCGCCAAATTCTTCGCTGTTTTGGTAGGCGTCGATCCAGCCCAGTTGGTCGCTCGCTTCGCGCCATGCATCGGTTTCAAGCATTTCGGCGAACAGGTCTTCGTAGTAGGCCACTGCCTCTTCAGGCATATCGGGAGCGCCCATCACGCCGCGCCAGATATCGAAGGTGTAGTCGAAGCCCTGCTCCTGGTAGGTGGGCACGTCGCTCAAACCGCCGCCCAAACGCTCTTCAGAAGAGACGCCCAGCGCACGCAGCTGGCTGCCTTCGCCCAGTTGGCCAACCGCTTCACCGGCACCGCCGACCACGGCTTCAATATGGCCGCCCATTAGGTTGGTCATGGCGTCGCCGCCACCCGAAAACGGGATATAGTTGACTGCCGAGGCTTCCATTCCAGCCGCAGAGGCAAGGCCTGCAATAGCGATATGATCCATGGAGCCAGGCGCACTACCACCGCCAACGCTCAAGCTGGGGTCTTCTTTCAGCGCATTGAGCAGGTCTTCGAGGTTCTGATACTCGGAGTCCGCTGCCACCAGGATGATCGAGTAGTCGGTATTGATCCGCGCGACCGGGGTAAAGTCGGTGTGGTCGTAGCGCGAAGCACCTGCCAGCGGCACCAGAATCATCGGCGGGCTGGTGGCAAACAGCTTGTGCGGGTTGCCACTATCACGGGCGACTTGGGCCCAGGCTACGGCACCGCCGCCTCCAGGTACGTTGATCGCGGCAAAGCTTTCATCGGCCAGCTCTTCTTGCTGAATCACCCGCGACATGGTGCGAACGAGGGTATCCCAACCGCCGCCTGGGTTAGCCGGTGCGACGAATTCGATGGAGCGTTCGGGTGTCCACTCTTGCGCCTGTGCGGCGGTGCTCATGCCTGCAAAGGCCGCGAAGGGAAGAGCAAATACAGATAAACGCTTGAGGGTAAGCGACGTCATGATGGCGTTCTCCACGTATCAGTTTTGTTGTGTGATGAGTTTGCTGTGTAGAGCTTCTTATTGTGAGACTGCACGCCGCGAACGTTAGAAGACCACTACCCTGACCGACAAGCTTGTGCGCATAAAAGACAAAAAGTTCTTTATGGCTATTTTGTTCATTTTGTTCACGCGCGCTTATTTACAACATTCCTTTATAGAGTGTTGATCCATTCGTGTGCGGCCTCCAATAGCCGATAGCGACGCTCAGGCCGCCCTACATCACCATAGCCCAGCTCAGCACTCACTGCCTGTTCAGCAACTAAAAACTCTAAATAGCGGCGGGCGGTTGAGCGGCTGGCACCCATGGTGCGCGCCATCTGCATAGCGGTGAGCGAGTCGGGGGCGTCGGCCAGGGCATCAATCACCCGGCGCAGCGTCAGCCGATCAATACCTTTAGGCAGGGCTTGAGACAGGGTTTGGCTTTTCGCACGCAACGGCTCGCCGGGCTTCAGGCGCGCGAGCACGGAGTCCAGTTCATCCTGATTCATCTCGGCGCGGTTGGCCAACGCTTCACGCTCGCGACGGAAGCGAGTCAGCATTTGCGTCATTCGCGCGGCTTCAATGGGTTTGATCAGGTAGTCGAATACCCCGCCACGCAGCGCCTCGCTGATGGTTTCCACTTCCCGGGCAGCGGTCACCATGACGATATCCACATGCACGTAGTCGCGGCGAATCGCCCATAGTAGTTCCAAGCCTTCCACATCGGGGAGATAGGCATCGAGCAAGATCAACTGAATGCTGGTGGCCTGCTCCGCCATGATCGCCTTGGCTTCACTGCCGTTGCGCGCCATGCCCACTACATAAAAGCCATCGCTTTGTTCAATGAAGGCTCTGTGGATATCGGCAATGCGAAAATCGTCTTCAATGACCAAAATGCCGTACTGCCCATCAGACATTGCGTTCCCCCCTAGCCGTCGTGGTCACTGTTTTTGAAATTGTTTTTAAAATTGTTGTTGAGACTGCTGTTGGTCTTGATGCGCACACAGCGAGCGGTCGAGCACCGCGATAAAGCATGCGCCCCCCAGCTCGCTCTCCTCCAGGGTCACGGCACCGCCGTGCTGGCGGCAGAGCCTGGCCACCAGCGCCAGGCCAATGCCCTGGTGCTTGCCTGTTTTGGTCGAAAAGCCTTCCTGGAAAATCGATTCGGCGAATTGGGCAGGTACTCCGGGTCCGTTGTCCTCCACTTCGATCAACAGCTGCTCGCCCAAATCGGTGAAAAACAGGCGTACTTTGGGCGCTTTACTCGGCCCATTCAGCGCAGCATGGCAGGCGTTGTCCAGCAAGTTACCCACCACGCTCATCAACACTTCTTGGCCGGTGGGCGTTAGCGGGCAGGAGAGCGAGCTTTGCTCATCGATTTCCAACGCTACGCCCAGTTCCCGTGCCCGGGTAAGTTTACCCAGTAGCGTACCGCTAAGCACGGCGTCGGCCACGTTGCGCATTAAAAAGCTCATCTGCGCCTGGGCGCGTTCGGTTTCCTGATGAATCAGCGCGAGGGCTTCCTCAATGCGCTCTAACTGTAGTAGCCCAGAGATGGTGTAGAGCTTATTGGAAAACTCGTGGGCCTGGGCGCGCAGCATATCCACGTCACGGCTGGCTTGGGTAAGCGCGTGGGATAGATCGACAATTTCGCGACGGCTACGGAAAGTGGCCACCGCCCCCTCAATCTCGCCTTCGTGCAGAATCGGCACGCGGTTAACCACTACCGGATGATCGCCCAGCCACATCTCCTGGTCGAACTCCTGCTCGCCGCGCCGGAGCACCTCCAGTAGCCGCGAATTGGGCACAACCTCGCGTATAGGCTGCCCCAGCAGCACATGCTCATCGTCCAGGTTGAGAAAGCGCCGCGCCTGCTGGTTGACCAAGGTAATATGACCTTCCCGGTTAACCGCCAAAATGCCCTCGTGGATCGACTGCAAAATGGCCTCTTTTTCCATAGCCAAGCGGGCAATTTCGTAGGGTTCCAGGCCTAAAATGACCTTTTTAAGATGCTGCGATAGCCAGTAGGCACCGGCAAAGCCGAGACAAATCATCAGCGCCACTAGCGCCCAGCCAAAGCTGTTGTAGCGGGCTACGTCCATGGCCACGCGATCCATCATAAAACCGACGGATACCAGACCAATGATATTGCCCTCTTCATCCCATATGGGCGCTTTGCCACGAATGGCGGTGCCCAATGACCCGGTTGCCTCGGATACATAGTATTGGCCATGAATCAGCGCCTGGTCATTATCGCCCCCCACCATCGGCTGCCCTAGCCGTTCCGGCAGAGGGTGGGAGTAGCGGGTACTTTGAGCGTTACCCACAACGACATAGCGCGCTCCCGTCTCATGGCGAACTCGCTCCGCCAGGGGCTGAATAATGAAAGAGGGGTCGGGGATTGCAAAGGCGTTGATAATTTGCGGCATCGACGCCACCGTTTTGGCCACCGCCAGCGCTCGCTCCCCCATCTGCTGGCTAATGATTTCTGCCTTGCGGTGATTGAGGTAGGTGCCCTGCGCCAGTAGCATGCCTGCCAACAGTAGCCCGACTAACAGCATCACCTGAAGGCGAAAACTGCGTTTATACCAGCTGCGCCTTGCGCGAGTGCGGCGCCAGCGCTGCAGGTCGGCTAACGTTCGGGGGCGAGAAGCGCTCATAGGTAGACTCAAAATGCGTGACCACGCCATTATGGCACGCGCTAGCCAACGGCGTTAATCGCCGTCACCCCAGAGTCATCGTTCGCTGATATAATTGCCTAATGCCGAAATCAAGGAGGGATGTAGTGGCGATCGTTAGATGGATACTCTTACTGGCCTGCTGGCCGCTATGGCTAACCGTGGCGTATGCCAGCCCGTTCTACGCTCCACCGCCTCCCCAGGAAGATGCTCCCGTATTCAGTGGCGATGCCGAACTGGGTTTTACCCGTCTCTCGGGCAATACCGATAGCCAGACGCTGATCGGTAAAACGCTGCTGACGTGGCTTACCGGTAACTTCACCTACTCGCTACGTGGTGAAGTGCGTAACGTCACCAAGGATGACGAAACCAGTGCCGAGCAGTACTTAGTCGCAGGACGCGAACGCTATGAACTGGATGGCCCCCACTACCTGTTTGGCTTTGCCCGCTGGGAGAAGGATCGCTTTGCCGGTTATGACCAGCAACTTTCTGCCATTGGTGGCTATGGGCGTCAGATTTTAGAGAACGATACCCATGTTTTTTCGCTGGAGGCAGGGCCTGGCTATCGTCATGACCGGCTACGCGAACACGGCGATTATCGGCTAGCAGTGGCCTATACAGCACTGGATTACCACTGGTTTTTTTCCGATTACGCCGATATTCAGCAGGAAATGTCGTTTGAGTACACCGACCAAAATACCACGTCTCGGTCGCTTACAGCGCTCACGGCAAGGCTCAATTCCAAGCTATCGCTGCGCTTATCTCACGAAATCAAGCACAACTCCCAACCGCCTGACGACACCAGCGAGCGCACCGACAACACCACCAGCGCTTCACTGCTTTACCGCTGGTGAGTTTTGCACTGGGGCTAGCGATTCTGACCACGGTGCGCCCAGCCGGTCATGCGTTTTTCCAGTTGCGCAAATAGCTCGTACATCACCATGGCCATGGCGCTGATCACCAGCAGTCCGGCAAAGACCAGCCCCATGCGCATTTGCGAACCGGCGCTCATCATCAGATAGCCAATACCCTGATTGGAGGCGACCGTTTCTGACACCACCGTGCCTACAAACGCCAGGGTAATAGCGACTTTTAGCGAGGCAAAGAAATACGGTAGCGAGCGTGGCAGGCCCACTTTCAGCAGCACATCCATACGCCGTGCGCCCAGCACTCGCAGTACGTCTTCCATCTCAGGCTCCAGCGTGGCTAAACCGGTAGCCACGTTCACCACGATGGGGAAGAAGCAGATTAAAAAGGCGGTGAGTATCGCCGGCACCGAGCCGATCCCAAACCAGACAACCAGGATGGGCACGAAAGCCACTTTGGGAATGGCATTAAAACCGACTAACAGTGGGTAGCAAGCGTTATATAGAAAGCGCGACGAGCCGATAATAAAGCCCAACACCAGCCCCACGGCCACACCCAATCCAAAGCCAATCAGCGTTGTCCAGAAAGTTTGCCAGGAGTGCATGGCGATAGGCCCGGAATAAGTTACCAGCGCCTGGGCCGTCTCCAAGGCACTGGGGAAGATAAAGCTGGGCACATCAAACACCCGCACCGTTACTTCCCAAATGATGACCAGTGCCACCACCGCTATCCACGGCGCCAATCGTTCGATTAACTGATTATTTTTCGTCATAAGTGCGCCTTTCATCAGGTGCTGCGTGCGTTTATCAATTGCTACGTACTTCGCCAATCTGAGCGCGCAACTCCTGGACCAGATCAATAAAGGGTTTTTGGTAGGTGGTTTCCAGTGCACGGGGTCTTGGCAGCTCGATTTGACGGCGCTCGATCACCCGGCCTGGGCGGCGGCTCATGATGTAGACGGTATCGGCCAGAAACGCCGCCTCGCGCAGGTCATGGGTTACGAGTACCACTGTAAAGCGCTGCGCTTCCCACAGGTCGCGCAGCACGCACCACAGCTCTTCGCGGGTAAATGCATCCAGCGCGCCGAAGGGTTCATCCAGCATTAGCAGGCGCGGCTGGTGAATCAGCGCCCGGCAGATCGATGCCCGCTGCTGCATGCCACCGGAAAGCTGCCAGGGGTACTGCTCTTCGTAGCCTTCAAGTCCCACGGTCTTGAGCAGCTTGCGCGCCCAGCCTACAAACTCTTCGCGCCGTTTACGAAACTGATGGCGGTAGGGTTTAACGATCTCCAGCGGCAGTAGGACGTTATCCAGTGTGGTGCGCCAGGGCAGCAGGTTGGCGTTTTGAAATGCCATGCCGGAGATTTTCAACGGCCCGGTGACCGGTTCTCCATCCACCCGCACGGCACCGGTGGTAGGCGCATGCAGACCGGTGCAGAGCTTCATAAAGGTCGATTTACCGCAGCCGGAGGGGCCCACGAAAGCGACGAACTCACCTTCGTGGATGCTCAGGTTGATATCCTCAATGGCGTTGCCCGACGCATCGTAGGCCAGGCTAACGTCATCAAAGGTAACGAATGCTGCCGACATGCTTATTCGCCCTCGGCCGGAAACAGCATGCGTTCTTCCTGAGCAGGTAAGTAGTTTGAACTAAACACCTGATCAGGCGAAGGAATTGACGTGAGGTCGTAAGCATCGGCAACCAGTTGAATCGCCTGAGACAGACGCTCGTCATCCACTCCGCCCACGCCATTTTCGCGCACTTCGGGAGTGTCGACGACGCCATCCAGAGCGAGTTTTAAGCGCCGAGTCTCCATTTCCACATCGATCAGGCCGTCGCGGTTTTTAACATACTCAATGGCCGCCTCGGGATCGGCAATAGTGTCGCCCAGGGCGCGGTTGAAGGCGCGCAGAAAGCCCTGCACGGCTTCCGGATTTTCTTCTGCGAAGGATTCACTGGTGATAATGGCGTTGCCGTACAGGGGCACGCCGTAGTCTGGGAACGGCATAATAGTCAGCTCGTCCTCACTCATTCCCCGCTCTTCAAGATTGAGTAGGCTGGTGAAGTAGAAGCCGGTGATTGCATCCACATCGCCCCGGGTTAGCAGCGTTTCGCGCAACGTAGGGTCGACGTTTTGCCACTCCACCGCGTCGGCGTCCAGATTATTAGCCGCGGCAAACACGCCCCAGGCGCGGTAGCCGGTATCGAAGGTGGGGGCGGCGATGGTTTTACCGGCTAAATCAGCCGGGCTCTCGATGCCGCGGTCTTTGCGGGCAAACACCGCCGCGGGGGTGCCGTCGTAGACGATATAGACGCCTTGGATACCGGGGCCATCGGGGTTTTCGGCGAGAAACTCGACCAGCGCATTAAGATCGCCAAAGCCCATTTCGTAGGCCCCGGATGCCACGCGATTAATCGCGCCCGCCGAGCCGCTGCCGGAATCAATCTGAACGTCCAACCCTTCTTCAGCGAAGTAGCCTTTCTCAGCGGCCATTAAAAACGGCGCGGAGGGACCTTCAAAACGCCAATCCAGCTGAAAACGTATTTGGGTATCGTCGGCGTAACTGATAGCCGGTATTAAAATCAGCCCTGCCGCGCAGCTTGTGAGCAGGCGCGCCATAGAAAAAACTGGTGTTGCAGTGGGAAAATCTAGTGCTGAAGTAGAAGAACGGCGTATCGAAGTGGAGGTCATCATCGTGAGCATACCTTGTATACAAAATATGCTTTAGCGTTGCAGCAATATTGCCATTATTGAATTTTTATTTAATTTTCATGCTGTTAGATAGGAAGTTAAGTTCTGACGCCCTCCGCAATATGGCCAAAACGGTGCATTTGCACCTGGGCAACGCACCAAGTTAAAACATGTTAGACGTTGGTCTAAATTGGCGATATACTACGTTCAGTTTCCTGTCTTGCGCCATTCCTTGAATGGCGCTTTTTTTTACCTGTAATTTCGCCTGCTTCAAACACCAACTTCTAAACGCTCATGCGGCGTTAAACCGCTTAACGGCACGCTTTAATAGGCTGCTATTTCAGTTCCCTGCTCCCCATAGGTATTTAACATGTCCCACTCCAGCCCCAACTCTGAGGGCTTCCAGAGGTTTTCGCTCGGCGACCCTATTGTATTGATATTAAGTATCGGCTTTATCGTCGCCTTTCTCGCACTGTCGCTTTACGACGTAACTCTGGTAGCTGACAGCATCAGCGCTGGTTTCGCCTGGACCGCGCTAGTGCTGGGCAGTTACTTTCAACTGCTGCTCCTGCTGACGTTCTTTATCGCCATCGGTTTGGCCATAACTCCAGCCGCTAAAGCCAAAATCGGCAATTTAGATGCACCAGAAATGAGCACGTTTAAGTGGCTATCGATCATTCTGTGTACGCTGCTGGCAGGCGGTGGCGTATTCTTTGCCGCCGGTGAGCCGGTATACCACTTTGTGGTAACGCCTCCTGCGTTTGATAGCGAAGCAGGCACCGCTGACGCCGTTTCCGGCGCCTTGGGGCAGTCCTTCATGCACTGGGGCTTTATGGCTTGGGCGGTACTGGGGTCGCTAACCGCTGTGGTGCTTGCCCATGCACACTATGTGAAAGGCCAGCCGCTTCAGCCCCGAACCCTGCTCTACCCAGTACTGGGTGAGCGACTAATGCGCGGCCCGCTGGGCAGCACCGTCGATGCCTGCTGCGTAATTGCTTTGGTTGCAGGCACTGTGGGCCCGATCGGTTTTTTGGCCACCCAGGTCAGCTTCGGCCTGCACGAGCTGTTTGGCTTACCGGAAGGTTATCCCGGCCAGTTGATCATTCTAGCCGTTCTCGGCAGCATCTACGTGCTCTCTTCCATGAGCGGCGTACACAAAGGCATTCAACTACTTAGTCGCTTTAACGTGCTGCTGGCGCTAGCTATTGGCGCGGTCATTATTGTTTTTGGCCCCACACTGTTTTTGGTCAATAGCTACGTTTCAGGCATGGGCGCGTATGTCAGCAAATTTTTTACCATGGCGACCATGACCGCAGAGACCGCTCCAGCGTGGTGGATGCAGTGGTGGACAGTATTCTTCTTTGCCTGGTTTATTGGCTATGCGCCGCTGATGGCGATTTTTGTGGCGCGTATTTCCCGCGGTCGCAGCATCCGCGAAATGATCATCGCGGTAGCAATCCTGGCACCCATTGCCACCACCGTGTGGTTTACCCTGCTGGGCGGCTCGGGCATTTATTATCAGCTCACCGGGGTGATTGATTTAACCGAGGCGCTGAACAACTTCCAGTTTGATGTAGCCACCTTAACCGTTGCCCAAGCACTGCCCGGCGGTACCTGGATGGCACTGGCGATCCTGCTTCTGACCACCATTTTCGTTGCCACCACCGGCGACTCAATGAGCTACGCCATTGCGGTAGTAGGGGCGGGGCACGATAACCCCAGCCCGGCCATGCGGGCGTTTTGGGGGATCGCCATGGCGCTGATGGCAGCGGTACTGCTGTATATGGGCGCAGGTCAGATTGGCGCACTGCAACAGTTCATTGTTATCACCGCGATCCCGGTTTCGTTGATACTGCTGCCGTCACTCTGGAATGGCCCACAGGCAGCCTACGCCATGGCCCGTGAACAGGGTATTATTGACTAGTTCGGCAGCCCTACCAATTTTATAACCCTTCCAGCAGGCGCAGAATCATCTGCGGCTGCTGGTTGGCCTGGGCCAACATAGCGATACCTGCCTGCTGCAGGATCTGGGCGCGAATAAGGTTGGAGACTTCCTTAGCGTAGTCGGCATCCTGAATACGCGACCGGGCAGCGGAGGTGTTAACAATGCTGTTATTTAGGCCATCAATGACGCTCTCAAAGCGATTCTGAACTGCGCCCAAATAGCTGCGATGGCGATCTAACCGCTTGATCGCCTCATCCATAATATCTATTGGTTTTTCCGACCCGGTACCATCATCCAGTACGCTCAGGTTCTCCAGCCCCAACGCCTGTAAATTCATGGACTCAAAACGCACCCCAATGCTATTGCCATCGTTAGCACCGACCTGGATATTTAGCGATTTTGACTCATCAATCAGCCCAATACCGTTGAATTTACTCTGCACCGCAACACGGTCAATTTCTTCCAAGCGTTGATCAATCTCGGCTTGGATAGAGACAAGGTCATTAGAGGAGTTAGTGCCGTTAGCTGCTCGAACACTCAGCTCACGGATGCGCTGCAGGTTGTCGTTAATCTGATTGAGCGAGCCTTCCGCCGTCTGCACCATTGAAATGCCATCATTGGTGTTGCGGATCGCCTGGGTCATGCCTTTGATTTGCGCCGTCATACGATTGGCAATCGCCTGACCAGCAGGGTCATCCTTGGCACTATTGATGCGCAACCCGGAAGAGATGCGCTGCATTGCAGTCTGCATGGCCTGCTGACTGCCGCGCAGATTGTTCTGCACGGTTAGCGACATCACATTGGTATTTAGGCTGAGCAACGCACGCCTCCCGGGAAGTTAGCGCGCCCGATTGATGGCGGCTACAACGTTACTATCGGCCTAAACACAAAAATCATGAACACTTTTGAGGCTCAAGACTGCGACCACTACTCGCCAGCACTTCATCAACGGGCTTTTTCACATAGTCGTGCAGGTAGTAACCGTCATCGACCACCTCTCCATCCCAAGCCACAATGTCTAGATCCATAGTACGTGGCCCCGATTTAATCGCTCCCCGAACACGGCCCAGACGATCTTCCACCCCTTTGAGGTAAGCACGAAACGCTTCACGCTCAAGCGGTGTACACACCAACAGCGCGGCGTTTAGGAAGTCGGGTTGCTGCTGGTACCCCACCGGCCGGGTGCGAATCGTTTTGGAACGGGCCAACAGATTGCACTCACGGCTAATGATATCGACCGCCTGAGCCACATAGTGGTCAGGGTCGATGTTAGAACCTAAAGAGATCAAGCACTCATGGAGCGCTTCAGATTGTTTGGTAGACAACGTCGTTGGTGGCATAGCGACATCCTGTTAAAAGTGACGTCTTCTTGAACGGCCCTGTAAGCAGGACTCATCTATCAATACCTCTAAGCACACACCACGTGCAAGCTGTGTATAAGTTATTGACAAACGCTACACTCACGCAGAAAGTCTTCCTATACCAAGAAAACAGTAGGGGACGCCTTATGCACCATCAAGCTGCTCTGGTAACCGGCGGAGCTACCCGCCTGGGTCGATTCTTCTCCGAAGCGTTGGCTGATGCCGGTTTTGATATTGCTCTACACGTTAATCGCTCCCGCGAAGAGGCCGAGGAGGTCGCCAGCAGTATCCGCGCTAAAGGGCGGGAGTGCGAAATATTTTCCTGCGATTTTTTAAACGATGACTTAAATGACTTACTCCGGTCGGCCAAGCAGCGCTTCCCAGGGCTTAATTTGCTGCTGAACAGCGCCTCTGCCTATGCACCAGCGCCGATCGCGGCGACCGAGCTAGCGATGCTGGAGGCACAGTTCAGGGTTAATATGTTTACCCCGCTACTGCTCACCCGTCACTTTGCCGAAACCGTTCAAGAGGGCCAGGTGATCAATATCATCGATAATAAGGTGGCCTATCACCAGTATCCCTATGCAGCCTATTTGCTGTCGAAAAAGAGCCTAGCGGAGATGACTCGTATGGCGGCTCTGGAGTTTGCACCGCGTATTCGCATTAACGGCATCGCCCCCGGCGTGGTACTGCCTGCTTCCCTGCGCACTAGCAACTATATTGAGTGGCGTATTGAAGGCATTCCACTCAAGCGCCAGGGCCATCCTGGCCACCTTGTACAAGCTTTACACTATTTATTGGAAAACTCCTTTGTGGCAGGGCAGATTCTGTTTGTCGATGGCGGGGAGTCAATCAATCTGGAGGGTCGGCACTCAGAAAACTATGCCCATTAAACATTAAATAAAAATACAGCCCATAAAACGCAACGAGGCCGCCCGAAGGCGGCCTCGTTGCAGCGATTGACAACAATCACTTCACGATAACGACAGTTTAAGTTTCATCGACGTCATCATGATCAGGCTTTTCGTGTTCAAAAGTATCAGAGTTTGTTTTACTACCGCGTGGGTCAAACCTGTCATCCGATGTAATATCACCCGACTTAGGCTGCCCTGCCGGGCTACCATCGATCGTAAAGGCTTGCTGCATAACACGCAGGTTTGCGGGGGGCGCAGAACCAGTCTTATCTTGTCCAAAGTAGAGCGTGGTGTGCGGGAAGGGTATTTCAATACCTGCTTCATCAAAGCGCAGCTTCACTAGACGGTTGTAAGCTCGACCCACGGCCCACTGATCTCCCGGCGTGGTCTTAATCACCACACGGATGTTCACAGAGCTATCCGCCAGCGCGATAACGCCCGCCACGGTTAGATCGGCCAACAGTTTATGACTATGCTCTTCACTGACCTTCAGGTCTTCAAAAGCCAATTGAAGCTGTGCAATGGCATCATCAATGCTCTCACGATAGGCAATACCATACTCCCCTACATGATTACCAAACTCGCGCATGTAGTTAGATACGGTGTCCACGCTGGAGAACGGCACGATGTGATAAGTACCGGACAGATCGCGAATCCCCACAGAGCGTATACTGAGCCGTTCGGCGGTGCCCGTCACGCCGCCTACTGTCACCACGTCACCGGTGTTCATGGCATTTTCAACCTGGATAAACACCCCGGTAATAACGTCCTGCACCAGTTTCTGGGCGCCAAAACCAATCGCTAAACCAAGCACACCGGCACCGGCAATCAGCGGGCCGATATTAATGCCAATTTCCGACAGCACGATCATGCCGGTAATCGTCACCATAGCGATTGCCAGGGCATTACGAAACAGGCTGAGCAGGGTTTTTGCCCGCGCCGAGGGTTCACCATAGCCGGTTTCCGGATTGAGCTTATGCTCGATCAGGCTTGCCAGGCCCAGCCACACGGCGAGCGCCACGATCAAAATTACCGCAACACTGGTCAGATTGCCGACCAGCACGGCGCCACCTTCAGAGGCATACCAGGCAGCTAGGTCAAAGGCGCCCCAAGCGTTCAGCACCATCATGATGACCACAATCAGAATGATCGTACGCAGCACGCGAAGCGCATTGGGCACGTAGCTGTTCAAGCGCTTTTCAAGTAGCGGTAGTTTGCGCCGCAGATCGTCCGACAGGGTAATCCGACGACCAATGGTCTGGGTAAGAAGCGAGGAGACCAATAACCCCACAACAATGGCAGCAAGGGACTTCAGAGTGGCAAACATCACAAACGGAAGCGCATCGCCGGGGCGCGTTAACGTCAGCACAAATACGATCAAGAAATAGAGCAGCGCGAACAGATGCCAGGTACGGGCAAATAGCTGCAGCGAGACGCGGCTGGCAGTCAGCGTTGATTTTGCCGCCATCTCATTCAGGTTATCTCGCAGACGGGCGCGGTTTCTTAGCACCACGACCACTGCGTAGATAAACGCCAACAGCATAATCAGCGTGCCGACCGCTTGCCCCAGTGAGGCCGCCACGTAGAAGTTAACCAGCGGCACTACCACCATCAAACCGTAACCGACCATGCCGATCAAACGGGCTAGCCAGCGATTCCAGTAGGAGGCCTCCTGGGCAGAAATAGGCAGTAGCCGTAGCCCTTCGTAGCGCGAAGAGAACAGCATCCGCACACCGGCTTTGAGCAGTTCAATAATCAAGAACGCATTTAAAAACAGCGAGGCGCGGGTCGAAAGCTCCCCGGCTTCACCAATCGCAAAGGTGGCCAGCAGATTACCGCCCACATAGGCCAAGCCCACAAGCAGCACATCGATGACCGCCGCAATCGCCACGCAGAAAACCAAACGTAAAACGGGGGTTAAATTTTTGCCATTCAGCGACCAGCCGCTGATTTTGGTAAACAGCGGCTTAGCTAACCGTCGAACAATCATAAACAGCGCAAAGGTGGCGACAATCACCATGCCCAGATTAATCGCCGCACTGGTGAACGCGGTCATATCAAAGACACTGTCGGCCTCTTGGCCAGAAAATAGACCGCCGACAATGCCTACCACTTGCTCGAATTGGCCACCCACATCGCTTACCACTCGACTGGTGAGCTCAGCTAGCTGGCGCGGCAGCGAGACATCCTCAGGCGCTATTTCACTGCCTTGAGCGGCCGCTTCCGGGGAGAGTTCAGTAGCAACGCCGTCAGGCAGTGCTGAGGCTTGATTGCGCAACATCTCAATCAACTCTTGTCGCGACTGCTCATCCTCTAGCAGGTTTGCCAGTGCCTCGTAGGACGTAGGCGCCGCTTCTTCAGAGGATGCTGCACCATCTGTGCTGGCCGACTCACTTGGCGCATTCTGCGCCATTGCTGGCGTGGCTATTAAGGCAATCATTGCCAATAGCCAGACACCTAGCCAGGGTAATAAACGAAGTGGCTTCACACCTAAACCTCCTTTTGGGTGAGTGTTCTGTTCAATCTAACGGCTGCCTGGTTTTACGCAAGCCAATAATAGGCAGCCCAAGTTGCTTACACTCTACACTGCCAACACCGCTTGTGAAAAAGTTGTACAGGGTAACATGACTTGATTCATAAGGCGTTTCACTGGCACAGCGGTAATAGCCACTGCTGTGCCAGCAGTAACACCACTGCGTAACGCGCACCTTTAGCGACCACAATCCACGCTAGCGCCCGCCACCAGGGCAGCCGAAAAACGCCGGCCAGTACAGTAAGGGGGTCACCAATAATCGGTGCCCAGGAAATCAGCAGGCTTAGCTCACCAAAGCGATGATACCAGCGCTCCGCTCGGGCTAAGCCGCGGGGCGAGGCCGGAAACCAGCGGCGCTCTTGAAACTGACGCGCATAGCGGCCCATCGCCACGTTGATCATGCTGCCGAGGGTGTTACCCGCCGTGGCCACCAACCACAGTGCTAACGTCGGCTCGCCGAGACACCACAGCCGCGCTAGCCACACTTCCGACCCGCCGGGAAGAAGCGTGGCGCTGACCAGGGCGACAAAAAACAGGCTTAGCATAGACTCAGTGAGCCACGTTAACGTGGCACCTGCCCACCCAACTGTTGGGTTATCTCATCGGCCGTTTGGCGAACCAGCGCTCCCAGGGTGAGTAAGCGAGCTTCCGGGATGCGCGCCACCGGGCCAGACACCGAGATCGCCGCCAACGGCGTGCCGTGCTCATCAAACACACAGGCGGCCACGCAGTGCAGGCCAATGGCATGCTCTTCACGGTCACAGGCAAAGCCTTGGGCGCGAATCTGCTCCGTTTCCATTTGCAGTGTATCGGATTGATAGAGCGTATTGGCGGTCACTCTTGCCAACTCGCTGCCATCCAGCAGTTTGGCGCGCTCATCATCGGGCATCCACGCCAGCAGCGCTTTACCTACGCCGGAGGCATGCAGCGGCGCGCGGGAACCTAGGCGGGTGATCATGCGCATCATCTGCGGTGATTCATGCTGCGCTAAAAAGACCGCCGTGGCCCCATCGCGAATGCCCAAATTAGCGGTCTCGCCGGTCTCCGCGGTTAAACGGCGCAGAAAAGGGCGACTTGTGGCCACCACGTCGCGGGCCTCAAGAAAGCTATTGCCGATACGGAAGGTTTTGACATCGATTCGCCATAGGCCCTGCTCGTTCTCCTGGGTCACAAACCCCTGACTCTGCAAGGCTTGCAGCAAGCGGTGGGTGGTAGAGGGCGCCAAATCGGCCATTTCCGCCACATCGGAAAGGGCCAACCCAAGCGGGCTGGCCGCAAGGTACTCCAACAGCGTTAAGCCACGCACCAACGACTGGCTATGGCCTCCGCTAGCTTTGGCGGTACTCGCCGGACGACCGACCGTCCTGCGTTTGGCTTCACTCACTTGGCTTTCTCCAAATAGGCACAACTAAAAGACGCTCCCAAAAGCGCTCCTACTACTCACTAAAAGCGCCCTTGCTGACGACGGCTTCCCTAAAATACAAAGGCGTCAGGATAACGTGACAACATGGCAATTGTCGCGTTTACGGAAACGAATTCCATTGATTCAGCGATGGCACCTCAGCGATGATTCCAGCGCGGTAGCCGCTTGGCTATAAACGCATCGATACCCTCACCCACATCCTCGGCCAACATATTGCAGGCCATGGTTTCCCCGGCAAAGGCGTAGGCTTCCTCGAGCGGCATGGCAAGCTGGCGAGTAAACATGGCTTTTCCGGTGCGCACGGCGACGGCGCTTTTAGCGCAGATACTGGACGTCAGCTGTTTAATTGCCTCATCCAGCGCATCGTCCTCTGCCACGCGGTTAATCAAGCCCCACTCGGTAGCCTGCTCGGCGCTGATAAATTCCCCGGTAAGCAGCATCTCCATGGCGTGTTTGCGCGCAACGTTTCGGGAAAGTGCTACCGCTGGAGTAGAACAAAACAGGCCAACATTGATACCGGAAACAGCAAAGCGTGCGCTGCGCGCCGCCACCGCCAGATCACAGCTCGCCACCAGTTGGCAACCCGCGGCAGTAGCGATGCCCTGTACCTTGGCGATGACCGGCACCGGCAAGTGCACAATAGCCTGCATCACTTCGCTACAGCGGGCAAACAGCGCTTGATAGTAGGCTTTATCGGGGTTGGCACGCATCTGCTTCAGATCATGCCCGGCGCAGAAGGCTTTGCCTTCGGCGGCAAGTACCACACAGCGCACGCTGCTATCGTCAGCAATATCGGCTAATGCGTCGTGAAGCGCTTCCAGCATGGCTTCCGAGAGCGCATTAAAGCGCTCCGGTGTGCTCATCGTCAGCGTTGTTACGCCCTGCTGGTCAAAGCGCTGTAGAGGGAAAGCCGTTGAAGATAGAACGTCAGAGGGGATGGGCATGGTGAAATCCTGGGTTTGAGTAACACTTTGCCCATCAGTCTAGCGCACAAGTTTTACGTTCGGTTCTTACTTACAAATCTTACCTACAGTGCGCTACTTCATTTTTTCATTAGGCGAGTGTCGCGGCCTAAGGGGTGCGGCTCGCCGCGCTGTTTGGCTAAATCGATTTGGCGTTGGCGCTCCCGAGCCGCCGCGCGGGTCTTCTCCGGCAACGAGTCGATGCAGTGAGGGCAGCTAATCCCCGGCTCGTAAGCAGAAGACTGCATATCCTCGGCGGAGATCGGCATGCGGCAAGCGTGGCACTGCTCGAACTCGCCTTTGCTTAAGTCGTGGCGAACCGTCACCCGGTTGTCGAACACAAAACACTCACCACGCCACAGCGACTGCTCTTCCGGGACTTTTTCCAGGTAGTTCAGCACGCCGCCTTTTAAATGGTAGACCTCTTCAAAGCCTTCTTTAAGCATAAAGCTGGAGGCTTTTTCACAGCGGATGCCGCCGGTGCAGAACATGGCCACTTTCTTATGCTTTTCCGGGTCGTAGTGTTCGCGCACGTACTCGGGAAACTCGCGGAAAGTGGTGGTTTTAGGATCGATTGCCCGCTCAAAGCTGCCAATCGCCACTTCGTAATCATTGCGGGTATCGATCACCAGTACTTCCGGGTCGGCAATGATGTCGTTCCAGTTTTCCGGCTCGACGTAAGTGCCCACAGTATCGTTAGGGTCGATATCAGGCACGCCGAGGGTGACGATCTCTTTTTTGAGTTTGACCTTGGTGCGATAGAACGGCGTTTCGTCACAATAAGACTCTTTGTGATCAATATCGGCCAAACGTGGGTCGGCGGTGAGCCAAGCCAGCAATCCATCAATGCCCTCGCGGCTGCCCGCCACCGTGCCGTTAATGCCCTCTTTAGCAAGCAGCAAAGTGCCCTTTACGTCGTTATCGAGCATGGTTTGGCGCAGCGGCTCGCGCAACGCTTCGAAGTCGTTCAGGGTGACAAATTTGTACAGCGCTGCGACCACAATGGGCGGCGTTTGAATGGGTACTGACATGTAAAGCTCCAGGTAGTCACCCTCGCAAAGGGCGGACCGGGTTAGAAGAGGCCAGGATTTTACTCGAAAGCTAACCAAAAGTTTAGCGCTGGCAATCACATTTAATACATCGATTTATTCGACAGGAACGTGCAGAAAGCTTCACCCCACGGGGCGTCAGCAAGGCTGTATATTGTCATTATTCAATCTCACGCAACCTGCGGAGCACACCATGATTATTCGTCGTTCAAACGAGCGCGGCTACGCCGACCACGGCTGGTTACGCTCACTCCATACCTTTTCATTTGCCAACTACGTTGACCGCAACCATATGGGGTTCCGCGCTCTGCGCGTGATCAATGAAGACCGCGTAGCGGGCGGCCATGGTTTTGGCGCCCATCCTCACCGGGATATGGAGATTATCTCCTATGTGCTTGAAGGTGAAATGGAGCACAAAGACAACATGGGCAATGGCGAGGTAATGCGCCCGGGCGATGTGCAGCGCATGTCGGCAGGCACCGGGGTGCTGCACAGCGAGTTCAATCACTCCAAGGAGAACGGGCTGCACTTCCTGCAGATCTGGATTGAACCCAAGCAGCTCGGCATTAAACCCAGCTATGAGCAAAAGGCTTTTCCTAGCGCTGAGCGTCAAGGGCAATGGCGTTTAGTGGCTTCTGAAGAAGGCCGCGACGGGTCTGTGAGCATCAACCAGGATGTGAACCTTTACGCGGGTTTGTTTAGCGCTGGCGAACAGTCCACAACGCCGCCTTCGCGCTACGCTTGGCTGCATGTGGTGAACGGCGAAATGGAGGTCAACGGTGAGACGTTGAGCGCAGGCGACGCCGCGGCGTTCCAACCGGATGAGGCGATTAACCTTACCGGCAAGGAAGCAGGCGAAGTGCTGTTGTTTGATCTTGCTTAAATACCGAACCCACTAAACTGCCCAAATCGAAACGGCGCCTCGCAAGAGGCGCCGTTTTTACAGCCAACTTATTTAACCAATTGCGTTAGCTATTTTGCGCCGAGTAGAGCGCACGAATTTTCAGCGTGTGATCCACTTGCTTCAATGCTTCTAGCGCCTGGGGGCCGTAGGCTTTATCTACATCAATGACCACATAACCGACTTTTTCATTGGTCTGCAGGTATTGACCGGAGATGTTGATATCGTTTTCAGACAGCACGCGGTTAATCTGCGACAGCACGCCCGGTACGTTATCGTGAATATGCAGCAAACGGTGCTTGTCCGGGTGAGCGGGCAGCGCCACCTCGGGGAAGTTGACCGAGGTCACGGTGGTGCCATTATCAGAGTAAGTAATCAGCTTTTCTGACACTTCGATACCGATATTCTCCTGAGCTTCCAGGGTAGAGCCACCGATATGCGGGGTCAGAATCACGTTTTCCAATCCGCGTAGCGGGCTCTCAAACTCTTCATCGTTGCCTTTCGGCTCTACCGGGAAGACGTCAATCGCCGCGCCGTTGAGATTGCCCGCTTTAAGCGCTTCAGCAAGCGGTTCGATTTCAACGACGCTACCGCGGGAGGCGTTGATAAAGATCGCGCCAGGCTTCATGGCAGCGATCTCTTTTGCGCCGATCATCCAGCGGGTAGAGGCAAGGTCAGGCACGTGCAGGCTAATGACATCGGAACGACCCAGCAGCTCTTCAAGGCTTGCTACCTGGTTTGCATTACCCATACCCAGCTTGGCGATGACATCATAGTAAATGACGTTAAAGCCCAGCGATTCGGCCAGCACCGAAAGTTGCGCACCAATGCTGCCGTAGCCAACGATACCCAGCGTTTTACCGCGCGCTTCGTGGGAGTTCTTCGCTGACTTCAGCCAGCCACCCTGGTGAGCGCGGGCGTTTTTCTCTGGAATACCACGCAGTAGCATAATCGCTTCTGCCAGCACCAGTTCTGCCACCGAACGGGTATTGGAGTACGGCGCGTTAAATACCGCGATACCGCGGGTAAGGGCAGCGGTTAAATCGACCTGATTGGTGCCGATACAGAAACAGCCAACGCCGACTAGCTTCTCTGCCGCCTCGAACACGCGCTCCGTTAACTGGGTGCGGGAACGAATACCAATGAAGTGAACATCGCGGATCTTTTCGATCAGCGCATCCTCATCAAGGGACGTCGGCAGGTGCTCAATATTCGCGTACCCTGACGTGTGAAAATTGTCCACCGCACTTTGGTGGACGCCCTCGAGTAGCAGGATCTTGATCTTGCTCTTTTCCAGGGACGTTTTGGCCATGGCTGAATCAACCTCTATGGTCGGCGGCATGCGCCGTGTATCGGTTCACGGGAGGCGCATATCGTAGCACAGCCCGCATCGTTCAGGCCGGGTGTGAATGATGAAAAGTCTGCGTGGTGACAATGAATGGATCGCAAGTCGCGCAACAAGCTGTATTGAAGAGGGCAGACGCCGCCCCCCAGCCTCGGTGTATACTGTGGGCTTATTTTAAAAATACCGGTTTACAGGCACCCCCCAATGAGTGACACGACATCACCCCCACAGGACTTTGCCGCGACGGTTGAGCAACTCGCAACCATCGTTGAACGTCTCGAGTCAGGCGAGCTCTCATTGGAAGATGCACTGACCGCGTTTGAACAGGGCGTGCGACTGACCCGCGATGCCCAGCAGCGCCTGGATAGCGCCGAACTCAAGGTGCGGGCGCTGAGTGAAGATAGCGAAGGGCATTTAAACGTAACGCCCTTTACTGGCCCCGACGACCCTAAGGATGCGGCCGAGGATGAGAGCAAGGAGACGCCCCCATGGTAGCCATGCAGCCTAGCCAGCTTGCCACCCTGCGTCAGACCAGCAATGCCCGCGTAGATGCTACCCTAGCGGCGCTGTTTGATAACCGCCCAGCGGTGGCGCCACGCCTTGAGGCGGCAATGCGCCATGGCCTGCTGGCCGGTGGCAAACGCCTGCGACCGCTACTGGTGTATATGGCTGGTCAGGCACTTGGTGCTAAAGACGATGCCCTGGACGCCCCCGCAGCGGCCATTGAGCTAATCCACGCCTACTCGTTGATCCATGATGATCTTCCGGCCATGGATGACGACGACCTACGTCGTGGTCAGCCCACGGTGCATAAAGCCTTTGATGAAGCGAGTGCGATTCTGGCCGGAGACGCCCTGCAGGCGCTGGCCTTCGAAGTGCTGGCCAGCAATGCGCACCCGCGGCTGGGCCATTTGGTGCACACCCTGGCCTCCGCCTCTGGCCGTGATGGCATGGTGGCGGGGCAGGCGCTGGATTTAGACGCCGTCGGCGATCACCCAGATGTCGATGCCCTGGCCCATATGCACGCCCATAAAACCGGCGCACTGATCGTCGCTGCAGTGCGTTTGGGCGGCCTGGTAGCCGTCGACGACGATGACCCGCGCTTAGACGCGCTTACTCGCTACGCCCGCGCCATTGGTCTAGCCTTTCAGATTCACGACGACATCCTGGATGTGACCGGCGACACCGTTACCCTAGGCAAAACGTCAGGCGCCGATGCCGCACGCGCCAAGCCCACCTACCCCAGCCTGCTGGGGTTAGCGGGTGCTCAACGCAAAGCGCACAGCCTGATTGACGAGGCCATTGCCGCGCTCGCCCCATTAGGCGAGCGTGCTGCACCGTTGGCCGACTTAGCCCACTACATGATCGAGCGCGACCACTAAAGATGCCCATGAAGCTGTTCGACGAAATCCCCCGCGAGCGCCCAACGACGCCGCTGCTCGACTCCTTTGACCACCCCGCTGCGCTGCGGGCCATGAATGCCTCCCAGCTCGCCCAACTGGCCGACGAGCTACGCGCCTACCTACTCTATAGCGTGGGTGTTTCCGGCGGTCACTTTGGCGCTGGGCTCGGCGTGGTTGAGCTGAGCGTTGCCCTGCACCATATCTACCAAACGCCCCATGACCGACTGGTGTGGGACGTAGGCCATCAGGCCTACCCACACAAGATTCTCACCGGCCGACGCGAGGCAATGCTGAGTATTCGCCAGCACGGCGGTTTGGCGGCATTTCCACGCCGCGCCGAGTCCGAGTACGACACCTTTGGCGTCGGCCACTCCAGCACGTCGATTTCGGCGGCATTGGGTATGGCACTGGCAGCGAAGGCACAGGGCGATAAGCGTCGTGTTTGCGCGATTATTGGCGACGGTGCACTGACCGCCGGCATGGCCTTTGAAGCCCTCGCCCACGCTGGCCACGTGGATGCCAATCTATTGGTAGTGCTCAACGACAACGAGATGTCGATCTCTGAAAACGTCGGTGGCATGGCGACCTACCTAGCCCGGGTGCTCTCCAGCAAGCCCTACCTAAAAATACGCGAAGAGAGCAAAAAAGTGCTTTCGCACCTGCCAGGCGCCCTGGAACTTGCCCGGCGCACCGAAGAGCATATGAAAGGCATGGTCAGCCCCGCCACGCTGTTTGAAGAGATGGGTTTTAACTACGTAGGCCCCATTGATGGCCATGACCTCGACGCGTTAACCCATACGATCGAAAACCTGCGCGACCTCGACGGTCCGCAGTTTCTGCATATCAAAACGGTGAAAGGCAAAGGTTTTCTGCCCGCCGAAGCGGATCAGATTGGCTACCACGCTATTACTAAGCTGGAAAAACCCGAAACGTTAGCCAACGCGACTACGGTCAAGAAACCGGAGGTTACCCCGCCACCAGCGAAGAAAAAATACTGCAATGTGTTCGGCGACTGGCTGTGCGATATGGCGGCAAGCGACAAGCGCCTAATGGGCATTACCCCCGCC
>TARA_R100001369_G_scaffold11429_1_pt1 | contig 44076 bp, 36 predicted proteins | sample TARA_R100001369 | Tara Oceans TARA_R100001369 (sample SAMEA2621528) | marine metagenome | biome: marine biome (ENVO:00000447); feature: surface water layer (ENVO:00002042); material: "saline water (ENVO:00002010), including plankton (ENVO:xxxxxxxx)" | depth 5 m
CTATATCTATACAGTAGATGCTGATGGAGAGGGACCATGTCCTGAGGATTCAGCCGATGTTGTTGTTACTATTAATCCATTGCCTCCATTAACAATCCAAATTGCACCAAATGATTGCTTCTCAGACCCAATAAATCCTGGTAAGTTTGTTGTTACATCTACTACAACTGGATTAAAATTCAGTTTAGATGGAGGGACTTTTGTGGTGTATACTGGAGAATATACAGGCCTAGCTCCAGGAAGTCATTCGATAAAAGCAAAAGATGATATTACTGGTTGTGAATCACTATTACTGTTTAATATAGATCAGCCGTTTAGCTCACCTGTATCTCCAATTTTATCTGCTGTTCAACCTGATTGTGCAACTTTAAAAGGAACTATAAGTGTTACGAATGTTGTAGCAGGCCAAACATATGCTATAAAATTAAAATCAGACCTAAGCGATCCTGTGTATGCGAGTTATCCAACAAATGGTTTTGAGAATTTAGATCCAGGAGTTTATGTTGTACTTGTTAAAAGTGCAGATGGATGTTCTGGTTCAGGTGCAGAAATCACTTTAATAGAGCCAAATTGCGTCACAGGAGAAGGATGTACTCTAGGTTACTGGAAAAACCATACCACAAAATGGTGTTCTACTTATACCACCTGTACTCTGTATAGCAGCGTTTTCACACCATCAGCTGAATTCTCTCTTATATATCCAAACCTAACATTGCTTCAAGCCCTAAATTTAATGGGTAATACAGATGGTGAAAATCTGGCGCGACAATCAGTAGCTGCATTACTAAATGCATGTAGTAGTAGTGTAGGCTATGATTTAACCGAGGCGCAAGTAATAGCACAAACTAATGCAGCATGGCTTTCTGGAGGTAGCAATATAAATACCGTAGCTACAGCTCTTGATGTACTAAATAATCAGTTATGTACCTTAGGAGGGCCTCGATCCACAAAACCTACACCAATTTGTGTAGCTGCAAAAGGAAAACCTGTTAGCAAAGTTGCTAATACTGTAGCAAAAGGTTCTGGAAATGTTACTTTGGATAGTAATTCCAACGCAAAACAATTTAGAGCATCTCCTGTACCTTTTAGAGAAACACTAAGCATTGAGTATGACTTTGATTATTCTTCAGCAGCAAAAATTCAGTTGTTCGATCTACAAGGAAGATTGCTTCGTACTTATAATGAAGCCAATGCCTTTAAAGGAAAAGTTACAGAGCTAAGTATCGACTTTAGAACAAGAGCAAGTCAAGTGTACGTGATCAAGATAACTACCGATAGAGATGTGTTTACGAAAAAGATCATTTCTGATAAATAATTATTAACCAACCTAAAATAGAAAAGCAGCCGAAAGGCTGCTTTTTGTATTTATATGTGGAGTGATTATCCGTTGATGATACTTCTGGAGATCACTATTTTTTGAATTTCTGAAGTTCCTTCGTAGATTTGGGTGATCTTTGCATCGCGCATCATACGTTCTACATGATAATCTTTTACAAATCCATTTCCTCCATGTACTTGTACGGCTTCCACAGATACATCCATTGCTACTTGAGAAGCGTATAATTTAGCCATAGCTCCGGAAAGATCATAATTACCATTAGTGTCTTTATCTACAGCAGCCTTCATCACTAACAATCTTGCCGCTTCTATAGAAACATGCATATCTGCTAATTTAAAAGCGATAGCTTGATGATTGCAAATTTCAGTTCCAAAAGCTTTACGTTCTTTGGAATATTTTAAAGATAACTCATAAGCTCCACCTGCAATTCCTAAAGCTTGAGCGGCTATTCCAATTCTTCCACCTGCTAATGTTTTCATTGCGAATTTAAATCCGAAACCATCTTCTCCAATTCTGTTCTCTTTCGGAACTTTTACATCATTAAAAATTAAAGAATGTGTATCACTTCCTCTAATTCCTAATTTGTTTTCTTTTGGGCCTATTTCAAAACCTTCCCAGGTTTTTTCTACAATAAATGCATTGATGCCTTTATGCTTTTTCTCCCGATCGGTTTGTGCAATCACTAAATAGAAATCTGCGGTGTTTCCGTTAGTGATCCAGTTTTTGGTTCCGTTTAAAATATAATGGTCACCGTGGTCTATAGCCGTTGTTTTTTGTGAAGTGGCATCACTTCCAGCTTCTGGCTCTGAGAGACAGAATGCTCCAATGGACTCACCCGTAGTTAATTTAGTAAGATATTTTTCTTTTTGCTCTTTATTTCCAAAGGTGTCCAGACCCCAACAAACCAAGGAGTTATTAACAGACATTACTACAGAAGCAGATGCATCTATTTTGGAGATCTCTTCCATCGCAAGTACGTAAGAAACCGTATCCATTCCGCCGCCACCATATTCTGGAGAGGCCATCATTCCCATGAAACCCAGCTCCCCCATTTTTTTGATCTGCTCTGTTGGGAACTCTTGCTTATCATCTCTTTCAATTACTCCCGGTAAAAGTTCGCTATTAGCAAAGTCTCTGGCAGCATCACGAATCATTATATGCTCTTCTGTAAGTTTAAAATCCATTTGGCAATTTATTTTAAAAATTCAATTTTTTTGTGTGCAAAGATACCTTTTTGACCCCTAATATTCAATTAAGAATAATTATTTTTACGAATATGGAAATTAAAGAATATAAGGTTTTAGGAATAATGTCTGGTACTTCATTAGATGGAGTAGATATCGCATGGATACATTTTATCAAAGGAACGCAATGGGATTTCAAAATCTTGAAGGCGGAAACCTTTGCCTATTCCAATTCGTGGAAGGAAAAATTGAACACTGCTTTAAAGCTGTCACCCATTGAATTAATGGAATTGGATGAAGAGTACACAGATTATTTAGCTGAATTAACTTCAGAATTTATTCAGAAAAATAAAGTTGAAGATTTGGATGCGGTTTGTAGCCATGGGCATACCATAAAACATGAACCTGAGAATGGCTTAACGCTACAGATAGGAAATCTTCCTCATTTGGCAGAACTGGTTGGGGAAATGGTAATTTGTGATTTTCGAGTTCAAGATGTAGCTTTAGGTGGTCAAGGTGCGCCCTTAGTGCCAATAGGAGATGAGCTCTTATTTTGGGAATATACTTATTGTTTAAATTTGGGAGGTTTTGCGAATATTTCTTCAAAAAAAGGAGGAAAGAGGATCGCTTATGATATTTGTGCGGTAAACACAGTTCTTAATTTTTATGCTGAAAAATTAGGCTATGATTATGATGAAGCTGGAAAGATTGCACGTAGCGGTAAATTTAATCCCGATCTCAATAAACAATTAGAAAATCTAGCTTTTTATAAGTTGCCTTCCCCCAAATCTTTAGGAATAGAATGGGTGAATACTTCAATTTTACCAATTCTCAAGGATTTTGAGAAGGATATCCCTTCAATAATGAATACGTATTGCCAACATATAGCATCAGAAATACTAAAAAATATCAAGAATGATCCTGAAGTTGAAGTGCTGGTAACCGGAGGTGGCGCCTTTAATGAATTTTTATTGGAACTACTTCAGCAAAAAACTACAGCCAAGATCTCTATACCAGCTTCAGAAATTATAAACTTTAAGGAAGCAGTGATCTTCGGATTCTTGGGGGTGCTCAAATTAAGAGAAGAGATTAATGTATTGAGTTCTGTTACCGGTGCAGAACATGATCATTGCGCAGGGGTGGTATTTGAGCCCTAATAATTTATAAAATACCACATAGCGGTGATTTTGTTTTTTATATTTGCGACCAAATTGAGTTATACATGAAAGATTTACTGAATATCTACGAAAATAAAGAGCCTGAAATAGTTTTTAACTGGAAGGATGCCGAGACGGAAGCGGAAGGTTGGACTGTGATAAATTCACTTAGAGGTGGAGCAGCAGGTGGTGGAACCAGAATGCGTAAAGGATTAGATATGAATGAAGTGCTCTCTTTGGCGAAGACTATGGAAGTGAAATTCACGGTATCTGGACCAGCAATTGGTGGTGCAAAATCTGGAATTAATTTTGATCCTAACGATCCTCGTAAAAAAGGAGTTTTGGAGCGTTGGTATAAAGCAGTTTCTCCTTTATTAAAAAGTTATTACGGGACTGGTGGAGATCTTAATGTAGATGAAATTCATGAAGTAATTCCAATAACAGAGAATTGTGGAGTTTGGCATCCGCAAGAAGGGGTTTTTAATGGACATTTTCACCCAACCGAAGCAGATAAAATAAATAGAATTGGACAGTTACGTCACGGGGTGATCAAGGTTTTGGAAAATCCGGTATATTCTCCAGATGTTTCTAGAAAATATACCGTTGCAGATATGATCACTGGATACGGTGTTGCCGAAGCTGTTAAGCATTATTATAGTATTTATGGAGGTGAAGTAAAAGGAAAGAAAGCCATCGTTCAAGGATTTGGAAATGTTGGATCTGCAGCTGCCTATTACTTTTCTCAAATGGGTGTTAAAGTAATTGGAATTATAGACCGGGTTGGTGGACTTATAAATGAAGATGGTTTCTCTTTTGAAGAAATAAAGGATTTATTCCTTAATAAAGATGGGAATACCTTAAAGCATCCAAACTTGATCCCTTTTGAAGAGATCAATGAGAAAATCTGGAATTTAAATGCCGATATATTCGCTCCCTGTGCATCTTCAAGATTGGTAACTAAAGATCAAATTGAAAAGTTGATAAAAGGAGGTTTGGAAGTGATATCTAGTGGCGCCAATGTTCCTTTTGCAGATAAAGAAATTTTCTTTGGACCTATTATGGAATATACAGATGAAAAAGTGAGTGTTGTTCCAGACTTTATCGCAAATTGCGGGATGGCTAGAGTGTTTGCTTATTTTATGGAAAGACGAGTGCAAATGACTGATGAAGCCATATTTAATGACACGTCTATGACCATTAAAAACGCCATACAAAACACATTTAATAATAATAGTTCAAAAACAGGAATAAGTAGTACTGCTTTTGAAATTGCATTGAAACAATTAGTGTAGATTTATTGCTACAATTAAAATAACATTCTCACGTTACATTAACAAACCTATCTTTACTTATGTTATACTTTTTCCAAGATGCCGACACTGTTCAAACAGCCCTACAGGTAGAACCTGTCGTAGAAGAGAAAACTCTTTCATTATTCGATCTAATGATGAGTGGTGGTTTGGGAGGCCAGATCATTATCGGGATTTTATTTATCCTGCTATTTGTAGCAGTGTATATTTATTTAGAGAGATTATTTGCCATAAAGGCCGCAACGCAGGTAGACCCCAATTTTATGCTTCAAATTAAAGATAATGTTTTAAATGGAAATATAGAATCGGCTAAAATTAGATGTGCGCAGAATAATTCTCCGGTTGCAAGATTAACCGAAAAAGGGATCTCCAGAATTGGTAGTCCTTTAGAAGATATCAATACCGCTATTGAGAATGCAGGTAGATTAGAAGTATATAAACTAGAAAAGAATGTTAGTGTTTTGGCAACCATTGCAGGAGCTGCTCCAATGATCGGGTTTCTTGGAACTGTAATTGGTATGGTTTTAGCTTTTCACACGTTAGCAACAAGCAGTGGTCAGGCAGAAATGGGATTACTTGCAGAAGGTATTTATACTGCAATGACAACTACAGTAGCAGGACTAATTGTAGGGATCATCGCTTATATTGGTTATAACCATTTAGTGGTAAAGACAGATAAGGTAGTGCACCAGATGGAAGCTACAGCGGTAGATTTCCTTGACCTTTTAAACGAACCTGTTTAAGATGAATTTAAGAAGTAGAAATAAAGTAAGCGCAGACTTTAGTATGAGTTCTATGACAGATATTGTATTTCTGTTATTGATATTTTTCATGCTAACCTCGCCAGCTATAACCCCTGAAGCATTAGATCTTATTTTGCCAAAGGCAAAAGGAAAGACCACTAATAAATCCAATCTTTCTGTAAGTATCACGAAAGATCTTCAGGTATATATAGATAATGATAGAATAAGCAACAGTGCATTAGAAAGTACGCTTATTACAAAACTGAGTGGTGTAGAAGACCCAACTATTATTCTTAGAGCAGAAGAAGGAGTGCCAATAGAAAAAGCAGTGAACGTTATGGACATTGCCAACAGGAATAAATATAAGATCGTGCTTGCTGTTAAACCCGAAAAAGTAAATTAATAATAACAACTCTGTGAGCTTTCTAGATACCAAACACGAAAAAAAATCTTTTACCATCACGGTAGTATTACACGTGTTGCTCATACTTATTTTATTATTAGTTGGATTACAGTATTTAGATCCACCTCCAGAAAACGGAATTGCCATTAATTTTGGTACTTCTGAAGTTGGATCTGGAGAAAAACAACCTACAGAAGCTATAAAATCGGCTCCGCAAAAATCGGCTCCTCCTGTAGTTGCGCAACCTAAAACCCAAGTTGAAGAAGTGGTTACTCAGGAATCTGAAGAAGCTCCGGTCATTCAGAAAAAAGCAGAGAAAAAACCAGTTATTCAGGAAACTAAAGTAGAACCTAAAAAATTACCACCTGCTAAAAAACCAGATCCTACTCCAGATAAATCTACTACAGATGCTATGAGCAGTATCTTGAACGGTCCAAAAAGCGATGGTACTGCAACCGGTGGTGAAGGGAATGATAGAGTTGCCGGAGATAAAGGTAGTAGAGATGGAGATCCTAATGCAAGTGCATATTACGGTAATGGCTCGGGATTGGACGGAGATGGAAATTACAGATTAGGTGGAAGAAAAGCATTGAATAAGGAGAAGATCCCACAAGATTGTAATGAATTTGGTATTGTGGTTGTAAAGATCACCGTAAATCAAAATGGTCAAGTTATAAATGCGAGTCCAGGACAAAAGGGAACTACTAACAGTGCTGCTTGTTTAACAGAGCCAGCTAGAAAAGCTGCTTTAGCAACTAGATTTAACAGTGACTCCAATGCACCATCTGTGCAAACCGGTTACATTACCTATAATTTTAAATTATCTGAATAGTGCTTGATTATTCACAAACTGTTGATTGGATGTTTCAGCAGTTGCCAATGTATCAGCGTGTTGGCGCAGATGCTTTTAAGAAAGATCTTACTAACATTATTAATTTCTCAGAATTTCTGGGAAATCCTCACAACAATTTTAAGACCCTACATGTTGCTGGAACCAATGGAAAAGGTTCTACCAGCCATATGCTTGCTTCAATTCTTCAAGAAGCCGGATACAAGGTTGGATTATATACCTCGCCGCATCTTATAGATTTTAGGGAGCGAATTAAGATCAATGGAAAAGAAATTCCGGAAAATGAAGTTGTAGCTTTTATAGATTCAAATAAGAATTACTTAGAAAGTAATAAAATGTCCTTTTTTGAAATGAGCGTGGGTATGGCCTTTACTTACTTCGGTAAAGAAAAAGTAGATGTTGCTGTTATTGAAGTTGGATTAGGTGGCAGATTAGATTCTACTAATATCATTCATCCCTTACTTTCAGTGATCACTAATATTGGCTTGGATCATACGGACATTTTGGGAAATACCTTGGAAGAGATCGCGGCAGAGAAAGCGGGCATTATAAAGCTTAATACACCAGTAGTTATTGGTGAGCATCAAGACGAGACATTTCCAGTATTTCAAAAGATAGCAGAAAAAAATTCTGCGAAATTGATCTTAGCTTCACTGGAAGATATAGTTCTAGAAACAGATCTTAAAGGGGATTACCAGGATAAGAATTCCAGAACAGCATATGTAGCAACCAAAGAACTTCAATCTCTTGGATTTAATATTTCATCAGAAAATATTGAACGAGGATTATTAACTGTGATTAGTAATACCGGTTTGCAGGGAAGGTGGCAGCAACTTCAATTGAAGCCTAAAGTAATTTGCGATACAGCTCATAATAAGGAGGGACTTACGTATGTTATGGCACAGCTAAAAAAGGAATCTTTTAAAAAATTGCATATAGTTCTGGGGTTTGTAAGTGATAAAAAATTAGATACTGTATTGCCATTATTTCCTATAGATGCTACCTATTATTTTTGCAAGCCAAATATTCCAAGAGGTTTGGATGAAAAAATACTTATTCAAGAAGCCGCAAAATTTCATTTAGAAGGAAATGCTTATTCAAGTATTAAAGTGGCTTATGAGACTGCTTTAAACAATGCAAATGAAGAAGATCTAATCTTTGTTGGTGGTAGCACCTTTGTGGTGGCGGAAGCATTAGCTATCTAAGATAAATGGATTTAACTTTGAAATTACTTATCAAATAAATAATTTAATATTTTAACTAGAACTAAGGTGAATCTAAGAAGCTCAAGGCTCGAGGTTTTATAAAATAATTCCTATGATATTGAGTCTGAATCTTTTAATTCAGCGTTTTTTCTTTTTGTAAAATATTTATAAATTGGATTGTTGTTGACGCTAAATTTATTTGATTTTTTTTAAATTTTAGTTTGTCATATTCAAAATGTAGTCTATATTTGCATCCGCATTCAAGCGATTGCGGGCAATTAGCTCAGTTGGTTCAGAGCACCTCGTTTACACCGAGGGGGTCGGGGGTTCGAATCCCTCATTGCCCACGAAAAAGCTTCCTTAAAAGGGAGCTTTTTTAATAAAATTTTATTGTAATATCCTATTGTATTTAGAATAGGGCAATTAGCTCAGTTGGTTCAGAGCACCTCGTTTACACCGAGGGGGTCGGGGGTTCGAATCCCTCATTGCCCACTAAAAAAAGGCTTCCATTTTGGAGGCCTTTTTTTGTATTTTAGATTGATTGCTTTCTATGTTTACATTCTTCATTCCAGTTATTTAAATAAATACTATATAGGTCACACTTCCAATATCGAAGAAAGGCTAAGATCTCACTTATTCAATCATTCAGGGTTCAGTTCTAAAGCGAAGGATTGGAACGTAGTTTATTCTGAAGAGTTTCCCAGTAAAATTGAAGCACAAGCCAGGGAATTACAAATCAAAAATTGGAAGAGTCGTGTTACGATTGAAAAATTAATTCACAAAAATAAGTTTAGAGCATCCCGATTTTAATCGGGAGTGTCGGCAGGGCAGAATTCCTCATTGCTCACTAAAAAAAGGCTTCCATTTTTGGAGGCCTTTTTTGTATTTTAGATTGATGGCTTTCTATGTTTACATTCTTCATTCCAGTTATTTAAATAAATACTATATAGGTCACACTTCCAATATCGAAGAAAGGCTAAGATCTCACTTGTTCAATTATTCAGGGTTCACTTCTAAAGCGAAGGATTGGAAAGTAGTTTATTCATATTGAAAATTTTTATAAGCATTTAAAAGGAATTCGATTCCCACCTAAAATATAACTATGCTTATTGTTGTCATTAAAATTTATTATCTATAGCATTTAGAAATATCGGATACGAGAATATTTTTAACCTTAAAACAAAACGAATCCAAAAAAAGCTATTTTTAATATCCTTAACTCATAAAAATGAAATCTATTTCAAGTTTTGCAATCATAATTTTACTTACAATCTTTCCCTTTTCTTCAATTGCCCAAATAATGGATACCGGACCATTAGATGCTTATTGGAAATTAATTGAGCCATTAAAAAAAGGTGATTCTCTTTCTTCTAAAACATGGAATGATTTTCTCGCTATTGAAGCAAATCAAATCTACATCGAAAACCAAGGGTTTAATGCAGATTATATGGAAAGGTTTAGAAAAGCATTGGAATATGTATACATGCCAAAATATGATAGCCTTTTAAATTTGCGTTTAGCAGCAATTGAGAAAGATCCATCTTCCTATTGGCTTACATACAAAGTTTATATGTATAAAAAATATGAGAAGGAATTAAAGGAGTATGAAAAGCAGCTTTTAAATCCATCGTATATACCTACTATGTATACTCAAACATTTAAGTGGCTCCCAAAATATTTAAGGAAAAGAGATACTTCCATACATTTTTATGTTTTAGGTATTGAAAACGATGCGATAGCTGGGGGTGGGGTAATTATTGCAAGTTTATGGACACTTTATAATCAGGACAGAATAAATTTTGGTAGTACAGCAGCACACGAAATGCATCATAATTTAAGACAACCACTCAATTTTAAAAATATATCAGAAAGCGAAAAAGGATTAATGTATATATTAAATTCGGTATTAAATGAAGGTTCGGCTGATATGATTGATAAACCTGCAAATGTTTTGCTTGAGAATGAATTGCCAAGCGAGCTTCGATATAAAGATTTTTTATTATATCAAGCCGATAGCATTGTGAACGTGATTAATGAAGATATAATGACAATGGCAAAAACTCAAGGGAAAGACTATAAAAGTGAAAAAGAGTATCGCAACTTAGTTAGATGGACTAGCGGGCACTGTCCGGGATATTATATGGCAGATATTATAGTGAGAAATGGTTTTAAAAAAGAACTAATAAAAAACATTCAAAATCCGTTTTCATTTATTTATCTATATAATAAAGCAGCTAAAAGGGATATTAAAAAACCTTCCCAATTTTCTAGAATTTCGCTAGATTATATTAGATCACTCGAAATGAAATACTGGGGAAAGGTATGAAATCACTCAAGTTGTTTGAAAAATAGCGCATTAAAGTAAATCACATCATAAAGCACAAAAAATTTAGCTTTAGTTTAGTTGGCAGGAAACCGTTTGTTTTCTGATTTGCGTTTCATTTAAGGCACTAGTTAAATTATACTTTTTTATCCAAAATTTCTTGGTGTTTAAAAAGTTCCAATACCCGCTCCAAAGCCATTCCTCTAGATCCTTTAATAAGTAAATAGGAATCTTTAATTGGAGCTGTTTCTACGTGAGGTTGTAAATCTGAAAATGATTCAAATTTCTTGATATTTTGGCCTTCAGTTTTGGTTTGATAAAAATTGCTTCCAACCAACCATGCCTCGCTTATTGTAGTGCTTTTAAGATATGCTGCAATGTGTTCATGTTCTTCTGAAGCACTATCACCTAATTCAAACATATCTCCAAGGATCACAAGTTTATTTGGGTGAGGATTATTTTTGAAACTTTCCAAAGCCGCCATCATACTTGTAGGGTTTGCATTATAAGCATCCATTAAAATGGAATTACTTCCCAGTTTAATTATTTGAGATCGGTTATTGGTGGGTGAGTATTCTTGAATGGCTTTTTGAATGCTTTCCAGTGAAACTTTAAAGTATTCTCCTATACAAATTGCTGCAGCAATATTTATGGCATTGTATCTTCCTGTAAGCTGACTTTTAATTATTTTATTCTTATAGGTTACTTCTGCCTTTTCGGAAGAGTTTAAATAGTCTATAGAAACATTAGCTAGGTTATTATTGCCGAATGTATAATCGTTACTATAGTAAATTTGTTCTTTCTGGATAGGATCATCTATATTCAAAAATAAAAGTCCGCCGGTAGATTTTAAAAAATCGTATAGTTCACTTTTTGCTTTAATAACTCCTTGAATACTTCCAAATCCTTCCAGGTGTGCTTTCCCAAAATTAGTGATATAACCAAAATTAGGTTTAGCAATTTCACAAAGCTTGGCAATTTCTTTAGCATGGTTCGCGCCCATTTCTACAATTCCAAATTCTGTGCTTTTCTTCATTGAAAGAAGTGTAAGCGGTACTCCAATATGATTATTTAGATTTCCAACAGTGGCAACCGCGTTGAATTTTTTTCTAAGCACCGCATGAATTAATTCTTTACTGGTGGTTTTTCCATTACTACCAGTTATAGCTAAAATTGGGATGTTTAGGGATTCACGATGGAAGGTGCTTAAGTTTTGAAGGGTTTCCAAAACATCATTAACCAGAATAAAACGTTCATTTTGGCCGAAATGTTCCTCATCTATAACAACATAACTAGCTCCTTTTAAAAGAGCTTTATCTGCAAAAGTGTTTGCATTGTAATTATCTCCTTTTAAAGCAAAAAATAACTGATTGGTCTGAATTGCACGTGTATCTGTTGCAACTCCTGTGCTCTTAAGAAAAAGCTCATGTAAGGTGGCTATATTCATCGCTTAAATATATTAAAAAAAGAAACGGTTTAAAAAGTTGAGTTCCGTAATTGTGAAATATTTCCTAACAACTATTTGAAATGAAAATATTTTAATCAAACGAAATGCAAACTTTTTAAACCGCTTTAAGCTAAATGGATAATTTATTTACTTCTTGCCGTTTTATTTTTATCTTTTGATTTAGAACCAACTCTTGACATTGCATTTCTAAACCCTATATAATCTGTAGCCATATCTTGAGGAAAGTATCTTCTTTGAGAAGGATCTAACCAATATGCTCTATCTCTCCATGAACCCCCTTTATAAACTCTCACCTCATCACTAACCATAGTTGTTCTGCTGGTCTCGTCATATTTAGGCTTTACATTACCTAAACTGTCGGTAGAAGTGGCGAATTGTGGTGAATTATACATCCTTTTTGAAGGATTTGATATTTCATTAAAAGGCTCATAATATCTTGTTGAGCTTTTATCTCCATCACGGTAATTTCTATTGTCACTTTCGCTGAAGTTAGGTCTTAAATAAGTATCTGCATCATTAATTGGCACTTGAGCTATTTCTCCTGGTAAGGTACGAGCCATTATTTGACCATTGCTTAAGGTATCATAAACAATATCATTTGGAGTCACTATTTTAACGGTTCCATCATCATTAATCTCGTTTTTTGTGTATACGTTTCCTCTGTAGTAGTTAAAATCGTTAAACTCATCATCTACTATAGGTCTGTACACATCGGCTACCCATTCTGCAACGTTACCGGCCATATCATAAAGTCCGTAATCGTTCGCTTCATAAGATTTTACTTCTGCAGTTATATCTGCACCATCATCACTCCATCCTGCAATTCCTCCATAATCCCCATCGCCTTGTTTAAAGTTGGCTAATTGATCGCCTTGGCTTTTAACATCACCAGATCTTGTGTATTGCCCGTCCCATGGATATTTCTTTCTTCCACGGTAAACATTATAATTTCTTATTCCAACTAATCCTAATGCTGCATATTCCCATTCAGCTTCTGTAGGAAGTCTGTATTCTGGTAAAAGCACTCCATCTTTACGTTGCACATAGATGTTCTTTGCTGCACTACTATCTGATGCTGTTCCTAATTTATCTGCATTTTTACCACCACGAGTAATTTCATCATTACCTCCGTAAGTTTTGGTAGGAGCATTTAAATAAGTTTCAGTGTCAAAAGTTGTTCCTGCCTCCACATCGGTATATCTAGCTCCTTCTTTTGTATATCCTTCTTTTTCAAGTTGAAGCTCATTTACTCTATTTGTTCTCCATTTACTAAACTCGGTTGCCTGGATCCAGTTAACTCCAACTACAGGATAATTAGAGTAGGCCGGGTGACGTAAATAGTTAAATACCATGGTTTCGTTAAAACCTAAACGGTTTCTCCATACCAAGGTATCTGGTACAGCACCGGAGTAAATATTCTTATAATTTTCTTCAGTTGGAGGGAAGACATTTTTTAACCAATCTAAGTATTCCATATACATTATATTGGTTACTTCAGTCTCATCCATATAGAATGACTGAACGTGTTGCTGAGTTGGAGAATTGTTCCAATCATGCATCACATCATCTTGAACCCTACCCATGGTAAAGGTTCCTCCTTCTACAAAAACAAGACCTGGACCAGTTGCCTGTTCCTTATAATCTGTTTTGTATTGGAATCCACCTTCCTTAGAATTAATATCCCATCCGGTAGCTCGTGAGTTGTTTTTGTAATCTTTTGAATTATTACAACTAAACAAACTAGCGCCTATGGCGATAGCAAATAGTGTTTTAAAGGCAACGTTGGTCCTCATATTTTGTTCTATTTATGTAGTAATTTAGGCCTTGCAATATAGTAATTAACGAGAAAAGTACAAGTTTATTTTATCTTAATCAAAATCAGCTAAACAGTTAATATTCTTAATGCTTACTGGCCTATGATATATCTATTTTCCAGACAAAAGTAACACTAAAAGTCTAGGTTTAAAATATTTTTAGTTAAGCTTGAATTAATCTATAGCTATTATGCAATATAAATTGAAAAATTAAGTTTTAATAGAATCGTTAAGTTTTTAATAATACTATTAAATTACAGTGCGAAATTGATAAGAGGAAGCGCTCTTTACAAGAATAAATATATATATTTGTTAAAGATTAATAATGTGATGAAAAAAATTACTGTTCTTTTTCTTGGATTTTCCCTGTTATCTTCTTCCTTAATATTTTCTCAGGAAGAACGCGATAGGGTTATTACAACAGCTGTGCCATTTTTGTTGATCTCTGCAGATGCGAGAGCTGCCGGTATGGGTGATCAGGGAGTTGCCACCTCGGCAGATGCCTTTTCCCAACAATGGAATCCTGCTAAATATGCATTTATAAATAATGAACAAGGAATTGGAGTTTCTTATACTCCCTACCTTAGTAATATAGTGAATGATATTTTTCTTGGGAACCTTACTTATTTTAATAGACTTGATGATCGTAGTGCTGTTGCGGCTAGTTTAAGATATTTTAGCCTTGGGTCTATTGAAACACAAGGAGGTTTTGAAGAGCAACCTCTAATATTAAGTCCGAACGAATTAACATTAGATATTTCTTATGCCTTAAGATTAGCCGATAATTTCTCCATGGCAGTTGCGGGACGATATTTAAGGTCTGATCTAAAATTAGCAGTAAATAGCGAAGATGCTACTGCAGCATCTACTTTTGGGGTAGACGTTGCTGCTTTTTATCAGAGTCAGAATATTGTATTCACTAATTTTGATGGTAGAGTTCGTGCCGGAGCTAATATTTCTAATATTGGACCAAAAATTAAATATGATGAAGTTGGTCAGGAAAACTTTATTCCAACCAATTTAAAAGCAGGTGTAGGTTTCGACTTTATTTTTGATGCTTCAAATAGATTAGGGACTTATTTAGAATTTAATAAATTATTAGTACCAACTCCTAAAGATTTCAACGGTGATGGTCAAATAGATCAAGAAGATGAACAAGAATATAATAATATAGGTTCTATTTCTGGTATCTTTAAATCCTTTGGGGATGCTCCAGGAGGGTTTGGAGAAGAATTAAGAGAAGTAACCTGGGCTTTAGGTGCAGAGTATGTTTTTCAAGAGCAATTCTCTTTAAGATCTGGTTATTTTAACGAAAGCGACACCAAAGGATCTAGAAAATTTGTTGCCGTTGGAGCAGGCTTTAAGTACGCTCCGGTAGTAATAGATGTTTCTTATTTATTTTCAACTTCTAAAGTTGTTAGTCCACTGGAAGGGACCTTGCGTTTTGGATTGATCTTTCACTTTGGTGATGATTACGCCAATAATTAAAAGCGTACATTTCCGCGATTGTCACTCAGTTTATAAGTTATCTGTTTAGGCGATCAATAAAAATTCCCTTTAAATAAATGAAGTCATTTACCATAACAACTACCATAGAACTTTTTGATTCTATGGATGAACTTCCTGCGGAAGTTAAAGAATTAATGCAAGCTGCTTTTGAAGCTAGGGATAATGCATACGCTCCTTATTCAAAATTCAATGTTGGTGCGGCCATGCTTTTGGATAATAATGAAGTTATCACTGGAAGTAATCAGGAAAATGCTTCGTATCCAAGTGGTTTATGTGCAGAGCGAACTGCTATTTATTATGCAGGCGCAAAATATCCGAATGCAGTAATTAAAAGAATTGCAATTTCTGCAACTTCTCAAAACCATGAAATTACTTCTCCTATTCCTCCCTGTGGAGCGTGTAGACAGGCAATTGCAGAGTATGAGAGCAAGCAGAATGAACCTATAGAAATCTACTTTATGGGTGAAAGCGGGAAAGTTGCAAAATCAAATTCCTTAAAAGAACTTTTACCTTTAGCGTTCGATAGATCTGTTCTATAACGTTTTCGTGGTTTTATTGATAAAACTGTTTTTCATTCTTATTGAAAATAGTATTTTTGTTATCTGCTTGGCAAAATCCACTGCCCGGCCTAAATATATTTGTAAATGAAGAAAATTACCAAAGCTACTTATCTGAAGTGGTACGAGGATATGCTTTTTTGGCGAAAATTTGAGGATAAACTAGCTCAAGTTTACATTCAACAAAAAGTAAGAGGGTTTTTGCACCTATATAATGGTCAGGAGGCAATTCTTGCCGGATCTTTGCATGCAATGGATCTTACTAAAGATAAAATGATCACGGCATATAGGAACCACGTTCAACCAATTGGGATGGGTGTAGATCCAAAACGGGTTATGGCAGAACTATATGGTAAAAAAACAGGTACTTCTCAAGGTTTGGGAGGTTCTATGCATATTTTCTCTAAAGAACACCGTTTTTATGGTGGACATGGAATCGTAGGAGGACAAATTCCTTTGGGAGCTGGACTGGCTTTTGCCGATAAATATTTTAAAAGAGATGCGGTTACTTTAACTTTTATGGGAGATGGTGCGATGCGTCAAGGTTCTCTTCATGAAACTTTAACCATGGCGGTAAACTGGAATTTACCGGTTGTTTTCTGTGTAGAAAATAATGGGTATGCCATGGGAACCTCTGTTGCCAGAACTTCGAAGAATACAGAGATATGGAAAATGGGATTGGCATATGATATGCCGTGCGGTCCTGTAGATGCAATGAACCCTATTAAAGTGGCAGAAGCAATGGACGAGGCTATTACTAGAGCTCGTTCCGGAAAAGGACCAACTTTCTTAGAGCTTAAAACATATAGATATAGAGGTCATTCAATGAGTGATGCTCAAAAATATAGAACAAAGGACGAAGTTGCTGAGTATCAAAAAATAGATCCTATCACCCAAGTATTAGATATTATAAAAGATAAAAAATACGCGACAGATAAAGAGATCAAAGAAATTGATAAGCGTGTGAAAGATCTGGTTAGTGAATGCGAGAAATTTGCGGAAGAGTCAGATTATCCAGACGCAAGCTTAATGTACGATGCAGTATATGAGCAAGAAGATTATCCTTTTTTATCACATAAAGTAGAATAAGTTATGGCTGAAGTAATAAACATGCCGCGTTTAAGCGACACCATGGAAGAAGGTGTGGTTGCAAAGTGGCTGAAAAAAGTAGGGGATAAAGTTGAAGAAGGAGATATTTTAGCTGAAATTGAAACCGATAAAGCAACTATGGAATTTGAGTCCTTTTATAATGGAACTCTTTTACATATTGGTATAGAAGAAGGAGAAACCGCTCCGGTGGATACTCTTTTGGCAATTTTAGGGGAAGAAGGAGAGGATATTTCAAGTTTAATTAAAGGAGGAGCAAGCTCTTCTGATAAAGAGGAAAAAACTGAAGATAAATCAACTTCAACCAAAGAATCTTCTAAAGATGCTCCAGTAGCAGATTCTTCTAAAGATAAGGAAGAAGAAAAGGAGCAAGAATCCTCTTCAAATGAACTTCCAGAAGGTGTAGAGATTATCAATATGCCCAGGTTGAGCGATACCATGGAAGAAGGTACGGTTGCAAAATGGCTTAAAAAGGAAGGTGATAATGTTGAAGAAGGAGATATTTTAGCTGAAATTGAAACCGATAAAGCCACCATGGAATTTGAATCTTTCTATGATGGTGTTTTATTAAAGATTGGAATTAAAGAGGGCGAAACCGCAAAAGTGGATAGCCTACTTGCTATTATAGGACCTAAAGGAACAGATGTTTCGGGGATTGGCACTACTACTTCAGCAAAATCTAAATCTTCAGATAGCAAGGGAGCATCTTCAAAAGTGAAAGAAGTTCCAGAAGAAAAAAGTGAAGAAAAAAAAGAGCCAACTAATACAACAGAGGCTAAAGATGGAAGTAGAATATTTGCTTCGCCGTTAGCTAAGAAAATTGCAGAGGATAAAGGTATTAATCTTGCCGATGTAAAAGGATCTGGAGAAAATGGGCGTATCGTTAAAAAGGATATAGAAGAGTTTACACCTTCCAAAAAATCTGCAAGTGACGCTCCACAAACTGCAAGCACTTCAGAAAAATCAGTTCAACAATACATTCCTGCAGGGGATGAGTCATTCGAGGAGATCAAGAATTCTCAAATGCGCAAAACCATTGCGAAGCGTTTAGGCGAATCTAAATTTACAGCTCCACATTATTACCTTACTATAGAGGTAAATATGGGAATTGCAATGGAGTCTAGAAAGCAGATCAATGAAATGCCAGATGTAAAGGTTTCTTTTAACGATATGGTAATTAAAGCTTCTGCAATGGCCTTGAGAAAACACCCTAGAGTGAATTCTGTTTGGACCGGAGATTCTACAAAAATTGCAAAACACATTCATATGGGAGTTGCTGTAGCTGTAGAAGATGGCTTAGTTGTGCCTGTTATAAAATTTGCAGATCAATTAACTATGACCCAAATTGGAAATCAAGTAAAAGATCTTGCAGGGAAATCGAGAAATAAAAAATTACAACCTTCAGAAATGGAAGGAAGTACTTTTACCGTTTCTAACTTAGGAATGTTTGGAATTACTGAATTTACAAGTATTATAAACCAACCAAATTCAGCAATATTATCTGTTGGAGCTATTGTTGAAAAACCAGTTGTAAAAGACGGGCAGATCGTTGTTGGAAATACGATGAAGGTAACTTTGGCTTGTGATCACAGAACCGTAGACGGGGCAACCGGTGCTGCATTCTTACAAACCTTAAAGACTTATTTAGAGAATCCAGTGACCATGTTGGCATAGATTTTCTAGGCTTTTAATAAATTATTCAAAATCCCGCGCTATTGCGGGATTTTTTTATCTTTAGCACTATGATAAAATCAATTCTTAGAATAACTAGCTTCGCTACGCTACTTATTATTTCCGGGTGTAATTCAACACAGAATACTACTGAAGAAACTGAATTAATTTCAGAAAATAAAACAGATGTTCTCAAGCCTGAACTTTCTGAAGCAGCTGTAAAAGAAGAACTTGAGTTTTTGACTTCGGATGCTCTTATGGGAAGAGACACAGGGTCTGAGGGAATTAAAAAGGCTGCCGAATTTATAGAAGACATCTTGTCTAAAAATAGTGTGAAACCATACTTTGCTACTTATAAGGATTCTTTTGAAGTTAAGGGAGCCACAGCTTACAATGTAGTAGGAGTTTTAGAAGGAACACATCCTGTGCTTAAAAAAGAGTTTATAATTATTAGCGCACATTATGACCATATTGGTCTAATAAATTCTGTAGAGGGAGATTCCATTGCAAATGGAGCGAATGATGATGCTGCAGGATCTGTTGCAGTTTTGGAACTCGCCAAATATTTTGGGAATCTGAAACAAAATAAAAGAAGTATATTATTTGCATTCTTTTCTGCTGAAGAAAAAGGACTTTTGGGATCTAAACATCTTGCTAAAAAATTAAACGATCAAAATCTGGATCTCTATTTAAATTTCAATATAGAAATGATCGGGGTTCCTATGCTAGGAAAAGATCATAAGGCCTATTTAACCGGATATGAACTTTCGAATTTTGCCAATAAATTTAATGAGTATTCTAAAGAGAAAGTTTTAGGATTTCTTCCGAAAGCAAAAGAATTCAATCTATTTATGCGCAGTGATAACTATTCTATTTACAATGAGTTTAAAGTTCCAGCGCAAACCATTAGCTCGTTCGACTTTACAAATTATGATTTTTATCACCACGTTTCAGATGAAGCAGATAAAATGGATATTCCCTTTATGACAGATCTTATAGAATCTATAATTCCGGGAATCTATAAGATTGTAAATTCTTCAGAAAAGGAGATAAAATTAAATTAAGCATGAAGCATGTACTTATAACCGGGACCAGTAGAGGAATCGGTTTTGAAATGGTAAAATTATTTTCTAGGGCAGGTCATAAGGTCTTGGCAATTTCCCGAAACCTAGATTCGGTTAAAGCATTAAACTTAGAGAATGTAACTACAATTTCTTGTGACATAACTCTGGAGGAAGACCTTAAGAAAATTGAAAACCTCTTGCAGTTATATTGGAAAAAAGTGGATGTCTTGATCAATAATGCAGGTGCCATTTTAAATAAACCTTTTAAAGATGCTTCAATAGCTGAATTCAAACAGGTATATAACACCAATGTTTTTGGTGTTGCAGGACTTATTAAAATTACGCTTCCATTTATGGATGCAGCTTCTCATGTGGTAAATATTAGCAGCATGGGTGGTGTTCAAGGCAGCATGAAATTCCCGGGACTTTCCGCATATAGTTCTAGTAAAGGGGCATTGATCACTTTAACAGAGATGTTAGCTGAAGAATATAAAGAGAATGGACCATCATTTAATGTTTTAGCATTGGGTGCTGTACAAACAGAAATGTTAGAAGAAGCATTTCCCGGATACCAGGCACCAGTAACTGCTGAAGAAATGGCTACATATATTATGAATTTTAGCTTAACGGGTCAAAAATATTATAATGGCAAATTGCTGCAAGTTTCCAATAGTACACCTTAAAAAGTGAAGTGATGAGTGAGGTTTTAGAGAAATATCTTCCAAGTCATGCAGTAGCACCTATTTTTAATCTTATCGAAGAAAATAACATTCATCTTAAGATTGTAAACGAACGGGTTACCAGACATGGAGATTATAGAAGAACACAGGAGGGTGTGCACCAGATCACGATAAATGCCAATCTCAATAAATTTAGATTCCTTATCACCATGGTGCATGAAATATCGCATTTGGTAGCATTTGATAGATTTGGTAGGACTATAAAACCTCATGGTCAAGAATGGAAGTTTACATTTCAGCAAATGATGTTACCCTTTATTAGGCCTGAGATATTTCCCGTACAATTATTGCCTTTAATAGCAAAGCATTTTAAAAATCCAAAGGCAAGTAGCGATACCGATGCTCACCTTTCGGTTGCCTTAAAAAGCTTTGATGTAGATACAGTTAGCGATAAAAATTATGTTTTTGAATTACCAGCTGGGGGAGTTTTTAAGATCTACAATGGGAAGATCTTTAAAAAAGGAGAAAAAAGAAGAAAGCGATATGAGTGCGTAGAGATGGAAACTGGAAAAATATATTTATTTCAGCCAAACGCTCAAGTAGAATTAATAGTAGGATAAAATAAAATAATGACAAGTTACAATCAAGATTATTATGCAGTAATTATGGCTGGTGGAGTAGGATCCCGTTTCTGGCCTCTAAGTACCGCCAAGTATCCTAAACAATTTCATGATATGCTTGGTTTAGGCGAGACCTTGCTGCAGAGTACTTTTTATAGGCTTACTAATGTTGTGCCTATAGAAAATATTTTGATCTTAAGTAATGATGCTTATGATGAAATTATAAAAGAGCAATTGCCAAAGATAAAACAGGAACAAATAATCCTAGAACCGGCAATGCGAAATACAGCACCCTGCATTCTTTTGGCGGCAATGAAAATAAAGAAGAAAAATCCAAATGCTGTAATGTTAGTTGCGCCAAGTGATCACTTTATTGAAAATGAAGATAATTTTGTGGCCGATATTAATCTTGCTTTTAAAGCTGCATTAAAAGAGGATATTCTTATTACTTTTGGAATTAAACCTACGTTTCCAAATACTGGATATGGGTATATCAAATACGATAAACAAGAGGGGAAAGAATTATTTAAAGTTGAAAAATTTACAGAAAAACCTACTTTAAGAAATGCTAAAAAATATTTAGAAGAAGGGAATTATGTATGGAACGCTGGAATCTTTATTTGGAAGGCAGCATATATTATAGATTCATTTAAATCTCATCTTCTAGAAATGCATACCTTATTCGATCAGGGAGTAAGTGTTCTTAACACTAAGAATGAAAATGCATTTGTTAAAGAAAACTATCCCAGCGCACAGAATATCTCTATCGATTACTCAATACTTGAAAAATCTGAATCTGTTTTTGTGATCCCAGCTACATTTAAGTGGAGCGACCTAGGGACATGGGGCTCTCTTCAGGAAGAACTTGCTAAAGATGATCATAACAATGCAGTAGTAAAAGCGCACTTAATGCCAACCGATTCTAAAGGGAATATGATCTATACTCATAAATCTAAAGTAGTGATCTTAGATGGTTTGGAAGATTATATTGTGGTAGATAATGAAGATGTGCTAATGATCGTGCCTAGAGCTAAGGAACAAGAGATTAAGGAGATCCGAAATAAAGTAATGGAGAAATTCGATGAGAATTTAGGGTAAAACAGAAAATTCTTCAGATACTAAAAGCTTTTAGTGTGACATTATTAAGACTAAAAGTTTAGGGATAAGTAGTTGAAAATAGAACTACCCAAAAGATTTAACACTGGTTTAAAACTAGATTTTTACTTGTGAAGATATTTAATTAATGGCCAGATAATTGAGCATCACGTACTTTTTTGAATAAATTAGACGAATAAACAAAATCTGTTACGGTTTTATCATCCGTTTTAAAGATCTGTTCTTTATCACCTTTCCATGCAAGCACACCATCTTTCAAAAATGCAATATTTTCACCAATTTCCAAAACCGAGTTCATATCGTGAGTGATAATTACCGTAGTCATGTTATTCTCTCTGGTGATTTCCTGAATAAGATTGTCTATAACAGTAGCCGTAGTTGGATCTAAACCAGAGTTAGGTTCATCGCAAAACAAGTATTTAGGTTTATTTACTACCGCTCTAGCTATGGCTACCCTTTTTTGCATCCCTCCACTTATTTCAGATGGATACTTATTTTCACTTCCATCCAAATTTACACGTTCTAATACTTCAGAAACTCGAGATTTTAATTCTCTTTTTCGCTGCTTGGTAAACATTCTAAGTGGAAACATTACATTTTCTTCCACCGTCATAGAATCAAACAATGCTCCGCCTTGAAATAGCATACCAACTTCCTTTCGAAGATCTCTCTGTTCCTCATCTGTAAAAGTAGAATAGGCTTTTCCATCATATTCTATAGTTCCTTCTTCAGGCTTAAACAAGCCAAGCATGCACTTAAGTAATACACTTTTACCAGATCCAGATTGCCCTATGATAAGGTTGGTTTGACCTGTTTCAAAAACAAAATCTATTCCTTTTAGGATCTCTTCGCCATCAAAGCCTTTATGGAGGTTCTTTATTTCTATCATTAGCTAAGCAATAATTGAGTTATTATGTAATTGGTTATTATTATTACAACACTCGTCCATACAAACGCGGTAGTACTGGCGTGCCCCACTTCTAAAGCTCCACCTTTCATGTAATATCCGTGATATGCAGGAATTGTTGCTAAAATCATGGCGAAAATAAATGTTTTTATAAAAGCATAAACTAAATGAAAGCCTTCAAAACTGTCTTGTAATCCTCCTAAAAATACATCACCCCCAACAAATCCTCCTAAAACTGCTGCGGCATATGCACCCATAATACCTAAGAACATTGCAATAGCAATTACAAAAGGGTATGTAAGCATAGCGATAATCTTTGGGAATATAAGATAATTCAAAGAATTAATCCCCATAACTTCTAGAGCATCTATTTGTTCTGTAACTCTCATGGATCCTATACTCGAGGTGATAAAGGATCCAACTTTTCCAGCCATGATTATAGAAATAAAGGTAGGTGCAAACTCTAATATAATGGATTGCCGTGCAGCAAAAGCAATAAGGGATTTAGGTATTAATGGATTATTTAAGTTTAATGCTGTTTGAATTGCTACAACTCCCCCAATAAAGAATGAAATAAACGCTACAATTCCCAAGGAACCCATAATGAGTTCATTTATTTCTTTAAATATTAATTCTTTTAGGACAGATCGTTTGGTCATTCGCCCAAACACTCCTTTAATCATTAAAAAGTATTCACCAATAGAATAGACGTAGCTCATCAAAGAATTTTTGTAAAGCTAAAATACTAAAAATAAGTAGGAAACTATTTAACGAAGAATTAAAGTTTAAAGTCCATTTCTTTAGTAATTTTGGAGCTTATACAATTTTTGAACTTTTTTATGAAACATTATATTACGTTTATCCTTAGCTTTTTCATAACTTTTTCCTCTTTCGCACAAATTAAACAATCCGCAAAATTAAATCCTGATAAACCAAAACTGGTAGTTGGGGTTGTGGTAGATCAGATGCGGTACGATTATTTAACTCGTTTCTGGGATAAATACGGAGAGAAAGGCTTTAAAAGATTGATCTCTGAAGGTTTTAATTTTAAGAATAATCATTTTAATTATATCCCAACTTATACGGCTCCAGGGCACTCTTCTGTGTTTACCGGAACAACTCCAAAATATCACGGAATTATAAGCAACAGTTGGTATGACAAGTTTTCTAAACAATATGTTTATTGCGTTTCAGATGAAAAGGTTCAATCTGTGGGAACTATGAATTCTGCTGGAAAAATGTCTCCTCACAGAATGTTGGCCACTACAATTGCAGATGAGAACAGATTGTTCACACAAATGCGAGGGAAATCAATTGGCATCGCTTTAAAGGATCGTGGAGCAATTTTACCAGCTGGCCATACTGCAAATGCAGCTTATTGGTTTCACGGGCAAGATGAAGGAAATTGGATTAGCAGTAGCTTTTATATGAAGGAACTGCCGCAATGGGTAGCAAATTTTAATGTCTCAGGGAAGAAATTAGATTATATGAAATCTTGGGAGCCCATTCAAAAAATAGATACATATGCGGAAAGTGGAATAGATGAGAATTTGTTTGAAGGAGGATTTAAAGGGAAGAAAACAGCAACTTTCCCATATGATCTTGAAGGCTTAAGCAAGGAGAATGGAGGATATGACATTCTAAAAGTTACCCCTTTTGGAAATTCACTAACTACAGATTTTGCAATTGCCGCCCTAGAGGGTGAGGAATTAGGGAAGGATGAATATACCGATTTTCTATCGGTTAGTTTTTCCAGCACAGATTATATAGGTCATAATTTTGGAGTGAACTCTAAGGAAATTGAAGATGCCTATCTACGTTTAGATCAAGATTTGGGTAGATTGTTGGCTGCTTTAGATGAAAAAGTTGGAAAAGGTAACTATCTCTTATTTTTAACGGCAGATCATGGTGGAGGGGATGTGCCAACTTATTTAACTTCGGTTAAAATACCATCTGGTTACTTTGATGATGTTCAATTTGAAGCAGATCTAAAAAGCTTTTTAAAAGAGAAGTATAATAGCGAAGATCTTTTAGAGTCGGTTTCTAATTATCAAGTGTTCTTTGATTATAGAGCTGTGAAAGAGGCAGAAATAGAGTTTGAAGTTCTGGAGAAGAATATTGCTCATTTTATTTTGCAATACCCAATGGTGAGCAATGTATATACGAGGAAACAATTGGAAAGTGCAGATTTCACGAATGGAACTGCAGAATTAATTCAAAATGGATTCAACCAAAAGCGTAGTGGAGATGTGGTTTTTGTTTTAGATCCAGCTGTCATATCTTATACTACTACCACAGGTTCTACTCACGGCAGTGGATTTTCTTATGATACACATGCACCTCTTATTTTCTTCGGAAAAGGAATCCCGCACGGAAATACTGCTTCTCGATCTGAGATTGTGGATATCGCACCAACGATTTCGATGTTATTAGGAATTGCCTTTCCAAATTCATCCACAGGAACTCCGCTGAATGCAATGTTGGAAAAGAAAAATTAAAAAAGCTTTTCCTTCATTTTATTCCATCGAAGCTTCCTAACAAATTTGCCTTCATCAGGAGATATAAGAAATTTTGTCTTACTATTAACGGCTTTGAAATAACCGGACATATAATCTAAGAAGTAATTGAAATTCTTTTTTAAAAATGCAAGTTTAGCTGAAGCTATAAGGGTGATTAGAAATCCATATCTTAGGCTGTAAAAAGCTTCTCCTTGTTTATATTTTGAGGCTTTATTATAAGTAGTTCCCGTTGGTTTTAAATGTTTTACCAAAAGTTCTTTATCTGTTTTGATTATCCATTTGTGATATTGAGCTAATAATTCGTCTGCCGTATCCCATCCCATTGCTGGTTTTAATCCACCAATATCAAGAAAGCATTTTTTTCTATAGGCTTTAATTGCTCCTCTAATATGATCTTTATCTGTTAAGTTCTCTATAATCCACGATTTACCTTTTTGAATACTGCAAAATCCGCCAAACATTCCAGTTTTCGCAGATGCTTCAAAGGCTTTTGTAAGATTTTCCAGATAATTAATTGGAAAGATAAGATCTGCATCAAACTTGCAGATTACATCGTAATCCTGATCTAAAGTTTTATAACCCTCATAAAAAGCTCGAATCACCTTGCTTCCCGGGAGATGTTCTTCTGAAGATGTAATAGATATTAAAGCGATTGAGGGATGTTTCCTTTCAAATTTAGAAACTATTTGTGGAGTAGCATCACTAGATTGATCATTAACTACAACAATTCTTTCTGCTTTATACGTTTGATCTAATAACGACTGCAATGTTAAGCCGATAAATTCGGCTTCATTATGTGCGGGTATTACAATGTAGATCTTCAAAACTCTTAGAACTTATATAGTTTAATTAAAGCTGAGGAGAAAATTTCAGAAAATAAAATCTAACGCTCGGCGTATACAGCGTAATATCTTGGAGTTACATTTCTAAGTAATGGTCTTATCCCAATTTTACCAACTGGGTTAGTCCATTTCTCTCTCTTTTTAATAGTCCAGCCTGCTTTTTCTAAAAGCCAATCGAATTGCCAATCTTCAAACTCATGATAATGCCTATCTCTCATATCGGTATTACTTCGATATGCATTGGCAAACCACAACTTTAAAGGTACTGTAGCAACCAATTTTTTAGTTTTCAATTCACGAAGGACATTAAATGGAGCTATAAGGTGCTCAAAGATCTCGAAAGCTGTTACAAGATCGTATTCATTTGCGGTATCCACGTTGGTATGAAGATCCAAGTCTTCCCCGGAAGTATTTTCTACTTGATAATTATGATCTTTCATGATCGCAGAAAAAGGGTTTTCTACACCTAGATCCAATATTTTGGCTGGAGGAGAAGCCACGCTTTCAAGAAATTCAAGGGTTCTTTTAAATCGTTTATTAGGAAATGTATTTTCGTACATCTTAATATTCGTAGACCATTGCATTAATATTCATCCCTGCACCTACACTGGCAAGAATGATTATATCGCCTTTTTCTAATTTCTGATCTTTAATATTTCCCGTGATCACCAGATCAAGAAGTGTTGGAACGGTAGCAACACTGCTGTTACCTAGCTCATGAATACTCATTGGCATCACATTATCTGGAGCTTTCATTTTATATTGTCTGTAAAAGCGCGCAATAATAGCTTCGTCCATCTTCTCATTAGCTTGATGAATGAAAACTTTTTTAACCTCATCTATAGATTTCCCACTTTCTTCTAAACAAGCCTTCATTGCTTCAGGCACGTGAGTTAGCGCAAACTCATAGATCTTTCTTCCGTTCATTTTTATGTAACGGGTATCATCCTCCTCTTCATTTCTATTGGATTTTCCAAAGTAGATATGATGAGCATCTTGGTAAGCATAAGTAGCAGAGCTATGTGAAAGAATTCCACCCTGCTCTTCAGATTGCTCGAAAATAGCAGCACCAGCACCATCAGAAAAGATCATGGAATCTCTGTCGTAATTATCTACAACACGAGAAAGTGCTTCTGCGCCAATTACCAAACATTTCTTGGCCATACCGCTTTTTATGAACGCTTGGGCTTGTATAACAGCCTCGATCCATCCAGGACATCCAAAAAGAACATCGTAGGCAACGCATTTCGGATTTTTAATTCTAAGGTTATGTTTTACTCTAGTGGCAAGACTAGGCACAGTATCACTTTGGATACTTCCTGTTTTTACATCCCCATAGTTGTGTGCAACTATTAAGTAATCTAAAGTTTCTGGGTCTATGCCAGCATTTTCGATGGCTTTTTGAGCTGCCACCGTGGCCATATCTGAGGTACAAAGATCTTCTTCCAAATATCTTCTTTCCTCTATTCCAGTGATGGCTTTAAATTTTTCAATTGTAATTTCATTTGCATGAGGAAATCCGGTGCCATCCAAATTTAAAAATTGATGTTGCAAAAAATCGGAATTCTTACGTTTTAAGTTTGGGATAAAACTTCCTAAACCAGTCATTTTTATGCTCATTGAAACCAAGGGTTTTGAGGTTATTAAAACTAAATTACTAAAAGCAATTCACGTAAAGCTCAAGCTTTTACAGAATTTGTTTCAATTTGTTGATTTCTTAATTAAACTGAAATAAAATAGCAAAACAGCATTTTAAAGACGAAAAAATAATAATAAGCCAAAGGCGAGAACTTAGCTGCCCTTGGCTTATTTATAATTTATGCTTCCATATACTCTTCTATTGGAGCGCAAGTACATATAAGATTTCTGTCCCCATAAGCATCATCTACTCGACGTACAGAAGGCCAGAATTTATTGTCTGCAACATACTCCAAAGGAAACGCGGCTTGTTGCCTTGTGTATGGAAAATCCCAAGTATCTGCAGTTAGCATTGCTAAGGTATGTGGGGCATTCTTTAGTATATTTACTTCATCATTAGTGGAGGACTCGCTAATTTCCTTACGAATGGAGATAAGTGCATCACAAAATCTATCTAGTTCTGCTTTGCTCTCACTTTCTGTAGGTTCTATCATTAAGGTTCCTGCCACTGGAAAAGATACCGTTGGCGCATGGAAACCGTAATCCATTAAACGTTTTGCAATGTCTACAACTTCAATCCCGTTGTCTTTAAATGGTCTGCAGTCTACGATCATCTCATGTGCTGCACGTCCACGTTCTCCAGAATACAAGGTTTGGTAATGATCGTTCAAACGAGCTTTAATGTAGTTAGCATTTAAAATAGCATATTCTGTTGATTTCTGAAGACCGTTAACTCCCAGCATTGTTATATAGCCATAAGAGATCAAACAAGCTAAAGCAGAACCCCAAGGAGCTGCAGATATAGCGGTAATTGCATGTTCTCCTCCAGTTTTTATAACTGGATTTCCAGGTAAAAATGGTAGTAATTGCTTTGCTACACAAATTGGTCCAACCCCAGGTCCACCACCACCGTGAGGAATGGCGAATGTCTTATGTAGATTTAAGTGACATACATCTGCACCAATTGCACCAGGATTAGTAAGTCCAACCTGTGCATTCATATTGGCACCATCCATATACACCTGACCACCATTATCATGGATCAATTTTGTGATCTCCTTGATAGCCGACTCATACACTCCATGTGTAGAAGGGTAAGTAACCATTAATGCGGCAAGATTATCTTTATGCTTTAAGGCTTGTTCCCTAAGGTCGTCTATATCTATATTTCCTTCTTTGGTAGATTTTGTAACTACGACCTTCATTCCAGCCATAACTGCAGAAGCAGGATTGGTTCCATGTGCAGAAGATGGGATTAAACAAATATCTCTATTTGAGTCTCCACGAGATTCATGGTATGCACGAATAACCATTAAACCGGCATACTCACCTTGAGCTCCAGAGTTTGGTTGAAGCGAAGTTCCAGAAAATCCTGTGATCTCTGTTAATTGATCTTCCAGTCTTTTTAATACTATTTGATAACCTTCAGCTTGATCTATCGGGACAAATGGGTGAATATTACCCCATTGTGGATTGCTTAAAGGAAGCATTTCTGAAGCTGCATTCAGTTTCATAGTACAAGATCCTAAAGCGATCATGGAATGATTTAAGGAAAGATCCTTTCTTTCCAATTTTTTTATGTATCGCATCAACTCAGTTTCGGAATGATAAGAATTGAAAACGGGATTAGTTAAAAACTCCGTTTTTCTATCTACTGTAGATGGAATAGCATTCCCTTCAGATAAACTTTCAATTACATCAAATTCCTTTTTAGAAATTTCAGCGAAAATTGAAACTATTTTATTAAGATCCTTTATGGTCACAGTTTCATTTAAGGCAATCACTACCGTTTGCGAATCTGGATAATAAAAATTCATTTTATTTTTTTCGGCTAAAACCTTTACAGATTTAGCATCTGCCTTCACCTGAAGCGTATCAAAAAACGATTTATTAAGTTGATCGAAGCCTAAATTCTCTAGTTTTTCATTCAAGGTAAAAGCGGAAGAATGAACCGTATTTGCAATATATTCCAGTCCTTTGGGTCCGTGATAAACCGCGTACATCCCAGCCATAACAGCTAAAAGTACTTGTGCAGTACATATGTTGGAAGTAGCTTTATCTCTTTTTATGTGTTGCTCTCTTGTTTGCAACGCCATTCTTAAAGCACGGTTTCCATTTAGATCCTTGGTAACCCCAATGATCCTCCCGGGAATATTTCTTTTATATTCATCTTTGGTGGCGAAAAATGCTGCATGTGGACCTCCGTATCCAAGTGGAATTCCAAATCTTTGCGTGGTACCCACCACTACATCCACTCCAAAATGTCCTGGAGATTCTAACTTTATTAAGCTTAAAATATCTGCAGCTACAACTACTTTAATACCTGCATCTTTACATTTTCCTACGTAAGCAGAGTAATCAAATACTTGTCCAGATCTTCCTGGATATTGAAGGATCGCTCCAAAAAATTCGGTTGAGAAATCAAAAGCTGCATGGTCACCAATAACCAATTCTATTCCTAATGGAATTGCTCTGGTCTTTAATAATGATATTGTTTGCGGAAGTACTTCATCTGAAACAAAGAACTTTATCACCTCATTTTTCTTCTGATCTCTATCTCTTACCGCATGTAAAAGTGCCATAGCTTCTGCAGCTGCGGTAGATTCGTCTAAAAGCGAAGCATTTGCCAATTCCATACCGGTAAGATCTGCGATCATGGTTTGGTAATTTAGTAATGCTTCCAATCTACCTTGTGCAATTTCTGCTTGATAAGGAGTATAGGCTGTATACCATCCTGGATTTTCCAAAATATTACGTTGAATCACGGCAGGCATAATAGCCTGATGATAACCTAAACCAATATAAGTTTTAAAAACCTTGTTCTTAGCGGCCAATTCTCCAATATGCTCGGCATATTCATTTTCGCTTAAAGCTGTTGCCAGATTTAAGGGTGCTTTTAGCCTAATGTCATCCGGGATTGTCTCATAAATTAGTTCTTCTAAAGAAGAGACCCCAACGGTTGAAAGCATTTCTGAAAGCTCACTTTCCTTGGGACCAATATGTCTAAGTGCAAAAGAATCTGTTCTCATCAAAATTTAGTTGTGTTTTGTGCTGCGAAATTACATATTTTAAACGTAAATTTTTACAATTTAAAGACTTAGACATGTTAAGATTTTATAGTTTATTTTTGATGTGTATTCCAATAAATAAAACCTATTGAAAGACCTTCTCAGTTTTTACGTAAATAGCAGTATTCACGTGGCTTTGGCTGTGGTTAGCTTCGCAATAATAACCACATTGAATTTTGGAGTTACGGTAGATTGGTACGTTTATCTTTTCATATTTTTTAGTGCGATTACCGGATATAATTTTGTAAAATATGCAGGAATTGCAGGTTTACATCATTTAAGCCTAACCAAAAACCTTCGCCTCATTCAAGTTTTCTCCTTATTTATTTTTGCAGCGCTTATTTATATCCTATTCCATCTTACTTTAAACGCAATACTTATTTCCGGAGTTCTGGGCATCCTTACCTTGCTTTATGTGATCCCGCTATTTGGCGAAGGGAAAAATTTAAGGGGTTTTGCTGGAATTAAAATCTACGTGATCGCGTTTGTTTGGAGTGGGATAACTGTTTTATTACCGCTAGTGGATGAAATCAATCTTTTTCAATGGAATGTTATAGCAAGCTTACTGCAACGTTTCTTATTTGTATTTGCGCTAACTCTGCCATTTGAAATAAGGGATCTGAGATTTGACATGGCAAATCTGAGAACGGTGCCGCAAATTTTTGGAGTTTACAGGACCAAGATCATTGGAGGTTTGGCTATTTTAACAGTTTTAATGTTAGAGTTTCTAAAATCTAATTCAGATTATAATAGTTTGTTTTCTTTGATCTTTGCTGGAATATTACTAAGTATCTTTTTAAATAAAACCAGAATTCGTCAAACTAAATACTTTTCTTCTTTTTGGGCGGAAGCAATACCAATATTTTGGTGTATTCTTAGAATTAGTATGGAACTTATTGGTTAGTTATTTCCTGTTCTATCTTCTCTTTCCATGCTTTTTTCTCTTCTTCGGTACAAGTCTTAATGTCAGACTGCTCGATCAATTTGGTGAGTTTCGTGTTATTCTTAACATACTTTTTGCATTTTTTACAGTAAATAAGATGTAAAAGCATCTTTAACTTTTCAGAAACAGAAGCTTCTTTGTATTGCGCCTTATCACAACAAAATGTAGCTTCAGAACAATCTATTAAGAGTGTCTTTTTATTACTCATATTAAAACCAATTTTTTTCTAAACACTGGGCAAGTGTCATTCGTGCTCTGTGAATTATTACCCAAAGATTAGACGGTGTTATATTAAACTCATTACAAATGGCTTCGGTATCAAATCCATCTATGGTTTTCATTTTAAAGATCTTGGCTTGTTTGTCGGTAAGTTGTTGCATGCAATCTAAGATTGCCATGCCAAGTTCTTCGTTTTCCATCACATCTTCCGCAGTCTTATCTAATACATCTGGTGCATTCTCCTCTAACCAATCTCCTTCGTTAGAATCGTCACTGTATTGAATTTTAATTTCAGCTCTTCCTTTTTTAGAGTTGCTTTTCCTGTAATGGTCTATGATTTTTCTTTTGAGGATTGAAATTAGCCAGGTACGCTCTGTGGCTTCTCCTTTAAAATTTTTCATCGATTTTAATCCAGCAAGAAAGGTTTCGGAAATTAGATCGTTCGCCAATTCCCTGTCATTTACCCTCACAATGGTAAAATTGAAGAGATAATCTGAATATTTATCAACCCATTTATTAGGGTCAATTTTATTGATAGACATAGGCAATGTGCATAATTTGTTCTAAATTAAGAAAAGTTGCTGCTATTCTCTTATTTAAAAGTTAAGATTTATAAGGTAATTTATATTTTCAATAATCCTGCTCTTTTTAATAAGGCATCTGGTCTAGGTTCTTTTCCTCTAAATTGTTTGTACAATTCCATAGGATCTTGAGTTCCTCCTAATGAAAGAACATTCTCATGAAATCGTTTTGCTACTTCCCGATTAAAGATTCCTTCTTCTTTAAAAAATTCGAAAGCATCTGCATCTAATACTTCTGCCCATTTATAAGAATAATATCCAGAGGAATAACCGCCTTGAAAAATATGAGAAAAGGAAGTGCTCATGCAATTCTCAGCTACTTCGGGATATAATTTAGTAGGCTCAAATGAGGCGTCTTCATATACTTTTACATTTGTAATATTTGTAGGGTCTACGGCATGATAACTCATATCTAACATCCCAAAACTAATCTGGCGCAAGGTGGCCATTCCTTCATGAAAGTTGGAAGCTTTTTTGATCTTATCTATCAATTCCTGTGGTATTATTTCTCCTGTTTTGTAATGTTTAGCAAACAATTGAAGCGCTTCCGGTTCGTAACACCAATTTTCAAGAACTTGACTTGGTAATTCTACAAAATCCCAATAAACACTGGTACCAGAAAGACTTGGATATTTTGTATTGGCTAACATTCCATGCAACGCATGCCCAAATTCATGAAATAGTGTGGTTACTTCATTAAAAGTTAACAGGGAAGGGGTGCTTTTTGTTGGCTTAGTAAAATTACAAACTATGGAAATATGCGGTCGTACATTTATCTTGTCCTTTATTTCCTGATTTCTATAAACCGTCATCCATGCACCATCTCTTTTTCCTGGTCTTGGATGGAAATCGGCATAAAAAAGCGCGATTTCTTTTCCGCTACCATTACTAACCTGATAGGTTTTTACATCTGGATGATAAACATCTATATTCTTCACTTCAGTAAAATTCAGGTCATATAATTTATTAGCAATAGTAAACACACCATCTATTACATTTTCAAGCTGAAAATAAGGCTTTAACTTCTCATCATCCAAATCAAACAATTTTTGCTTCAATTTTTCCTGATAATAGCCTGCATCCCATTTCTGAAGCTGATCGATATTGTCAAGATCTATTGCAAATTTCTCCAATTCAGAAAATTCATTTTCTGCAGCTGGCTTGGCCTTCTCTAATAATTCATTTAAAAAGGATTCTACCGTTTCTGGTGTTTTGGCCATTCGTTCTTCCAAAACAAAGTTAGCATGAGATTTATAACCGAGTAATTTGGCTCTATCAAATCGCAACTGAACTATCTGAAGCACATTTTCCTGATTGTCCAATTCATCATTATGAAATCCCTTTGCTCCAAAAGCAAGTGCCATTTTTTTGCGTAATTCCCTTTTCGAAGAATATTTCATAAATGGGATATAGCTCGGGTATTCCAAAGTGAAGACCCATCCTTCTTTTCCTCTAGAAGTGGCAACTTCATTTGAAGCTTCTATTACATCCTCTGGAAGTCCAGCAAGATCTTCCTTATTTTCTAAATGAAGCTCAAATCTGTTGGATTCGGCCAAGACGTTTTCTCCAAACTTCAAACTTAAAGAAGATAATTTCTTATCTATTTCCCTTAATTTATTTTTGCCTTCTAAATCCAAATTAGCTCCATTTCTAGAAAAAGCTTTGTATTTTTTATCTAAAAGCATCAGTTGTTCTCCGTTAAGATTGAAAGATTCTTTATTGGAATAGACTTGCTTTACTTTTGAAAAAAGTTCTTCATTTAAAATGATATCATTTTTAAATTCGGAAAGTAGAGGAGATATTTCTTGTGCGATCTTTTGGATCTCTTCGTTAGTTTCAGCCGAATTTAAATTAAAAAAAATGCTGGTGATCCTATCTAATGTTTTTCCTGAAAACTCTAAAGCTTCAATAGTATTCTTAAAAGTAGGTGCTTCATTTTTATTTACAATATCATCAATTTCTGCTTTAGCAAATTCTATGGCTTTTAAAATTGCAGGCTTGAAATGTGCGGTTTCTATCTTTGAAAAAGGTGCGTTTTCAAATGCTTCTAAAAGTGGATTATTGTCACTCATAATAAAATTTTATTTTTTTGTAGGAAAACACTTTAATCCATCGATTTTTTGAGAAATTTAATCGATTTTATTTGAAAAATTATGTAACTTTCCCGTTTATTACTCCGAAATTTACGTTTTAAGTATATATAAAAAGTAGTCCTTAAATAGTTTAGAATAATATATTTAGAATGGTTAATAAATGATAATTTTAACGAAAGAGAACTACCGAGAAGGCCACATTAATTTGTGGCTTTCTTATTTTTTATAAGCTGCAGCACCTTCTATTACTTTCTGCTTTAATCCTTCTTTATAAACCAATATTTTATCTAACATACAGCTGTCTGAACTTCCAATAATTTGTGCAGCCAGAATACCGGCATTTTTTGCGCCGTTAAGTGCTACTGTTGCCACAGGAACGCCGCCAGGCATTTGTAAAATAGAAAGAACAGAATCCCAACCATCTATGGAATTACTTGATTTTATAGGAACACCAATTACTGGTAGTGGAGATAAACTTGCAACCATTCCCGGAAGATGTGCAGCTCCACCGGCGCCCGCAATTATAACCTTTATGCCTTTGGTATGGGCAGATTTGCTGAATTCAAATAACTTTTCAGGCGTGCGGTGTGCAGATACAATATCCACTTCCACCTCGATATCAAAACCTTTTAAGATGGTAATAGCTTCTTCCATAATTGGCATATCACTCGTGCTTCCCATAATTACAGCAACTTTACTCATAGCTAAATTTTTTAAAACGTTCATGTCTTGGGTAAGTCCTAACAACTTATCACCTTAATGGTATTTTTTACTTCCTCTGCAATCTTTCTGGCTTCGGCCATATCTGGATTTATAATGGTAACATGGCCCATTTTCCTGAAGGGTCGGGTAATCTTCTTACCATAGATATGAGCAGTTACTCCCGAGATCTTCAGGATTTGCTCTATATTTTTATAAAATACTGGTCCTGTATAATCCTCATCTCCTGTTAAATTTACCATTATTCCAGCAACTTTACTTGTAGTATCTCCTAGAGGAAGATCTAATATTGCGCGTAAATGTTGTTCAAATTGATTGGTGTAACTTGCCTCTATACTATAGTGGCCGCTATTGTGTGGTCTTGGGGCCACTTCATTAACCAACAACTCATCCGTTTCGGTTAAAAATAGCTCTACCGCTAATAAGCCTACATGTTTATAGGCATTAGACACTTCCTTGGCTAGCTCGCGGGCTTTAATTGCTATAGAGTCTGCAATTCTAGCCGGACATAATACATATTCCACTTGATTGGCAACAGGATGAAATTCCATTTCTACAACAGGATATGTTGTAATTTCTCCTGTAGGACTTCTTGCTACAATAACTGCCAATTCGTTTTTAAAGGGAATTAATTTTTCAGCTATACATTCTCCATCCTCAATCAATTCGAGGTCGTGATTATTTCTTATCACCATAACACCTCTTCCATCATATCCACCAGTTGCGCTTTTCCATACAAATGGCAAAGTAAGTTGGTTAGTCCTTATCGCCTCTTCCAGTTCAGATTTAGAAGTAAAAACTGAAAATGACGCTGTTGCAATCTTATGTTCTTGATAGAATTGCTTCTGTACAACTTTATTGTTTATTTTCTCTAAGGTGGCAGAGGAAGGATATACTTTTATTCCTTCTTTTTCTAATTGTTTTAGAGCTTCAATATTTACCAATTCAATTTCGAAGGTAAGCACATCTACTTGTCTTCCAAAATGTAGAACGGCATCATAATCCATCAGGTCTCCAATAACAAATTTATTTGCTCCTATTTTGCATGGCGCTTCTTCATTGGAGTCCATTACAAAGGTCTGGATATCCAGCTTTCGTGTTTCATAAAGAAGCATTTTACCAAGCTGGCCACCTCCTAAAATTCCCAATTTAAAATCTGAAGAAAAATAATTTATCATAGCAATAGCGATGTTTACGCAAAAATAATTTTTTAAGATGGAATAGTCGAAGGTTTAAGGCACAAATGCATTTATTTATTGCAGTGTTGGCTTGATAAGAATCCTTATCTTTGCTGCTTTAATTTTTATAGTATTGATTCAGCTACACGATCTTAGGTTCGAGCCTTTTATTTCTGAAGGGAAAATAAACACTGCAATAGATGCAATGTCGGATAAAATTAATCAAGATTATAATGGGAAGAATCCTGTTTTCTTGGTGGTTTTAAATGGTGCGTTCATGGTGGCTTCAGAAATAATAAAGCGTTTTGATGGAGATTGTGAGGTGGCATTTGTGAAATTGGGTTCGTATCAAGGAACGGCAACCACTGGAAATGTAGATACCTTATTGGGTTTAAATATTTCATTGCAAGATCGTTACGTTGTTATAATTGAAGATATTGTAGATACTGGAATAACTTTAGAGGAGATCTATAGAATTCTGGAGAAGGAAAATTCTACAGATGTTAGAATAGCAACATTATTCTTTAAGCCAGAAGCGTATCAGAAGAATTTTAGGATTAATTATATAGGAATGGAGATCCCCAATAATTTTATTGTGGGATATGGATTAGATTATAATGGCCTGGGCCGAAATCTAACTCAAATTTATAAACTTAAAAAAGAGAACATGACAAATTTGGTGTTATTTGGACCTCCGGGTGCAGGAAAAGGAACACAAGCCAACTTTTTGAAGGATAAATATAAATTGGTACATATCTCCACCGGAGATGTATTTAGATATAATATTAAAAATGAAACTTCATTAGGGTTGCATGCGAAGTCCTTTATGGACCAAGGGCAATTAGTACCAGATAATGTAACTATCGAAATGTTAGGTGCAGAGGTTGATAAAAATCCTGGTGCTAACGGATTTATCTTTGATGGTTTCCCGAGAACTGTTGCTCAGGCTGAAGCGCTTAGCGAATTGTTGAAGGAAAAAAACACCGAAGTTGCTGCAATGATTGCTTTGGAGGTGGATGATGAGGTTTTGGTAGAACGACTATTGGAAAGAGGGAAAACATCTGGAAGAAATGATGATGCAGATGAAGATATTATAAGAAATAGAATACATGTGTATTATGAGGAAACTGCTATCTTAAAACAGTTTTACTTGAAAGAAAATAAATATTACGGAGTAGATGGAGTAGGGACTATTTCAGAGATCACCGAAAGAATAAGTAGAGTTATAGATTCTTTATAAAATAAAAAATTCTAATTACGTGAACCGATTGCGAGATCACAAAAAAATAGAATAATATGACAGAAGGGAATTTTGTAGATTACGTTAAGATCCATGTTTCTTCCGGAAAGGGAGGTCAGGGTTCTGCCCATTTACGTAGAGAAAAATATATCACTAAAGGAGGACCGGATGGTGGTGATGGTGGTCGAGGTGGACATATTATCTTAAAAGGTAATAAGAACCTATGGACACTTTTTCACCTTAAATTTAAGCGCCACGCAAGGGCAGAGCATGGATCTCATGGATCTAAACAGAGAAGTTCTGGGGCAGATGGTGCAGATCAATATATTGATGTTCCTTTAGGGACAGTAGTAAGAGATACGGAAACAGAGGAGATCTTATTCGAGATCACCGAGGATGGAGAAGAACGTATTGTGGCAGAAGGTGGTAAAGGAGGTCTTGGTAACTGGCACTTTAAATCTTCTACAAATCAAACACCAAGATATGCCCAGCCGGGAATAGATGGGCAGGAAGTAGATGTTACTTTAGAATTAAAGATTTTGGCAGATGTTGGTTTAGTTGGATTTCCAAATGCGGGAAAATCTACTTTACTATCTGTAATTACCGCTGCTAAACCTAAGATAGCTGATTACGAATTTACAACCCTAAAACCAAATTTAGGAATTGTAGAATATAGAGAATTTCAAACATTTGTAGTTGCAGATATTCCTGGGATTATTGAAGGTGCTGCGGAAGGTAAAGGAATTGGACATCGATTTTTACGCCATATAGAACGAAATTCTACGTTGTTATTTTTAATTCCCGCAGATGCTCCAGATATTGTAAAGCAATATGAAATTCTATTGGACGAGCTTAGAAGATACAACCCTGAGATGTTGGATAAGGAACGGTTGATCGCTATCTCTAAGAGCGATATGTTAGACTATGAATTAAAAGCAGAACTAAAAGTTATGTTAGATAAAGAGCTTAAGGTTCCATATTTATTTATTTCTTCAGTTGCACAGCAAGGCTTGATGGAACTTAAGGACAAACTTTGGGAAATGCTAAATACAGAGACTGATTAAAATTTGTTAATGAAACTTTTCATGGGATGATTTTTGCTTAACTTTAGTAAAAACCGTCTCATGAAAACTTTTAAATATATCTTCTTACTATCTGTGCTTACTGCTTGTAATACCCCACATGCAGTGTACGATTATGATCAGCAAGTGCAATTTAATACACTTAGCACCTATCAAATATTTCCAGAATTAAACTCTAATCTCAGTCAGTTAGACGAGCAACGTTTACTTAGTATTCTTGATACGGAGATGAAAAATGTTGGATTTGCCCAAGCTTCAAATGCTCCAGATGTTTATTTGAATTATTATGCCACTAGTTTTGAAACTCCAAGTCAAAGTAATATTGGTATTGGGGTAGGAGGAACAGGCAGGAATGTAGGGGTAGGGGTTTCTGGCGGAATACCAATTGGTGGACCGAACACTCAATTGAGAATTACCTTCGATCTTATAAATGTAAAAAATGATGCGCTTATTTGGCAAGCTATAGTAGATAGCCCATTTGATATGGATGCCTCTCCTGAGAAGCGAGAAGAACAATTAAGAACTGTTGTTAAGAAAGCCCTCGAAGGATATCCCCCTAATCAAAAATAGAGTTATGTTTTAGAACCATTACAACATATTCAAAATAAAAAAGCCCCAATTTCTTGGGGCTTTTTCTTGGTTAGTTAGTTATAACTTTTAGTTCATGATAGTAAACTCACTACGTCTGTTCTTAGCATATTGAGCTGCAGTACATCCAGTTGGTTTAGTACAATCATTCAATGGCATAGTTTCACCGTAACCTTTAGAAGTTAAACGATCTCTTTCAATACCATGACTTACTAGATATTCTAAAGTAGAAGCTGCACGTCTTTCAGAAAGAGCCATGTTATAGCTATCTGTTCCTCTAGCATCTGCATGAGATCCTACTTCAATATTTAAGGTTGGGTATTTTTTCATGATATCAACCACTTTATCTAAAGTAACTTCAGATTCTTTCTTGATGGTAGATTTATCAAAGTCGAAGTATATGTTTCCAACATCTTTTAATTGTTGTCTTCCAGTTTCGGTATTGGTTTCTCTTTCATCAATCTCTACAACAGGAGGAGTGTAATCTTCTCTTAAGAAATTGTAAAGGTTATCTGTACCTCTTCTGTTAGATGCAAACCATCCTGTGTCTTCTCCTTCTTTTATAACATATGCGAAATCATCGAATCCACTATTGATAGTAGCCCCTAAGTTCTTAGTTTCAGAAAAATCACCTTCAGATTTATAGATATCTAAATTACCAAAACCTTGATGTCCATCTGAAGAGAAATAAAGCACACCTTCTTCACTAATGAAAGGAAATTGCTCTCTGTGAGCAGTGTTTACTCCAGCTCCTAGGTTTTGTGGAGTTCCAAAAGAACCATCTTCATTTACGTCTACCACGTATAAGTCGAAAGATCCGTTTGAACCTGGCATATCACTTGCAAAATACAATTTAGTACCATCTGCACTTAGGCTTGGGTGCTCTACAGAATACGTATCGCTTGAAAAAGGAAGCTTTTCGATGTTAGTCCAAGCGCCATCTACCATTTTAGCTCTGTATAAGCTAATATGAGCGATCTTGTCATCATCTATCTTAACTCTTTTCTCATTGGTTCTATCAAAATACATGGTCATTCCATCTTTGCTAAAAGCAGCAGAGCTTTCATGAGAATCTGTATTGATGTCTCCAGGGAAAATTACGATATCTGTTAACTGCCCTTCATCATCTGTAGTTGCAGTATAAAGATCTAATGTTGGTTTCTTGTTCCATGGGTATAAAGGACGCGCAGTGTTTCTTGTTGAAGCAAAGGTTACTTTATCGTCTCCGTAGAATGAGATTCCAAAATCTGCAGAAGCAGCATTGTTCATTACTTGGTTAGAAGTAAATACATGAGAAACTGTAGTATCTATCTCTCTTCTGAATTTTTCGAAATCATATGTTTTTCCGTAGAATTCAGAGAAATACTTGTCGGCTTCTTTGTAGTTACCTACTGCCATAGAGGCATGTGCGTATCTAAATTTGTATTCAGCAGTAACTGCTTCCCCAAACTTAAGGAACAAGTTCTTGTATACCTCAGATGCATTTTGCATTTGGTTAGTAAAGAAGTAAGCGTCTCCAAGATTTTGAAGCACTTCTTGATCCTTATTATTTACGCTTTCATAAGCATCAGCAGCATCCATAAACGCTCGCTGAGCGAAAAATCTATCGGCTTTTTTGATTTCAGAACTTTGGGAAAACCCTGAGAAACTAATAACCGCTATTAATATAAAACTGTATAATTTTTTCATGTTGTTTCTGGTTTTAGAAGAATCTAGGTGATTTATCATATCCTTTAGACAATCCGAATAGGTCTAGATCGAATAACAAAAGGAATTCGTGGGTTCCGTCGTTGTAATTTCCAAGGTTTGAAGTTGTTCTGTCATACGCATAACCAACTCTAATTTGTGGAGTTACTGCAAAGTTCACAAGACCAGTTACGGCATCACCAAATCTGTATCCTACACCTGCTTCTAATCTATTAAACATTAAAACGTTTGCAGTAATATCTACAGATAATGGGGCACCTTGTACACCTCTAGCCATAAAAGCAGGCTTTAGTTTAAAGTCCTCATTAATGTCAAAAACATATCCCCCTGTTACAAAGTAGTGGATGTTTTCTTCTCCAAGAGTTCTTAAACCTTGCTGATTCTCTAGATGTTTAGAGGTAAGTAAGTTTGGTGCAGAAAGACCAACATAGTATTTCTCTCCAAAAAAGTATGCACCAACTCCAACTACTGGAAACACTTCATTGATGTTCTCACGGAAAGCTGGATCATCTAATTGATTTAAGATTACTCCAGAAATATTAGCATCAAATGTAGATAAACCACCTTTTATACCTAAGGACAATTTATTGGTTTCATTTAAAGGTAACACGTATGCAAAATCTGCAGTAATGTTATTTTCCTTTACCCAGTCACCAATTTCATCGTGCACAATGGATATTCCAAGTTCTACTCTCTCACTCACAGGAGTGTGGGCGAAGAAATTGGCGGTGCTTGGTGCACCGTCAATTCCAACCCATTGAGATCTATATAAACCACCCATTTTTAGCATTCCGGCATCATCCGTAGCGTAAGCAGGGTTTAATACACTCATGTTATACATGTATTGAGTGTATAGGGGGTCTTGCTGAGACATTCCTTTAAATGAGATAAGGATAATGCCTGTGAAAATTAAGAATTTTGTTATATTATTTTTCATTTCTTTCTAATGTTTATCCTTTAGTTATATACTTAAGTATAATTTTCCTTGTACCGGAGATGTCTGTCCGTCGTTGTAGTTCAGGATATAGAAGTATACACCTACTGGTAAAACGTCATTTCCTAATGTCCCTGACTGATTGGAAATACCATTCCAATCATCTGTATTCGCGTTTCCTTTAAACACTACATTCCCCCATCTGTTGAATATTTCAATAGTGTAATTAGGGAAAGTTTCAGCGATATCTGGGATTACAAATTGATCATTGATTCCGTCACCATTTGGAGAGAATCCTTCTGGTATTCCACAGAAATTTACTTCAACAGCAATGGCTAATCTTTCAGAACTTTCACAACCTCCAGCAGTTTCTGTAGATGTTGCGTAGTAAGTTACTCCATCCTGTAATGGTGTAGTTGCAGTAATTGCAGTTCCACCTGAGTTTGAAGTATAGATCTGAATTCCAGAACCATTAAGGTTTCCAATTAGTTCTTGGATCGTTGGGTTATCTGATCTACAGAATTCGTTGCCTTCCAATTGTAATGTTGGAGCAGCAGGATCTGTAATAGTTACATTGATCACAACAGATTCTGAAGAACAACTTGCAGTATCATTTGTTGATACAGCATAGTAGCTTCTGCCACTTACTAAAGCAGTTGTAGCATCCGCTTCATTTGTTAATTCATCATCAGTATAGATAACAACATTATCTCCTGTAACCACGATATCTCCAACTGTTGGGTTGTCAATAAGACAGAAAGACTGGATTGCTGCTGCTGTAGGAGCATCTGGTACATCATTTACTGTTATAGTAATTGTTGCTGTGTCAGTTCCTATTGCACAATTTGCAGCTCCATCTACTGAGTACGAGATAGTATAAACACCAACTCCAGCTTCTGAAGGATTAAAAGAACCATTTTCATAAGGTGCACTAAATGAACCAGTCCTTAATGCATCATCCCCTAGTAGTGTGGTTAGATCAATGTTTTGATCTTCACCAATACAATAAATTGCAGTTACATCTCCACCAGCATTTGCATCTTGTGGTTCGTTAACTGTTATTGTAAATGTTGAGGTATCTGTACCAGTTACACAAGCATCACTAGATGTTAGAGTATAAGTGATAACATTTTCACCAATAGTTGCAGTGGCAGGATTAAAAATTCCATTTGTTAGACCAGCAAAACTTCCTCCTGTGATACCAGATGGTAGTGAGTTAAATAAATTTTGAACTCCATCTGTAGAACAAAAGGTTAGGCTCACATCTGCTCCTGCATTAGCTGGAACAGGTTGAGTGATGTTGATATTTACAAACGTAGTATCATCTTCACAAGCGCTATTTTCACTTTGTACTCTATAAGTATATTGTCCTGCAGGATCTACCGCTGGATTAAATACAGTTGTACCGCTAGCTAAGGCTGGTGTTATTGTTCCACCTGCACTTGCGGCTCCTAAAATTGAAGGATTTAATCTGCTTACTATATCAAAAGGATCTTCAGAATTACAAGCAGTGATGTTTGTTGTAGATCCTGCATTTGGTGCTTTGTCAATTTGAACGATTACTCGTTCTCTATTTGGGCAATCACCATTTGCGTTTCCAGCAAAGTAATCTTCGTTATCTAAAAGTGTTGCAGTTGGAGATAAAGCTTCTATTGAAGTAGCTGTAGCATACCAGGTAATATTCATTGGCATTAAAT